>Ga0187886_1002533_pt1 | contig 14569 bp, 21 predicted proteins | sample June2016WEW_20_1_FD_133001 | JGI IMG/M metagenome (GOLD analysis project Ga0187886, IMG submission 133001) | Peatland microbial communities from SPRUCE experiment site at the Marcell Experimental Forest, Minnesota, USA - June2016WEW_20_150 | ecosystem: Environmental > Terrestrial > Soil >... | reverse complement strand
TTATATTAATTGCTTTATATTACAAGTTAAATAATAGCTAGGGATGCTTAGATTTTGGATGAGAGGTTTGGAGATGCTTTGTTTGCATATTTTTATAAAAAATAAAAATAAAAATTAGGGATACGTGGAATTTGGAAGGGATTTATTATGGTGTTTGTGGGCATTTGCTTTGGTGGTTTTAGTGAAATATGTAGAAATGTGTGGAATGTGTTAGATTTTGGGAGGGAGGATTGGTGAAAGTTATTTTTTTGTTTTTATTTTAATAATCTAATAATAGTTAGGGGTTACTAGGGATGCTTAGATTTTGGAAGAGAGGTTTGGAGATGCTTTGTTTGCATCTTTTTATTTTTTTTAAAAATAAAAATTAGGGATACGTGGAATTTAGAAGGGATTTATTATGGGGTTTGTGGACTTTTTGTTTGGTAGAATGTTGTGAAATACGTAGAAATGCTCAGAATGCTCAAGGGGTACTTACAATTGCTCGGTTTGAGAGTTTAATTTTGTTAGTTTTATAAAATTTGGGATGTGTTAGATTTTGTTAGATTTTAGAAGGGAGGATTGGTGGAAGTTATTTTTTTATTTATATATTTCTTATGTTATCTATTTCGATATGTGTTTGATTCTAAATGACGGTTTTTATGGAGCAGCATTTTAGACGCTCTCTATGTGCCTGTTTTTAAATCGCAGCTTTTCTACGGAGGAAAAGCATATATAGGGGTACTTACATATATAAGCCTACAGTAGAATAAGTATATACACGTGAGCACGCAACGCGGGAAAAACGCTTGGCAAAAACTGATAACTTGTGTTTGAGGGTTTTTGTCGGGATGTTTTTTGTTGGAATGTTTCCGCTGGTGTGCTTGGGTGGTGCTTAGACTGCTGATGATAGAGAAAAATGGAGATGAAACAAATATGAAACTACAGTTATTTGAAGCAGAAGATGTCGTGTCAAGAAAGCACGGCGGGAAAAAGAGCGGAGCAAGATACGGTAATTATAGCAGGGCTATAAAGGAACATCTTCCCTGGTTGTTCGAGAAGATCGATGAGGCAAAAGATCATACGATAAGGGTCAAACTGAGCGACTTTGCTGATGCTACTGGGTTCAAGATGCAGAAGGTCGTTGAAGGAAAGGCCGTTGATGAGCCAGGTAAGCTGAATCCGACCTCGCTTGGATGGGGTTTTAAATACTCACTGTTCCACGCCGGGATCATGTACAACATGGGAAAGGTCGAAGATGGGCAGCCGGTCATGATCATGAGACGGAAGGTTGATAGCGATGTACTGCCGGTGTCACTGCAAGATAAAAAGGCGGCAGGTGCGGCTGGTACTGAAGGTGGAGAGACCGGTGCTGGAGAAATTGGAGACGAAGATAAGCAGGAATGAACAAGAGAGGCCCGAGATCGGACTGTTGAGATCGGTTGGATCGGTTGGATAGGTGCGAGCAGGGTCGAGAGATCCTGCTTTTGATTTTTTTGGTTGGCTTTGTTATAAGAGCGGATGCTATTGATTTTGGGTTGATTTTGGATTTTAGAGTTGATTTTGGATTTTAGAGTTGACTGTCTCAGACTGTGAGGTCTGGCTGAATGAGCTCAAAAGAGCGAAACAGGAAAAAGATTTGAAAGAAAAGGAGATATAAGAATGAATGGAAAATTTTGGATTGGAGTTACTGTGTTAGTAGGGATAATTGGTTTGGTGCCGATTTGGAGATAGGTCTGGCTCAGGTTAAGGGACGCCTTTAGGTAATGACTGATACCTGCTGAGGAACTGGCAGAGTTTTGCCCGGTTTATGGCTATGGTTGGTCATTTTGTGGCCTTCCCCAAGGCGATTTGGAAGATATTATTGAAGCTTTGGCTTGGCTATCGAGTTACTGGGAATGAAAGAAGAATATAAACAGTCATAAAGGTTCCTGCCTAAAGAGGATGGACTTAGAGAGATGGGAGATAGAGAGATGGGAGATGGGAGATGTATAAAATATGGCATTTCTAATTGACAATCCATTGTATATATTGAATACGATGTTGATGAATATAAATTTCAGAAAAGAGCGATTTGAGAAGACTAAGAATAGAAATACAGAAAATGAAAGTGTGAGTGTCTTGGTTCCCGCAAAGAATGAAAACTTTGATACTATTTTTGAGACGCTCAATTCTGTAAATATTCAGACGAGAAAACCTAAAAAAATATTGCTACTTGTTAATAGTGATGATACCAAGACGTTTACAGAAGCCAAGAAGGTAGACAATATAATGTTCGAAATTAAGAAAATAGATTGTAGAAGCAAGGCTGAGGCATTAAATACTGCGGTGTTGGATGTTAATACAACTCATATTCTTATTATTGACGTAGGAGATGTGATGGGTGATGAGAAATTCATAGAAAGAATTATGGATGATATTGATGATGCCGATGCGTGTGTGTCTTTACAAGTTCCAAAAAATGGTCATTCCTTTGTAAAGGAAATGATGAAATATGAATTTGCACTTTGGTCAAATAATCTGAAAAAAATATATAATAATTATGGCATTTGTCCGTTAGCAGGGACGGGATTGTTATTAAGGACAAAATTCGTTATGGAGAATAACTTCCCGCCAACATTGGCAGAAGATGCGGCGATAGGTCTAAATATTAAAAAAGTCAGTTTTTCTGATGTGAAATTGCTGTATGATATACCACTTGATTTGGTTGTCCACTTGAAACAGAGGGCCAGATGGTATGCAGGATATATGCAAAATTGGAAATATGCAAAAACTTTATTTGGAAAATGGTTATGCGCGACTCCAATAGTCAATGGATTTGCTACGTTATCGTTTATCCTCACTCCTATCAGTATAGAATATGTCCATTATGATTTTCCATGGAATATTATAGACATGGTAGCAATGATAAATCTGATTATATATGTTCTATACATTGTTGCCAAATTCAGACAGCCAAAGTTGTTTATAATGACGCCGGTATGGTGGTTTGTGACAGGTATATCTTTCTATATATCTTTATATTATCTTTGGACAGGAAAATGGTTTAAAAGTCCGAAAACGGTTTCAAATGTAGCGACTGTTGGCAAAGATAAAACATGGACAGTTTAAGAAATGATATAGAACAGTTGGTTGCAATAATTGAGAGGATATATTTTTGAAGAATTAGTGAGATATTGGAGTGATAAATAATGGTTTCAACATTCGAAACAAAGAAGTGGATAAATGAAATATGTAATAAAGGATTGGAAATTTTTACCTTTTCAGATTTAAAAGGTTTGGGCCTTGCTCATAAAAGGTATTTAGAAAAGGCGGCAAGTCTTGATTTAATCAGGAAATCAGAAACTGTACGACTAAATGATGCGAACAAAACTCCTGTAGCTAAATGGAAGATACAGAAGAAGGTTAGATGATATATGAATTGTGCGACAAGTAAAAAGAAACAATGGTTGCGAGAATAGAGGTAAATACTCTGATACTATAATTGTGCCAATACTTGAGAAATTTTTTTAACTTTCAATTTTGCGCGATGTTTAGTGTTTGCTCTGTTATACTGTCGTTTGTATCTATTTGTATCGAAGTATTTCTGTAGGGGAAAGTTTTATGTACTTTTGGAGCATATATAAGGTATTGTAACTGGGAAGTTTGGCTTTTATGAGCAGACTTTACGGGAGATATCTGTGATAATTTTTTTTAGACTTACTTGTAATTGACTATAATGCTGACTAATATCAGCGGTGACGGCGTTGGTATTTTTTACTGATGTAATGTGTAATGACGGAGATTAGCAGAGAAAGAAAAATATAATTTAAATCTTCCTGTATCAGTATGGTACTGGTGTGTGGTAAGATTTAAGTAAGGAGATATTATGGCAGAAATAGATTCTACGGCAAAAGTTACGGTAGAAATTGGAAATATGATAAGTAGTATAAAAAATAATCCTGTATCGATAGTTGAAATTGTTGTAGATAGTATAAAATATAATCCTACTGCATGGGTTGCATCTATCATTATACTGATTGTGGCGATTTTAACTCTCATATACGGATTATGGACAAGAAGAAAAGATTACATCATTATCACGTTCTTTTTACTACTTCTGGATGGGGGGTTGGTGATCTTTTTCTATGTTTCAGCAATATCAGGAAATAAGATTGAATTTATAAGGTGGTGATTTGAAGTGGGTAAAATAGAAGGAATAGAAGGAATAGAAGAAATAGAAGAATGTACCACTACTGGAATAGTTGATCTTACACAGACAAATACACCTGAAGAAGTAAATTCTCATGAAAATGCCTTTACTGATGTAAAGACTCTTACAGAAAGAAAGATTAATGTACCAGATAGAATTGTTTTGTTTGATGGGAAAAAGACAAAGGTAATTAATTTTGAATCGTGCGAACCACTTGATTATCTTAAGCTTTGTGTTTCGCTTAATTTTTACAAGGAAGAAGGAGTCGTATGAGTATCCAGGATTTCGATAATGTGAAAATTGGAGATGGAGAAGACATGAACATAATAACAGTGGAATATGCACAGGATAACTTCGATGAGGTCTTGGCAAAAATATGTGATGTTGTTAATGATGCGTCTTTGAAAATATTAGATGCGCATAATAGAGCAATGCTCGAGTATGAAATAGATCTTATAGCTAATAAGATAAGGTCTCAAATTGGGGATAATATAGCTTTCGAGATATTCATGGGCGGTTTGTATAGTGATTTCAGCGCAGACCCAAGTCCTCATATGGCGGAAATGATTATATATGAACTACGTATGAGCAAATACTATAGAGGAGTTAGTGACATGTGAAATAAGGTATTTGGCGACGGAAAGTTGTGCCAAAAATGGTGGCAGGAAATAGTAACTAAAAATGGTGATAAAAAATGGTGATGAAAAATGAGTGAAGGTCCAGAATTGACTCATGGAGCTGCAGCAAGACAAACAATAGAACGATACCATATAAAGTTCTATGGAGGAAAGTTTTTCGCGTTTGAACAAGGTCGTGTTGCTGATAATACTGATGGTTATCGTGTTGTGGATAGGACTCAGTTAAAAGTCAATATACATTATTCATACAACGAATGGCAGAGTAAAAATCCTGGTGCCAAAGATGTTAAAACATCGTTTATTAACGAGGTCGTGAGTTATATTGAGAGGGACGGTTATATTGAAGAGGGTATGGTCGATACCAACCTTATATATGTGAATAATGGCATATTAGATATGAGGAAAATGGAGTTGGTAAAGAGTACTCCCGACTTGTTTGTGCCAATACGGATTCCTGTAACATTTGATCCTGATGCTAAGTGTCCAAATATTGATGACTTCTTTATTGATATAATGACAGATAAAAAGTCTGGGAAAATGTATGACGAGATTGATGTATTGACCTTAGAGGAGATGTTCGGCTATTTGTTAGAACCAACACATTTTATCAGAAAAGGTGCAATATTGCTGGGAAACGGTCATAATGGGAAAACGACCTGTTTCAATCTTATGAGTGAGTTCTGCGGTAATGATAATGTTAGCAGGCTCGATTTGTACGCATTCTCTGATAGGTTTTCTATCCCAGAGTTACACAATAAACTTGTGAATATAGGTGATGACTTTGGGAAGGACAAATTGCAGGGACAGGCCAGGGGTCTTATTAAACAGTTGACTGGAAATGTAAGACAATTAATGGCAAGAAGGATGAGATCAAATCCATTCAACCTTTTCAGTAGAGCAAAAATGTATTTTGGTTGCAATGAGTTGCCATCAGTAAAACTGTCTGATCAGGCATTTATAGAACGATGGGTCATTTTGAGACTTGTTAACGAATATCCAGATAATAAAACATTTTTGGATAGTTTGATTACTGAGTCAGAACTGTCAGGTCTATTAAATAGAGCTCTGGAAGGATTAAAAAGACTTAGGGAACAGAAACAGTTTTCAAAGTCGGAAAACCAAGGTTATAAAGAGTTGCGAGCAATGTTCGAAAGGGCTCACGTTCCTGATGCTAGAGTAGTAAGGAATGACCAGCTGATAGCTGTACCTTTAAATTTTAGAAAGAAATAGTAGAATTGTGAGATGATTAAATGAGCAGAATAAGTAACGAATTGGAAAAGGCAATATCCGAACTGGATGAAGGTATTAAAAGCATGAAAAAAGCAGGAAAAGTTCTAGCCGAGGCATATATTAGGGAACTGGGGGACAATTGGCGAGAATGTGATACCCATGGAATTGTCGAGTCTTTCTTAAAGGAGGATTGAAAACATGACAAAAAAATTTGATTCGAAACATGAAGAAATAATTGATAGTTGATAAAAAGGGAATAACTTAACTAAAGGAAACGAGTAGAATGGGTAATTGTAGAATATGTGGAAAAGATAGAGAACTGCGTGACATACATGGGGGAACGTCACATTCTACCGTGATGTCTAACAAATTTATGGACAGATGGAGAAAAAAACAAGAGTCATTGAAGAAAGATGACTAATTCTGGAAATTGGAGTAGTGTATGCACAAAACCGAGGTGAGAGTCTGTAAGGAGTTAAGTTTTCTCATAGTTTTGTCGGAAAACCTCAGACCAGATAATGCAGATAGAAAATAAGAGGAGTAAAAAAAGGATGTAAAAATATGACAACAAAATTTGATTCAAAATATGAAGCAATAACTAAAGGACTATACTATGCAGGAATGGCAAGCTTATAAGAAGACGAGAAAGGAAATAAGAAGAAGACTCTAGAAGAGTTCCTCAAGAGTCCAGAAATAAAAGTTGTCGATGGAGAAATAGATCAGTTTGGTTATGTCCACGAAGACTGCACTGTGATAGAGTTTAAGAACTCAAAAAATGAGGTTGTAAGAATTGTAACTACAAAATTCAGGGATGGATTTGATCTTTGGCTTATAGATCCTAAGAGTGGAGGTGGAATAAGGGTGTAGAGTTAGGTACAAATAGCGACAATATTTAGCTTTGCAAATTAGAAAATATTATATTAGAACTATATGCCCTCTTGTTCCGCAGGAACAATGGTATGGAGTGAGTTGCGTTCCAAATTCGATAATGCAACCAGGAATGATGTAATGTGAGGAGAGGTGAGGGAAAAATACGATAGCGTTTAGTGTTATCTGCAATTGTATCATGCGTATCTTTAGTTATCGGAGTATTTCTGTCATGACAAAGCTTATATACTTACGGCACATTATAGAAGTGGTAATGGTGCGGATAATAAAAGTGGTAATGGTGCGGATAATAAAAGTGGTAATGGTGCGGATAATAAAAGTGGTAATGGTGTGAGTGACAAAAAGGAGATGTAAGTATATGAATATCGTAGAAACAGAAAAAAGAGAGAATGATAGAAGTATAGGATATCCTTTCAGGACTTTCAATATATCTATGAGAGGTTTGAGAGAGCACGTCGGACATTTTTGCGCTCCTGTACACGTTTTAAGACCAGATATGGAGACAATTGAGGAGGTGCGTACTGGTGATACTGACTGGACAGGTGAGTGTGTGGCGGTAATGTTCTATAATTCCGTTGTATATCTCGATGTGCCGGGTTCTCTTGGGATAAAAACGTCATGGGACGAAATATGCAAGGTTCGCGTGTCCCACTGTGCATTGCTTGAGGGATTTGATAGGCCTGTGTATTGGAATAATAGAGAAAGTCATCCTAACTATAAAGCGCACAATATAGGCTTTGATTTTGGGAGTGAGCAAAAGTGGGGATGTATAAATGGTAAACCTATTGATTGGTTTAGATGGACTGATAGCATTTCTGGGTTAGATATATCTGTATATGAGAATGGCGATAAAATAACCCCTGAGAAAAAGACTGGGTGCTATATGTGTGCCAACAATATGGAAATACATTTGGAAGATGCCAAGAGACGTGCAATCGGAGATTTTGACAACAGAGTTAGTTATATCGATAGTTTGATAGTTAAACTTGAGGAAGAAATTGATGGCTTAATGAGTCATAAGGAATATCTTGAGAAAGCAAAAGTTGGAATGCAATCGTTGTCTCCTAAAGAAATATGGGATAAATATCCTGAGTTCAGGAGATAAAATGAAGGCAAGAATCATAAGTGGTGATACAAAAGCTTTTATAGCTAAGAATTTGAGACCTAGTTATTCATGTTTTACAAAAGAACAACGGAGCTATGTAGATAAGATGATATCGTTAGAAAACGTTGTTCTTAATGTAATACGTTCTTACGATAAGAGAATTGTATTGGAATATCCTACGTGTGGAACTGCTGAAGATGGTAAATGTCCAGTTGGAATAGATATTGAAGCAGAGTACGTGGAAATTGTTGAAGATTAATGTGTGGGGAAAGTGTGACAGCATTTGGAATTATCTGCAATTACGTCGTGTATATCTTTAGTTATCGGAGTATTTCTGTCATGGCAAAGCTTATATACTTACGGCACATTATAGAAGTGTAACTTTTTGACTAACAACTTTATGACTCTATCATTTAGATCATGCGATCAAAATTTGGAATTGAGATGAGATGCAAAATTGACAGTGCTGTATATATTAGAAATATATAAGGAGATGCGAGGATTGTGTCTATAAAGATGTGGGATGTAAAAGCAGGAATGATAAAAAGTGTAAAGTATGAGGACAATAAGGGAGTTAAAATTCTTTACTTAAAAAACGACATCTGTGTTGATAATATAGATAAGCTTAAAGAGTTAGGAGACGCTATTGATATTGTAGCCAAATATATTGCTGGTCAAAAATTGGAACAAGAAGAAGGAGCAAAGTCTGACGTAAACCAGTGCTTAGGTTCTGTTACCGATAATACTGTAGTAAGGACATAGTAGATGGTGAATGGCGCTATTTATGACTAATGGAATATGGTTCGTATGTAGTACGATTCTTCTTATTGGAGCAGCGGTGATGTTTACTCTGACAATAATAAAAATGATACGTCTTGATAATTAATAGGAAAAATGGGTATAAATAACAAATAGGAGGCATAAAATATGGCAAGTCAATTATCTACAGTAGAACTGTTAGGAAAGGATTGGTTCGTAGACGAAAGGTTGAGAGAATTTCGCAGTGCAGCTAAGGTTGGAGAACAAATCGTCTTTCTTAAAAGTCGAGAAATGGATGATATGCTGAGTGTTAAGGAAATCATTGATGATCGTACTAAATTCGAACTAAGTGATGAAACTCTATCAATGTTAAGGGATCTATTCAGTAAAGCGGTAGAAGGAGATAGATCCTCTATTGAGGAGATTTCTAAGATTTGTAATCAAGAGAGTGAGGAATAGGTTTTCATACTTTTCTTTTTATACTGGGTCGAAAGGTACAGTGGTCTGATCTCTTTTTGTGAGTTTTGTCTCCTGGAGAATAAGGCTACTGTGTCCGGCGTACAAAAAACGGTTTAAATATAGGAAATATAAAGCGATAGATGAATATATACAAAAAAACACAAACTGAAAAATACAAACCAAAGAAATAAAGAGGGAAACGATATGGTAAAAGCTGAGAAAATAATTAAACCTGTGGTAGTAACAAAAGGTGACAGATGTCTTGACTGTAGGAAGAAGATTTCTCAAAAGAAGTTTGCTGAACAAGAAGGATTATGTGACAAATGTTACAGTCCATTCCTTGATGATGCGTCTCAGGAAGAATATCCTGAGGAAATTTTGGTGAAGTGTAGATAAGTGTTGTTGTTGTTGTTGTTGATCAGGAGATATAAAGATGGTATTAAAATACGATAATACTGTTACAATAGTCGTAACGAAAAGAACAGACGATTGTCGTGCTGGTGTAAAGGGGCATCCTGAAATATGGGGATGCGGGGAAGACAAGAATAGAGCTATTGGAGATTTGATAAGTTCTCATGAGAGCGAATTTGGCATAAAAGTACAATATGGCAGAAAGGAAAATAAATATGGTATTTATGTTATCAGGTGTTCCAATTGTGGATTTATGAAACATGCTGGGATATCTCCAGATCTTGATATGATGAGATCTGATATAGGAACATCTGATGAAGTGATTGATCATTTCGATGCAATATCCAAATGTTGTAAGAAGCCAAGGTATCTTATTGAAGATTAAGACAATACGATGATAATGTTTTAGCATGGAAAGAGATCATATATGGGATATGAAGACCTAGGAATGGATACACTGGTAACACTAGAAACTGTGCTATCGAGAGCGTTCAAAGTAGAGAAAAATCCTCAGTTCAAGAAAGATATAGATTATGAATGGAAAAGAGTCTCGAAGGCTATGGGGAAGTAAAACTTGTAGGTGTATATTATATGAGAATGATGCATAAGATGATAATATATTATATATCGACAATTCTTTTTATGTTGTTGGATGCGTATGTGGTATATAACGTTTTGATAATAACCGATAGGTGGGTGGCCACTTTTGTAGGAACGATATTATTTTGTATTTATATAGTGTGCTTTTGGTCTTGTTAATGACAAGACTATGTGGATGAAATCTTAGAGTTGGAACTTATGAAGAATGACAAAGAAAGGAGAATATAATATGTTAGAGACTAGAGAAGAAAGAGTAAAGTTACTGAAGGCTGGATTTGATGGAAAACGCATAGAAAAGGAATATGTTATCGGCAATAATATGAAAATAATAAGTTCTAACCTCCTATATATAGGAGAATAATTTATTATGGTTAAGACGATAGAAGAAATTATTTTGGGCGTGTTAACTGATGATGTTGGGATTTCCACTAAATTGTCTGTTGATGACCGAAAATGTCTGGCGCATACGGTAGCACGGATATTGGAATCTGTTGAAAAACATGAACTAGAGCTGAAAAGAAAGGCTGCATCTGAAGAAATATCTGCTAAATTGAAGATTGCTGAAGAGATTTGTACTTGGCAAGACAAATTAAAAGAAATACCATTTTATAAATTTTCTGCGCGTAGGGAGATAAAATTTAAGATTCTAGAGTTACAATCGAAACTTCAGTATCATTATGGAGGATGTTGTGGGGAGGGTAATGAGATATCTACAGAAAATGTTATTCAGAAGTTGAATGGATTAAGGTAATAAAACTGGAAGAATAGTTGAAACGATTAACCTATAAATGGAGACAAAACCATGTCATACGTAGAGATAGTGCAGGGAGAATTTGAAGATGTGCTAACAAAGAATGGATATAAGTGGGAAACGGTAAAAGACTCGTATGCTAAAGAAACAGTCTATTTGATAAATTCTAATGGAATCTTTGTGAAGATTTTTAGCAGTCTTGAAAGTGGAGTGAGCAGACCTGTAGGGTCTGACGCTATAAGAGTTGTAGCATGGGATCCAGTTAGCGGTCTGCCAGTAATGGGTAGTGAAGGAAGAGTAAATCGTACAGATGGTTGGAGAGAGAATCTTGTCTCCAGAATAGAGGCAGTAAGATCAAAGATGGTAGGTGTAGAAAAGTGTAAGATCTGTGGCGGAATAATGGTTGAAAGGACGAATAATAAGACAAAAGACAAATTTCTTGGATGCCTTAATTGGAAAGGTCACCAGAAGGATGTTTTTAAGATAGAAAAAGACGGTACAAAAAGAATGGATATTGGGAAAATCTTAGAAAAGATAAATAGAAGATCGATTGTTGCAAGTATGGCTGGCAATGGTTGCATTGTGGCACCAGCGATTGCTGCGGATATACTGGGAACAGATGTATGGAATAGTTTGAACGATAGATGGAAGGATTCTATAATTGTTCACATAAACACTATAAGATCTTCGGTGAATAGTTCCAATAGTAGAGATGTTGTCATTGGTGGGAATAGAGATGGTAGTAACAGTGGAAGTAGTGGTAGTAATAGTGGAAGTAGTGGTAGTAACAGTGGAACAAATGATATTATAAGTTCTTTTCACGATAAGATGAAGAGTCTGTCTGAGAGACTTAATATAAGGTTCCAAGAGGTTGTAGGAAACGAGCCACTATTAGAAACTAGGTTATTCCAATGGGGAAATTTCCCTATGGAGAGGTTTAATCCTATTCAGAGTAAATTAGTGGAGTTCGTATCCGGAGATAATAATGTTGTTGTTGAGGCCAAGACATCAACAGGGAAAACTGTAATGGGTGAGATGTTTATGTGGAAGGTGTTGCAGGAAGGAAGAAAGATTATATATACGTCTCCATTGAAAGCGTTAACAAGAGAAAAGTGGGACTCGTGGACAAAAAGATTTGGCGACAAGGGTTACAAGATAGCTATTGTAACAGGTGACTATAGGCTTACTGATAAAAGGATAAAAGAGCTTAATGATGCTCATATCATCCTGTGTACAAGTGAAATGTTGGATCACAGGACAAGAAATATGACATCTGAGAAAAGTGAGTGGTTAGCAAAAGCTGGACTTTTAATCTTGGATGAAGTTCAAATGATCGGAATGAAAGATAGAGGGGATAAATTAGAAGCTGGTCTGATGCGGTTTACACTTATAAATCCTACGTGTAGATTGATCTTATTGTCGGGAACAATGCCGAATTCAGGAGAAATCTCTGGATGGGTAAGAGATTTGAATGGTAAAGATACGATATTGGTAAAAAGCGGATGGAGACCAATAAAGCTTAATATGAAATATGAAGGTTATGACGATAGCGGTACTTACTATGAAGCGAAATTTGCCATGTTTGGAATAGTCATTAGCGAAGTAAAGAAACACGATAAAGATAAAATCCTGATATTTGTTCACTCAAAAACAGATGGCAGAAAGCTAATGACAATGTTGGGAGATCTTGGCTATACTGTTGAGTTTCACAATGCAGATCTAGAGGCAGATGAAAGAGTAAATATTGAAGAGTCTTTCAAAGATAAAGAAGGTGGAGTAAGGATAATCATCGCCACATCTACTCTGGCCTATGGATTAAACTTACCTGCAAGAGTTGTAATAATTGCTGGGATGCATAGAGGAATTGAAGAGGTATCAGAGTTGGATATCGTGCAGATGTGCGGAAGAAGCGGACGTATGGGCATAGATACTGAGGGAGACGCAATTATGGTGTTTCCTAGAAGAAAACTGGAAGAGTATAAAAGGATGATAGAAGATCCAGGAGACATAATGTCCCAGATAAATAATCCTGTTATCGCTGCATTTCATGTAATTGGAGAGATTGCTACAAAGGCGATAAAGACAAAGGAAGATGTCCATAAGTGGTATGCTCGCACGTTGGCCATCAGACAAGGGGAGAAGATGGATAAGGAATATGTTGATCAACTTGTCGACTATTTGATACAGAACAATGCGATTAGAGATGTAAATGGTCAGTTAGTAGAAACTGAGCTTGGAAAAGCGGCAGTTTATTTCTATTTAAGACCAGATATGTTGAAAGACCTTCTAGTTAACTGGACTAAAATATTTGAAGTTGGAGTTGAAAGTAATGACTTTATTGTGAGTCTTGCAATGAGTAAGTTGAGAATGTATCTGGATATAATTGTGAGCAAGGCGGATAGAGCTAAAATTGAACAATATCATAAGGCAAGTAAGGCAATGGTTGGAACACTTGGAGCAATAGAAGAAGGTCAAGCTAAAATAGGAATGGCATATTTAAATATGCTGAGAGGTATTGGAGGAACTGAGATTATAGATGGAAAGAAGGTTGCCAATCCGTTGAGTGGAGTCCAAAGGGGTCTTTCGCAAGATATAGAACGTCTATGTCAGGCTGTGATGTACATCGATGCTAAATATGCGAGGTGGGGAAAGGGGACATATTGGAGCGGAATGGCGCTGAGATTTAAGTATGGCATAGGACCTGAGCTAATTTCTCTATGTAGATTGGAAGGGATAGGCGGTGTTTATGCAAGAAAATTGTACGACGCAGGAATAAGACAACCTACAGATCTGATAACCAAGAAAAGGGATTCCATAATGGTATTGGGAGCGAAGTACGACGGTATAGTGACCAAGAACGAGGAAATGTTCCGTATTCTAGGGTATGACATAAGAAAAGAATACACATAGAGACCAGCATATAAGTTAAGAAGGCAATAAATAGAAAGCGAGATAAGAGAATATGAAGTTTTTAACGATATTAATTGTAGATGGAGAGTATCGGTTCATAACGTCAGAATCTAAGAACGTGTTTTTTGTAGAACAAGAAATGAAGGAATATGGCGAAGTAAAAGCGATATTGAATGAGGAGCAAATGAAAACTGTTGTGGCTGAGTTGGTCAAGAATGGAACAATAAATTGGTGATTCTTATATATGGGGATTGTTGAATATTGGTACAGAAATTCTAATAAAGTGAAGGTATAGAAAATGGTTCTAAAATTTTGGAATATAGACAATGGAAAGGCTACCCATTTGAAATATACTAATAGCAAAAATGAGAGTATGCTATTAAAGCTTAAAGTTCCAATTGGACCTGACAGAATTCCTCTATCCCGTATAAATGATGCTTTTGAGTTGATAACAGAGTTTGTGTCGTCGATAAAAAAATTTGACGATTCTGGTGTTGTAAATAACGGAAAAGACGAAAAAATAGAAGCTAAGCCAGAGATTAAAGCAGAAATTAAGCCAGAGATTAAAGCAGAAATTAAGCCAGAGATTAAAGCAGAAATTAAGCCAGAGATTAAAGCAGAAATTAAGCCAGAGATTAAAGCAGAAATTA
>Ga0187886_1002532_pt1 | contig 14571 bp, 11 predicted proteins | sample June2016WEW_20_1_FD_133001 | JGI IMG/M metagenome (GOLD analysis project Ga0187886, IMG submission 133001) | Peatland microbial communities from SPRUCE experiment site at the Marcell Experimental Forest, Minnesota, USA - June2016WEW_20_150 | ecosystem: Environmental > Terrestrial > Soil >... | reverse complement strand
GGCCAGGCCGTGGCCGACGTGCTCGCGTTGCGGCCCGACGCACCGGACCCGAGCCTCTCCCCGAGCCTGGCGGAAGTGGCCGAGGCGTTCGCCGCCGTCGAGGCCGCGCCGGGCCCGGCCGCCAAGGGCGCGGCGTTCGCGGCCTTGCTGGAGCGCTGCGATGCCCTGACGGCCAAGTACGTGGTCAAGATCCTGACGGGGGAGCTGCGCATCGGCCTGCGTGAGGGGCTCCTGGAGGCGGCCATCGCCGAAGCGTTCGGGCGCCCGCAGGCGGCCGTCGGCATGGCCCTGATGCTGACCGGGGACACGGGCGAGGCGGCCGTCCTCGCCAAGGAAGACCGCCTGGACGAGGCCCGCCTCCGGCTGCTGCACCCCATCAAGTTCATGCTCGCCTCGCCCGCCGAGGACGCCGCCGACGTGCTGGCGCGGCTCGGGCCCACGGTCTGGGTCGAGGACAAGTACGACGGCATCCGCGCCCAGCTCCACCGCCGCGGGTCCGAGGTGCGGCTGTACAGCCGCGACCTGAACGACATCAGCGGGCAGTTCCCCGAGATCGTCGAAGCCGCCCGGCGGCTGGATTGGGACGGCATCCTCGACGGCGAGATCCTGGCCTATGCCGACGGCCACGTCCTGCCTTTCCTGACGCTGCAGGCCCGACTGGGCCGCAAGGAGCCCACGGTCGGGGTCCAGGCCGAGGTGCCGGTCGCCTACGTGGCCTTCGACCTGCTCGCCATCGGGCCGCGGTCGCGGACGGTGGACGACCGCAACGGCTACCACTCGGCCGGCGGGGGCGTGGACCGGAGTGGCGAGGCTGCGGCCGCCGTCGAGCCCCTGCTCGGACTGCCGCTGGTCGAGCGACGCGGCCGCCTCGAGGCCCTCGACCTGCCGACCGTCGCGGCGGGTGGCCGGTTTGCGCTCTCCCACCTGGTGACCGCGGATTCGGTCGAGGCGCTGGATCGCATCTTCGGCGAGGCGCGCGCCCGGCTCAACGAGGGTCTGATGGTCAAGGACCCGCAGAGCGGCTACTCGCCCGGCCGTCGCGGCCTCGGCTGGCTGAAGATGAAACGAGCCCTGGCGACGTTGGATTGCGTCGTGGTGGGCGTGGAAGCAGGCAATGGCAAGCGGCACGGCGTCCTGTCCGACTACACGTTCGCCGTCCGCGACGAATCGGGCGATCGGCTGGTCACGATCGGCAAGGCCTACACCGGCCTGACCGACGCGGAGATCGCCGAGATGACGCGCTGGTTCGAGGCCCACACCGTCCGCAAGCTCGGTCGCTTCAGGCTGGTCGAGCCGGTGGTCGTGGTCGAGGTCGCCTTCGACGTCATCCAGCGTTCGACCCGCCACCAGTCGGGCTTCGCGCTGCGTTTTCCACGCATCGTCCGGCTCCGGACCGACAAGAGCCCGACCGAGATCGATACGCTGGCCAACGTCGACCGCCTCCACCGTGAGCTCCAGTACGGCGCCGAATACCTGGTCACGGCCGAGGCGAGGGGTTCCGGGGGGCGACGGGTCGAGACCGCCTGAGTCGAGCCCCGGCGGCCGATCTTCCCCGGCAAGGTGGCTATCGCGAGGTAGCCGGATGGGTCATCCCGAACAAACCCAGGCCCGGCTATCCTGCGACCATGTTCGGCTCCTTCAACCCGCCGTTGTCGCTACCGCTCACCGTCGCGACGTCGGGGTTCATGATCCAGGGCACCCTGCAGACTCGGCTGCGGCGCATCACCGACGTGCTCAACGAGCCGACTGCCGAGCATCTCATCCTGTTCGACGCCACGTTCATGGAAGTGGGGTCGCGGCGGGTGGCGGCCGGCCCGGGAACGGCGCAGATCCAGTTGGACGACGTGCTGTTCGTGCACACGAACGGACCGACCGAATCTGGGACGGAGATACGGACCCCCAAGCAGCCGACTCGGGCCATCCTGATCGTCTGGCCGTTCACGATCGAGGGCGAGGTCCATCTGGCGTACGAAGCGGAGCTCCACCAGGCCCTCGATGCCCTGAGCGGTCGTTTCGTGCCCGTGACCAAGGCTCGCTACTGGGCCTACAGCGTGGCCGAATCGCCCAACGATGTCGATCTGCTCGTGGTCAACCACTCCAGGGCGCACATCGCCATTCCGGCTGGTGTCGATTGGCGCACGGAGGCCCCCGACGCGCGCCCCGGTGGCGGGGCGGATACCTGGTAGGTAGCGACCCTTCGATCGAACGGCCACAATTGGGCCGCCCCAGGCAGGCACGGGAGAGGGATGAGCGCGCAGCGAAGGGTTGAGACGGGTCCTTCGAGGACGGCCGAGTGGGTCTGCGTCTGCCGGGCATGTTCGTACCACGAGCGCAATCCCTACCGCCACAGCGATGACTGGGTGGCTGCCGCGCTCGTGCCGGGCTGCGTACGAGTCGGCGCTCGGTTCGGCCCCTTCCGCTGGCTGTGGTCCCGGATCGGTCCCAAGGGCATGTACCCGTGGGTCGTTGCCCGAACCAGGTACATCGATGAGGTCTTCGCGCGGATCGCCCCGTCGATCGCCCAGGTCCTGATCATGGGCGCCGGCTACGACTCGCGAGCGATTCGCTTTCGCGATGAGCTCCGGACTGCGCGCGTCTTCGAGCTCGATGCCCCGGCTCCGCAGGCGGACAAGCGGCGCGGTCTGGAGCTGCGCAAGTTGGACGTGCCGGAGAACCTGACGTTCGTTCCGGTCGACTTCGAAACGGAGTCGGCGGCCGAACGCCTGGCCGCAGCCGGCTTTCTGCCCGGCAAGCCGACGCTGTTCCTGCTCGAAGGACTGACGATGTACCTCGAGCCGGCCACGATCGACGAGACGTTCAAGCTGATCGCCGCTTCCGCGGGACCGGGCAGCGTGCTCGTATTCGACTACGCCTACGCCGCGGTCATCGAAGGGAAGGGGAGCGGCTACGGGGCCGCGGGCGTGTCGGAGTTCGTTGCCAGGGCCGGCGAGGCGTGGCGGTTCGGCATCGCGAAGGGCGGCCTCGGCGAGTTCCTGGCCCGCTACGGCTTCGAGGCTATCGACGAAGCCTCGTCGGAGACGCTCGAGGCGCGCTACCTGACCGACCCGGCGGGGCGGGTCGTCGGCCGCGTCAACGCCACGCAGGCTCTGGTGACGGCGCGCAAGATCGGCTGACCCTGGCCCCGCGGTCAGCGCTCCGTCGGCAGGTCCAGACGGTCGCCCCATTCGGCCCAGCCACCGTCGTAGACGGCGACGTCGTCGCAACCGATCAGGGTCAGGGCGAAGGCCAGCTTGCAGGCGCCCATCCCGGCCGAGTCGTAGCAGATCAGACGGCGCCGCGGGTTCACGCCCGCGCGACGCAGCAGAGCCCACAGCTCCTCGCTGCTGCGGAAGCGGCCCGTCCGCGGCTCCGTGGTGGCCGCTGCCGGAACGTTCAGCGCGCCTGGAAGGTGGCCCAGCCGGCGGGTGGCTCCGGCATGGCCGGCGAACTCGGACGGGGTACGCGCGTCCAGCAGCTGCACGCCCGGCGAGTCGAGCAGCTGCCTCACGTCGCTCGCCCCCAGCCGCAGTCGCGACCGCAGGTGAGGTGTGAAGGTGATCGGCGGCCGCAGCTCCGCGGCGGTCGAGATCGGCTGGCCAAGCGCCCGCCACCCGTCCAGGCCCCCGATCATGATGCGCGCCGATTCGAGACCATAGACGCGTAGCGTCCACCATGCCCGGGCCGAGTACGAGGCCGAAACGTCGTCGTACAGGACGATGGCCATGCCGTTGCCGACGCCGGCCCGTGTCAGCGCCTCGGTCACCTGCTGGGGGCCGGCCATGAGCAGGACGTCGCTGTCATCCTCCTGCTCGACCAGGTCGGTCCGCCAGTCCACGTACGTGGCCCCGGGAATGTGCCCGGACGCGTAGAGACGCCGCCCGGACCCGTCGGGCCGCCAGCGCGTGTCGAGCACGCCGAAGCCCGGCCGGCCGAGATTCTCCGACAGCCACTCGGGCGTGGCGAGCAACTCCGGTCTGGCGTATCCGCTCACGACGTACTCGGTCATGGGAGCCCCCGCTGCCCGATCTCCGCCCCACGCCACGAGTGAGGAGCTCGCGGATCGCAACTCAGCAGGAGCTCGCGCAACCGTGCCTATCATACGAGTGTGGTGACGCCATTCCTGCCCGATGACGAAAAGATCCCCGCGATCCGCGAGGCGCTTCCGTCCACGGCCGCCGGCATCTACCTCAACACGGGTACGGCCGGGCCGATGCCGCGCGAGACGGCGCACGCGATGGCCGAGGCCGAGGCGTGGGAACTGCGCACAGGCCGGGCCGACAAGAACTTCTTCGAGGACTCCCTCCAACGCAAGGCGGAGGCACGGGCCGCGATCGCCGCCGTCGTGGGCACCGACCCGAGCCGCATCGCCCTCACTCACGCCGCCACGGACGGGATGAACGTGGCGACCTGGGCGGTCGATTGGCGGCGCGGGGACCGGGCCGTGACCACGAACCTAGAGCATCCGGGCGGCCTGGGGCCGCTGTGGGCGGTTCGCGAGCGCCTGGGCGTGAAGCTGGCGATCGCGGACATCGGCGTGGGGGCGATGGGCCGCGGCGGAGCCGAGCCCGCGACCGTCGCCGGCGCCGCGCCTGGCGGCGACCCGACCGCTCCCGCCGCCGGCGCCGCGCCAGGCGCCGACCCGGCCGCTCCCGCCGCCGGCCCCACGGCTACCGGCGACCCGGCCGCGATCGCCGCCGGCCCCACGGCTAGCGGCGACCCCTCGGCCATCCTGGCCGCCTTCGACCGGGCCATCGTCCCCGGCACGAAGCTCGTCTCCGTCTCGCACGTCACCTGGGCCACCGGCGCGCGCCTTCCGATTCGCGAGATCGCCGAGCTGGCTCATTCGCGCGGCGCGCTGGTCGCCGTCGACGGCGCCCAGTCGGTCGGGGCCATCCCGGTCTCGGTCGAGGACCTGGGCGTCGACTTCTACGCCGCGCCCGGCCAGAAGTGGCTGCTCGGCCCGGAAGGCATCGGCGCCGTCTACTGCGCGCCCTCCGTCCTGGATCGACCGCTCCTGGCCTTCGCCGGCTACTCGAGCTTCGAATCGCTTGATCTCTCGGCCAACGGCAAGCTCTGGCCCGACGCGCGCCGATTCGAGGGCGCGGGCTTCCATCAGCCGTCGGTTCTCGGCTTCGCCCGCAGCGCGGCCTGGCTGTCGATGTTCGTCGGCCTGCCGTGGATCTACGAACGCATCGCCCGAATGTCCGTCGATGCGGCCGCGATGCTGGCGGAGGTTCCCGGAGTGGAGGTCTTGACGCCGCGCGAGAACATGGCCGGCCTGGTCACGTTCAGGATCGCCGGCTGGGACTCGACCGCGGCCCTGCGCGAGCTGTCGCAGCGGACGCTGTGCATCGCCCGCACCATCCCGCCCCTCGACGCGATCCGCATCAGCGTCGGCTTCTTCAACACGGACGGCGAGCTGCGTCGCTTCCGTGACGGGGTGGCCCTCCTCGCCGAGAACACCCCGAAGACGATCCCGCATCGCCCCCAGATGGAGATCCTCCGCGGCGGCGTGGACTAGAGGGTCCTCTGCAGGTCTGGCGCCATGTTGTACGATCGCCCCCGGCGGGGGAGTAGCTCAACGGTTAGAGCACGGCTCTTATACAGCCTCGGTTGGAGGTTCGAATCCTCCCTCCCCTACCATCAGCCCGGCTCATTGGGGCCAGCCAGCGCCCATCAACTCGGGCTAGCTGCAGGCTTCGGGTCCAGCTTGATGCTGTCGACGAAGGCGTCGACCTGGGCCTCCATGGGGGCCAGGTTGGGACCGCGGAAGATGGCGCTGATGCTGTAGACCCTGTCGCCGCCGGGGCGTCCGATCAGCCAGAGTGTGTGCACATCCACGAAGTTGGACGGCGTCGCCGGCATGGTCTGCCTGACGACCAGCCAGTCGCCGACACTCCTGACATCGAATTCAGGCGATTTGAAGCCACCGATGTCAACCGGAACAGCGCCACCATACGCGATGCTGACCGCCAGCTGGTTCGGATTGAGGTGGCAGCAAATCGGAACGAGCGCGCTGTCGTCGCCGTTCGTATAGGCTGCGAGGAAGAAGTACGGGTACCCGACATCGTGCCAATCGGACGGGTAGTCGAACGACAGGCCGAATCCCTGCCCTGAGATGTGGCGGTGGATCAGAACCGGCGTCGGGCCGTTGGTCGGCGCGGACGATAGCGACGGCGAGGGCGCGACGGCAGTTGCCCTGGGCTCGGGCTGGCAGGTGCCGACGGCGTGCACGCCAGAGCCGCTGCGGCGATGAGCGCAACGCCCAGTATGCGAACCTCGGACGCCGGCACCCGGTAAGTAGGCCTTCCGGGGCTCACGGGACGAAGACTTCTGCGGAGCCGAGAATGCCGCCGTTGGCCATGCCCCCCAAGATCAGGACGCGGTCGTCCACCAGATGGACAGCGACCGCATTCTGGCGGGCGACGCCCATCGACCCCGTGGTCACGAATGACCGCGTCACCGGCTCATACAACTCGGCGGATGAAAGTTGCGTCCTGTCCAAGCCTCCAGCCACCAAGACGCGTCCGTCATCAAGGGGAGTGGCCGTGCCAACCACGCGCGGAGTACTCATGGAGCCCGTGACGCTGAAGGCCCCAGCGGCTGGGTCATATAGCTCAGCCGAAGCTAGAACACTGCCACCACCATTGGCCTGTGTTACCCCGCCAGCGACCAGGACACTGCCGTCTGGCAACAAGGTCGCGGTGTGACCTTCGCGCGAGACCGTCATCGACCCGGTTGCGCTGAAGTCTCCCGTCTTCGGGTCGTAGAGCTCGGACGACGCAAGGGAGGCCGTCGGGCCTCCACCACCTGCAATCAGAACTCGGCCGTCCGCTAGGAGCGTGGCGGTGGCCAACGCCCGGGGGTAGCCAAGCGATCCAGTGGCGGTGAAACTGCCGGTGGTTGGGTCATACAGTTCAGACGACGACAGGAGCCCGCTCCTATCGGATCCGCCAGCGATCAGGACTCTCCCGTCCTGGAGGAGAGTGGCCGTCTGGTTCACGCGCGCTGTGGTCAACGAGTCAGTTCGGCTGAACGTGCCGGTGGCAGGGTCATACAGCTCCGCGGACGCCAGAGCAGACGCCAGATCCCCTATTCCAGTAGACCCTCCCACGACCAGGACTCGGCCGTCGTGGAGCCGTGTGGCCGTCGCCAAGACCCGCGCCGTTGTCATGGATCCCGTCGGGCTGAATCTCCCGGTGCCCGGGTCCCATATCTCGGCCGAGGCTAGTCCATTGCCTGCGGTGGCAAGACTACCTAGACCACCGGCCACCAGAACGCGACCATCCGATAGCGGAACTGCCACCGGTTCATCCCGAGGGGCGGCCATCGCGCCCGTGGAGGAGAACCGTCCTTTGAGGCTGCCGCTGGCAACCTGGGTCATCGAAGCACTCGCAGACGGGCTCCCAGCGCGGGTTGCCCCTGGACTCGGGCTGGCAGGTGGCGACAGCGAGCACGCGAGAGCCGCTGCGGCGATGAGCGCAACGCAGACCACCGCGCGGGCGACGCGTGCCGAGCCTGGAGCCGCCACACGACCGCGATCGAGCATTGTGCCCCTGGACCCCTCGGTTGGACGGCCCATCGAGGTAGGCATCGTCTCGCACCCCCGTCATGTCGGTTCGGCCGTGGGCGGCGTCACCGAATGTACGCCGCCAGCCTCGGCCTGGATCAACGGGTACCAGATCTCCGTTCCCTCCCAGCCGCTCCAGAGATCAGCCTACGACCGGTGGCGTCAGCAACGCGGGCGGGTGCGGTTCGGCCCCTACGTCGAAGTTGCGGTCAGGGAACCGGTCGGGCTGAAGGTTCCGCTTGCCGGGTCGTAGATCTCAGCCGATGCGAGCGAGCTGAGGTCGCTGGTGCTTGAAGGGTCCAGCAGGCCGAGGCCCCCTATGTCGGCCTCGCCTCCGGCGATCAGAACCCGGCCGTCCCCCAGCAGAGTTGCGGTCTGGGCCCTGCGCGCCATCCCCATCGATCCGGTCGCGGAGAACCGTCCGCTTGCAGGGTCGTAGATCTCAGCCGATGCAGCCGGCGTCCGCGTGCCGTCGCCACCGCCGGCGACCAGGACTCGCCCGCCGGGCAGCCACGTTGCAGTTTGGCCGGAGCGTGCCAGGGTCGTTCCAGTCGCAGAGAAGGCATTCACTGCCGGGTCGTAGAGCTCGGCCGACGCCAGGGAGAAACCGCCCTCGTCGTTGCCGCCAACGATCAGAACCCGGCCGTCGTTCAGCAGAGTTGCGGTCGCGTTGTCACGGTACGTGGACATAGGTCCCGCGGGCTTGAACCTGCCGCTCGCCGGATCGTATAGCTCGGCTGAGGGCCGATAGAAAGGCACGGACTGGTCGAAGAGGCTCCCCGTGACCAGAACGGAGCCGTCGACCAGCAGAGTGGCAGTGTCCAGCCTCTGCGTGGCCGTCATCGATCCGGTGGCGCTGAAGTCGCCTCTTGCGGGGTCATAGATCTCGGCCGTGGCAAGGGAGTCGCTGGCGCCCCCGCTTCCAATGACGAGCACCTTGCCGTCCCTCAACAGGGTGGCAGTTTCGAGCACCGGTGCAGTCGCCATGCTTCCCGTGGGCGTGAACCGGCCGGTCTTTGGGTCGTAGAGCTCGGCCGTGGCGAGAATGCTTATGCCGACGGCTCCTACCTGGACCGGCCCGCCGACCCCGCCGGCCACGAGGACGCGCCCGTCCGCCAGCCGAGTAGCCGTGGCTCTCCAACGTAGGGTCGACATGCTGCCAGTGGGGGAGAACTTGCCCGTGGCCGGGTCGTACAGCTCGGCCGTGGCCAGGATGCGCTGGCCGCTCTGGCCGCCCGCGATCAGGACTCGGCCGTCCGCCAGAAGGGTTGCGGTGTGGCCTGTCCGTCCGGCATTGGCCTGTGGGGGTGGGCTCGCCGGGTTGGAGGGCATGATGGGAGCCGCAGGCGTGGACACCAACGCCGGGCTCGGCTCGACGCTTGACGTCGAAGAGCGGCTGGCGATGGGCGTCGGGCTCGTGGACGGCGTCGTGCCCGGTGCCGACTGACTCTGATGCCAGACTCCGTACAACGCCACGGCTGCGACGACGATCAGGACGAGCGCGACCATCCGTCCATTGCGAGCGCTCATGCCGGTTCCCTCCGGGTGGCTGTTGCGGTACCAGTCTAGGACGAGCCACTTCGGTATCTCACTCCGCGCGGTTTGCCTACTCAGCTGGCACAGCGCAGAAGGCGTGGAAGATGGGAGAGCGCTGGAGACGCCCTAATGGCTCCGACCGGCTGGTTCGTGTACCGGCTACTCTGCTCTACCAGCCGCCCTCCGCGTCAGGGGCCGACCGCCGGGCGCGACGTTCCGGCGGTTGATCCCGCAATCTTCATGATGGTTTCAGGAATAGCCCCGAGGCTGTGCGCAGCAGTTCCACGTCCGGATGCCACTGATGTACCTCGGCCGGGCTCGCGAGACTGACCGGAACACGAAACCCGCCTCATGACACAGCCGCAAGACACGCCTGCTCCCCGCGCGAGACGGCCCTGGTCGCAGCTGCTCAGTCACGTCCGGGCGCGGATCCGCCGCTCCTCGCCGTTTGTCACCGGCATCGTTGCGGCGTTGATCGCGGTCGCGCTGTACGGCGCGATGGTGCCGGGTCCGCGGCCGCTGACGCAGCAGGACGTGTCCACGAACATCACGCACGCCTTGGCTTCGTTGACTCCGGGGCCGGCCTTCTCGCAGACCGCATACCTGGCCGTCCAGCCCTCGCTCGTTCTGATCGTGGCGCAAGGGGGGAGTAGCTCGCCGGCACCGGGCAGCTCGGCTTCGCCCGGGAGCTCGGCTGCGCCGTCCGGTTCCACGCCATCCGGCTCTCCCGCACCCAGCGGCGTTGCCACCGCCAACGGCACGCAGGGGAGCGGCGTGGTGGTGGACAGCGCCGGCGACATCCTGACCTGCCTCCACCTGGTCGCCAACGCGACGGCGATCCAGGTGACCTTCGCCGACGGCACGACTTCGACGGCCCAGATCTCGTCAACTCAACCGACCATCGACATCGCGGTCCTGAAGGCGGACCACCCGCCGGCCAAGATCGTGCCCGCCGTGATGGGCAATCCAAGGAGCGTCCAGGTAGGCAGCGATGCCTATGTCGTAGGCAACCCCTTCGGCCTGGCGGGCTCCATCAGCGCCGGGGTCGTCTCCGGTCTCAATCGTTCCTACCAGCTCCCAGACGGAACGCAGCTAGTGGGCCTGATCCAGGTGGACGCGGCCGTGAACCCCGGTAGCTCGGGCGGTCCGCTGGTCAATCGATACGGGCAGGTCATCGGGATCGTGTCCGCCCTCATCAACCCCACCAACCAGGACGTGTTCATCGGCATCGGGCTTGCGGTGCCGATCGACGTGGCCGGCGGAGCCGCAGGCCTGCCGCTCGACTAGATGGCGCCGGACCGCCCCGCGACGGTCGGCTCGCCCCAACAAAGTCTTCAGGAGGCCAGGACAGTGCAACAGAAGGCCGAAGCAGAGCTCGAGGCGCCGATGGAGCGCCTCCTGTACGAGGTCAAGAAGGTGATCGTCGGCCAGGATCACCTCCTGGAGCGGCTGGCCGTGGCCTTGCTGGCGAGGGGCCATCTCCTCGTTGAGGGCGTGCCGGGGTTGGCCAAGACGATGGCCATCAAGACTCTGGCCGGCGCCATCGGCGGCGAGTTCAAGCGCATCCAGTTCACGCCGGACCTGGTACCCGCCGATCTGATCGGGACCCGGATCTACAACCAGAAGACCGGCGAGTTCAGCACGTCGCTCGGTCCCGTGTTCACCAACCTGCTGCTGGCCGACGAGATCAACAGGGCCCCGGCCAAGGTTCAGAGCGCGCTCCTGGAGGTCATGCAGGAGCGGCAGGTCACGATCGGACGCGAAACCTTCAAGGTGCCCGATCCGTTCCTCGTTCTGGCGACCCAGAACCCGATCGAAACTGAGGGCACGTACGCCCTGCCCGAAGCGCAGGTCGACCGCTTCATGCTCAAGGTCCTGGTCGGCTACCCGAGCATGACCGAGGAGTTCGTGATCGTCGAGCGGATGACCGGACGCCTGGACCCCGTCCTGGAGGTGCTTTCGACGAAGAGCCTGATCGGGCTGCAGCAGGAGGCCGACCGCGTCTACGTCGATCCGGCGTTGATGGACTACGCGGTGCGGCTTGCCACGGCGACCCGTGCTCCAAGAGCCCACGGCATGCCGGACCTGGAGCGCTACATCACCTACGGCGCCAGCCCGCGCGCCTCGATCAACCTCATCCTCACGGCCCGCGCCCTCGCCTTCGTTCGCGGCCGGGACTACGCGCTGCCGCAGGACGTGCTCGACATGGCCCGCGACGTCATGCGCCACCGCCTCGTCTTGTCGTTCGAGGCCCTTTCGGACAACGTGACCGCCGACGACGTCCTGACGACGGTTCTCAAGCAGATACCGGTGCCGGTGGTGCCGCTACGGGAGCATTCCGACGTCCGCGCCAGCGCCTGACGGGGTCGTCCGGACCCTGTCGTCCGATCCTTTGGAAGAAGCCGACCCGATGCCGGCAGCTTCAGTCCGGGCCCGACCCGCCTCGGCGCGACCCCTGTCCGCGCCAGAGCTGATACTCCAGCGCCTCGACTGGAAGGTCATCCGCCGCCTCGACGGCGTCCTCCAGGGCGACTACCGGAGCCTCTTCCGCGGCAACGGAGTGGATCTCGTGGACCTGCGCGAGTATCAGCCGGGCGACGACGTTCGGGCGATCGACTGGAACGTCACCGCCCGGATGGATACGCCCTACATTCGCGAGTACGTCGAGGACCGCGAGATCAGCGCGTGGTTCCTGCTGGACCTCAGCCCCTCGGTCGACTTTGGCACCGTGGACACCGAGCGTCTCAAGCGAACCGTCCTGATCGATTTCGTCGCGACCCTGGCGCGGCTGATGACCCGGCGTGGCAATCGCGTCGGGGCGATGTTCTACGGCAGCTCGGTCGAGCGCGTCATCCCGGCTCGAGGCGGGCGCGACCAGGTTCTCCGGCTGATCGACGACCTGCTCTCGCAGCCGCGCCTGTCCAGGGCGCCGCTCACAGACCTGACGCCGTTGCTCGATGCCGGACAGCACGCCATCAGACGCCGCTCGCTGATCTTCATCGTCTCGGACTTCATCAGTGTGCCCGGGTGGGAAAGGCCGCTGAGCCTGCTGAACCGGCGGCACGAAGTGGTCGCCGTCCGCCTTCTCGATCCGCGTGAGATGGAGCTGCCCGATGTGGGCTCCATGATCATGGAAGATGCCGAGACCGGCGAGCAGATCTACGTCGACACCCACAACGCCGCGTTCCGCCGCCGATTCGCGGAGTCGGCGCGCCGCCGCGAAGCCGAGGTCAACGGCGCCTTCCGCCGAGCCGGTGTCCAGGCTGTTTCCCTGGCCACGGACGAGGACATCGTCCGGGCCATCGTGCGTATGGCCACCATCGGCCGCCGGCGGCGGAGGTAACGATGTCTTTCATCTGGCCGCAGATGCTGCTGGTTCTGACGCTGATTCCGCTCGGCGTCGTCGTGTCGCTGTTTCTTGACGGGAGGCGACGCCGTCGCCTGGCCGCCTATGGCGGATCGGCGCTCGCCCAGGGGATCACTCGCCGGTCGGTCGGGCCCCTCGGCCGGATGCCCGCGGCGCTGGTGCTGTGCGCATTGGTCGTGATGGCGGTCGCGATGGCCAGACCGCAGGCGGTGGTGCCGCTGCCGCGGACCGAGGGCACGGTCATGCTCGCCTTCGATGTCTCCGCCAGCATGAGCGCCACGGACCTGGCGCCGACTCGAATGGCGGCCGCCAAGGCCGCGGCGAAGGACTTCGTCGGCCGCCAGCCGTCGGGCGTCACGATTGGGGTCGTCGCCTTCAGCGACTCGGGCGTCTCGGTCCAGACGCCGACGAACGACCGCGACACGGTGCTCGACGCGATCGATCGCCTGACGCCTCAACGGGGGACCTCGGTGGGCCGCGGCATCCAGGCCTCGCTCGACGCGATCGCCGTCGCGGAGGCGGGCTACTTCTCCAACGACTACTACACCAACCAGTCGGCTGCGCCGACGGCCACAGCCACCCCCGTGCCGTCGGGAACCCACGCTCCGGCGGTCATCGTCGTGCTCAGCGACGGCGAGAACAACGAGAGCCCCGACCCGATCGCCGCCGCGCAGGCGGCCGCCAACCAGGGCGTGGCGATATACACGGTCGGCATCGGCAGCGCGGCCGGCACGACGGTCACCGTCAACGGCTTCCAGCTCTTCACCCAGCTCGATGAGGCGACCCTCCAGGAGATCTCGAAGGTCACCGGGGGCACGTACTTCAACGCCACCGACTCGCAGCAGCTCCTATCGATCTACGACAACCTCGACACCCAGTTCGTCGTCCAGCCCCAGCTGACGGAGATCACCTCTCTCCTGGCCGGCCTGAGCCTGTTGATGCTGCTCGCCGGCGCCCTGACCTCGCTCAAGTGGCTCGGGCGACTGCCATGACAAGGCGGCGGTAGATGGACTTCCTCTGGTTCGACCTTCTCGCTCTACTCGTACTCATACCGGTGCTTGTCGCCATCTACATCTGGAGCCTGCGGCGCCGGCGCCCATCGGGTGTTCGCTACTCCAGCCTGACCCTCATCCGAGACGCGGGGCCCGGGTCGTCGCGGCTGCGGCGCCATCTGCCGTTCGTGGTCTTCGTCGCAGCGCTCGGCGCCCTGATCGTCGCCATGGCCCGACCCGTGGCGGTCGTCGCCGTGCCGACCAACCAGACCACCATCATCCTCACGATCGACGTCTCGGGCAGCATGTGCTCGTCCGACATCCCGCCCAGCCGGATCGAGGCGGCCGAGGCCGCCGCGTCGTCGTTCATCAATGCTCAGGCTGCCAGCGTACGCATTGGAATCGTCGTGTTCAGCAGCTACGCGGAAGTGGTCCAGGTGCCCACCAATGACAGGGCTGCTTTGCTCGCCGCCCTCCACAGCTTGACCACAGGCCAGCGGACCGCCATCGGCGACGGCATCCTCGCCTCTATCGATGCCATCGCGGAAGTGGATCCGGCAGTGGCCAAGAGCCAGACCGATTCGTCGACCGGAGCGGCGCCGGTGCCGGTCCCCAAGGGCGACTACGCCCCGGACATCGTCGTGCTGCTGACCGACGGCGCGAGCAACACCGGTACGCCGCCGCTCGACGCGGCTCAGCAGGCAGCCGATCGGGGCCTGCGGATATATACCATCGGGTTCGGCACGGCCAACGGCGGGTCCATGAGCGCGACCTGCGCACCGCGGTTCCAGGGCCGCGAGCCGGCGGCCGGCGGATTCGGCGGCGGTCGTGGTGGCGGAGGTGGCGGTGGCGGTGGTGGCGGTGGCACCGGGGCCGGCGGGGGCGGCACCTTCCGGCGAGGCATCGACGAGGCTACGCTGCAGAAGATCGCCGACATGACCGGCGGGAAATACTACCCGGCCGAAAGCGCGAGCCAGCTCCAGGGGGTGTTCCAGAGCCTGCCGACCAACCTGATCTTCAAGCACGAAGCCACAGAGATCAGCTTCGCGTTCGTGGGGCTTGGCGGGCTCCTATCCGCCCTCGCATTCCTGCTCGGAAAGGCCTGG
>Ga0187886_1002531_pt1 | contig 14572 bp, 11 predicted proteins | sample June2016WEW_20_1_FD_133001 | JGI IMG/M metagenome (GOLD analysis project Ga0187886, IMG submission 133001) | Peatland microbial communities from SPRUCE experiment site at the Marcell Experimental Forest, Minnesota, USA - June2016WEW_20_150 | ecosystem: Environmental > Terrestrial > Soil >... | reverse complement strand
GTGCCAGTATTGCAGCTGGGCATTTCAAATGAGTCCCGAAGCGGTGGCGGCTGCCCTCGCCGTCGCGGATGCCACTCAGGCCAGGCATCACGTCGAACACTGCCCACGGTGCCGCAAGGCGCTTAAAATTCCTGTGGATCAATTGCGCCATCATGCGCCCATTAATGCCCCGGCCGCATCTCCGGCTCCTATAAGCAATTTACTCTTTAAGGAGGATAAGAAGACCATGAACCAAACACCTGCTCCTTTTCCGCCTATCGAGCCGGTTACTCCGGTTCCACCCACTCCGGCTCCCATAGTACTTCCGCCCCCCGCACCGGCCGTCAAGAAACCCGTCGTCCGGAAACCCGCAAAGAAGGTCGTACGAAAAGTCGTCAAGAAAGCCGTCAAGAAAGCCCCCAAGAAGGCTGCAAAAAAGTCCGCCAAGAAAGCCGCAAAGAAAACCACCAAGAAAAAGGGAAAGCGATAAACCGGTTGGCAATCCGGTCGAAGAAAACCTCCTACGCGCAAGGCCGGTCTATTTTGCCGGGGTGAGGAACTGGGCAGAGTTCACACCCCGGTTTTTTTTCGCTTGATCACACCTTTTTGACGACGATATTTACCAAGCCGTTTTTCGGCTTGTCCACATGGTCGGCTGCACCGAGAGGTGCCAGTAAATTTCATATAGTTCCCAATTTGATCATAGGCTATAAGTTCTAAGTGATTCAAAACGGTTGTCGAGCGCAGTAACAGGGGCGGATGGTCGACACACTTTTTTCGATGAAACGACACATTGTTCGAAGCGTGATTCCTAAGAAGAATCCTCATTCCCTCTAAAGACGGTATCCTTCGGCCGTTCGACGCGGATTTCCATGCAATCACCCGATTCGCCGGAACACGCCGCTCCCTCACGGAGACGGTATCCCGGGATCCATAGGATGCCATTGCCATCGCACACCAGCGGCCAGCAATCCCTTTCCGCATGGGGGAGATGGTGGGAGGCCAGGAAATCGTTCAGCCTCACCGCTCCAGGCATTCCGGCGGGGAAAAAACGGTCACCCTGTTCCCGCTTTCGAAGAAATAGCGGTAAACGGATTTTGTCCGCATCCATTCGAATAGTCCACGGATCTTTGCCGGCATCCACAGAGGGAAGCCCGGAAACCTTTTTATGGGTGATGTGAAACTTCCAATCCGGCCGGCGTATGGAGACCTCTCCCGGAACCGGAAGCGGTGTTTTCTCCCACTCGGGAGAGGTTGGGGCGGCTTCGCGTTTGCGTAGAACGAGGGATTGTTTCTCGATCGACACATCGATCCCCAGCGCCAGATTCATACGGTGGGTTGACGTGGGCGTAAGTGAAAATTCGATCACCCGGTTCACATGGCGGTAAGCCAAATCGCGCAGCGTGCCGGCAATCTCCCCTACCGCGTGCCGGATGATCGCCTGACGCACAGCCAACGGACTCTGATTAAACGCGTCGCGGTTGATCCGGACTACGCCGGGCTCCGCCGGCAGGAGGAACCGGTGCAAGAAATCGTCTGTCGCCCGATCCAGAAGTTCGGTTTGCGCCGCAGCGATTTCCGACAGGCGGCACAAGACGGGGACAATCTGGGGGTTGTACTCGCGCAATTGCGGGATTAACTCACGCCGGATGCGGTTGCGCGCAAAGGACGGATCTTGATTGCTCGGGTCCTCGAGCGGTTGCCAGCCGGCTTGCCGGCAATATTCAACGGTCTGTGCGTGCGTCAGACGGAGCAAGGGACGAATGATACGCAGCCCGCGCGAAAAAGCTTCCGGGCGGATGCCGCGCAAACCCTGAAGGCCGGACCCACGCATCAGATGCATCAGAACTGTTTCCGCCTGATCGTCCGCGGTATGCCCTATCGCAATTACCGGGGCTCGGCAGTCGGCCGCGGTTCGCAAGAGAAAATCATAGCGAAGATCCCTCGCCGCCTCTTCCAAGGTCATTCGTTTTTGTTTTGCGCGTTGGCGCACATCGCCGCGCTCGACATGAAAGTCAATCCCCAGTGTCTGTGCGAGGCGCTGGACGGTTTCCGCATCGCGCGCGCTTTCCGGCCGCAGTCCATGATCAAAATGTGCGGCTCGGACCGTAAATCCCAGTTCTTTTAAAACCAGAAGCAGGCAGAGACTGTCCGATCCGCCAGAAACTGCCGCCAGTACCGTTTCCTGCGGTTCCAATAGATGAAGTTCCCGGATGTAGCCCGATACAATTTCCGTAACGTTCATGTCTTTCCACCGCCCGTACGTTCCGTCGAAAGGAACGACGCACCTTCCGGTTCTATTTCTTTCCGTGTTTCTTCTTTTTTACCTTCCGTCTTGGAACACGGATGGGAGCCTTCCTTTTTTTAACCGCCGTCCTTTTCATCCGGACTGAGACGATCGATTCCAGAACGCCTTTTTCCTTGCGCGGAAGTATATTCTTCCCCGCAGCCTGCCGGGTGCGCTTCGGAACCTCATCGAAAAGCAACGCCCTACTTTGTCCGTCCTTAAAAACAAGGAACATTCGATCGGTGGTTGTTCCGGAAAACCCTCCCAGGATCCGCGATTTCCCGGCAATCTTCCAGGTGGAAGTTCCCACTCCATACCTTCCCTGGACGGGATATTGAGCAGCGGGAATTCGCTTCCCCTGACCGTTGGCTGCAAGCAGCACAATTTCTTCCTTGGGTTTAGGCACGGCGGCGGCCGCCACCTGCTCCTCGGGCCTGGTTAACCGCATCCCCATTACGCCGACCGTTCCCCAGCCCATCGGCCGGACTTCGGCCTCGCGGAAGCGAATGCTCATGCCGATGGAAGTGACCATGAGGATATCATCTTTTCCGGAGAGAACGAACGCCCAGCCGACCGAATCTTCCGGCGCGATTTTCATCGCCTGCAGAACCTGTGAGGAAGAGCCGGGCAATTCTTTGACCGGGGTTTTCTTTACCATTCCTTTTCGGGTAATGAGCAAAATAGACCGCGGATCCTCTCCGCCCGGCTCCTCCAGCGGCGTGATGACCGTTCCGGCGATCACCCGGCTGGGCGCCTCCAGGGCACATACTGTGGAGAAAGGAACGCCGTCCTCCGGTGATTCTCGGCGGGGGATGGCGTGCACCGGAATGGAAGCGGCACGCCCCTTCTCGGTGAAAAGATAAAGCATATCCCGGGTGCCGGCCCGCAAAATAAACCGTGGGGGATTCTTCCCGAACGCCGGCGAAGGTTTGTTCTCTTCCAGGCGCGAGAGTTCCCCTCCCCGGAGGAGGATCACCCAGGAATCCGAAGCCGGGACGGCGGCCTCCGTCGTCAGCGGTGCTTCCGGTGTTTTTTCCCATCCTTTGACGATGACGCTGCGGCGAGCGTCGGCGAATTGTTTTTTCACGCGTTGTAAATCATCGACCAGAACCTGCCGCAGGAGTTTCGGAGAGGAAAGGATCTTTTCCAATTGTTTGATCAGTGTGATTTTTTCCTTGTATTCCAGTTCGATTTTTTCCCGTTCGAGCGAAGCCAGCCGTTTCAATGGCATATCCAGAATCGCGGTGGCTTGGATCTCGCTCAGTTTGAACCGCTTTTGCAGTCTGGCTCTAGCTTCGTCGGGATCTTTCGATGCGCGGATCAGCCGGATGACCTCGTCGAGGTTCTTCAGCGCGATCCGCAACCCTTCCAGGACGTGGGCACGTTCCTTGGCACGCGCTATTTCGAAGGCGCTTCGCCTTCGGATCACTTCCAGCCGGTGGTCGAGGAAGACTCGCAGTGCCTGCTTGAGGGAAAGCATCCGGGGCTCATTGTTGACCAGCGCCAGCAGGTTGATGCTGAACGTTGTTTCCATCGGGGTGCGTTTGTAGAGGATGCCGAGGACCTTTCCGGCGTCCGCGCTCCGGATCAGATCGATGACGATCCGCATCCCGCGCCGGTCCGATTCATCACGCAGATCGGCGATCCCTTCCACGGATCCATCGCGCACGAGTTCCGCGATCCGCTCCAGCAGCGCGGCTTTATTAACCTGATAGGGAAGTTCCGTAACAAGAATCCGCGACCGCCCGCGGGTGGTCTCCTCCACGTGGGCGCGTGCCCGTACCGACACCTTGCCGCGCCCCGAGCCGTATGCCGCGAGCAAACCCTCTTCGTTACCGGCCGGATCCAGGATCAGCCCGCCAGTCGGAAAATCAGGGCCGGTGATGTGCCGGGTGAGCTCCTCGACGGAGATTTCATCCACCCGCCCCCACGACTTCAACATAAACACCAGAGCGTCGCACACCTCGCCCAGATTATGCGGCGGAATGGAGGTGGCCATCCCGACGGCGATTCCCGTGGCGCCGTTGACGAGCAGATTGGGCACCGCCGCCGGAAGCACATCCGGCTCACGGAGCGATTCGTCAAAATTAGAAGAGAAGCGGACGGTATCCTTCTCCAAATCGGCCAGGAGTTCCATCGAGATCGGTGCCAGCCGGGCTTCGGTATACCGCATCGCCGCGGGAGGATCGCCATCCACCGATCCGAAATTGCCCTGCCCGTCCACCAGCAAGTAACGCATCGAGAAATCCTGAGCCAGGCGGGCCATGCTCTCGTATACGGCCATGTCGCCGTGCGGATGATATTTTCCCAGTACTTCTCCGACGATGCGGGCGGATTTTTTGTGTGCACCGGTCGGGGAGAGGTTCATATCATGCATTGCGTACAGAATCCGGCGCTGGACCGGCTTCAACCCGTCGCGTGCGTCGGGCAGCGCCCTGGCCACGATGACGCTCATCGCGTAGTCCAGATAGGATTGCTGCACTTCGCGGTCGATGTCTACTTTGCGAACGTTGCCTGGAATCGTTTTCACGGTTACCTCGCTCTTGCAGGTTCGGGGAAGTTGAAACGGCCGGGGGAAAGTCCGTTCCCAGTGTGCGGATCGCGGCGGGCGTATGATACGGGAAGCGTCGGGACGTGTCAACGCATCTATCCGGATTCTTCCGCCCGCGCTATAATCTTCCGGCCGGGGAAGTGCTGGAACTGGCAGACAGGCATGACTTAGGATCATGTGCCGCAAGGCGTGAGGGTTCAAGTCCCTCCTTCCCCACCTGGCGGCCGATCCATCCCGATGCAGATCCGCCGTGACATTTTTCTCCTCCGGGAAAGGAACCCTGTGGGAATGAAAATCCAGGTCGAACAGAAAGAAACGTGCGAAGCGCTCCTAACGGTGGAGATCGATCCGCCCGAGGTCGAAGCCGCGATGCACAAAGCCGCCAAGCGGATGTCGGAAAAGGGCAACCTTCCCGGTTTTCGAAAAGGCAAAGCGCCGTATTCCGTGGTGTTGAACACCTATGGTGAGGAAGCCATCCTCGATGAAGCGCTCGATACTCTCGGACCGGAAACCTACCGCAAGGCGCTCGAGGAACAGGCCATCGAACCCTCGGCCGTGGGAACGATGAAGCGGATCGTTTCGCGCGCTCCGCTGACCTTGGAGTTTTTGGTGCCGGTTAAACCGGTGGTCGACATTGTGGACTATCGCACCGTTCGTTTGCCGTTCGAGGAGCCGGCCGTCCCCGAAGAAGAAGTGGAAAAAAACCTCGAGCAGCTGCGGGAATCCCAATCGATTCTGGAACCCGTCGAGCGCCCCGCGCAAAAAGGGGATGTGGTCTTGGCGGATGTCCATGCTGTGGTCCTGGAGGAAAATAAAAAGCCCGAGCCGCTGGTGTTCGACCGTGAGGAGAACCCGCAGGAGTTAATCCTGGATGAAAATCTGGGAGGACGGTATCCCGGAGCCGGGTCCAAGCTTGAGGGAATCGCTGAGGGGGAAAACCGCAGTGTGGATGTCCAATACCCGGATTCTTTTCCGGTTGCCCGCCTGAGGGGATTGCGCGTGCAATTGACGGTGAAATGTCTGGGAGTCAAAGTACGCCAGATCCCGGAGTGGAGCGAAGACGTGGTCAAGGCGGTCAGTGAATATTCCTCATTGGACGAGCTTCGCGAGCACGTCCGCTCGCGATTGAAAACCCGCGTCCTGGAATCGCGCGAAGAAGAATACGCCGACTCGGTGATTGAAAAAATGGTCGAAGGCGCATCCATTAAATATCCGCCGGCTCTGCTCGAAGAGGAGATCGACGAAGAGATCCAAACCCTCTCGCGGCGGCTCGAGCAGAGGAAAACTTCGCTGGAGGTGTATCTGCGGACCATCCCCGAGGGGATGGCCGGCCTGCGCAAACAGATCGAACCTGACGCGCAACGCAAGCTTATTCGCCGGCTGTTGCTGACCGAACTGGTCAATCGGGAGAAGCTGGAGCCGGCCCAGGAGGAAATCGACGCCCAGTTAAAGGTGTACCAATCCGTGGTATCGGAAAGCCGGCCTGGAAAATCCAAAACTAAAAATTCCGTCGAAGAAACACTTCGCCAACTCGCCGCCAATGATGTACTGACCCGGCTAATCGTCCAACGGGTGGTCGATATCGGACGGGGGACGGCCCCCGCCCTACCCGAATCCTAACATTCGCTTTTTTCGGAGGTTTATTATGGCCATTGTCAACCCGCTATCGGTCAATCCCAATTTCATCGAAACCACACCCCGAGGGGAGCGCGTCTACGACATTACCTCCAAGCTGTTCAAGGAACGGATTATTTTCCTTGGCACGCCCATCGATGAATTGGTCGCTTACAGCACCGTGGCCCAACTCCTTATCCTAAACAACGAGGATTCGGAGAAGGAAATCCATATGTACATTAATTGCCCGGGAGGCCAGGTGTACGCGGGCCTTGCCATCTACGACACCATGCAACAGATTCAATTGACCAATCCCATCTACACCTACGCCATCGGCGTCACGGCGTCGTTCGGCACGATCCTCCTGGCGGCGGGCACCAAGGGATACCGCTACGCTCTCCCCCACGCCACGATCCACGTCCACCAGCCGCTGGGAGGCGCCCAGGGCCAGGCGTCCGACGTGGAGATCCAAGCCAAGGAAATCCTGCGGTTGCGCGACTCCGTAAACCGGATTCTCGTCAAGCACACCGGACAGACCCTCGAAGTTATCGAACGCGACACCGACCGGGATTTCTATATGGACGCCCAGGCGGCGGCCACTTACGGATTTGTGGATCATGTGCTCAGCTCGGAGAAACCGGAAAAGGCGGAGAAAACCTCCAAGAAATAACCGGTAGGTTATGGCTTCTTCCCCCGTACAACTGCTCGCCAACCTTCATGGATTAATCCTGGACATGGACGGTGTTCTCTGGGAGGGTGACAGTCCCCTCCCGGGAATGCCGGAATTCCTGTCCTTTCTCCGAGCGGAAGAAATCCGGATAATCCTCGCGACAAACAACGCGAGCCTGACTCCGGAAAGTTACGTTCAAAAGCTTGCCCGGATGGGTGTGGAAGTGCGCCGCGAGGAAATCATCACCTCCGCGACGGCGGCCGCCGAATATTTAAAATCCGTCGCCCGCCCCGGAGAGAAGATTTTTATCATCGGCGAAGAAGGGTTGACCCGCGCCGTCAAGGAGACAGGGCTTCCGATGGCGGAGCCCGACGAATTGCACACCGCATATGTTGTGTGCGGGATGGATCGCGGGCTCACTTGGCAAAAGCTTGCCAATGCAACGATCTATCTCCGTGGGGGAGCGCGGTTCATCGGCACCAATCCCGACCTCACCTTTCCCACCGAACGGGGCATCGCCCACGGGAACGGCGCCGTTCTGGCCGCCTTGACCGCCGCTAGCGGCGTGAAACCGACGATCATCGGCAAACCGTTTCCTTCATTATTTCAAATGGCTCTTCGAAAAATGGGGATCCCCAAAGCCCGGGTGGCGGCGTTGGGTGACCGGTTGGAAACCGACATCCTGGGCGCACGAAAAGTTGGTATAAAAAGCATCCTGGTTCTGACCGGAATCTCCTCCCGTAAAGAGCTACGGTACAGCAAAATCAAACCCACACTCGTGGTAGAGGATCTGCCATCACTGCAACGCGCATGGCTTCTTGCCAGGAGACGGCGGAACGGGTGATATAATGTCGCCGTCTGCCTGTAGCGGCGAAAGGCGTGGATGCCCGGGCAGATATTTTTCTGTATGGAGGTAGGCGCGCATGAATCGCACGCTCATGTGGATTATCATCGGCATTGTTTTGGCGGTGGATATTATCGTCAACGTGCCGTCCAGAATCCAGATCCTCGGATTCGATTGGCACATCCGCCAGGGCCTGGATTTACAGGGGGGAATTGAGGTTCTTCTGGAAGCCGACCTGCCGGCCGGCCAATCCATCTCGGCCGATTCGATGAATGTCGCCTCCCAGGTGATCTCCAGCCGCGTCAACGCCTTGGGGGTAAGCGAAGCTGTTGTCCAAGTCTCGCTGCCTCGGCGCATCGTCGTCGAGCTTCCCGGATATAACGACCCGGCGGAAGCCGTTAAATTGATTCAGAACACGGCGTTGCTGGAATTCGTCGAAACGCAGTACCGTTTGGATGCCAATCAATCGATTGTGACCGACTACCTGGTGGGTTCCGAAACGACTCCCACAACAGAGGGTCCTTCCGTATCGGGTACCATCACGCCGCCCACGCCCACTTCAACGGAAGCGCCGTTTACCCCCACCCTGCTGCCTAGTGCTACCCCCGGTCTCAGCGCTTTACTCGGAACTCCACAGGCGGCCAGTACACCGGTTCCGGGTACGGTCTACCATACGCTGATGACCGGCGCCATGTTGAAAAGCGCTTCGGTCGGGACCGATAATGCCAATCAACCGGCGGTGAATTTCTCGCTGACGGCGGATGGCGCCAAAATATTCGCCGATTACACCGCCAACCATGTCGGCTGGTTTTTAGCGATTGTTCTAGATAAAAACATCATATCCTGTCCAAAGGTCAACGAACCGATCCCGGGCGGGAGCGGACAAATCACAGGCAGCTTTACGGTGAGCGAAGCCAACCAATTGGCAATCTGGCTCTCCTACGGAGCACTGCCCGTTCCTTTAAAGGTCATTCGAGAGCAAACCATTGGCCCAACCCTAGGACAAGATTCCCTTCGCAGATCGTTGATCGCCGGAATGATCGGTCTTCTGGCGGTAGTCCTGTTCATGTTGCTCTATTACCGTCTGCCAGGCGCTCTGGCAGACCTAGCGTTGCTTATGTATGCCGTGACGAGTTTGACCGTCTATCGGTTGATCCCCGTCACATTCAGTTTGCCTGGCATCGCGGGGTTCATCCTATCGGTGGGCATGGCCGTTGATGCCAACATTCTGATCTTCGAACGCATGAAAGAGGAATTACGGGGCGGGAAAATACTGCGGGATGCGGTCGATATGGGATTTTCCCGGGCTTGGCCATCCATCCGGGATTCAAATATCTCCACCCTGATCACCTGCGGCATTCTCGTTTGGTTCGGGGGAACCTTCGGTGCCAGCATCGTCAAAGGGTTTGCGATTACGCTGGCGGCGGGCGTCCTGGTCAGCATGTTTACGGCCATCGTGGTGACGAGGAATCTGCTGCACCTGGCGTTGGACCGAATCGATTTCTCCGCCCGGCATTCCTGGTTCGGGATTTCAGATGAAACTCAAAATTCCACGGGGAGCGCGGAATGAACATTATCGGAAAGAGGTATTGGTTCTTCGGCCTTTCGCTGGCCGTCATTATCCCCGGGTTGATCGCGCTCGCGTTGGGCGGCCTAAAACCTTCCATTGATTTCACCGGCGGAACCGTATTGGAGTATCAATTCTCCTCCGGAGCCGCGCCTTCACCGGATCAAGTGCGAACGGCTCTGGCCTCCGTCACCATCGATCAGACGACTCAGGCCCTTGGAAATATCCAGGTCCAGACCAGCGGAACCGACGGGGTCATTTTGCACCTTCAGCAGGTGGATCAGGCGACGATCACCAAGATCCAGGCGGCGCTGGAGACGAGTTTCGGGACGGTGACGACGATCTCTTCGGATAACGTAGGAGCCGCCGTAGGGAGCGAAGTGGCCCAACGCGCGGCGGGTGCGGTTGCTCTCGCAGCCTTTGGCATCGCCCTCTACGTATGGTTCGCCTTCCGGGGACTCCCGCATGCGTTCCGATATGGCTTGGCGGCCGTTACCGCGTTGGTCCATGATGTCCTCGTGTTGGTCGGCGTGGCAGCCATCCTGGGGTTGGCCCTGGGCTGGGAGGCCGATGCGTTGTTTCTTACCGCGGTGCTGACCGTCATCGGATTTTCCGTGCACGATACCATCGTGGTGTTCGATCGCATTCGTGAAAATCAAATCAAGTATCGATACGTCGGCTTCGAAAAAGTGGTCAATCACAGCATCGTGCAAACCCTCGACCGATCCATCAACACCACGTTGACGGTGCTTCTCACGCTGCTGGCGCTTTCCCTGTTCGGCGGTGTGACGACGCGGCACTTCGTGATCATCCTGCTGGTCGGTATGGCCAGCGGCGCATATTCCTCGATCTTCAATGCCGCGGCCATTTTGGTTGTCTGGGAGAACCGCGAGTGGCAAAACTGGTTTTCCCGAAAAAAGCGCTCAGCGACTGCGTAGGTCAGTTAAAAAAAAAAAAGGAGGCCGGAAAAAACATCCGGGCCCCCGTTTTTTTTTTTTTTTTTTTTTTGAGAATTCTTCTGCTAAAAAAACGTCAAGGCATTCAGGACCCATTCCAGAAACGGACCGCCATAGAAGCAGACGATTAAACCGGATATCATCAAATACGGACCATAGGCCATGGTGGCGTTCCTTGGTGATTCTCCCCTCATAAAAGAGACAATCAACAAGACCAACCCGACCAGCCCAGCCAGAATAATAGAGAACAGAACAGCCAAAAGAACGGAAGGCCAGCCAGTCGCGACACCGACCAAACCGGCCAGAATGACATCGCCAAATCCGAGCGGTTCGATCCCCTGCCCAAGGTGAAAAAGCCTGCCCAGCAATCCCCCAAAAAGATAGAGAAAGAGAAAAATCAGGAACCCGGCGATTCCACCGCCAAGTGTGCGTAACAACGCCGGATATCCCTGCAATCCCCCAGTGAAAATCAGGACGATCGCAGCCAACCCGACCACCTCTCCCAAAACGTAACGATGCTCGAAATCAATGACCAGAAACAGGAGAAATGCGGCGAGGACGAACCCCGCCCAAAATAAATCCAATGCGCCGGTCCTCCCGAACAACCAGAACATCGGGAAGGAAACCATCAGAACCGCCTCCACCGACAGATCTCGGAACGGCCGCGGCGCGCCGCAGCGCAAACAACGTCCGGATTGGAAAAGGCTGGAAACGACGGCCGAAAGATCGAACGGCTTCCTCGTCGATCCGCAATACTGGCAGCGCGGCAGAAGCAGCGACAGGAAGGACCGGCCTTCCGGTGCGGGCAGATTATCCGCCAGGCCGTTGACCAGAATGGAAACGAGTAAACTGACAAACGCGAGAAAGAGGACCATGGATTTTACGCTGCGGTTACCCGGGAGCGGGGCGATCCCGTCCGTCAGCGTTCCTTATCCCCGTGATAGAATTTCAGCATGCAACATTATAAAATAAATATCGATATCCGCCATTTAAATATTTTGTCGGCCACGATCCTGCTCGTGAACGCGATTTCACGGTTTGTGAATATTCCCAGCCGCGGTTTCCGGCTGACGGTGCTGAACGTCCAATGGGCGGTCGAAATCAACGGCCGCCTGCCGTTCATGCTGCTATTGGCGCTTTTGGTGGTTGTCGGATCGGAATATATCTTCCGTTCTCACCCCATGCTCGCCGGGCCGCAGGCGAAAAAATATTCCACGGTGCGTCACTGGATTCTTCCGGGCATGGCCGCGCTGGGAGGCAGTGCGGCCATGAACCTCTTCCCCTCCGGACCCCGATGGTGGCTCGGGCTCACGGCCGTAACCGGGTTGCTCATCCTGAGCGTCGTCGGCGAATATTTCGTCATCGATCGAAAGGATGTTCGCTACGACCTGGCCGCCGTCGGGTTGAATATTCTGGGATTAACTCTGCTGGCGATCATCCTCAGTACGCTCCACGCCGGCGAATCCCGATTGGCGTTCGCAATTCCCTTGATCGCGATTTTGGTCTCGGCGATCTCGATGCGGCTGATGGATCTGTCTGACGTACGGATCCCCGCCACCAGATATTTCTCGTTGGGTATCGGGTTGCTGGTTTCAGAGTTGGCGCTCCCCCTGTTTTTCCTCCCTCTTTCCTCAGTGACCTTTGGCCTGCTGCTGACGCTGGCCACGCACACCGGCGTGGGCATCGCCCAGGCCCGCGTCAAGGAAAAAAACAACCGGTCGGTCATCCTTGAATACCTGTTCATCGACGGCGTGGCCGTGGTCATCCTGATCCTTGCCCTCGGCCGATGACCATTAGTCGGGCTGGCGTTTGCCATCCTTTCTAATCCAGGACCGCAACCCAACGACCCGTTCCGTCCCGTTTAAAAGTCGCTCGATATTGGGACGCAACGACCAGACCAGCAGAAACAGGGTGACCACGCCGAATACCACATACCATTTGGAGGAATATCCAAGCGCCGCGCGTACGGAAAAAATAATCAGTACGGTGAGGCCGCCGACCAAGGTAGTGACGGATGCATATCCGATAAAAATAAAAACCAAGAATCCCACCGGCAGGACGAAAAACAGGCTGGGGAACCAAAAGGCCGTCGCCGCGCCAAGCGTGGGCGCTCCGCCCGCTCCCCCGTGAAAGATTGGAATTTTACCGATTTTCGATTCCTTCCATTCCACCAGGAACAGCGAATAATTATGTCCAAGCACGGTCGCCATCCCGGTCAGAGCCTCCAGCCAGAAATTTCCGGGAAGTATCCACCGGCAGAGTTGTATCGCGAGAAAGCTTTTCAACACATCCAGCACTCCGGTGGCCACTCCAGCCAGGGATCCCCCCGCGCGCATGGCATTCGTTCCTCCGGTGCGGCCGCTGCCGATATTCCGGATGTCCCTTCCGGTGGCGATTCGGACAATCAACGCTCCGCTGGGAATCGATCCGAGAATATACCCCGTGAGAATGATAGCCGCAGACAAGAACCAGAACATATTTCGAAATTCTCCTGTAGCGCGAACGGATTGTAGGATTAACCCGAAAATCGCATCCGAGTTCCTCTAAGTGAAAAGAAACGCCGCTTGAAGCGATCGACGGGGAATTGCAGTTTACCCGGCCGATACCGGAGTGTCAAATCCATTGCGCGCCGAACGAGATCCGCTTACCAGGTGAAAGACCAGCCTTTACACAGGATTATTGGAAACGGTATAATATATCGCCATTCTTTTTTCAGGAGGATATTTTGGCGAATTTAAAATCTGCGATTAAACGCATCCGAAGCAATGAAAAAAAACGGGTTCGAAACCGCATCATCCGCAGCCGGGCCCGATCGGCTGTCTCCAAAGCCAAGGAACAAATCCATGAGAAAGGCGACGAAGCCGCCATTCTCTTGGCCATCCGGGAATTGGACAAAGCCGCAGCCAAAGGTGTGATCCACAAAAACAATGCCGCCCGCAGGAAGAGCCGTCTCCTCCGGGAATTGAATTCCGTGAAGAAGCAGAAGAAATCCAAGGCCTGATGCGGAACCCGGCAGACATTTTTTAAGGATTTTTCAGCCCCCGACTCCGGGGGCTTTCGTTCGCGGCGGCGGCTCTTCCCGTCTACGGGATCCTAAACGGCCTCATGAGAATTTTTGAAGACGCGATTCAATCCATCAATCTGCAAATCCTCTCCGCGTTCTCCGTCCGGGGCATTACGGATCCTGCGTCGATCGACTGGACATCCATCCCGTTGGTCAATCAATGGGGGTTGGGAACATCCGCCAGCCTGAAAGCCGCCGCCTTTCTCCAGCGTTCCGGGAAGAGTTCCGCGCCCGTTCCCCGTCTTGCCCAGGAATTGGCAGAACAGGTCGCCGCGGGAATACACCTTCCGGAAGGATTCTCCCGCGTCGAGGCTTCGCGCGGATACATCAATATTTTTTTTGATACCAAACGATACGTCCAGAAAGTCCTGGAAACGGTTTTTACTGGGGGAGAGCGGTACGGAAGAGGATCGCCCAAGGGGGAACGGGTGATGGTGGAATACATCCAGCCCAACACCCTCCACTCTATTCATATCGGACATTTTCGAAATGCCGTTTTGGGCGAATCGTTGGCCCGGCTCGTGGAATTCGCCGGATTCGAAACGATCCGGGCTTCCTATCCGGGGGATATCGGCTTGGGCGTGGTCCGCTGCATGTGGGCCTACCAAAAATTTCACGCGGGCGAGGAACCCATGGATGTCCTCGAACGCGGACGCTGGATCGGGCAAGTGTACACGGAAGCTTCATCGCTCCTCGAACCCCAACCGGATGAGACCGACGCCCAGCGGACGCTTCGCGAAAGCTACGAGGCCGAGGTCCGCGAGCTCTACCGATTATGGGATATCGGCGACCAAAAAGTCCGCGAACTCTGGAAGCGCACGCGCCAATGGAGCCTGGACGAATTGCAGAAAGTCCTCCAACAGCTCGACATCGCCATCGACGTCTTCTTTTACGAAAGTGAAGTGGATGAACCGGGAAAGGCGATCGTCGACGAGCTGATCGCGCGTCACATCGCGGAAGACGAACGCCCGACGGGTGGTCCGGTGATCGTGCGCATCGACGAAAAGCTGGGATTGACGCGAGAAACTTACCGGATCGCG
>Ga0187886_1002530_pt1 | contig 14576 bp, 9 predicted proteins | sample June2016WEW_20_1_FD_133001 | JGI IMG/M metagenome (GOLD analysis project Ga0187886, IMG submission 133001) | Peatland microbial communities from SPRUCE experiment site at the Marcell Experimental Forest, Minnesota, USA - June2016WEW_20_150 | ecosystem: Environmental > Terrestrial > Soil >... | reverse complement strand
GGTCTCAAGGTGCGACCATGCCAACCGTGAGGTGGGCCTGCACGGCAGCGCAGCTCAACGGGGTGATATATGTGTTCGGCGGGCATTTAGTGAGCGGTACGACTAACAAATGCGAGGCTTACAACATCGCGAGCAATGCGTGGAGCACCAAGACCAATGTTCCCACCTATAACTACCTCTATATGGCAGTTACCTGCGGGTCTTATATCTACTTGTTCATCGGGAACGAAGTCTGGCAGTTTGACCCTACCGGAAACAGCGGACAGGGCTCCTACACACAAAAGGCTTCGGCTCCAGTTACGAGGTGGTGGGCCACCTCCGCCTATGTGAAGGTCTCAGGAGAGGATAGAATATATATCATAGGTGGAGGCCTTTATCAGGGTGGCAGTCCTACCAATACCAATTATTACTACCGACCTGCTAACAATGATTGGAGTTCGGCTCAAGCTGTGGCGCCCTATTCCAGTTATGGTCAGATGAGGGAACAACCCGTTGCAAACGGCTTGATTTACTATGGTTTTGGGCAGGATACGACCAGCCAGTTTTACGATTCTCTTTATCGTTATAATCCCGCTAATAACACGTGGTCTTCTTTGTTGTGCCGTGGCGCGGTAGCCAGAGACGGACTGGTATCAGGCGTCATCAACAATGTGTTATATGCAGTCGGTGGAAGAAATGTATACTCAAGTCCATTTGGCCTGGATGTCAATGAGTCTTATGATACTACTGTTGACGCCATGCAGACCCAAAGCCTGGCGAGTATAAGCATGTATTTTGATGATAGCACGCCGAATGGTTCAGTAAGAGTGGGGATATACAGTGATAGTTCTGGTTCCCCTGGGAACCTGTTACTTGATGCTGGGGCTATTTCTGTAGCTAATGGATGGGTGAATAAAACTGGGCTTAATCTATCGCTGGCGCCTGGGTACTATTGGCTGGCCTTTGTGATGAGTGCTGACAATAATGTCAGAGTTCAAACTGGCTATTATCCCACTCACGCGTATAGAACCTATTCATACGCGGCATTACCCACTCCCTTCGGTTCACTCGCCGGTACCCAATCAATATGGGATGTGATAAAGGCCACAGTAACTTCAGGCACCGCGAACACGGCACCGGTAGCGGTAAATGATACCTACTCTTGTTATAAAGACATAGCCTACAATATGGCTGCCCCCGGGGTGCTTGGGAATGATACAGATATCAATGGTGATACACTGACAGCGACGAAGGTAACCAATCCATCCAACGGGACAGTCATTCTGAACAGCGATGGTTCATTCGTCTATACGCCGGCCACAGGTTATACCGGCACTGACTCTTTTACCTATAAAGCCAATGATGGCAAGGTAGATTCCAACGTGGCTACGGTGACCATTACCATCAATGAGGCAGTTGCTACCTTTGGACTTAATAATGGGAATAACAGCTGGAGTGAGGACCAGGATTATTTAGATGCTATGAGGTTCCAGAATGATGCCGGCACCGGGACATTGACCAAGCTGGAGTTACTAATCGATGATACGAGACCCAGTGGCAAGGTCAGGTTGGGCGTCTATGCTGATAATAACGGGACCCCTGGTAACCTGCTTTTGGATGCTGGGGAAGTCACTGTAGCCAACGGCTGGGTGTCTATCAGCGGGTCCGGTCTGGCAGTTACACAAAATAACTACTACTGGCTGGTATACGGCTTGCAAAGCGCTAATTATGTACGGTACCAGAGCGGACGACTTGCTAACTCGCACTGTTGGTCCCCCTCCAATTACGGAGCACTTCCAAGCCCATATCCTCTTTCCGGTGCCGTTTATAATAGCAATCAGTATGTAATGAGGGCTACCGTAACCATGTATACGAATGCAGCGCCGGTGGCGGTGAATGATGCCTATACCACTAGCGAGGATACCCCGCTTACGGTGGCAGCTAAGGGAGTGCTGACTAATGATACGGATGTCGACGGTAATATGCTGACGGCGGTAAAGGTCACCGACCCGTCCCACGGCACGGTTACCCTCAATAGCAACGGCTCCTTTACCTATACCCCCACCGCCAACTATAATGGCAGTGACAATTTCACCTACAAGGCCAACGATGGCACTGCCGATTCTAACACGGCCACGGTGACCATCACCATCACGGCGGTGAACGACGCGCCGGTGGCAGTGGCTGATGCCTATACCACCAGCGAGGATACGCCACTCACGGTGGCAGCTTCTGGGGTACTGAGTAATGATACCGATGTCGATAGTAGCACGCTGACGGCGGTCAAGGTCAGCGACCCGACCCACGGCACGCTTACCCTCAACAGCAATGGCTCCTTCACCTATACCCCCACTGCCAACTATAACGGTAGTGACAGTTTCACCTACAAGGCCAACGATGGCAGTGCCAATTCCAACACGGCCACGGTCACCATTACCATCACGGCGGTGAACGACGCACCGGTCGCAGTCAATGATACTTATACCACCAGCAAGGATACCCCGCTTATGGTGGCCGCTAAGGGCGTGCTGACTAATGACACAGATGTAGATGGCGATAACCTCACGGCCGTCAAGGTCGCCGACCCGTCGCACGGCACGGTTGCCTTGAACAATAACGGCTCCTTCACCTATACCCCAAGCTTAGGTTATACGGGCAGCGATAATTTCACCTACAAGGCCAATGATGGCACTGCTGATTCCAACACGGCCACGGTCACCATCACAGTTAACAGCGTGAATACACCTCCGGTGGCGGTGGCTGATGCCTATACCACCAGCGAGGATACCCCACTCACACTGGCAGCTAAGGGCGTGCTGACTAATGACACGGATGCTGATGGCGATAACCTCACGGCCGTCAAAGTTAGCGACCCGACCCATGGCACGGTTGCCCTCAACAGCAACGGCTCCTTCACCTATACCCCCAACGCCAACTATAACGGCAGCGACAGTTTCACCTACAAGGCCAATGATGGCAGTGCCAATTCCAACACGGCTACGGTCACCATCACCATCACGGCAGTGAACGACGCGCCAGTGGCAGTCAATGATGCCTATACTACCACCGCGAATACCCCGCTCACAGTGGCAGCTAAGGGCGTGCTGACTAATGACACGGATGTCGATGGTGACTCGCTGACGGCGACTAAGGTCGCCGACCCGTCCTACGGTACGGTTACCCTGAACACCAACGGCTCCTTTACCTATACCCCCAGCTCAGGTTATACCGGCAGCGATAATTTCACCTACAAGGCCAATGATGGCACTGCTGATTCCAATACGGCTACGGTGACTATCACCGTGACCGCTGCGTCTACTGAGTCTACCTTTGGGCTCAGTATCGGAAATAACACCTGGGACGAGAGTTCCAGCTATTTGGATGCCATGAGGTTCCAGAACACGGCTGGTACCGGGACGCTTACCAAGCTGGAGATACTGTTTGATACTACGACGCCTAATGGCAAGGTGAGGTTGGGAGTCTATGCTGATAATAGTGGAGTGCCGGGCGGTCTGCTTCTGGATGCTGGAGCAGTTACCGTAGCTAATGGCTGGGTGACTATCAGTGGGTTAAGTCTTTCGGTAACACAGGGTAGTTATTACTGGCTGGTGTTCGACTTACAAAGTGACAATGGTGTCAAGTACCAGACAGGGCAAGCGTCCAATTCTCACTATTGGGCTAGGACGACATATGGAGCCCTGCCAGCACAATATCCTGTATCAAGCGCCGATGCCAACAATAATGAATATGTCATGCGGGCCACGGTGAACATAGGTGGGTAGTCAGGTGTAAATTGACCGATTTTTTACCCCTTGTCCTAAAAGATGCTCCCTGCTCTGCGGTAGAATCTCATCCCTTCCCGGCATGAGATAATGTCCTGTTTTCCCTATATCATTCTATCGTATGGCTATGTTTTCGTCGGATTGTATGTAGTCAAAGAAAGCAAGACAAACGGACCAAGTAAAATAGCCAATACTTTTTGGCGGCGAAGTGGTATCGTTATTGGGGGCGGTACTTCGGGCTACCTGAGGAGTGGATATAGATCCTGAAGCTTTCTGCGAACTGCTCTAGGAGTCTGTATACTAGGTTATTTCTTGTTGGTAAAAACGCCATCTACCACCGTCCGGCTCATAAAAACCGCAAGCAGGCTTCAAAATGATAATAACCTATATCAAGAAAGATAACACGTCATCCATCAGGGCATCCGAAAAAACAGGCTTTACCCGGTTTAAAGAAATACTCGTACTGAAAATCATGTTTTTCAACAGAAAAAAGTTTAAGTGGGTTAGTTGATGGTTTTCCTAAGAAATTACTCCCGTTGACTCGTAGACTGGTAGTGATGCCATTATTTACCAGACTTTTTAACAGGCATCAGAAGCTTCTTCATCGTTTTCAAGAACGCCTTGATTACGGGCTTTCTCCGGGATAATCTCCACGCCCGATTGGAAGCGTCAAGCGCTTCCTCGCGCCTGTTCAATCTGCGGAGGGCGTGACCTTTGAGCGTCCAGGCATCGGAATTCCTAGGTTCAGCTTCCAGTACCTGGTTGGAGACATCAAGCGCTTCCTCAAGTCTCCCTAAACTCAAAAGAGCATTACCTTTTTGTATCAGGAGAACGATATTACCAGGGTTAATCTCCAAAGCTTTGAGACATTCATCAAACCACTCCTGACGCCTGCGCAAAGTACGGAGAGCACGAAATTTCAGAACCAGGGCATCTATATTCTTCGGGTCAATTCCCAGCGCCTTATTAGAGATATCCAGCGCTTCCTCGTATTTCTCAAGACCACCGAGGGCATAGCCTTTGAGCATTAAGCCACTGACACTATCGGGGTCGATTTCCAGCGCTTGGTTAGAGATACGGAGAGCTTCTTCGTATTGTTTTTTTTCCAGCAACTGTTGACCAGTTTTTAATATATTACCCATCTTGCTGCCTTTATTATATCACAATACAAATCTGACGGTGGTACAAATAGTTCTGTGGGTACCTTTTACGCCGGGGCTAGCAGCTAGTGCAGACCATCAGCCTTGTTCAGGTAGTTGACCTGCCCCCAGTAGTTGTACCACTTCGTATGTTAGAGCCACTGTCATAATAGCTTCAGGTGCCGGGGGCGATTGTTCCTGGCACTATGCGGGCGTGCCTGACTCAGCCTGCCTCAGAGCAAATATCACCTGCTCCGCCGAGTATTTGCTCTTCTTCATGGATATCTGCTCCTTTCTCCGTAATTTTACCATCCCTAAAAATTCACACTATGGCTGGTCCAGTTTTCGGGGAACAGACACCCAGGATAACCTGCCGGAAATGCGCCAGCACCGCAATGGAAATTGTAGAACTCACCGGTAGAGGTAAGATAAAAACCTTTACCGTTGTCTATGTGAACTCGGGAGTGAGACAGGAGGAATCTCCCCCCCATCGAAGTTCTGGTCGAACTGGATGAAGGCCCCTGGATTATGGGAAATTCAGGTGTTCTCGACTTCCACATGGCTTCTATAGATTTAACCGGTAAACAGGTAAAAATGGGAGACAACACTCCGAAAGACTACGATTCCTTAAAAGGGGAGAGTGTATCTCTCTTTATTCTCCAGAATTAGCTACCTGTTGCTTTCAAACTCCGATAGAAGGCTACATCACTTTTAGACTTTTAGTCTTCGCCCGCATCTGGTGCAGGTAATACTATCATCCTGAAAGCCCGGCGGTATCTTCCACCTGGCGCCGCAGGTGCAGTCGACGGTACGGTATTTGTTCAGGCGCAGCATCATATCCGAAACTTCTCGCGTCCGGGCCACCTTCACTGAGGTTGTCTCCACATCTCTTGGCTCAGCCGGCGAAGCAGGCCTGACGTTTACGGCTTGCGTCCCGGTAATCGCTGCCGCCGAGAGAATGCCCTTTCTCGTAGAATGAACCTGCTGGTAAGCCTTTTCATAGTCGCTAAAGGAAGCGCCGCCTGCCATAGCCCGCAGTATGCGTATTCTCTCCGAAATGGGCGGATGGGTGCTGGTCAGGTCGGAGGCTTTGATTCCCTCTTTATGTAAAGGATTGACGGTGTACATCGGGGCCGTTGCCTGGTTGGCCGATTTTAATTGCTGGGTTGAGGCGCCAATCTTCTCCAGTGCCGAAGCCAGGCCTTCCGGGTAGCGCGTATACAGGGCAGAAGAGGCATCCGCCAGGTATTCCCTCTTGCGGGAAATGGCATAGTAAATAAGCTGGGCCAATATGGGGGCTAAAATCATCAATATCAGACCGACGACAAGGATAACCAGTTGTGCCGCTCCGGCGCTATTGCCGCTGCGTGAGGAACTCCTTCTCGACCCGGCCATACCCCCAAAGATAAGGAAACGTGACGCATACCACGCCAGTATAACGATAGTACCGAGCATAACGCTGCATATCGCCATGAGCAGGACATCCCGGTTCTTGATGTGTGACATTTCGTGGCCGATAACCCCCTGGAGTTCATCGCGGTTAAGCTTTTGCAGCAATCCCGACGTGATAGTCACCGATGCTTTATTAGGGTCGCGACCGGTCGCGAAGGCATTTAAAGCGGGGTCATCAATGATATAAACATCTGGCATCTTTTCCAGGCCGGAGGCTATCTTCATCTCCTCAACCACGTTATAGAGACGCGGGGCGTCATCAGGGCCAATTTTTCTTGCCCCTGAGATGGAAAGCAAGATACTATCTCCCTGATAATAGGCAATCAGGCTCATAATGGCCCAGATGACGAACGCGATGACCAGCCCACCGATACCGTTACCGATAAAATAAAATCCCAGGAAATAGCCGAGAAACAGCAATAATGCTGCTATGGCTCCAACCAGCAACGCCGACCTTATTTGGTTAGACCTTATCTGTTCCCACATGGTTTAATTACTTCTCGTTTTATATAAAACTGACCTTAGGGGCCTCTTTCTCCTCGGGTACGCTAACTTCAAAGAACTCACCTGCTTTGAAGCTGAACATACCGGCTATGATGTTGGAAGGAAACATCTGTGTTTTATTGTTAAACTTCAGCACCGAATCGTTATAAAACTGCCGGGAAAAGCTTATCTTATTCTCGGTTGACGTCAGCTCTTCCTGCAGGGCGAGAAAGTTCTGGTTGGCTTTCAGCTCAGGGTAAGCTTCGGCGACCGCCAGGAGCCTGCCGAGAGCGACACTCAACTCACCCTCAGCCTTGGCTCTTTCCCCGACTCCGGCCGAAACAGCCTGCTGAGCGAGATTGCGGGCTTTGGTCACCATTTCAAACGTTTCACGCTCGTGTTTAGCGTACCCCTTGACCGACTCCACAAGGTTAGGGATAAGGTCATGGCGTCTCTTGAGCTGAACGTCTATCTGCGCCCAGGCATTCTTTACCCCATTACGCAGGCCTACCAGGCCATTGTAATTGCCGGCGAAGATGGCCAAAAAGATAACGACGATAGCAATAATAATCCAGACCCAAAATGGCATAAACAACCTCCTAATTTTATTTATTCAAATAGCCCTATAAGCTATTTTCGTGTATTCTTTATTTTTGTTCCCGATATTTAAACATATCCCCGATAAAATTGAGGATACCCTGAGAAGCATGTTTCCCCGGCGCTTTATCGGCGATTTCCTTTATAAGCTGGGCGACTTCGCCACCATCAAACCAGATACCATGCCCGTTGCGGCAAATATCAACCATTATTTTTTTATCTTCATCGATATAAATTTTTTTCATCTTTCTACGGCAAATGGGACATTTCCGTTTCTTTTCCGATGTCACGGCTTCAGGAACGTCAATAGTATCACTTATATAAGATTGACAGTTCTCCAGCCCGGCGCATTCCAGGAGCAGCTCAAGCTCGCCGGAATCAAACCAGACGCCCTTACAGGCTGGACAATAGTCCAGTTCGATATTGTTGTATTCGACGATTAGAGTATCGCTTTTACACGCCGGGCATATCATGACATCACACCTTCAATTATAATTGTACGTTTATCGTACATTCCTGTCAAAAAACTAAATTTCATTTCAGGTTTTTACCTGGGGGGTCCGCCGAACGTCGGCATCTTGTCTGGCGGCCAGAGCTCATCGGCGATATCATTCAGGCCGAGCTCCTGCAGTTTCATCCGGCTCGGCTTGGTCGTCACCCGGTCCCAATCGAGTCCGCCAAGGTTCCAGTAGGCCTGCTCCTCCATATCCGTAGAGACCCCGGCCAGCGGCCCCTCCTTCTGTGGCGGGCGGCCGATTATCCTAGGATGCACGAAGCGCTGCAGCGGATTATCGCCCTCACGCAGGGTAAAGACATGCCTCATATTGGCAATCCTTTCACCGTTCTTGAGCAGCTCCTCCATGGAACGGTCCCAACCGGTAACCGCCTTTAAAAATCCAGATATGTATTTAGGCGGGTTGCCCGCCATACCGCCGTGCATGCACAGTCCGGCGGCGCTGTTAACATACTGCATGAACTGGCTCGGTCCGAAACCGGTGGTGTGGCGGCCCGGGGTAGCATCCATGTGGTACATGGCCGTGGTCATCCTTTCGCCGAAGAAACCGCCTTTGGGGTCGTGCATGCCCAGTTCCTGTCCGGCGATATGTACCGCGAATTTCTCCGCCCCCTTGCCGATTCTTTCCGCGGCCTTCTTTACCCCATCAGCCAGGACATCACCGAAGCCTTCCCGCTTCACCATTTTTTCCATCATGGCTACCAGGGCCTTATGATTGCCCCAGGTAAGCTCAATGCCGTCGGTATCCTTACTGGTGATAATACCATTCTCGTAGCATTCCATGGCGAAGGCGATGATACTGCCCGCCGAGATGGTATCCATGCCGCTGCTGTTACAGATATGGCTCGCCATGTTGATCGACTCGGCATTGGTGTTGGCGCAGTTCGCACCAAAAGCGCCGATGGTCTCGTACTCCAGCCGGTGATTGCCAGCCGGATAATTATACTCGATTCCCTTTTTAAGACTTGCCTTACAGGCCGCCGGACAGTGCCAGCAGCCTTTTCTTTTATTTAGGTTGGCAATTATCTTATCCTTGTTAAGGCCCGAGACATCGGGCAGGTCAATGACACCGATACCGCCCCAGTTTTTCACGGGCGTGTCGCCACTCAGAGTTGAGGTATCGCCGTGGCCTCCGGTGCCGTATATGCCGAATCGCTCGAGGAACATCTTGCCCTCGGCCAGGTGCTCTTTTCTCAGATTGTTGGCGGCTTCGATATCGGCCATCGGTACCTTCATTTCTCCTTTGGCGACCACGGCCTTGAGCTTCTTGGAACCCATCACGGCTCCCAGTCCGGAGCGCCCGGCAGCATCGCCTTTATTAGTCATAATGCAGGCGACGTAACACACTTTTTCTCCCGCCGGGCCGATACTGGCCACTTTAGCCGTCAGCCCGTATTCCGCCTCAAGAATATCCTCGGTCTCGTAAGTGCTTTTTCCCCAGAGTTTGCCGGCGTCTTTCAATTCAGCTTTACCATTGTCAATAAGGAGGTATGCTGGTCTTTCCGAGATACCCCTAAAAAAGACCCCGTCACAGCCAGCGAACTTTAGATACGGGCCGAAATGTCCACCGGAATTGGCATCCCCCCACCCACCGGTGAGCGGCGATTTTGCCACGGCGCAGTACCGGGCGCCAAATGTGGCAGGAGTCCCCGTAAGCGGTCCCGTAAGTAACCCGAGCGTATTCTCCGGCCCCAGTGGGTCGACCCCACCCCTCTGCCGACTATAAAGAATCCTGGCGCCGATGCCATAACCCCCGATAAAATCTCTACAGAGGTTCTCATCAAGCGGCTCGGCCTCTATCTTCCACGTGGAAAGATCCACGAAAAATAACTTGCCCATGTAACCTCTGGCCATCTACGACTCCTTTTTACATTTTGCTGCTATTATACAGATGACACAATCACAGGTCAATTAAAACTGCAAAAACATGTTACTACAATCCTGCCCCAACCTTCACCTGAGTTATCCTTTTACCAGCTATTTTTTGTATTATTCCAATTACGCTGATATAATTACGACCAGAGAGACGACATTTTCACGTATATTTCAGTACTATAATCTACCTTAAAAATAGAGAACCTCTAATCTCGTCTTAAAAGAACAGGAGTGCTTGATGCCAGAAAAAGAATGGACGGAGATGACCCCCCAGGAGAAGAGAGAACGGCGGTTTAAAGGGTGGCTTAATAACTGGGGAAATAAAATCATCGATGCCGATGCTGAAAAAGCTTACAAGACAAGAGTGCAGAGACTGATTGACGTTTATAACGTTAGAGAGCCGGACAGGGTCCCGGTCAACCTGCCCGTGGGCAATTTACCCCTCACCATGTTCGGCGTTAATGCCCATACCGCCATGTATGATTATGAAAAAGCCATCCAGGCGACGCAGAAATTTAATGAAAAATACTCGGCGGAGCTGGAATATACCGCCGGGCCGTTTGTTACCCCGGGCCGGATTCTGGATATCCTCGACTACAAAATTTACGCCTGGCCGGGGCACGGCATCGCGGAAAATGGCACCGGATGGCAGTTTATCGAGGGCGAGTACATGAAGGAAGACGAGTATGACGACCTCATCAGTGACCCTTCCGATTTCTGGATGAGGACCTATTTACCTCGCGTCTTCGGCGTCCTTGAGCCGATGAGGATGCTCCAGCCGTTAACGAATATTACGGAGAATGTACATATCGGGCAGTTCATGCCCCTGGCCATGCCACCGGTGCAAGAGATGCTCCAGAAATTGCTGGATGTCGGCAAAGAGTACCAGAAAATCATGCAGCTCATGATGAAGACCAGCAGCGGGACGATGATGATGGGCTTTGGCGGATTTATCGGTGGCTTTGCCAAAGCCCCCTTCGATACCCTCGGCGATACGCTCCGGGGCACCCAGGGCATTATGAAGGATATGTTCCGCCGACCCGACAAGCTCCTGGAAGCCCTCGATGTGATAGCGGATTTGACCATCAGCACGATTCTGAAGTCGCCCAACATCGATAGGATGACGCTGGTATCTTATCCTCTCCATAAAGGCGCAGACGGCTGGATGTCCCAGAAGCAGTTCGATACCTTCTACTGGCCGTCCCTGAAAAAGGTCATGGACGCTTTTATTAACGAGGGCCTTATCCAGAGTCTCTTCGCCGAGGGTAGCTTTAATACCCGCCTGGAGTATATCGACGAGTTCCCCAAGGGCGCGGTAACCTGGTACTTCGACCGCACGGATATGTCCCTCGCTAAGAAGATACTCGGCAAAAAGTGCTGCATCCAGGGCAACGTGCCCTCTTCCATGATTGTTACCGGTTCTCCTCAGGATGTTAAAGAGTACTGCCGCAAGTTGATAGAGGACTGCGGCAAGAGCGGGGGATTTATCCTGGCATCCGGCTCCGTGGCGGATAATCCCAGGCTGGAAAACCTGCAAGCGATGATGGCCGCTGTGCGCGAATACGGGTGGTACAGAAAATAAAGTGTACCTATAAGAGCCTTCGAGGAGAACTTGCTTCCTATGGCCGAGAAGAAATACGCTAAAAACATCATCACGAAATATCGCGAAATCACCCCCGAGATGAAAAAGATGATATCCGAATCTCCCATCGTCTCGACCCCCATGCTCTGGCTGGACGATAAGGTGGCTAAAGGGGCTTTTTATACAGAGTGTCACTGGCTCTGGAGCATGGACAACACCCGCCCCTGGCATACCGAAAAGGCCCATACCCATGATTTCGATGAGGTGCTGGGTTTCATCGGCAGCCGACGTGAGAACCCGCATGATTTGGGTGCAGAAATAGAGTTGTGGATAGATGACGAGAAATATACCATCACCAAAAGCTGCCTTGTCTTTATCCCGGGAGGAACCAAGCATCTCCCCATAACGTTCGTGCGCATCGATAGCCCCATCATGTTCTTTACCGAGGGAAACGGGACCGAATATAAAAGGGCAACCGAAGAAAAATAACGTTAGAAGGCAGATATGGAAGAATATAGCACAATTAAAGCTCTTATTGATGTCATGAACGCTAATGGCGTGGAATTCGTGTTCTTCAATCCCGGGATTGATAACGTCCCCGTCCTGGAAACGATATCCGCGTACCGGGCACAGGGTAAAAAGTCGCCCAGGGGCATTCTCTGCCTCGATGAGTTCGTGGCCATGACGGCCGCTCACGGTAACTGGATGGCCTCAGGTAAACCACAGGTAGTCTCGGTGCATTCGGAACTCGGGACTCTCCAGATTGGCGGCGCCCTGCATAACGCCCAGTGGGGAAGGGTGCCGGTAGTGTTTTTCACGGAGACTCAGGGGCCGCCCCAGCGCACCAACTGGCGTGGTGAGCCTTTCGACCAGGGTACGATGGTGCGTAACTTCGTCAAGTGGGACCACCAGCTCAATGCCGGCGAAGACATCTATGATGTCTTCCAGGAGGCTTTCCGCATCGCCATAACCGAACCATGCGGTCCGGTGTATTTGACCCTGCCCCGGGAAGTCCTCTGGAGTAAGAGCGAAATTCCTCAAAAGAAAATATCAAAAATCAGGAGTGAAACGCTGCCTAAAGCCGATATAAATACTCTCACCAGAGCTGCCGAGATACTTATTGATGCCGAAAACCCGCTGATAGTAACCGGATATTCCGGGAGGAATCTGCAGTCGGTACAATCGCTGATAGAACTGGCGGAGACCTTAAGCGCCAGGGTCTTGACTTCCGATATCAGGGTCAATTTCCCCAACACACATCCGCTGGCGGCATACCTTTCTCCTGGCGGCGGGTTCGGGAATCCGCTTTTGAGTAAAGCCGATGTTATTCTGGCTATCGACTACGATATGCACTATGCCGCGCCACCCTCCGGGCCGATGCCCGATGTTAAAATTCTCCACATCGATATCGACACCATGAAAAAAGGAGTGCCGCTCTGGGGCAAGAAATCGGATATTCTTCTTAAAGCCGATTCCAGCCAGGCGATACCATCGCTAAATAATATTATCCAGCAAAAACTAACCACCGGAAGACGCCAGCAACTACGGACACGCTTTAAGAAATTGGAGACGGAGCATAAGAAACTGGACGGCGAATGGCGCGCCATGGCTGAGAGCCACGCCGACCGCAAGCCGATTTCCGCCCACTGGCTGAGTCGCTGTATCGATGAGGCCATCGATGATGATACCATTATCGTGAATCAGACCATATCGCCATCCACGATTGTAGCCCACCAGATTCACCGTACCAAACCCGGTACGCTGCTTTCCTGCGCGGGGGGCTGTATCGGGTGGGCACCGGGCGCGGCTCTCGGCGTGAAGCTGGCGGCGCCGGATAAGACTGTAGTCAGCCTGATGGGAGATGGCGCTTTTATCTACGGCTGCCCGGAGGCGTCTTTATGGTCGGCCAGCTTCTATAAAGCCCCGTTCCTGGCTGTTATCTATGATAACCGGGGTTACGGCGCTATTAAAGGACTCTTCCGTGAGAAATACGATGTGGACAACATGGGCGCCGATATCGCCACCCCGCCCGACTATTCCCTGATTGCACGCGCCAATAACGCCTACGGGCGCATGGTGGAAGACCCCGCCGACGTTCCTAAAGCACTCAAAGACTGCCTGGCCGTGGTCCGTAATGGTCAGGCTGCCGTACTGGATGTTAGAATCGACCCGGTATAATACCAATCCTATAATGGCGGATTAGATGGCTGGTTAAATTTATCCCAGGCACGGCGTTCTGCTTCGTAGGGCGCCGCTTCAACACGAGTATTTTTATCCAGAATCATCGTCATGCGGTTTTTTCCGTAAACGGGCCACTTGCCGATGCTCGCGCAGGAGGGGTCGCCGGTGCGGGCAAAAGCGGCGCATGAGTCCTGTATTTTTACCGCCAGATTTTCCACTTCCGGGCCAGAGCCACATAAAGCAGGGTCAATGTTGCCGAAAAGGAAAGGATTATCCAGCCCGTGCATTGCGCCCAGAACGCCGCCCATCATCGGCGACTTATAGGTGAACAGGTAATTATAAGCCGGCATGCCATTATCACGCTGAGCCTCCACGAGACGGATAGTGGATATCCGGAACATGAGGTCGGTATTGATGGTTCCCAGGATATCCAACGGGTCGGCTTTCGAACCGCGTTTTTTCAATGCCTCACGGTAAGTGCTCACCAGCCCGGGCACCATATCCGGCGGCAATATATCATTTAACCGCTTGAGCAGCCCTGCCTCGTCCATATTTAGCACGGTGGGGTCCATCGCGCTCGTTGCCTTCAGTTCATCAAGGGTATTGCCAGCCATAATGGCGACGTTTTTAGCCGAACCCTTTTTAATAGCTTCCATAGGATATTCCGGCAGGACCTTTCCGTCAACAACAGGTTGAAACGGCGTCAACCGGTACTCGGACTCGCGTAACTTCGTACCCAGCTCCTGCTGGCCGTCAAGCAATTGTTGCGTGGTAAGCTTGCGCAAAGCATCGATATTTTTACCGTTCAAATTAAATATTTTAATGAATCGTTCAGATATTTTAACCGCGACGTCCAGCTGGCCAACGACATTAGCCGCGCCGCTGCGGTTGATAGCCTTGTGGAACTTACCGCGCGCCAGAGGCATGCCTAGTAAGGTGCCCGTGCTCATTCCGCCAGCCGAAAAACCGAAAACGGTGATATTATCCGGGTT
>Ga0187886_1002526_pt1 | contig 14590 bp, 1 predicted proteins | sample June2016WEW_20_1_FD_133001 | JGI IMG/M metagenome (GOLD analysis project Ga0187886, IMG submission 133001) | Peatland microbial communities from SPRUCE experiment site at the Marcell Experimental Forest, Minnesota, USA - June2016WEW_20_150 | ecosystem: Environmental > Terrestrial > Soil >... | reverse complement strand
TGACCCTGTGGGTCTACGACCCGGCCGGCAACGTCTCCCTTCCGGCACCCTGCCAGGTGAAGGTGGCGGCGCCCGAGCAGGTGGGTACCGTAAAGGTGCAAGTAGTTGACGACGTTACCGGCGCCTATATCCCCGGGGCCGACGTGCTGATCCAGTTCCCGGACGGCAGCACCCAGAAGTCCACCAGCAACGGCCTGGGTCTGACCAATCTGGTGGCTGCTCCCGGCGACTACAAGGTGTACGCCTTCAAGAACGGCTATAAGCCGGCAGAGGTGGACGCCACCCTGGTGCAGAACCAGCAGACCACCATCAGCGTCCGCCTAAAGCCCGGTTCGCTGGTGGTCGGCCAGCTTACGGTGACCAGAATGACCCTGGACGAGATCGTTGCCGCCGGGATCGACATCAACGCCCCGGAGAACCAGTTCGTCTATAAGTTCGAGGTGCACCTGGCCTTCAACAACGTCCCCCTGCCGACGCCGCAGACCCTGACTATCAACGGCGATGGAGACGTGCTTGGCGGAGGGGGCCCCATTGAGTTTACGGATTCCGACGGTGAGCAGGAGATCGCCGAGCCGAAAGCGATAGTGATCCCGAATCACCCGGAGGTCAAACCGACCATCGCTTATCTGGTGATTCCCGGCGAGGCCCACTGGCTGAAGGAGTTTTTCCAAGTCGGGCTGTCGCTGCAGAATACCGCCGACCCCCAGTTTGTGATCGACAACTCCACCGCCACCCTGCAACTTCCGGATGGGCTGTCCCTGGCACCTACCAGCAACCGACAGAGCCTGCAGGTGGCCCTGGGGTCGATCGCCGGTGGTGACACCCGCCAGGTAAACTGGATCATCAGGGGCGACCAGAAGGGCTTCTACAACCTGCAGGCACTGTTCAGCGGTATCCTGGAACCGTTCGGAGACCAGGTGAGCACCCTGTTCCGCACCAAGACCTCCTTCCGGGTCTGGGGTGGCGATGCCTTGAAGATGCACATCGTCGCCCAGGACCGGACGGACAAGAACTACCCCTACAACATCAAGTTCGGCCTGGAGAACGTCTCCGACCATGATGTCTACAACCTGTCCTTCTATTTGAAGGACCATGGCAAACAGAACTACATCTATGCCCCCAACCAGGACCTGAGCGTCTCCATTATGGACTTGCCACCCGGCCAGACCCTGTGGAAGAGCTACCAGTTAATCCCCAACATCAAGGGCGACCTCGACCTGGCCGACAGCTACGTCCTGCAGACCGGCGGCAACACCCAGGTACAGTCTGATTTCACCAGCGTGTCGGTGCCTGAAAATGCCCCTGGTACTGCCCCGGTATTGCACCAGACCAACAACTGGAACGGCACCGTCGACCTGTCCTGGGACAAGGTGGACGGTGCGAAAGGGTACAAGATCTACCGCCTGCGGGACGACCTGGACATCTCCATGGATCCGTCGGAGCTGGTCTACACGGCACAGCCTGACGAGACCTCCGTCCATCTGCAGGAACCGGACGGCCCCCGGGACTACGTGATGAATACCGTGGTGGACACCGTCTACGGCCAGCAGGAGATCCTGCGCCACGCCATGACCGGAGTGTCCTGGCAGAGCAAGGCCGGGTTGCCGGCAATCACCGTCGATCCGGAAACCATCCCCGTCGGGTTTGACTCCAAGCTGCTGATCACCGTCAACAGCCAGGGTCTCCCGGCAGCTGGCGGAATGGTCGACATCGGCGACCTGTCGACGGGAAACATCCTCGACAGTAACGGTCAGGCCAGGGTAACCGTGCACCCGACCACTGCCGGCAACCTGGCGATCAATGCCTATGACCCGACTCAGCAGTTCCTGTCCAGCCTCAACCTGCCTGTGTTCACCCCGGTGGCGCCGAAGGCCCCCACCGGCCTCAAGGCCAAGCCTATAGACGGCACGCAGGCTATGCTGACCTGGGATCCTAACCGGGAGCAGGACCTGGCCGGCTACAATATCTACCAGTTGATCAACAACCAGTGGCAGAAGCTGAACGCCGACACGGTGACCGGTGTCGCCTACATGGTCTACGGATTGGGCTACGACTACACCTACCACTTCGAGGTGACGGCGCTCAACCAGGAGGGCATGGAGTCCGATTACTCCTACCCGGCCAGCGCCCCCATGGGACCGGCTCCCGATACGGTATCGCCATGGGTAGTCGCCACTGGCCCTCAGGACCAGGCCATCGGCGTGCCCACCAACGCCCAGATCACCCTGGCCTTCAGTAAGCGGATCCAGGCGGGGCCCAATCTCGGAGGCATTGCGGTCAGTGCCGGAGGCTCACCGGTTGAGTTCACCCCGGCCACCAAAAAGAAGTTCCTGATCCTGCAGCCAAATAATCTCCTGCCCGAGAACGTCACCTGCGCGGTCTACGTTCCGGCAGGAGCGGTGCAGGACCTGGCCGGCAATACCCTGGCCAACAGCTATAGCTTCAGCTTCATCTCGGACTCTCCGCCGGACACTGCCCCGCCGGTGGTGGTATCCACCGCACCGGAGCAGGGTGGGACGTCGTCACTCAGTCCTACTATAGCGGTGGTGTTCAACGAGGCGGTGCAGGAGGGGGACAACTTCGACAATATCTCCCTGACTGCAAACGGTAACCCGGTTGGAATAACCGCCAGCATCGATACTACTGGCACCGACACCCTGCTGATTACACCGGACAGCGGCCTGTCGGCCGGAGCCTCCTGCGAGCTTACGGTGCCGGCGGGGGCGGTCAAGGACCTAGCCGGTAACCCTCTGCAGGGGAACGAGATCCTGGACTTCACGGCCGCCGCCAGTAGCTCTAGCGACGCCCGCCTGAGCAACATCAACCTGAGCAGCGGCACGCTCGATCCGGACTTCGCCCCGGGCATCTTCAAGTACAAATCCGACGTGCCCAACTCCGTCACTGGCATCAGCGTCACGGCAATGGTTTATGACCCTAATGCCACCGTCACCATCGACGGCTATTCCGCCAACGGCAAGGCGGTGCCGATCACCCTGATCGAGGGTAACAACCTGATCACCATCCAGGTCACTGCTGAAGACAGCACCAAGCAGGCTTATAAAATCACTGTATACCGGGAGTCCACCGATGCCACCCTGCAAGGCCTCGCCCTGAGCGAGGGCGTGCTCGACCAGGCCTTTGACTCGGGCGCCATCGACTATACGGCCACCGTGAGCAGCAGCGTGGACAGCATCACCGTCACCCCGACTGTGCACGAGAAAAAGGCCACCGTCACCGTCAACGGCGAAGATGTGGAGAGTGGTCAGGCCTCGCAGTCGATCGACCTGGACGTGGGCGACAACAAGATCACCATCGAGGTCACCGCCTCGGACGACTTTACCACCAAGACCTACACCGTGACCGTGACCAGGGAGCGTTCCGCCCTCAAGAGCCTCACCATGGAATGGGGTTCCCTGGACCCGGACTTCGACCCGAACACCACCGACTACACTGACAACGTCGGCAGCGTGGACAGTATCACCGTCACTCCCACCGCCAAGGATCCGAACGACACCATCACCGTCGCAGGCACCCAGGTAGCGAGCGGGACTGCCTCCGATGAGATCGACCTGGTCACGGGCGACAATCCGATCACCATAGTGGTCAGCAGCCCTGATGGCAACAACAAGAGGACTTATATAGTAGACGCCGACCGGCTTCCATCCGGCGACGCCTCTCTGAGCGACCTTGCTCTGAGCAGCGGCGGTCTCGACCCGGAGTTCGAGTCCGGCACCACGAGCTACAACACCACCGTGAGCAACGCTGTCTACGGCGTCACCGTCACCCCGACGGTAAACGAGCAGCACGCCAAGGTTGAGGTCAACGGCACCGCTGTGGATAGTGGTAAAACCTCGGGAGAGATCTCCCTGAGCGAGGGGGACAACACGATCACGGTAGTGGTCACCGCCGAGGACGGCACTACCACCAAGACCTATATCGTCACTGCTACCAGGCTGAAGACCCCCTCCAGCGACGCCACCCTGAGCAGCCTGGCCCTGAGCGACGGCACGCTCACCCCCTCCTTCACCGGGGGCCTGGCCAGTTACACCGCCGATGTCGGACAGAACGCGGACAGCATCACCGTCACCCCGACCGCCAACGAGGAGCACGCCTCCATCACCGTCAACGGCAGCCCGGTTAACAGCGGGTCGGCCTCGCAGGTGATCGAACTGAACGAGGGGGACAACACGATCACGGTAGTGGTCACCGCCGAGGACGTCACTACCACCATGACCTACACCCTCACCGTGACCAGGCAGTCGTTGCATGACTTCGACCTCTCCTACGGCCCCAGCGGCTCGGTGGCCAACGCGGTGATCCAGGCCAGCAACGGGGATTATGTCTTTACCGGACAGAGCAAGGGAACCTCAGGCCAACCCGCCTTCTGGCTGGTGCGCACGGACAACTCCGGCCACGTGAAATGGCAGAAGACATACGAGGACAGCTACGGGTCGGTGGGACGGTCGGTCTACCAGACCAGCGACGGGGGCTTCATCATCACCGGCACCTGGCAGTTGACTACCGGTTTCGGGACCTTCCCGCCCGATAAGAAGATGATGCTGATCAAGACCGACGCCGACGGCAACGAGCAGTGGGCACAGAAGCAGCACATCTCCAGTTCGTACAGCGATGGCTGGGGGGTGCGGCAGACCAGCGACGGTGGCTACCTGGCAGTCGGGGACATCTTCTTCGGGGATATGCTCTCCGGTTACCTCAATGGCTGGGTAGTCAAGACCGACAGCGCCGGCAACATGCAGTCGCAGAATCCTTTTGGCAATGCCTGGAGCCTGCTCAGGTCGCTGGCGCCGACCGGCGACGGGGGCTTTGTGGCAGCCGGGCAGAACGGCACGGGTACCGGCTATGCCATCAAGCTCGATGCCGGCGGCAGCGAGGAATGGGAACAATCCTACAGTCCTCCGCCCAACACTGCCTACTGGATCTCGTCCGTTTGCCAGACTAGCGACGGCGGGTATATCCTGACGGGCACCGGGGGCGCTAATGGCACCCTGTTGCTGAAGCTTGACCAGAACGGAAAAAAGACTTGGGAAAATTCGTATGCTGCGGGCTATGGCCGGTCGGTGGCACAGACTACCGGCGGCAACTTTGCCATGACCGGCAACGCCACCTCCCAGGGTGTCTACCTGCTGACGGCCGACTCCAAGGGAAGCAAACTCCAGGAGAGATTCTTCCCCTCTGGCGGAGATACCGGCAACTGCATCCTGGAGTCCCGGGATGGCGGCTATGTCATTGCCGGCACCAATGGAGGACAGGGCCGGCTGATCTATACCAAACCGACGTTTACAGCACGCCTGGGAGTCTCCTCGCCCAACGTGCTGGCCAACGGAACGGTGCTGGTCTATACGAGCGTCATCAAGGGCGGTGCCTTGGACACCACGGGCAACGCCGATGTCACCATCAAGGTGACCGGGATCGCCGATCCGGTGGTTCTCAAGGACGACGGCACCGGCGGGGATTACACGGCTAACGACGGGGTCTACAGTGCCTATGTGAAGATCCCAGGCCCCGGTCCGGCCAAGATCGACCTCTCCGTAGACGGGGATAGCCAGGGCAGTACCACGGTCAATGTAATCACCGACCCCACCCTGGCGGTGTACACCAACCTGTCCGCCCTCTATAAGGAGTTCAGGAACACCGGCATGAGCCCGGGGGATGACCTGGACGGCAATAGTATTCCAGACTTCTGCGACCTGCTGAACCGGGTAAACCAGTACGCGAGCGCCCATCACGGGATCGTGTTCGACCTGGGCCAGGAGATCACCGCCGCCAACGGCTACAGCAAGGATTACAGCTCACTTACCTACGGCAACGATGACTACGCCATGGGCCGGCTGATTGACGATTTCACCAACAAGGTAGGGGCGGTGTACAGGTTCAAGTATATCGCCATCATCGGCGATGACGCCGTGGTGCCATTCTACAGGAGGACCAGCCCTGCTCCTGGAATGAAAGAATATGAGTACATCACTCATGGCGAAATGAACGGCAATCACGGCAACCCGTCCCTCAAGGACACGGGCAACAGTAAGATTATGACCGATGTTCCCTATGCCTCCTATAACACCGATCCGGACAACGTGACCCGGCCGCAGATCGACGCCGGCATCGGGCGGGTCTTCGCCGACCGGCCGGGCCGGCTAGCGCAGATCATCGACGGGTATGAGACCAAAATCAATCTGGATCCGGTCGTCCGGACAGCCGATGTCTTCAACCTCCACGACGAGACCAAGGACCCGCATCCACTGGTGAAGTGGCCGAATGCTGTCAAGCTGGCCCTGGAACCAATCCTCGACCACAATTTTGGGGTAATTGTCGGTTTACCACTCACCGTGCCGGGCTCTTACTACCAATACAATGGGGAAGTGATGCACTGGGCCCCGGCTGATGTCGCCACTTCGGTCTCTCAGAACAGTATCACCATGCTCTGGGCTCACGCCGATCAGCTGAATCAGACCACTGAGCCCGAGAACGGCCCTTCCATCGTTGCCGGCACCTATAACGGTATCCCGGACGATGAGCCTGGCCACGTGGTGATCAGCACTGGCTGCCACTCCGGCTATTCCATCGCCCATGTCTCCACTACCGGCGACTATGCTCCCTACGATCAGATGCTGGCCAAGAGCTTGCTCAACAAGGAAGTGACCTACATCGCCCCCACCACCTACGGGATCGGTGCCGAAAGAGTGACGGTCGCATATCATGACATGATCCTGTCGCGGTTCCTGGACAACTTACTGGACAAGAACATCAAAACGGTGGGGAATGCCCAGGTGGCAGCCTACAGCCAGTACTGGGCCAAGATCGATCCCAATTACATTGATGATACATCAACCTATGCCACCTTCGGGACCGAGCTCTACGGCTTGCCCACCCAACCGGTTGATCCACCCGCGCAAGACCCGCAGTTGGTCGGCAGTATCCCTGGAAGCACCCAGGGGGCAGGCACAGGAAGCGGCAGCGACCCTAATCTCACCTTTACTGTTGACATTCCCAGCTTCAAGGTGACCACCGATGACCAGGGTCAGGCGCTGTTCCAGGTGCCGAACGATGGATCGTTTATGATCAATGACTACGCCCCATTACTGCCGCTGGTGCAGAAGAGCTTTCTGCTGCCCTCTGGTTCAACCAACGTGCAGGTAACCCAGACCGGCGTCACAAGCACCGTCTACGGTAAAGCAGACCTGCAGAAACAGATCCCCGTTAACGAGACGCTGGGTCCCATCCAGGGAAGCTTTAATATGCACGGAACCTACCCGCAAACCACCTTCTGGTACAGCACCCATCTCGAGGATGGCGGTATCAGGCTGACGATCAGCATCGTTCCTATGCAGTACGACCTGGACACCAAGGTGGTAACCCTGTACAACCACCAGCAGTTCCGGGTTGATTACTCCTTGCCTGCAACCGGTGCCTCCATCGACAGTGTGCAGGTGAACGGCGGCAGCCCTCTGCAGACCGGCATGAGTAGCGTCCCCGTGGACGTGACCCTCTCTGGCTCAGGTCAAAGCGCCACCCTGCTCTGGGAGGTGCGCGATCGGTCAGGTAACCTGTTATGCACAGACAATGGGGATTTACAACTGACCGGCGGGTCTGATACCTATTCCTTCCATATCAATACCGCCAACTGGAGCCCGGGCCCGAAGGACCTCGCGGTGGCCCTGTCAGTCTATGACAGCATTGTCGCCTCCACCAACATCTCCCTGTCGGTCGAGGGCATCAGCCTGGACGGATCGATGGACCGGGGCGACTACTACCCGAATGAGACCACGGGCAGCGCCTCTGTAGAGGTGAGGGACGAGACGGGGGCACCGGTAACCGGGCTCGGGGTGAGTAATTTTACGGCCACGGTTGACGGCAAAGCCGTGGTTGCCAGTGCTTATGCTGGTACCGCAGACGGGGCCTACAGCCTGGACTTTCCAATCGGTGGGACCGGACAGCACGCCTTGGTCTTGAGATGCACTGATTCCAGGGGGATTACAGCATCCACTAGTTTGACGTACGCTGTGGTACTGGACAATACACCGCCTGTGGTTACCAATGTGACACCATCCTATAATACTACAGGCGTACCGGTCGATACCGCGATCAGCGCCACTTTTAACGAGAGCGTGCAGGCCAGTGTCTATTACAGCGGAATCTCTCTGCAGAGCGTTGACGGAACGATAGTCCCCTGCAACATGCAGTTATCTGGTTACGGTCTGTTGCTAACTCCCAAGAGCGACCTGGAGACCAACGAGATGTACATCCTGCTGATTCCCAAAGGAGCCGTCAAGGACTTGGCCGGCAACGACCTGGCCTTGGATTACACCTCTTACTTCTTTACTTCACAGGTTTATGCCGGGCCCCAGGTGATTGATGCCAGCCCCGACGACAGGACACAGGATGTGTTGGTGGGCAGCCCTGCCAGTATCACTTTTGATAAGCCTATCCAGAAGTCTGTCAACTTTACCGGCATCGACTGGGAGGCTAACAACAGCTCGGTCTCCTTTACGCCGCTGATCAGCGGCCTGATGCTGATCCTGAAACCGGATCATCCACTTCCCTATGGTGCATCCTGCACGTTGACAGTTCCGTCTGGCGCCGTCACGGACCTGATCGGCAACCCCTTGCTGAAACCTTACGGCTTCAGCTTCACAACACAGACGCTGCCGGGCCAGGTGCCGGCACCTCCCCTATGGATATCGGCAACGCCCATGAGCAGCAGCGAGATCGATCTAAGTTGGCAGAGCGTGGCCGGAGCAGCCTACTACAATATCTACCGCTCTTTGGACTCCAGCGGCACTTTCAGCAAGATCGGCACATGCCAGACAAGTAGTTTTGTCAATTCCAACCTTGCAGCAGCAACTTCCTACTGGTACGAGTTGACCACCGTCAACAACGCTGGGGAATCGGTCTTCTCGGCTGTCTACAGCGCTGCCACCCTAGCTGCGCCTCTGGCGCCTCCTTACCTGGCCAGCCTCGTCCTTACCGGTCCGGTGCCCGAGCTGACCGTGGGCGGCAGCGTCTACGACCTGTCCGGCCTCAGCCTGCAGGGATTTGACCAGTTCGGCAACCGGTTCGACATCTCCGGGCAGAATGCCACTTGGGATCTGGGTTCGGGCAGCACCGGGGCCAGCCTCTCCGGCAGCATCCTGACCCCGGTGGCCGCCGGTTCAGGGCAGGTGACCGCCAGCATCGGCGATGTGACCAGCAACCCGGTGGACTACAAGGTGATTGTGCAGGCGGCCCAGAACAACACCGGCGGTGGGGGCGGTGGTGCAACTCCGACCGTACAAACAACCCTCGTTAATGACATTACCAGCAACTCCGCTGTGCTGGGCGGCAGTATCACCAACAACGGCGGGGTAACCATCGTCGGGTACGGCTTCCTTTGGGGCACCTTTTCGGACAGCCTCGGCAATATACTGCAGGCAGGCACTGACAGCCACGCCGGCTCCTTTACGGTGAGCCTGAGTGGCCTGCAGGCGGGAATGACTTACTACTTCCAGGCTTATGCCAAGAGCAGCGGCGGATTGTACAAGGGTGAGGTAAAACAGTTCACCACGATCGAGGTGCCACCACCGGTTCCTGCCCCCGTCTTCGCCGACGTTCTTGCCAGCTACTGGGCGTTCGACGCTATCAATGATCTGAGCATCCATAGATATGTGTATGGCTATCCCGACGGTACGTTCAAACCGGATAGCATCATCACCAGGGCAGAGTTCGTATGCATCCTGAACAGGGCATTGGAACTGCGCAGGTACAACTATGCAATGCCTGACTACAACGATATCTTCTCCGGACAGTGGTTCTATAGTTCGGTGGAGAATGCCACTAGAGCGGGCATCGTCTACGGATATGGCAATGAGATGTTTGCTCCAGACAAGCCGATCACCAGGGAGGAAATGGCCTGCATGCTGGTTCAGGCTATGGGCAGGACGGATGAGGCCAAATCAAAGATGGGCCTGCATACCGGATTTGTCGATGACGGCAATATCTCCTGGTGGTCAAGGGGGTTCGTCGTAGTGGCGGTCGAATATGGCCTGATCGGCTACCCCGACCATATCTTCAGACCAGGGGCGGAAACCACTAGGGCAGAGGCCTGCGCCATGATCGAGAAGCTCCTCAACGTTCACGGTTAAGAGTCACGCCAACTGCAAACCAAGGGCGGCTCCGGCTTTACGTGAGCCACCCTTATGTTTGGTGTGTTTGGCACGGGTACTGCCTGCGGGGGCACCAGTCCCGCGTGGTGAAAGCAGCGGCAGCCGTAATCCCCGTCTGGCTTGTTTATATAGACCTGCTTTGGCTCAGCAAGCGTTCGTATAGGGCTAACGTTTCCGGCGCGGGTGTGATACCGTAGTCAGCGGCCAGCATGCTGGCCAGGTGCTGAAATAGTTCCTCCACCTGCTGCCTCTGTCCGGTCTGCCAGGACAGTTCCATGGCCGTCCGGACGGTCCGTTCGTCGGTCGGTTCCAACTTCAGATACTGCCGGCTGGCCTCCAGGGCGGCAGCCTGATTTCCCCGGTCCCGGTGATATTCGATCAACCTCTGCAGGACCTGGATCTGCAGGCGGTGCAGTTGTGTGCGCCGCCCGGCCGTCCATCGGTCATTGATGTCGTCGGGAAGAAAACCCTCCCGGAACAGCCCTGCAGCCTGCTTCAGCAGGCGGCCGGCCCTGGGATCGCCGGCCTCTGTGTACCGCAAACCGTCATGGGCGGCGGCGGCGAATAATTTATAGTCGGTGTAGACCTCCATTTCGGGGCCGAGATAGATCAGCCCGCGCCGCTGGCTCACTTCCTCGACACCGTGTTGGTCGAGCCCGAGCGCCTTGCGGATATGCGTCAGGGCCATCCGCATGTTGGAGTCGCCGGTATGGTGATCCGATTCCGGCCACAGTTGGTCGATTGCCTGCTCTTTGAGGCATTTGCCACCACCGACCAGCAGCAGTTTGAACAGCTTTTCGGCCTTCTGGGTTTTCCAACTGCTATTGGCCACTGCGGTACCGTTGACAAAGGCCTGGAAACCTCCCAGGCAGTTGACATGAATGATTACCTTGCCGGTGGACCGGGCATGATCCTGAAGTATTCCGGCGATGGCGGAACGTTCATTCCCGCAGTGCGATGCGAGAAACAAGCCGGCTTCCTGAAGCAGGCGCCTGGAAAACCAGCGCCGCAGTATGCGTAGCGCCCAGCGGGGATGGATGCCGCGTGCCAGGGCGCGGCAGCACATACTGTAAATTGCTTCGGGGTACCAGGTCCAGAAATTCTCCCATCCGGTAGTTTCTGCCGCCCCCAGGCCCAGGCGCAAGTAGCTGTCGCAGGTATTCGGGTCTCCCTGCAGCAAGCTGAGGTACCCCAGGAGCAGACGGGTGCCCGCCAGGATCTGCCGTGCTCCCTTCCGGTTGCTGTTGGAGCATACCTGTTCCCACAACTGCCGCGCTGCCTCCATTTCCCCGGCCTCCATTGCTATAGATCCGGCCACGGACAGGGCGTAGTCGTCCAGGCCCTGCCCTCCGGGCATGGCCTGTAGTTTTTTTAGCAAGTAGCGGGACTCGTCCAGCAAACCGGCGGGATTTTCGCCCGACGCGATCCGCAGCGCAACCAGGTTGAGCTCGGTAAGGTAGGAGAAAAAAATATTGTTGGCCTTCAGGAAAAACCCGCGGGATAGCTCAAATTCAGCCTGCGCCTCGGCCAGTTTTCCTTCCCGCTGGAGCAGGCGCGCCTGATGGCGATGGGCGCTGCCCAGTTGGTGCGGCACATTGTATTTGTGGCCGAGGTGCAGCAATTTGCCACAGATCAACAGTAACTTGTCATGATCTCCCGCCAGCATGCAAATGGCGGCGTAGATCACATAGGCTGTGCCGGTCCAACGCTCATTCTCCCGCACGTACGGTTCTGCTAGCGCCTGCTCGATCATCTGACTGGCGGCGTCTAGATTGCCCAGGCGGTATTGGATGATGCTGCTGAACATCAGCCGGGCCATTCTGGACTCGTCGTCGAGCCTGATATTACCGGACAGCCGGCTCAACCAGACTCCGCGCCGCAGCTGATCGCTCCAGGCGGCATAGCTCAGGCCGGCTACCAAAACGGCTCCTCTTGACCAGGAGTCCCGCAGCAGCGAGGCAGCCAGTGGCATCCGGGCGGCCGTTTCCCTGATCATCCGGACATTGTTGGCGAAGGTGTAGACAGCAATCATCAGCAGCAGGGAGCGCACCCGGCACCTGATATCCCCCCTGGCGCCACTCAGGTCGGCGGCGGCGGACAGGGTTTCCAAGGCCTGGTCCGGGTTGAGGTGCACCAGGCTCGTGCCCTGGAAATACAGCAGCCACTGCTCACCGGCCACTAGCGATTGGGGCAGGCAAGCAAGCCAGCCATGGAGTGCATCCAGGCGCCCGGTTGCCAAAAAATGGGAGTCGCCGTACTTGCTGATCAGGCTGGCCGCCTGCACCCAGTCGGAGCAGGCCACCACCAACTCCAGGGCGTGGTCGATATCCCCGAGCTGTTCCAGGTATGCCGCCGCCCGGTGCCTGACAGCATCGATAAAAAACGGTGGACGTTCTTTTAATGCCCTGTGCGCCAGGTATTCACCCATCAAATGGTGCAGGCGCCAGGTGACGGCGGTGCCATCCATCCGGCTCAGAATGCCGCAGGCATGCAGTTCCCGGAGTCTCTCGGCGCTGTCGCAGCGCTGCAGGGCGGTATCGCACAGCCTGGCCTCCAGGAAGGGCAACAGCGAAGCATCCAGGATGAAAGTGGAGAGATCCGGCGGCAGGGAGGCGATCAGGTCATGGCTCAGGTGCACGTGCAGACCATCTCTCCTGTGCAGGGTGGCTATAACCTGCTTCCGGTCGCTGCCCGGTTGCGTGAGCAGCATTCCGGCTAGGCGCAGACCGATCGCCCAGCCTTCAGTAACAGCATGAATGCTGGCAACCTCCTGTGGTGTAAGGTTGACATCGAGCAATGCCAGCAGTTCCCCGGCCTCTGCAACCGAGAATGTCAGCTCAGCGCTGCCGATTGATAACAAATCACCGTGGCATTGCTCCGGGCACAAATGCGGGGTCAGGCTGTTTCTGCTGATCATGACCAGGTGGAGGTTATCCGGCAGTTGCCGGGCCAGACAGGCGATCACGCTGCAGGCTGCAGGGCTGTGCTCAATGATATGCAGATCGTCGAGCACCAGCATCATCTGCTGTTCCCGTTCCAGATCGGCTAGCACGGTGGTCAGGGCAATCATCCAATCCCGTCCGGGATCCTCAAGGCTGTTCATGGTGCGCAGGGATTCTCCTCCAAATTGCGGGGAGACTACCCGGACGGCATGGATCAGGTGATAGAGCAGGATGGATGGAAGGGTATCATGACTGTCGAGACTTAGCCAGGCTGAAGGGGGCCATCCCGGTTTATCGAGCAGCGAGGAGACCCAGACGCTCTTTCCAAAGCCGGCGGGTGCGACAACAGTGATCAGGCGGTGGCGCAGAACGGACTGTCCGAGTTCGAACAGCCGGCTGCGCCTGATCCTCTGCTTGAGCCGGGGTGGTATTAGCTGGGTATGCACCAAGGGGTAGACCGCCATATAATTCCCTCCTGTCGGGGGATTGCCTACTGTTTGAGCTGCTCGTAGAGCTCCACCGTCTCCGGGGATGGCTTGATTCCGTAATTATCGGCCAGTATGGCAGACAGCTGCTGGAACAGATCGATACCCTTCTGACGCTGGCCCAGACTCCGGTATAGTTTCATGGCAGTCCTGATCACCTGCTCGTCGTCCGGTTCTAACGTCAGATACCGTTGACAGGCATCCAGGGCTGCCCCTGCCTGGTCCTGCTTCTGATAGATGTCGATCAGGCTGGACAGGACCTGCAGGTAGAGATCCTGCAGCCAGGTGCGGGTATCAGCCAGCCAGTCTTCATACAGATCATCCGGAAGGAAGACCCCTCCATACAGTTCTCTGGCCCGGTTCAGCACGGGGGCGGCTCTGGAGTCGCCGCAATCGGCCAGCCGCAACCCGTCCCGGGCTACATCGGCAAACGTCTGGTAATCGGTATGGATTTCCATCTCGGAGGTGAGGCAGACCTGACCGTGTTGCCTCTCCACCCCCATGATCCCGTAGCGGTCAAGACCGAGCGTTCTGCGGATATGGGCCAGGGCAGTGCGCAGGCTGGCGTCGCCTGCCCAGGGCTCGGAATCCGGCCACAGCTTTGCGATGACTACTTTCTTGGTCAAATTGTGCTTAGAAATCAGCAGCAGCTTGAACAATTTCTCGTCTTTCTGGGTCTTCCATTCGGATCTCGGTATCTCTATACCGTTGATGAACAGTCGGAAACAGCCCAGGCAGTTGGCGTGCACGGCTAGCCGGCCGGCCCGGCCGGCTAGTTCCTGCACCATTACCGATGCAGTGGCGCGGATCTCCTCCTTATCCGAGGCCAGGAGGAAACCGGCTTCACGGAAGATAGACTGTGGGAACCAGCGGCGCAGTAGCCGGGCCGCCCAGTACGGGTGGATGCCCCTGGCCAGCGCCCGCCAGCACATCGCATACACGACCTCGGCCCGCCAGTCCCAGAAGTTTTCCCACTTGGCGGTTTCCGCGGCCCCGAGTGCCT
>Ga0187886_1002525_pt1 | contig 14614 bp, 8 predicted proteins | sample June2016WEW_20_1_FD_133001 | JGI IMG/M metagenome (GOLD analysis project Ga0187886, IMG submission 133001) | Peatland microbial communities from SPRUCE experiment site at the Marcell Experimental Forest, Minnesota, USA - June2016WEW_20_150 | ecosystem: Environmental > Terrestrial > Soil >... | reverse complement strand
GTGCCGACCGCGCAATCTTCCGGCCGCTTGCTGGTGTAAACCGCCTGCGTCTGCCCACCATGCAATTTCGCACTCAGGTTGTAGAGGTTGGCCACCGCACTGTAGCCATAATTCTCAAAAGGCAGAGGCCCATCGGTGTACAACAGATCCGGCTGGTAATTGTCCACCAAATCCTGAATGCGCAGAAACCATTGGCGCTTCCAGGCGTCCGATATGCCGAGACCGTTCCAACCAAACTGTTCAGGAGTGTCGTCGGCCCACTTTGCGACACTTGCGTCGTGGTACAGATCCGCGCAGGCCGGATTCACACCGTCGTAATGCACGCCCGCGAGCGGTCCTGTCTTGTCGCTTCCATGACTCACGGCGAACCATTTGTAGCTGATCCATAGGTGTTCGCTGACGCCGAACCTGAGCCCGTTCTTCAATGCTGCCGTCCGCCACAGGCCCACTACATCCTTATGCGGTCCCACCTTGACCGCGTTCCAGCGGGTGTGCCGAGAGTTCCACAGATCGAAGTTGTCGTGATGCACGCCCATGCTCACGAAGTACTTTGCTCCGGCTCGTTTGTAGAGTCCCATCAAGTGCTCCGGCTCGAACTCGGCGGCTTTCCAGAGCGGACAGAGATCCTTGTAGCCAAATTTGGACGGATGCCCGTAGTGCGCCACATGGTAGTTGTACTGGCGGCTGCCCTGAATGTACATGTTGCGGGCATACCAGTCGCCTTGCTCCACTGCGGATTGTGGCCCCCAATGCGCCCAGATACCGAATTTGGCGTCTCGAAACCAATCGGGAACCTGGTATTGCTGAAGCGATTCTTGCGTACCCTCAAAGGGGCCCTTGTGAATCTCAAGCCCGGTCTCGCCGCGAAGACGCCGGCCGAGCGCCAAGGCAGGCGCTACGCCTGCCAGTACCTTCATCGCAGTTCGTCGAGTAATGTCCATGTCCTGTATCCTTTCGCTACTAGAGGATTCCGGCCTTTTACCGGTGTGTCCCTTCGCGAAGATCGAACAAGTGTGATTTGTTCTCCTGACTTCCACGCCGACCCATCATCGGGTTCATGTGCACTGGGTTCTGATCCGAGAGAATCACTCGTATCTCACACGATAATCTTTGCCCGCCACTAGTGCCGTTCCAACTTGTCTTACCTGACCTTCCTACGAAGAGCCATCTTTCGGGCCGCGCAAAATGAGGGCACCACAGATTGGGGGATTAAGTTGGACCGGCAGTAGCATGACTCGGAACATGCCGTCCATTTCATGTTGCAGGGAAACTCCGACACCATCCTGCAAGATTCACGCCCGCTTCAAGGTTTGCCTCCCTCGACCTTCTCCAGCATGTCGCGCATGAAGGTGTCTCCCGGAAACAATTCTACGTACCGTTTCAACATCTCATGGGCGCGTGCATACTCCTTCAGAGTGATGTAGCTAAGGATGAGCGACTTCTGAATTTGCGCTGCGTAAGGCCAGGCGGCGACGCCGCGCTCAAGGACTTTGGCTGCCTCCTGGACCCGGCCTGTTCGCGAGAGTGCCTCACCGAGGTACAGGAACGTGGTTGGGTATTCCTGGCCAGCTTCGAGGGCGCGCGATAGATAATCCGCGGCCCGCGAGTTGTCTCCCTCAGCTAGGGCCTTTTGACCCAATGCCCCGAGGACCAACGGCTCCCCCGGCGCTGACTTGCTCAACTGTTCGAGCGCCTCTAGGTAGTACGTCCGTAGGCTGGGATCTTTTACCATGATTTCCCCATAAGCACTTAGCTTCGTCAGCAGGGGAAGAGGCTCGCTCGCCTCTCCCTCGGGCTTGTTGATGCAAAGCAGGCCGGGCAGATCCGGGGTCGGCTGCTCGAAAGCGATTTCAGGCAGGGGCTGTCCGGCTCGGCGAACGATTCGGTGATTGGTATCGTCCGAGTGGGGAATCCCCGCCACGGGCTTCTTGGGCATGTGGCACCCGACGCAGTCGTCAGCCGGTTCCTGCCGACGCGTCAGTGCCATGGCTTCAACGTGAATTCCGTGTTGGGTCGTTCCGCGCCAATTAGAACATAGGGCATCCGGCCGGACCCAGGCCCCATTCTAGGCGAACAGAAAGCGAAACAGCAAGCGAAAAGTTGCTTCGCAAGTGCTTCTTGTTTTCCCGAACCACTGGCCCCCAGCACCCAACCCCGAGTCTCCCGCGACGTGCGCCGGTGTCCCCACCGCCCTTTCCGTAGCGGCCATAGCCTGTCGGGGTCCCCACCGCGCTCGCTGTAGCGGCCGTGTCCTTGCGCCGTGCGCGGTTTATATCGCTCATCTGTGCACACCGTCGTCTTGAAAAAGTATTATCGACTAGGACCTATAGTGTAATCACATCCCCCTCCCCCTTGGCTAGAAGCTCCGCCACGCTTTGGGAGGCCCGCCGTGTTCCCTCAATCAGCAATTCGTCGCCTTCCCGTTATTCTTGCGTCGCTTCCGCTACCGGGTTCACGATCACCCACCAGATCAACGGTGCGCAGCAGGTCGCCATGCTCGATAACTGGCGCGACCCGCAAACCCGCCCCGCCTTCGCCCCCGTCGAAAGCCTTGTTCAGTTGCCGCCCTCGCTCGAAGAAATCTAATCCCCACGCCGTCGCGGTGGGAATTGTCAATTGTGAATGATAAATTGTGAATTGCGAACCGCTCCGGCTTGGCTGCATAATTCACAATTCATAATTCAGCATTCAGCCTTCCGACTCCTGTTCTTCGCGTTCAACGATCAGCCTTCTGCCTTCAATCGCCCGATGACCCGATGGGGCTCCCAGCTCCAACTTCCCCTTGCACCGAATTTACGTACGAGTTACTGTTAGCCCGACCGATACCCTCGCCTAACCAGCGTGCTGAAAAACCCTGTCTGTCATGCTGAGCGCAGTCGAAGCATCTCGTCCTTGCGCTGAGAAGGAACCGGTCAGATCCTGCCCCTGGAGAGCGGAATCAGGATGACAAGGTTGGCAGCCGGCAGGGGCGGCGACTTCGCCGCGCACATCGCATGAGGCGCGATGTATGCGCCGCCCGCCATCGCTACCAGCTTGGCTCACCAAACGGGAGGACGCGCTATCTGCTTAGAGCTGCTCCTAAGTTTACCTTGCCCTGCGCCGCGACCGCATTTACTATAGGCGTCGTCGCCACAAATGTCGCTCAAGAGATATCTCGAAGAAACGGGCCCAGACTCGATCGCCAGCGAAATCGGTTTCTACGCGCCGCTTGCGACGCAAGTCTTCGGCGCTTTGTTGGGCTACCCCTCTAAACACAGGATAATCAACAAATCGGGCAAACATGGCATCCCCGACGTGCGCCTTTATTCGCAGGAAGACGGCTCTGAGTGGGTAGTGGTCGAGGCCAAGCTCAAGGACAATGATATTCGAGATCAAAAAGAACGAGAGCGAATCTGGCACGACCAAATTCTGGAACATGGCTACATCGGGCCTGAGACGTTTTACGTCGTTCTTTGTGCGCCACGCACATTCTACGTCTGCGACCTCGACGGCAAAGTGCTGGAAGCTTTACACATCGAAGGCGGTCACTTGCTTGACCCCCCGACCCGCGCCGAATTTCCACTCACTGATGCCGCATTTCGTGAGCACCTTCACGTGATCAGCTATGGCGCGTCGCTCGAACGAAAGCAGTTCGAGGCGTTCCGAGAGGGCAAGCTCAAGAGCGGGCATATTCCACTCACCGCCGAAACTCTCCCACAACTTCAGTCTGCATTTAGTTACGCCATCGAAAAGCTTAACGAGTATTGCCTGTCTCGGTTTCGAGAACTTCAGACCGAGTACGAAGAAGCTAGAAAGAAGGTCGTCGAGCTTGAAAAGCGCATTGAGGACGTCGGTCCTGGTGCCGTAAAGACTCGCGAAAAGCTTCGATATCGCATTCTGACTCTTCGCTCCCAACACCATCTCGCATTGCAAGTTTTTGAACAGGACTACCACCGCTTTAAGCACGATCAAACCTATGCGGGCACGCAGGAAGAAGGAGCCTTCGAGGATATCTTTTGCACAAACACGGCCTACGTAGTCCTGAGCCGCCTCATTTTCGTCCGCATCTGCGAGGACGTGGGTCTTACCACCCGCAAAATATCCAATTCGGGAATTGCAGTCTGGCGGGAGTTTGTCCAGAACATTAAAGGGCAATATCAGGATCTTCTCGATGTAGCTTATAAGGACGTCGCACACGTTTATTCAAGCCTATTTGAGTCCTCGGTCTTCGATTGGTTTGGACAAGTGAATGGCGTTCTTCACGCCATCCTCGAACGAATCCTGTTTCGGCTGAACGCGTTTAGCTTTAAGGAAATGAATCGAGACGTTCTAGGGTCGATGTATCAGTACTTTCGGCCGAAGATTGAGCGCCGTCGCCTAGGTGAATACTACACGCCGGTCGGCGTGGCAGACTACGTCCTGGCCCGCACGGGGATCACCCCCGATCCCGATATAATGCAGAAACACATTGTAGATCCGGCCTGCGGCTCGTTTACCTTCGGAGTACGCGCCGTTTCATGCTTGCTTGAAGCAGGTTCGCAACTTTCCGCCGAAAACAGAATCGACTTGGTGCGCACCTGTCTGCGAGGCCAGGACATCAATCCGTTTTCGACTTTCTTGTCCCACCTGAGCCTGCTGTTCGCTTTGCTGCCGACCTACCTGGAAGCAAAGAAAGCAAATCCCGGCTACGAAATCAAGCCGATGAACGTTTCTTTGCAAAACTCGCTGACAATGGGCATTTCCGAAACCGCAGAAATGGGCGATTCAGAGGAAGGTGCGGACGAAGACCTCACTGCGGAAAACACAGCAACGTTCGACTACGTTGTGGGGAATCCGCCTTTTGTTCGTAACGAAAGACTGCCCAGTGAGGACCGCGAGGTTCTCAATGAGCGCTTCTCTAAAGTCGCTGTGAAGAACACCGATCTTTCGGTCTATTTCCTGTACGTAGCGGCGAATTATCTTGCTAAAGAAGGCGGCACCGTCGGGATGGTAGCTCCTCTTGCCATCGCCAACGCTCAGATGGCCGCCTACCTCAGAAATGTTTTGAACGAGTACGAAATCTTTGAACTCGTCTCCCTGGAATGGTGCGCAAAAGAGGTGTTCCCCGGCGCAGACATTGTCCCGATGCTTATTTTTCTTCGAAAGAAGACGCGCCCGACGGGCCATGCAATTCGACTGGTTCGAGGGCTTACCACGCAGCAAGAGCTGGAGCAGTGTGGAAAGGACTCGGAATTTCTCGCGAGTAAATCTTCCCTTCTTCCATTCGATGAATGGTCGACGCTAAGTCCGTCCGGCGATTGGTGCCTGGACGTCAGTGAAGAAGATCTCCCTCTTCTGAAGAAATTGAACTCTATGCCCAGTATTGAAGAGCAAGTTCACTGCTGTTTCGCGGTGAAAGCAGGAAACAATCAAGAGTTTTTACGCCCTGTCGGCGGGAGTGAACCTAAACCTACGGAAGTCCCTTTTTTGAAGGGCCAGCATATCGCAGCCTTTCAGGTGACTGATCCCGTAGAAGAGTACGCGGACCTGGAAAAGATCCTTAGCGCCGAGGACGCTTCAATTTGGTCTAATCTCGACTTTTACAAGGTAAACGAGGGGGGAGCTGACACCACGGGACTGGGCAGGACCGATTACAAGACACCGCATAAGCTGGCAACTGGTTCTCCAAGTGACACGCTTTGCTGCCTTCTTCCCGAGGTTTACGTCACGCTCGCGGCGGCAGTAATCGACCCCTTGAACGCTGTTGCCAACAACAGCGTGATTGCAGTGGTCCCCAAAAAATACAGCGCGCATTGCTTGGCGGCAATTATCAATTCCAGGATATCCCGCTATTTTTCGTTTCACACATTGCGAGCGGCCATTCTTCTCAGACGTCGAACGACTTGGTATCCCCGCGCAATTAAGGCATTGAGGATGCCGCGCTTGTCGGCGAAGATGGCGAAGAATCTTCATACGCTCTCGCTTGAAGCCAGCAGCCTTTCAGCCAGCATTCCCGGGAGTAAGGCCGAAGCCTATGCCGCTGAAGTTGCAGATATCGCGCAGATGACAAAGGCGGGATTCTTAGGCTTGCAGGTTGCAAACCCTGCGGAGACTATTGATCGCGAGGATTTGGCCGCCGCAGGAATTCAGGGCACTGAACTAATCGTTGGTCGCCAAATACTTCGGGCACTATCACCGGACATTATAACTTTAGCTCAGGTTGCGCTTCTCGCGACAGATGAGGACGAATTCACAGTGGATGACATTGAGAACATATCCTTGCCTGCTGACGTCGCCGTTCGACGCGAGCTTGCGGCGAGAATTCGTAATTTCGCCGACGACATTAAGAAAACACAAGACCGTGTCCTGACAATCATGGAAGAAATTGACGAAATCGTCGCCGAAGGCCTCGGCCTGACCGCCGCTGAGCACGAGACAATCCGCAGGCGCTGCCAGGAATTTCCACTCTCTGTAACGGTTGAACGCCCACGCTTTGGCTGGAGCCCCGATCGCAAACGCCAAACCCGGCGCACATATCGACCCGGCCAGCGCTTCAGGTAAGTTCTTCCTCAGATTCGCGCTTCCGAATCCCAGGGCAAACTGGCAATCGTTAACCCGCAGCGGGGAGCCACGGTCGGCGTTCGTTCCCCCCTCACGGCGGGTCTTCGACAACTGTGGGCTTTTCATTTCGGTCGCAAATGCACGGTTGATCCGGTTCTGTGGCACGCGAATCAACCGTGGCGACCACAGTTGCGGCTACTTATTCGTCATGCTACCGATGCGTGCCAGGAAGTCACGATGGGTCTCGTGATCCACCGCGGCCTCAAACCCAAACTGGCAGACGGCCTACTGCGCAGGTTTGCTCACGGTCAACACGACCATGCGCCCGGAGGATTCAAAGGTGGGGTTGTAGTGGTTGACAACGTGCTCGCGAGTTATCGAGCCGCCCGCCACCTGATTGAGTTGGGCCACCAACACATCGCAATCATTGCCGGCCCGGAGACGACTTTGACCGGTTCCGGACGTATAGAGGGCTTCCGCAGGGCACTCCAGGAAGCGCATCTTCCGCTGCGCGAGGAGTACATTCGACCTGGTGCTTATTCAACGGAGGGCGGATATCGTGCGGCGTTGGAAATCCTTCAGCTTCCGAACCCGCCCACGGCCGTCTTTGCCTGCAACAACCGAATGACCATGGGCTTAATGGGTGCTCTCAAGGATCTCGGTCTGAACTGCCCCCAGGACGTAAGCGTCCTCGGCTTTGACGACTTTGATTGGTCTGAACTCTTTAGTCCAAGGCTAACGATAGTCGTCCAGCCATCTTACGAAATGGGCGAGCTGGCTACAGAAATGTTGCTGCAGGTGATCAAGGCTCCGGATCAACATTTGGAGAGTGGCGAGGGAAATCGCATAATCCTGAAGGCGGAAGTGCGCGTACGTGAGTCGACCGCCCCACCTGCGAGTTGCTCAGGCCGCCCCCAGCAGAACTCGATCCCGCTAATTCCCAGGTCGTCCGCAACCACAGAACCCGCAGCATCGCGACCCCCGGAACAGTCATCCGTCATGGAAGGCCAAATTCCTCGGCTTGGCAACACATCTGAGTCAAGAGACGAGCTGTAGGAAGGCAATCTAGTGACGTTCGCATAATAGAGTAACATAGGGGATCAAAAAAGTTTGGTGTACGTGAGGAAGCCTCGCCCCAAGTCGGCGTGGCTCTGGACATGGGCAAGGCCGCAGCGCACCCGGGTCCCGCGCTTGCTAGGTCACGTTACCGCCCTTATCCACAGTGTAGAGCGTGCCGAGCTGGCTGGAGCTGTTCTGCGGGGTGGAGGTGACGGTAGCCCCGCCGTCGGCGGTGGCGTAGAGAGGGGTGATCACCGAGGCCGAAGTGATGTTCTGGTGCCAAATCACGTTGCCGTCGAGCCCGAGAGCAATGAGATTGTTGTATCCGTCGGTCCCGATGTAGCTACCGTCTTCGCGCTGGAGCGCCGGCACAAACGTGTTCGCTGCAACATTGACCTGCGAAGCCAAACCGGTTTGCGATACATAGCTGATCTGCAGCGAAGTGGTTTGGGCGCCGCAAGCATTGAGGTTCAGGGAAGCAAGAACGGCCGTACCCTTTATCTTACTCGGCAAGACCGCAGGAAAGCATTTTGACCTTGAATCGCACGCCGCAGAGGTTTGGCGAACACTTGACGCCAGGAGCAAAGCAATGCTCATCTAGCCACCCGTTCCATTTCGCGGGGCACAAGATGAAACCGATTGTGGACGATTGACGCCGCACTCGAAAACCATCCACAGGGTCGTAAGAACGCCTATCCCGGAAACTGGCCCACTACTCCCGTCCGGTTTGAATCCCCAATTCGCGCAGCTTTTCCTGCAGGCTCTGGCGGTGCAGGCCGATGGCTGCGGCTGTACGCGTGATATTACCGTCGTGTTCGCGGAGCTTGCCTCGAATAAACGCGATTTCAAACTGTCGCCGAGCCTCTCGGTAATCGTTGATAGCCAGAAAACCCGCGTCACCAGAAACTGCCTGACCCTTCGCCCCACCCGGGACGAAATCGGGTGGGAAATCCTCCGGGCGCAAGGTGTCACTACCACTCATCACGATAGCGCTCTCGAGCACATTCTTCAGCTCTCGGACGTTCCCCTTCCATTCCACCTCCATCAGAAGATCCATCGCCTCCTTGGACACCACGATCGCCGGCCGGCCATGCTTTTCGCCGAGCATTCGACAGAACTGCTCGACCAAAAGGGGGAGATCTTCTCGGTGCTCTCTCAGCGGCGGCAGCCGTAACAACACCACCCGCAGCCGGTAATACAGGTCTTCGCGAAAGGTCTGTCTGGTGATCTCAGCAGCCAAGTCTTTATTGGTCGCGCTCACAATGCGCACGTCCACTTCGAGCGACGTTGTCCCGCCCAGCCTTTCGACCCGGCGTGTCTCCAGGACGCGCAGCAGCCTGGCCTGCGTGGCCAGCGACATGTCGCCCACTTCATCCAGAAAGAGCGTGCCGCCATGCGCGAGTTCAAACTTGCCGCGTTTCATCGACGTGGCGCCCGTGAATGCTCCCTTTTCGTATCCGAACAACTCACTCTCGATCAAATGCTCAGGAAGCGCCGCGCAGTTCAAGGCTACAAACGGCCCTTTGCCGCGGTTGCTACGGCGGTGGATTTCCGTGGCGAGCAGTTCCTTCCCAGTCCCGCTTTCCCCTTGGATCAGCACGGTGACCTCTGCCTGCGCGACCCGGTCCGCCAAGTCGAAGAGTTCGCGCATCACCTTACTTGATCCGATCATGGCGCCGAATTGGCCCTCGGAAACCAATTGCCGCTTCAAGCGCAGGTTCTCTTCAGCCAGTGCCAAGTGTTCGAGCGCGCGTTCCACCACCAGACGAAGCTCATCAACCTCGAAAGGTTTGGGCAGATAGTCGTACGCACCGCTCTTCATGGCCTCCACCGCAATCTTTTCCGAACCATAGGCGGTGATCATGATCACGGCGGGACTGCTCGCCTGGGCTTTCAGTTCGCGGAGGAAATCCAGACCGCTCTCCTCCGGCATTTCGATGTCGAGCAGAAGCAGATCGGGATTCTCCTGCGCAACCATCGTGCGCGCGGCAGAGATCTTCTCCGCTTCCAGGACCCGATGGCGGTCCTCCAGCGCCCGCCGCATGCCGTAGCGGGCCGTCCCGTCGTCATCAACGATCAGGATGGTTTTGGTTTCTCGCTTCTGGTTCGAAGATTCTGGACGGTTCATAGGCTTGTACGAGGATTTCGGACGACTGATTCAGCGCATGCCTGGCTTCTGGCGTTTGTTGCGACCCTCAGGACTATGCCCCTCCGCCCTGAACAACTGGGACCGGCGACGTGGCCATACGGAAGCGCACAAGAAATCGTGCTCCGGGGTGCGCTGAGACTGCATCCTCCTCCTGAACAGGACTCTTACATTCCACAGCGCCACCAATCTCATCCAGGCGTCGCTTCACGATGGCGAGGCCCAACCCCGTACCCCCGGGTCGGGTGGTGAAGAACGGCTGGAAAATTCTATCCAACTTGTCTTTGGGAATGCCTCGTCCCTGATCTTCTACGGAAAGCTCGACCCAATCCAGGTGACTCTGCGGTCGCGCGATGCGAATCCGAACCGTGCTTCCCTCCCCGCTCGCTTCCAAAGCGTTGACGACCAGATTGGAAATGATGTCGCTTGCGGCCTCTTCTCCACCTTCGACCGGGCATGGCCCTTCGGTGTTCACTTCCAGCGCCACTCGCCGTTGCTCCGCTTCCATCCGCAAGATGGCGACGACCCTGTCAACCACCGACACCAGATCGGCTGGGCGGTCAGTATCGCGGGCGGGCTTCGCGTACCGGAGGACCTGCGAGATGTTTCGGTTCAAGCGGTCGATCTCATCGACCAGCAAGCGGCAGTCGCGCCGTGCATGCTCGGGAAGAGCCCGATCCTCCTCCAGGAGCTGCACAATCGTTTTCATCGAGCTGAGTGGGTTTTTGACATTGTGCGCAATCCGCGCCGCCATCTCTCCCAGAAAAGCCATTTTTGCCTTTTCCGCCAGCTCGCGCTCCAGTTTGACCTTGTCGGCGATGAGCTGGCAGAGTTCCAGTGCCGCCGCCAAGCGGTCGGCAAGGATTTCCAACGCCGCGAGCTGCTCGCCGGCGACCTCGGCTGTGGCCGGCACGACTTCCAGGAGCGCAATGGCCTCTCCCCCGCGGTAAATCGGCACCAGTCGCGCTTTCGTCTGAGTTGACGTACCCTGCGTATGGGTGTACGTGCGGCCCCGCCAGAGCTTGACACGCTCCAGGCCGAGTTCCTGCGGCACGCGCTCCTCCACAAAATCTCGGAGCGAATCCACGTCGCCCGTCTGCTTGGCGTGCTCCTCAATTTCCGTCGCGAGCTTCTGAACCCTTTCAAATTCCGATACGAACTGCCGATGCAGGGCGCGATTGATCAGCCGCTTCACGGGTTCGAGTAGGACGACAAGGATGAAAACCATCACGGCTTCTGTGACCGCAGCAGGCAAGACATCGTGCGCCTCCAGCCACCCGCTCAATCGACGCATGAAGTTCAGGTAAATCAGGAAGCCAAAGATCACAGCGACCGAGTAGGCAACATTCCGCTGGACGCGAAGATCCAGGAAGTTGTACCGAAAAATGGAGTAACCCACCAGGCCGCTGGGAAAAATCGCAACCAGCCACAACGCCGTGGGGAAATACCCGCCCACACCACCCACGGCCGGCAGCGCATGCGGCAAATAGGCACCTGCGAGGCCCAGGGCCAGGAATCCCTGGAACCCTGCGAGGGAACCGTGAAATCTTGCCAGGGTTGGGTCAACGACTCTGCGCTGCCAGTGCAGGTAGAGGTTCAGTCCCGCCGCCAAAAGCAAAGCGGCTACAGCCCACAGAACCAAGAGCCTCACAGACCTCCCGAGCGCTACCATCGGTTCTACTCCGAGGTGGCGAAGCAACCTACCCACGACCCAGGGACTCGCAACGACAGGCAGATAGAAACACGCCACGAGCAGCCTCTTCCACATCCGAATCGGAACAAAGCTCTCGAAGTATTCTGCTTGGACGTGAACCAGAAGCGGGACCGCGGCGATGAATCCGGTTAAGGAAACGATCCGAGAGAATCCCGAAAGAACTGTGGGACCGGCTCCATAAAAGAGGCCGATGTTGAGAGCCAGCAGATTTCCGGAGTACCACATGAACAGCGCAGCCATCAAAGCGAAGAGTAACCATTCAAACCGCCGGAGCCGGCGATTCCCCAGAATCAAAACCATCAAGAAAAGATGGATGAGTGTTCCGAAGGTGTAGACGACCAGCTTGGTGGCCACAAGAGGAGTGAGTTCATAAGCAACGTCCACGCGGAACTCTCAGACGAGGGTTAGGCCTTCGAAACACGGCCACGGCGTGACATGTTATGCGGGGACCATTGTAAGGCAGGCAAGGAGTGTGCTCAAGTAAAGGATCAGCATGATTTCAGATCCCCGCACACCCTGAACGCGGTCCGGCGCGTTTTCGTATCAGAGCGTCCCTTGTGGGCCGAGAGATTCCGGCGGGAAGAATGACTTTCATCCTCCACTATCGGCTCGCTGGCCGCCGCTCGACTGAATTCTCTTCATGGCGCGTTTGGCAGCCTTCCCCTCGTCTGTCTCCGGAACACTCTCTGCAACTCGCCGATATTCACGCAAAGCCGCAGGCCGTCGATTCTGGCGCACGTACAAGTCAGCCGCGGCAAGTTTGGCGCGATATACAAAGATGTCATCCCCCGGCACCTTGCTGGCTCGTTCAAACCGCGCGAGTGCCGTATCCATTTCGCCGAGCTGTTGGTGAACCATGCCAGACTCATAGAGGATCTTGGCAGCAGGCATGTCCGCAAAACCCGGCTGTTGCTGATCCCACTTTGCCACAAGATCATCCAAGGCCTTTGACGCCGCTGGCAGGTCCCCCTCGATTCTGTAAATACCGGCAATCTCCCGCTGGACCAGGAAGTTCCGCGGATATTCCTGCGCCAGTCCTTGCAGGATCCGCAATGTTTCCGGATACATCTTCTCGCGGCGTGTGAGTACGGCCAGAGCCAGCGCGGCGTCATCCCGCGCCCAATGGCCCTGCTCCCTCGCACGGCGCACCTCATCGATTCCTTCCTCCCGGTTCCCCCGGTACCCCGCAATGGAAGCCAGGAATTTCAGGTACCACGGGAGGCTCCCCGCTACGTAATCATTCAGGCCAATCACCAGCCAAGCGTCAGCAAACCCAGGATTAATCTTCACAAGTTGGGCGTGGTACTTGCGAGCGTCTGTGGATTCGTGGAGCGCGGCCAGATAGCTTTTGGCCATCGTGAAATAGAAGAGTGCCCGCGCCGCGTGGGTGGTGCCAGCCCAATAGAGCGCGTCCTGATCGTTGGGGTTTAACTTCAGGCGCTGTTCCGCCAAGCTCTGTGCGTTGTCCAACACACTAAAAAGCCGCTGCTGGAAGTTGGCTGTGTAAGGAATTTCCCCCGTCCGAAACATGTCACCCAACTCCCCATAGATATGCGACCCAAGGATACCGCGATAGAACATCTCCCGATGCAGGATGACCGTCGCCAGATCGCTCAGGGCGTGCAGGTCATCGGGGTGCCGGCTAAGCCAGGATTCGAGCGCCTTCCCCGCAGCGCCATATTCGAGGTTATTGCGTTGCTCCCGGGCTTGGAGGTAGGGTTCCGCAGCCGGGTCCGCGGCTGCGCACGGTCGTCCTATGACGACGCAAAGATACACGGTGATGACCGATAAAGTGTAGCGCATGTGACTTTGACTTCCCTCGACCACGGCGACCGCCCGCGAGGGGACGATCTCCAACACTCTCCCCCAGCCGGAGTGCCGGGTGCTTCCTTTAGTAAATCGACCGCCCGCAAAGAAATCGTGAACCCTTTATTGACGAATGCCCCTACACAGGCTGCGGAAAAACGCTTCCCAGCTGTCATCCTGAGCCCATTCGCTGTCATCCTGAGGCGAAGCCGAAGGATCCTTGTCATTCCGCTCAGGGTAAACTGCGCGAAGGATCTCGCTCTGCGCATTTTCATGGAAGTACGAGATTCTTCGTCGCCGGAGTTTACCCTGAGTGTGGCGATGGGGCTCCTCAGAATGACAGTCCCAAAGGGTTTTTCCGCAGCCTGTACAGCTCCTCGCTTCGGTGAGAAACGCGCCGCGAAGGTTCGATCCGGAGGGTTGTCACGATGTGTGCAATCGGAAAGCTAGGGAAGCAAGAACCGGCGCTTCGTTGCCTGCAAGTGAATTCCGTGGCACCTTACAGCCCTGCAGGGGATTCACACCGCAAACTCGTTTGCGCCGTTTCGACTCTTGTGCGAATATGATGTGAGGCGTTCATGCGACCCAGATTGTCCTAAAAGCCCAAGATGGAGAGTAATCCCACCGAACCTTCCACTCCCCGCGCTACCACGCCTGGTCTTCCCCGGGTCATGGTGGCGACGACCGCCATGCTTGCCTTTATTACCTTCTGGCGAGCGGCAGCGATCGTCTTGAACGATCTCGCTTCGTCTGCCTACTACGCGGGCGGCATCGCGGAGCAGGCCGTCGGCAAATCAGCTCCTTGGTTCATTCTCGCCGTCATGCTCTTTTCCTACGCCGTGCGAGCGATCTATGTGGAAAGCTGCAGCATGTTCGTTCGCGGCGGCGTGTATCGCGTGGTTAAAGAGGCAATGGGCGGAACGCTCGCCAAGTTTTCCGTCTCCGCCCTGATGTTCGATTACATTTTGACGGGCCCCATCAGCGGCGTTTCCGCCGGCCAATACCTGGTGGGATTCTTGAACGAAGTCCTGCACTACCTGCACCTTGGCATCGTTTTGCCCGAGAACCTGACGGCTGCCGCTTTCGCCATCCTGGTGACACTTTATTTCTGGTGGGAGAACATTAAGGGGATCCCAGAATCGAGTGAGAAGGCGCTGCGCATCATGCAGCTCACCACCGTGATGGTGGTGCTCTTGATTGGCTGGTGCGGCTACACGCTTTGGACGCGCGGCGGCCACCTGCCTCCACTGCCGACGCTGAGTAATCTGCATTTCTCCCACGACGCACTGGGATGGCTGAGTCGCAGCCGGCTTCCTCAGACGATCGGGTTGCTGGGCATTTTCATCGGCCTCGGTCACTCCATTTTGGCC
>Ga0187886_1002524_pt1 | contig 14618 bp, 11 predicted proteins | sample June2016WEW_20_1_FD_133001 | JGI IMG/M metagenome (GOLD analysis project Ga0187886, IMG submission 133001) | Peatland microbial communities from SPRUCE experiment site at the Marcell Experimental Forest, Minnesota, USA - June2016WEW_20_150 | ecosystem: Environmental > Terrestrial > Soil >... | reverse complement strand
GTTCCTATCGACGACTTCGCTCGGCACCTCGATGTCGGCTCGCCACAGCGCGGGGGTGAAGAAGCTCCCAAGCGTTTGGCTGTTCGCCAATTAAAGTGGCACGTGAGCTGGGTTCAGACCGTCGTGAGACAGGTCGGTCTCTATCTGCTGCAGGCGTTTAACACTTGAGGGGAGTTGGCCTTAGTACGAGAGGACTGGGCTGAACATACCTCTGGTCTACCGGCTTTGCCACCAGGTGAACTGCCGGGTAGCTATGTATGGAAGGGATAAGCGCTGAAAGCATCTAAGCGCGAAGCCTACCCCAAGATTAGGTGTGCGTGATTTCGTGGAAGACTACCACGTTGATAGGCTCTAGGTGTAAGGCCAGCAATGGCTTCAGCCAAGGAGTACTAATAATCCCGCCAACCATCCCAATGCTGACTTCGTGTTTGCCAAATAGCGTTTGTCCGAGAGTACTAAGAAGGGCTCTCGTCCAAACGCTATTTGGCAAACACTCAATCAATGTTCAAAGAGAGTGAGCAGACAGGTATGCGTTTTGGCAACAGCCCTTCTTAGTACTGTTGCCAAAACGCATACCTGTCTGCGAACGACCTTTTGATGTCGGTGCTTTATTCGGGCGTGTCCCACCTCTTCCCATTCCGAACAGAGAAGTGAAAGCGCCCCGATCCGATGATACTTGCGGGTTCGCCTGCGGGGAAAGTAGGATGTGCCGACATCAAAGGGCCGTTTTTTGTTGCTTGTTCGAATCCTGTCCCGTGCACTATAAAAACACAAAGCCCCCCAGACAGCAGGCGTAAGCTCTGTGCTGTTGAGGGGTCTAATTGCCGTTGGTGCGGCGAAAGGGGCCGCCAAGCTCCTAGTATCTCTCGCATATCTCAAGAACTTGGGCGAGGATATCGTCGTTCGCCGCGATGACGATCGGTATTCGTTTATCTCGGAGATCGATTGGCTTCCGATCCAGTCGAGAAATAACGCATCCCGCCTCCTCTGCGATGATCATCGCGGCGGCGAGATCAAAAGGGGTAGGACCCGTGTTAATATGCGCCGCGACCTGGCCCTGGGCGACAAGCATGGCTTCGTAGACGAACGAGCCTATCCTAAGAGCCATCATGCATGCTCTCGAAAAGGCGGGGACCAGTTCTATGCGGCCCTGAGAGACGTCGAGCACAATCACGGAATCCTTCAGGGTCTTTGGGTTGGCGAATCTCTGAATGGGGGCGAGACCAGTATCGTCTTTTCTCATGAAGGCTCCCTTTCCGCGAGCCGCAAAGAAAAACTCTCCAAGGGCTGGGAAGAAGAGAGAGCCAAGGACAGCCCTTTCTTCATGCGTTCTGCCCGCCGAGATCCCGAAGAACGGAAGTCCGTGCGCGAAAACGGTCGTTCCGTCAATCGGGTCGAATATCCATTCATAATGGGACTGCGAAGTCCGATGCGCGCCCTCCTCGCTGCGGATTCCGTCAGACGGGAAGGACTTTTCTACATATCCTTTAAGCATCGCCTCCGACAGCAGGTCCGCGGGGGTTACGATGTCCTGAAAATCGATCTTCTCTCGGGTCGCGATACCCCTTGCTCGCATGGCGAGGATCTTGGAGCCGATCTTCTTCATTAGATCGAACAAGCCCCTTGCGATTCTCCGATCTTTCTCTGGCAGCATGTTCGTAAACACTCCTCTCATTTTTGGACATTTCAAACTTCCACTGCTGGGAGAGATTTTATCATAAAAAAGCGGAATTGTCCAATGCGGTAAAATAAGCCTGGTTTTGACTGATCGCTAAAATCGTTCGAACATCGTCCACTCCCGTGCACTATCTTGTATCCTCCGATCGGCAAGATGAAATATCCGGCAGTAAATTCTTATTTCTCTTTTTACCCTTTGAATGCAAAAGCCATTAACACGATAGTTAAAGCATTAAGAACCACTAACAATATTGCTTCTTGTGAACGCGATGCAAGGGGGTTCCATACAATATAGACCGTGTAGATTATTGCGACAATCGCCGCACCAAGAAAGTTTCCTTTTACCATGTTTTTATAATGAGATTAATAAGCATACCGGCCTTTCAAGGATTATATCATTTTTCATTTGCCCATATTGAACCGGGAACGGCTTATTATTAGATCTTTGCGGAGAAAAAGTACTTTGAAGTCTCCTTGTTAGACACAAAATCGTTCGAACATCGTCCTGTCCTGTGCACAAAAAACGAAAAGGCCCCGCGAACTGCGTTGGGACCTGTTCGGTCCTGCGGTTGCGGGGCGTCGTGTTGACGGGGAAGGAATCAGAGCTTGGAAGCGGAGACCTGCTTCACCGCGACGGTGAGTCTGTACTTGGCGCCGCAGTGGGTACATGTGAAATTCCTTCTGCCATTCGTGAAGACCACGGGCTTGCCGCACCCACAGGCGACACAAGGAATCAGTGCCAAGCGGTGCGAAATTACTGAAAGCGCCAAACCCGTCGCCTCCCTGAGCTTCTCCCTGATTAGAGCTGTGGCAGAACATCGTCGTCCAGTTCTGTGTACCAATCTAGTGGCCATCGGTCGAGCCTCCTACCTGGACGCAATGTTATCATCGCGATGATGGATTGTCAAGTTTTTTACCGAAAAACGCTTCATTCCGATCCGATCATTAAAATCATTCGAACATCGTCCTGTCCTGTGCACAAAAAACCTTATGCTATGATTTTTGATATGCGGCGCTTGGAACAATTAAGGCAAAAGGTAAACGAACTCTATAAGGCGAAAAAAGAAGGGCGGGACGATTGGGCCGATTGGTTATATAAGAATCATATTTTTTTAGTTGCCGAAGAAGCGGGAAGGCTTGCCGATCGCTTTGGGGCGAAAAGAGAACTTGCAATGGCCGCGGGTATGCTTCATGACATAGCGGACGCCATGATGAGCCGCTTCAATCCCTCGCATGAAGAAAAAAGCATAAGCATTGCCAAAGAATTCCTGCGATATTGCAGTTTTTCTGATGACGAGATTCATATTATTGTTGATGATGCGATGAAATATCATAGCTGTCACGATGGTCATGTCCCGCAATCTCCAGAGGGAAAGGCAATGGCGACCGCTGATGCGGTAATCCATCTAACGTCGGATTTTTATGAATACGCGGTCCAGGTAAAGAAAAAAGAGGAATCGATCGAAAGTATTAAAAAATGGGTACTCCTGAAAATCGAGCGCGATTTTAATAATAAGATTTTGATTGAAGAAGTCCAAAAAGAAGTCAGGCCTGATTATGAAAGACAAAAAACGTTCTTTTCTGGCAAATTCTGAATTTCAAGAGCTATTATTGTGTTGCCTGTTGAAATCGTTCGAACATCGTCCAGGCCTGTGCACGAATACGTTGACTTTGATCAGTGTTTGAAATAGCATATCAACCAGAAGGAGGCGGCAATGTCTACGCCAATTCCGTTGTTGGCAGATGAGCAGTTGGATCTGTGTGAAAGGCTGCTCGAGGAGTATTACCACCGGTGCAGGCGAGACCCTGCGCGGCGAGCCGAGATCATCAGGAATGTCAGGGTCATTCTTGGCGTCGACGCTCCCCCCGCAAGATTCAGGGAGGAAGCGGCCGCTCTATCGGATCGTTGCCATGCTGCACGCAACATGGTCGTGGTGGTTGGAAGAGGGCTCGTGGAAGGCCAGACCATTACCTACAATGGCGGGTCCGCAAGAATCACCGCGATTAACGCCGATTACTCGGTGGATGTGGATCTCGAGCTGAACGATCCGCCAGGGAAGCGCAGGAAGAGAAGGGGTATCTCCCCGCTTTCCTGCCACCCGATCACTTAAGGGAAGGGGAGGAGCCAGGCGCCACGCCCGAGCACACCCCCCTCCGAACCTAAGTTCACAAGTTGCTTACGATCTTAGATTTGGATAAATCCGTTATAATAAACCCATGACCTCCCGGTGGACGAAGCAGATGATCTACGGCGTGCTTTACCTTGTTGTGCTCGTCGGTATCGCCCTGGGCATTTATTTTTTGTTTTTTTATCGGGCGCCGTCGTGTTTTGACAATGTGCAAAACCAGGGGGAGGCGGGCGTGGACTGCGGCGGACCGTGCGCTAAGGTGTGCATTCCGTCGGAAACCCTTGGTATCGTGGTCGGAGACGTTCGGATGTTTGTCTCAAGCCCCGGGCATTATACCTTCCTCGCGGAGGTGGAAAATCACAATGCAGGATTTGCTTCTCCGGGCTTCGGTTATGCATTCGATCTCTATGATGCATCGGGGGCGCTTATTGGATCGGTTCCCGGCCAATCCTTCATTTATGCAAGCGAAGTGAAGTACCTCCTGATCCCTAATGTGAACGTTACAACCACGGTGGATCATGCCGCGCTTGTGATAGGAAGCACCACATGGACGACCGGCTCTGCAATGGGCCTTGTGCCGCAATTGGGGAATTCGCGCGGCGCTCCCTTGCCGATCACGGGCACCACGGTCTCGTCAAGCAGCATTACGGTGACGGGACAGGTTGCCGACGGCGACATTGCGGCATTCAACAATATATTTATCGTCGCTATTTTCTACGATAAGAACGGCAAACCGGTCGGTGCTTCGCAAACCGTGCTCGACGCGATCGCGCCGAACCAAACCGAGGATTTTTCCGTGACGTATCCGATGGTGCCGAACGTCAACCCGTCGCTTACGAAGGTCTTTGCCTACGCGCTCCGGTCGTAATACGTTTTTTCTTATGCCCATTCTCTTTCTTCCGGTTGGTATCTTGGTCGCGGCCGGGCTCATTTTGCTTTCGGCGGTCTCGCTGCACCTTTTTTATCTCCAGCTGCTCTGGGTGGCGCTCGGCGTCAGCCTCGTGGTGCTTTTTCTCTATGTTGACTGGCGGTCGGTGTTCAATGCGCGCTGGGTCATTTGGGGGTTCTATTTTTTGGTGCTTGCCCTGATGCTCCTCGCGTATTTCAAGGGGCCGGTCATTCGGAATACGAGAAGCTGGCTCGTGTTCGGACCCTTCACGCTTCAGCCGGTGGAACTCATGAAGGTGGCGATCATTTTTTTATACGCCAATTATTTCAGCCGGCGTCATCTTGCCGTTGCGCGCCTCACGAACATCATCACCTCTTTTTTCTTTTTTGTGGTTCCCGCGGCGATCGCGGTGCAATTGCCCGACCTTGGATCGGCGGTCATCTTCTTTTGCATCTGGTTCGGCTTCCTCCTTCTTTCGGGGCTTCCGCCGAAGAGGGTACTTGCGGCGGTCATTGTTCTTGTTCTTGCGACCGGGCTCGTTTGGACATATGTTCTCAAGGATTATCACCGGGCGCGGATCGTAGGATTTCTTTATCCGCAGGAGAATGTCTTGGGGATCAATTACAGTGCAACACAGGCAAAGATCGCGATCGGGTCGGCGGGGCTTTTCGGCAAGGGATACGGGCAGGGGACGGAAACCCAACTTGGATTTCTTTCGGAACCGTCGGAGGATTTTATTCTTGCCGCAATCATTGAGGAATGGGGGATAATAGGCGGGCTCGTCGTTATTGCGGCGTTCTTCTTTCTCGTGCTCCAGATCTTGAGGATCGGCGCGCTTGCCGACGAAAATTTCGAAAAGTTCATCTGCCTTGGCGTCGCAATGGCGCTGGGAGTCCAGTTCTTTCTGAACGCTGGTTCCACGACGGGACTTTTGCCGGTCGTCGGCGTCACGTTCCCCTTTGTGAGCTACGGCGGATCAAGCATGCTTGCCAATTTTTTCCTTTTAGCTATTGTAAATTCCATCCGGAAACGGTCATAGAGCGCCATGCCACAGTTTTTTACAAGGAAATTCATCGTTGGTTCGTGCGCCATGCTTCTTCTTGCTGGAGCGGTCGGTTTTTTTCTCTATGGTCTTACGCCAATCGGTGCCCGTGCGGATGCGGCGCCTGCGATCTTTGAAATAAAACAAGGGGAAGGCTTCCACGAAATTATTACGGGCCTCGCGCACGCGGGCATCGTACGGTCGTCGTTCGCCACCGAGGCGCTTTCCCTTCTGAATGGGTCGGCGTTTCATCTGCAGCCGGGACTTTATCGGTTGAACGCGACGATGTCGCCCTGGGCGGTGTTGGGCGAACTTTCGAAGAATGCCGCCGGAGAAACGACGATCACGATTCCCGAAGGGGCGAATCTCTATCAGATTGACGCGATCCTTGCCAAAGCGCTTGTGATCCGGCGGGGCGATCTCGTCAATTTTCATGATGCCGGAAATTTGGAAGGAAAATTGTTTCCCGACACTTATCGCTTCTATACCAATTCCCCCATAGGCGACGTGGTCAAGGCGATGCTCGATAATTTTGACGCAAAGGCAGCGCCGATCATGGCGCAGGACGGGGCGGATGCCCCGAACGATCTGATCCTCGCGTCCATCCTTGAGAAGGAGGTATCAAATTCGGACGACCGGAGAATCGTCGCCGGGATTTTATGGAAACGTCTCCGGGCGGGCATGCCGCTTCAGGTGGACGCGACGGTTTGTTACGCGATGCAGATCGGTACCCCCCTTTCCGAGCCGGGTTGTGGTACTATTGACTTAAAGATCGATTCGCCCTACAATACCTACTTGTATAAGGGGCTCCCCCCTGGTCCTATCGGAAATCCTGGCATTTCGGCTATTCAGGCAGCTCTCACGCCCACAAGTTCGCCTTACTGGTTCTATCTAAGCGACCCCAAGACGGGAAAAACTATTTTTGCCAAGACTCTTGACGAGCAACACCAAAATACAGTTAAATACCTAGTAAGGTAATTAGAACGGACTTCTTGAAAAAAGAGAAGGGAGCCGTTTTTTGTGCGTTGGAGGGGAGCAAACTTTTTCATTATAAAAAACTTTATTTTGATGGCAAAATTTTCCAAAATAAAAGACTTTTCGAAATCGAAATCCCTTATTGCGCCATTCAATTTGAATGAAGCGCAACTGAAGTCGTATCAGTGGTTTTTGGGTAAAGGGCTGCAGGAGCTCCTTGTGGAAATTTCGCCGGTCCGCGATCACACGGGCAAGGAGTTCGAACTTTCCTTTACCAACTATCGTTTCGACGAACCGAAATATGACGAGGCGACGGCGCGGTACAAAGAAGCGACGTATGAAGCACCCTTGCGGTGCACTTTGAAACTGGTGAACAAGCGGACGGGGAGGACGGAAGAGCAAGAGGTGTACTTCGGCGATTTCCCGATCATGACAAGCCGCGGAACGTTCATCGTGAACGGCGTTGAGCGCGTGGTGGTTTCACAGCTCGTGCGTTCCGCCGGCGTGTATTTCACGGCGGTGCCCTATCGCGGCCGGCAGCTTTTCGGCGCGAAGATCATTCCTTCGCGCGGCGCCTGGCTTGAATTCGAAACCGACGTGAACGGCGAAATCGGCGTGAAGATCGACCGCCGGAGGAAAGTGCCGGTGACGGACATCCTTCGTATATTCGGGTTGGACAACGAAAAGATCGGGGCCGCATTCGAGAAGATGGATAATGGCCCGGTGAAATTCATCGAAGCGACGTTCAAAAAAGACGTCGCAAAAGACACGACCGAGTCGTATATCGAGATCTACCGCCGCTTGCGGCCGGGCGACCCTGCGGGCGCGGAAACGGCAAAAAGCCTCATTGACGCGATGTTCCATCGCCCTGATCGCTATGACCTCTCGGAGGTCGGCCGCTACAAGATGAACCAGCGCCTGGATCTGGATCGCAAGAAGAACAACAAACTTTTGGATGCCGAGGACCTCATTGGGATCGTAAAAGAGATCATCTCTTTGAATAACAATGCCGAGGCCGAAGAGGATGACATCGACCACTTGGGCAACCGCCGCCTGAAGACCGTGGGAGAGCTTTTGCAGGGCCGCCTCCGGATCGGGCTCGCGCGCTTGCGGAGGATCATCCAGGACCGGATGTCCACGGAAGATAAAGATCATTTGATGCCGTCGCAGCTCGTGAACTTCCGTCCGATCGCCGCGGTCATCAAGGAGTTTTTCGCTTCTTCGCAGCTTTCGCAGTTCATGGACCAGGTGAACCCGCTTGCGGAATTGGAGCATAAGCGGAGGATTTCGGCGCTCGGCCCCGGCGGCCTCACGCGCGAACGCGCGAGCTTTGAGGTGCGCGACGTCCATCGCTCGCACTACGGCCGTATCTGCCCGATCCAAACGCCGGAGGGATCGAACATAGGCCTTATCAATTATCTTGCAAGCTTTACGCGCATCAACGATTTTGGATTTTTGGAGGCGCCGTATGCAAAGGTAAAAGACGGCCGCGTTACGAACGAGATCGTTTGGTTCGATGCTTCGGAAGAAGAAAAATACAAGATCACCCATGCCGGTACCCCGCGCGAGGGAGACCGCTTGAAAGGACCGATCGTGGAAGCGCGCATTAAAGGCGAGCCGGGAACCTGCACGCCGGAAGAAATAGACCTTATCGACGTCGCTCCGAACGAGTTCATCTCGGTTGCGACCGCGCTTATTCCCTTCCTCCAGCACGACGATGCAAACCGCGCGCTCATGGGTTCGAACATGCAACGGCAGGCCGTGGTGTCCGTGAAGCCCGACGCCCCCTATGTTTCGACGGGGGAGGAAGAGCGGGTGGCGCTTGATTCGGGCTATGTGATCGTCGCCGAGGACAAAGGGACCGTGCTTGAGGCCGACGGGAACCATCTTAAGGTGAAGTATGGCAGGGTGACCAAAAACTACGTTCTTGAAAAGTTCAAACGCTCCAACCAATTCACGTGCATTTCGCAGAAACCGCTCGTCGTTACGGGGCAGGCGGTCGCAAAAGGAGAGATTCTCGCTGACGGTCCGTCGATCGATCACGGAGTGCTCGCCCTGGGCCAGAATCTTCTTGTTGCCTTCGTCTCGTGGGAAGGCGCGAATTTTGAGGATGCCATCGTTCTTTCCGAACGCGTGGTCCGCGACGACCTTTTCACCTCCATCCATATTGATAATTATGATTGCGACGTACGCGACACGAAATTAGGGCCGGAAGTCACCACCTACGATATCCCCAATGTTTCGGAAGACAAATTGAAAAATCTTGACGAGGAGGGGATCATCCGCATCGGCGCCGAGGTCAAAGCCGGCGACATTTTGGTCGGGAAAATTTCGCCGAAGGGCGAATCGGAACTGACGTCGGAAGAGCGCCTGCTCCGTGCGATCTTCGGCGAGAAGGCGCGGGACGTGAAAGATACCTCGCTTATCCTTCCGCACGGGAAACTGGGCCGCGTGGTGAACGTGAAGATCTTTGACCGGGAGCGCGGCGACAAGCTGGAGCCGGGGATCATCCGCCGCATTCAGGTGGAGATCGCGGAACTCCGGAAGGTCCAGTCGGGCGACAAGCTTGCCGGGCGCCACGGGAACAAGGGCGTCATCTCGCAGGTGCGCGCGGCGGAAGACATGCCCTATTTGGAGGACGGCACGCCGGTGGACATCGTTTTGAATCCGTTGGGTGTTATCTCACGTATGAATCTTGGCCAGATCTTAGAGACCCACTTGGGGTGGGCGGCTTCAAAATTGGGATACCGCGCGATCACGCCGGGATTGGACTCGGCGACGGAAGCGGAGATCCGCGAGGAACTCGCGAAGGCGGGACTGCCCGAGGACGGCAAAGTGAAGCTCTTTGACGGCCGCACCGGCGAACCTTTTGAAAGCCGGGTGACCGTGGGGCAGGTGTACATGATGAAGCTGAACCATCTTGTGGAAGACAAGGCGCACATGCGTTCCATCGGTCCGTACTCTTTGATCACCCAGCAGCCGCTGGGTGGGAAGGCGCAGTTCGGCGGCCAACGGTTCGGCGAAATGGAGGTGTGGGCCCTTGAAGGCTACGGCGCGCGCCACACGCTCCAGGAAATGCTCACGATCAAGTCCGACGACGTCCTGGGCCGCGCAGCGGCGTACGAGTCCATCATACGCAGCGAGCAGATCAAGGAGCCGAACATTCCGGCGTCCTTCAATGTGCTTGTGAACGAACTTAAATCGCTTGGATTCAATATCCAGCCGCTGTATGAGACAGAAACCGATCGTAAAGATGATTTCTCCGCATTGAAGATCAGCGTCGCGTCGTCGGAAGATATTTTGAAATGGTCCCATGGGGAGGTGATAAAACCGGAGACCATCAATTATCGGACGCAGCGCCCCGAGAAGGACGGCTTGTTCTCCGAACGCATCTTCGGCCCTACGAAGGACTATGAGTGCTATTGCGGCAAGTATCGCCGGATCCGCTACAAGGGCGTGATCTGCGATAAGTGCGGCGTGGAGGTCACGCGCGCGGCGGTGCGGCGCGAGCGCATCGGCCATATCGCGCTTGCCGCTCCTGTCTCGCATATCTGGTTCTTGAAGAGCATCCCTTCGCGCCTTGCGCTCGCCCTTGACGTTTCTTCGCAGAAGCTTGAGCGCGTCATTTATTACTCGGCCTACATCATCACGGAGATAAAAGAGGAAAACCGCAAAGTTGCGCTTGCGGACCTTGAGCGCGAGCTCAAGGGCAAGCTGAAGACCGTCGGCAATAAGGATAAGATGGTAAAAGGAGAGATCTTGGAGGCCGCCGACACGACGAAAGAATATTTGGAAAATCTTCACGTTGGCCAGATCCTTTCGGAGAACGAATATTTCTCGCTCTCGCGGAGGTTCGGGAGTATTTTCAAGGCGGGGAGCGGCGCCGAGGCCGTAAAACAAATTTTGGAAAAATTGGACCTTCGGAAGGAAGTGCAAGGCGTTGAGGCGCAACTGGAAAACGCAAAGGACCCTCTTGCGCAAAGCAAGCTCCTGCGGCGCCTGAAGATGCTCAAATCAATGATCCGGAACGGCAGCCGTCCGGAATGGATGGTGATGACGGTGCTTCCGGTCCTCCCGCCGGACCTTCGGCCCATGGTGGCCCTGGACGGCGGACGGTACGCAACTTCCGACCTGAACGACCTTTACCGCCGCGTGATCAACCGCAACAACCGCTTGAAAAAGCTCCTGGAGATCAAGGCGCCGGACGTCATTATCCGCAACGAGAAGCGCATGCTTCAAGAAGCGGTGGACGCCCTAATTGATAATTCCGCCCGCTTCGGCACCCAGCAGCTCTCGGCGCAGCGGCGTCCTTTGCGTTCCCTGGCCGACATGTTGAAAGGGAAGCAGGGCCGTTTCCGCCAGAACTTGCTCGGGAAGCGCGTGGATTATTCCGGCCGGTCGGTCATTGTCGTGGGTCCCAATTTAAAAATTGACGAATGTGGTTTGCCGAAGCGGATGGCGCTGGAGCTTTTCCGCCCGTTCGTGATTGGCGAGATCATCAAGCGCGGCCTTGCGCACAACATCCGGAGCGCGTCGCGCTATATTGAAGAACATACGCCGGAAGTGTTGGGAATTCTGGAAGAGATCATTAAGGGCAAACGCGTGCTTTTGAACCGCGCGCCGACCCTGCACCGGCTCTCCGTGCAGGCCTTCAAGCCGCTTCTTGTTGAGGGGCTTGCGATAAAGATCCCCGCGCTCGTCTGTTCCGCGTTCAATGCCGACTTTGACGGCGACCAGATGGCGGTTCATCTTCCGCTTTCCGATTTTGCGCAAAAGGAAGCCGTAGAGATCATGGCGGCAGGGAAGGGGCTTTTGAAGCCCGCAACCGGCGAGCTTATTGCCGCTCCCACAAAAGATATGGTGCTCGGCGTTTATTATCTCACCCGCCCGTCCTCGAAAGGGGATGCCGCAAAACCGATGCTCGGCGTCGAAGAGGCGCTTCTTGCCTACGAAAATAACGTGGTCACGCTCCATTCGGCGATCCGCGTGAAGGGCATCGATACCACGCTCGGCCGCTTGATCTTCAATGAAGTACTTCACGGGACAGTTGAGTTCGTGAACGAGACGGTGACAAGCAAAAAACTCAAAAAGATCATCGAGAAGATCCTTGACGTGCACGGGCTCGATACGGCGCGCGAGATTTTGGACGGCGTGAAACTGCTTGGCTTTGAGATGGCAACGGTCTCGGGCATCACATGGGCAATGGCCGACCTTATTATTCCTACCGAAAAAGGCGAGATCATGCGGAAGGCCGACGAAGAGGTGGGTTTGATACGGGAACAATACCGCGAGGGGCTTCTTACGTCCTCTGAGCGCAAGGCGCGCGTAATCAGTGTGTGGGACAGGGCGAAGGGCGAGCTTGCGAAGCTCGTCTCGGTCGTTTTGTCGGTGGACAATGCTATCTATCAGATGGTGGATTCCGGCTCGCGCGGTTCATGGTCCCAGCCGATCCAGATGATGGGCATGAAAGGGCTTGTGCAGAATCCGAAAGGAGAAACCATCGAGCTTCCCGTGCGGTCGTCGCTTAAAGAAGGGCTCTCGGTTTTGGAATACTTCATTTCTACGCACGGCGCGCGGAAAGGAACCACCGACACCGCTTTGAAGACGGCGCAGGCCGGCTACCTGACGCGGCGCTTGGTGGATGTGGCCCAGGACCTCACGGTCCGCGAAGAAGATTGCAGGGCGAAAGAGGGGATCGAGATTTTGCGCGCCGACGGCAAGGAATTCAACCAGAGCTTTTCTTCCCGTTTGTTCTCCCGCGCGGCGCTTGATGATATCCGGATCGGGCACAAAGTTGTTGCGCGGGCCGGAGAGATCATAGACAAAGCGGCGGCGGAACTTATCGAACAATCCAAGCTGGATGCGGTTACCGTGCGGTCGCCCATCACCTGCAGGACATTTTACGGTATTTGCGCCAAGTGTTACGGATATGATCTTGGCGTAAACGAACCGGTGAAGATCGGCGCTGCGGCAGGAGTGCTTGCGGCGCAGTCCATCGGGGAACCGGGAACGCAGCTTACGATGCGCACGTTCCACGCGGGAGGCGTGGCGGGCGCGGACATTACGCACGGTTTGCCGCGCGTGGAAGAAATTTTCGAGATGCGCTCGCCGAAGGGCCGCGCCGTGCTCGCGCCTTTTGATGGATCGGTGGAGAAAGTGGAGGAAAGAGGTTCCCAGAAAGTGCTCCGTCTTATTTCCGAGAACAAGAAAACAAAGGCCCAGGAGATCGCCGTCCCGCGCAGCACCGTGCTTTATGCGAAAGCGGGGGACAAGATCCGGAAGGGCGACCTGCTTTCCGAGGGGAACCTGGATATCCATGAGTTATACGAGCACAGGGGCGCGCTTGCGGTGGCCCGTTATATCGTGAACGAAGTGCAAAAGATCTATCTCTCGGAGGGCGCCTCGATCAACAATAAACACATTGAAATGATCGTGCGGCAGATGTTCTCGCGCGTGAAGATCCGCGACGGGGGCGATGCACCGGACTTTGTGATGGGCGAGATCGTCGAGAAGGCGAAGTTTTTGGAGGTGAACCGCGAGATCAAAAAACAGGGCGGGCAGCCTGCGAAAGCGGACGAGGTGCTCCTTGGGATCACGCGCATCGCGCTTTCGGCTGAGAGCTTCCTTTCTGCGGCATCGTTCCAGGATACCGCGCGCGTGCTCGTGAAGGCCGCAATTGAGGCAAAAGTGGACAAACTCCGCGGGCTCAAAGAAAACGTGATCATCGGCCGTCTCATCCCTGCGGGGGATAGGGAATCGGGCCGCGAGGTGCTCCATGAACTTGAAGCTGATGCAGAAAAGACCACCCTTGCCGCTAAGGAATAATTCGATTATAATACCCACGCTATGGACGAAGAAAAAGACAAGAAAATATACGAGCTCGCACTGCTTTTGAAAAGCGAGAGCGATGCGGCGCGCGTGCTTGAATTGGTCCGCCAGCACAACGGCGAAACGGTATCGGAGCCCCGCATAAAAAAACTCGCGCTTGCCTATAAGATAAAAGGCATGACCGAAGCGATGTTCATGTCTTATGTCGTGAGGATGACCGGCGAGGACGCGAAGCAAATTGAACGCGATCTCGGGATGCGCGAGGAAATAATCAGGTTCCTCGTGCTCGTCGCGCCTCCGCAAGCAGAAAGACAGCCGCTCACCGCGCCGCCTTTTCCTTTACCGAAAAGAGGGAGGCCGCCCGTTGAAGCCCGGCCGCCCGTTCCGTCTCCGCTTTCGAACGAGGCATTGGAGAAAAAGATTGAGGAAATCTCGCAGTGACCATGATAGCGTGAGTTGTAGTGTTTTGCCGTCAGTACTAAGAAGGGCTGCCGGCCAAACACTACAACTCACGCTATCATGATTCCGTGTCAAGTTTTCTTTAAGAGAATTTTAATGACATATGTGCTAGAATAGAGCCATGGATTTAAATAAAGTAATCATCGTTGGGAGGGTGACGGCCGATCCGCAGCTTCGGACGACGCCCGGAGGGCAGTCGGTGACGACGCTTGGCGTTGCCACAAACCGTGTTTGGACGGACAAGAACGGCGCAAAGCAGGAGGAGGCCGAGTTTCATAACGTTGTTCTTTGGGGACGCCAGGCCGAGGTCGCGAGCCAGTTTCTTACAAAAGGCGCCACCGTGCTCATTGAGGGCCGACTCCGCACGCGGAGCTGGACAGACAAGCAAGGCGGACAGCGCCGGACGACGGAGATCATGGCTGAACGCATGCAGCTTGGACCACGGCCATATGGCGGCGCACAGGGCGGCGGCGCCGGTGCACCGCGAGGCGGCAGTAAAGACAACGTAGCGGCGCCCGGTGGCGGTTCTGATTTTGACACCAAGCTTCCGCCGCAGGAGGAGATTCCCGTTATTAATCTGGAAGAGGAAGAAATAAAACCGGAGGATATACCGTTCTAG
>Ga0187886_1002523_pt1 | contig 14623 bp, 7 predicted proteins | sample June2016WEW_20_1_FD_133001 | JGI IMG/M metagenome (GOLD analysis project Ga0187886, IMG submission 133001) | Peatland microbial communities from SPRUCE experiment site at the Marcell Experimental Forest, Minnesota, USA - June2016WEW_20_150 | ecosystem: Environmental > Terrestrial > Soil >... | reverse complement strand
CCTCATTCCACTTCCGGGCAACATCAACAGAGTTGTGAAACCACTTCACTGCTCGTTCCGTGGTGCGATGCACTCCATTTGAAGCGAAAATGAACCTCAGTTGACTCACATCGATCTCCCACGTCAACGTGGGTGGATCGATGGGCTGGATGATTTCGCCCCGCTGCACCTGTTGCGACCAGAACCCTAACGTACGCTGAAGATCAAGAAAATCGTCGCGCACTTCTTTGGCAAGAGTCTGAAAGTGCTCGAATTCCCGCGTCTTCGCAAGAGTGAGCTGCCGTCTTATCAAGAAGAGGGCAAGGGGAATGCCGCCGCCGAAAGTAATCAGGCCGGCAATCAGTTCTGGCCAAAAAGCACCCCAGGCCCACTCCCAGTCAAGCCAGCCCATAAGTCCACCGAACGCAGAGAGTACCGACACAGCGCACACCTAGAGCCCGGCCTGCCCAGACTCAATACCCATCGGGCATTACGGGATCTCCACGGCAATTACATCTGACAGCTGCAAGAGAGGGATGGATAGGCCATTGCATGCCCACGGTAGTCTACTTAGGGCGCTCGGCTCTGAAACCACGGTCGCTCCGAGTCGCAGCGCCAGGGCGACGAGCCACGGCTCCGGATCTTCCAGTGTGGGGTCGTTGGCTAGCAGATTTTCACCGCACTGGTCGAGGACAATGCGTATCTCGTCCTGGAGGTGAAATTCTTTCACCACAAAAGCGCCCACACATGCCTGAAATGCCGCCTCTATTCCTGTGTCCGCGACAGCGCTCCAGACAAGCGCTACAGTCTGCAGTCGGCCGACCGTCGCCATTGCGACCATCCCATCGAGCACAGCAGTAGCCCGTTGCCCGCGCAGCTCGAGAACCGCCAGGAGACTGGAAGCGCTGATCACATAAGTCGACGAAGTATCGGCGGCTCTAGGCACGCCGTTCCTGCCTTCGAATGACGGCCTCCCCAATTCTTGGGACGTACTTCGCTCTCATGTTCATGGCTTGGGCCGCATCAGCAATCGTGATTGAACGGCGTGCCCAAGCGTCGAAAACCGCCTTCGAGTAATTCGTCCCTCGCTCCGCTATTCGCACGCCGGGCCAGCTCTTGGTGCCACCTCCACCACCTGCTCTTCGCTGGATTTCTGCGGCAGGCCGACCTACGATGTCCTCGTATAGCCCTTCTTGAGCCATGCCGAGCTCTTCCAGACGAAGGGCAGTGGCTGGAATGCTCACGCCAAGAGCTCGTGCTACTGGCTCTAGATTCTCGTAGCTCCAATACCTCGTCACGTCTCGGAACAGCGAGCGAACCACAGCGGCAATTAGTGCGCGAGGCATCAGCACTCCCGCAGCGACTCGGTTGCAGAACCTCTCGACGAGACCACGTTGCGAGTGGTCTTCGAATTCAGAGCAGATTCCACCCGTTCTCAGCATCAGATGAGTCAACTCGTGCATCAGCGTGAAGATGCGCGCCTGGTCACTCTCCCTGGCCAGTCCGATCACAGGCGGACCGGAATCCATCCACATCGAGAAGCCCCGACAGACCTCGCGATCGAGCCTCATAGCGAAAACCAGGACGCCTAACGATTCGACCCTTTCTCTCCAGGTCGCTAGGCCTTCGTCCACACCACGCCATCCCAACTGCTCGTCGTAACTGACATTGAGGAGAGCGCGCGTTTCTGATGCAATGGCTTCTGGCTCCTGATCTAAGCGGGCCAAGGGGACGCGCACCGCCTGCACGAGCGTTTCGTCGTATTCAGCCAAACGGGCGATTATCGATTGCCACGCCCGAGCTTGACGGATCGGTACAATCAACTCTCGGCTTGTCTCTGCCGGCCTGCCTTCGACCGTGCGTAGTCTGTAGTCTTCCGGTAGAGCCTGAGACCGTGGCAGTTTCTCCATGAAGAAGAGTGCAAGCGGGCGCTTGTAGACCCGAGCCATAGCGTTGACTGCGGTCTCAGTCGGCTTCTCTTTGCCCTGCTCCCATTTGGCAAGTCGCTCTACTTGGACACCGAGCTTCTCAGCCGCCTCCTGCTGCGACATCGCAATCTGCTCTCGAGCCCACGAAAGGATCCCCGGCGTGACGTTCACAGTGGCCACAAAGCTCTCCTCTCCCTTAGGCCACGACGAGTGGGGCCTGACCTAGTGTGATTATCCCTGGCCTAACTAGGCTCGTCAACATTTCTCCCGCGCCACCATCTTCTCTAGGCACAAACTGCTGCTGAAGCTCAAGGAACGCACTTTTCCACTCGGCCAGGATGAAGGGCAACTCGTACTATTGCGCCTTAGTGTTCGGTCAGTACTATTCATGGGAGTTGCGTCGAAGCGCTCCGCTAACATCAAAGACCCCTGCTTGGCAAGGGGTCTCCAGGGCCTCGCGCGGGGTCTGGAGGTCATTCAATCTTCGATGTACGAACCGCCGGCCTCCCGACTCCCCTTGTGCCGCGCCCTGTGGTCGGAGAGAGCCTGCCGACGGAGCAGGGGATCGCTCAGCGGCATGCAACCTCCATTGGATGCGCTTCTCTGAGGGCAGACTTCGATGTGGGGAGTGGCCTCTGGCAGAAACCGAAGGGATATCGAGAGCTATCCCGCAGATGCCCCGCTTGTCTTCAGATACCGGCCAAAGAGCCAGTCGAGGAACGCCTTGGCGAACTCGCGATCGTCTGTGATCTGCTTGTAGAACTTGAAGTTCGTTTCGATGAGGTCTTGCAGCCGATCGTTGACGACCTGGTCGAAAGTCAGGCGGGCGTTTTCGGGCGTATTGACCCGGACACTGGCTTCAAGGGCCACGTCTCTAGCGAGTTTACCTTCCAGCTGTTCTATGAAGACCTTGTCATCCTCCTTGAAATCAGTGCCGAAGCGCTGGTTGAGCTCCCGGATGATTTGTGACAGAGGTTCTAGTTCCTCCAGCGTCGGAATGTATGCTCCCTTGGCCGTGACAGGCTCAAGTTCGGGTGCTCCTCGTGGCAGACCTATCTTTCCAGTGTGGGTCCTGCTGATGCGGAAAGAGTCGATGTCAATTGCCTGCTGTATCTCGACGGGGAGCTGGTCACGAGACACCGGCAGTTTTCGGGAGAGCAGGCGCGCAAAGACGTACAGCTTCTCTAAGTCTGTGTCCACGAACGCGAGGATCTGCGAGAGAAACGAGTAGAGCCGAACGTATTCAGTCAGTTGGCCTCGGAAGTCGGCTCGCTCCCCCTCGTCGGCGTCTCGATACCGGTCGACTACAGGGACCAGCGCCGCATGCAGTTTGTCCTGGGTCGCATCAGGGTCGAAGTAGATGCTGGCGAAAGCATCGACCTCCGCTTCGCTGAAGAAATCGAAATCAGCCAGCCGATTCTGCAAGTCATAGAGCAGGTTCGGATCCGTGCCTTCCCTGAGGAGTGTGCGATCGTAGTACGGCTGGAATGCCTCCTGGATACCCTCAGCTTCATTTGCGAAGTCGAGGACCATCGTCTCATCCTTGGCCGGGTGTACTCTGTTTAGTCGCGAGAGGGTTTGAACAGCATGGACGCCGCTGAGCTTCTTGTCCACGTACATGGTGTGGAGAAAAGGCTGGTCAAAGCCCGTTTGGAACTTCTCGGCGACGATTAGGAAGCGGTACTCCTTCCGCTTGAACCTCTCCGCCGTGTGGGACTCTGGGAACCCATTCATGTTCGACTCGCTGTAATCGATACCTCCATCGTGAACCGTCCCGGTGAAGGCCACGAGAGACTTGTACGGGTAATCCTTCTCTCTCAGATGTTGGTCCAGAGCAAGCTTGTAACGCACCGCATGGAGGCGTGAACGCGTGACGATCATCGCCTTCGCTTCGCCATCTATGCGGTGCGCCACCTGAGATGTGAAGTGTTCGACCATGATCGCGATCTTCTGCGAGATCGTGTGCTCTTGGAGGTCGACGAACAGACGCAGGAGATAGGCGGCCTTCCGGCGGTCGTACCTGGGGTCATCCTCGACCTTCTTCAGTAGACTCCAGTACTCCCGGTAGGTCGTATAGTTTTCCAGCACGTCAAGGATGAATCTCTCTTCGATGGCCTGTCGCATGGTATAGAGGCTGAATGCCTCATACTTGCCGTCGGATCTTTGGGTGCCGAACAGCTCCAGGGTCTTGGGCTTTGGCGTGGCTGTGAAGGCGAAGGTGCTGACGTTCGGTAGCTGGCCACGTCTCTTCATCTCCGCCACAATTCGATCTTCGAGGTCCTCCACGTCGCCGGTTTCCTGCTCTTCCGCCTCCTCCAGGCTGCCGACCGCGAGCACGGTCTTGAGGCCTCTCGTGCTCTCACCCGTCTGCGAGGAGTGGGCTTCGTCGATGACCACTGCAAAGCGCTTACCGGGGAGCGCGTCAATCTCGTTGGCGATGACAGGGAACTTCTGGAGCGTGGTCACGATGATGGTCTTTCCCGACTCAAGCGCTTCCTTGAGCTGCCGGGATGTCTTGTCGATGTTCTCGACCACGCCGAGGGTCTGCTGGAACTGGCGAACGGTGGTCTGCAATTGCCGGTCCAGAACGCGCCGGTCGGTGATCACGATGATGGAATCGAACACCCGCTGATCGTGGGCATCGTGAAGCACGGACAGCTGGTGCGCTAGCCACGCGATGGAGTTGCTCTTTCCGCTGCCGGCGCTGTGCTGGATGAGGTACCGATGCCCTGCACCGCTTGCTCTGGCTTGGGCGACGAGCCGGCGGACGCAATCGAGCTGGTGGTAGCGGGGGAAGATGATACGTTTCTCCCCGGTCTTGCGTCCCCTATCATCCTCTAGCTCGACTGCCTGGACAAAGTGCTGGATGAGGTCCAGGATGCTATCGCGCGACCAGATCCGTTCCCAGAGGTAGGATGTGGCGAAACCATTGAGCAGCGGAGGATTCCCAGCCCCGCCGTTGCGGCCTCTGTTGAATGGGAGGAAGGCCGTCGATGGTCCCTGAAGGTGAGTGGTCGCGTAAACCAGGTCGGGATCGACAGCGAAGTGGACCAGGCAGCGTCCGAAGGCGAAGAGCGGCTCCCGCGGCTCGCGGTCGTAGCGGTACTGCCGGATAGCGTCCTGTACATTCTGATTCATGAAGGGGTCCTTGAGTTCTGAGGTGAAGATGGGGAGGCCGTTCAGGAACAGGACGAGGTCCAGGGTGTGCGCGGTCTTCCGGCTGTAGGGAAGCTGGCGGACGATGGTAAAGAGGTTGGCCTCATAGAGCTTCCTGAGCTCCTCGTTGAGGCCGCTGGAGGGACGGAAGTAGGCCAACCGGAACTTGCAGCCCAGGTCCTTGACGCCGTTGCGGAGCACGTCTAGCGTTCCCCGCTTCTCGATTTCGGAAGCGAGGCGTTTGAGGAACACCTCTTTGACGTCAGGCCCGCGCTGCTTCTTCAGTTTCTCCCATTCGCGCGGCTGGGTAGCGTAGATGAAGTCCAGCACGGCGCCTGGGTCCAGGCATAGGGAGCGGTCGTAGTCCTCCGGTGTGCGCCGGCGGAAGCCTCCGGGAACAAGGCCACCGTACGCTGCCCTTTGCTCGCCGACCGCGACTCGGTCTCCTGGATAGGCATCTGGCCCGCCGGCGAGGAGGGCACGTTGGATGGCTTCCTCGAAGTTCTTCTCGGAGACGTCCATCAGGCCGCTTCCTCCCTGACATCGATCTTGCCGGTCACGGCGGCAGAGATGAGGGCGGTGCGGTACTCTCGAAGCTTCCCCAACTGATCGCGGATCCTGTTGATTAGGACGTCGATCTTGGCGGTCTCCTGCTCCAAGAACGAGGCAATGTCGCGTTGCTCAGGCAGCGGGGGAAAGGCCAAGCTCTGCTCCTTGATGTTTTCCGCATGCACGTTTTGGTTCGCTCCGCCGTGCAAGGCGCTGATCAGGCTCTCCCTAAAGACCTTGGAGGCGAGGGCGAAGCGCATGAACTCGGGCTCAACCTGCTTGAATCTGAAACGAATCAGATACGATGCGAAGACGGCGCGCTCGCGGTTGCGGACGAGGCCGAACCGTCCGATGGTTCCGCTCCTTGCGAAAAGGAAATCCCCCTCCTTCAGGTGAAAGGCGCGCTCATCGGAAGCCGAGAGATCCAGGAATGGCATACTGTTGAAGCAAACGTTGCCGAAGTCATCGATATCGCTGATCCGCGCCAACTTGACACCGTCGTCGGCGTACAATTGCTCCGTGTAGTATCCTTGCTTGTGCGCCGCCGTGACCCACTTAAGCCGCTTCACCCCCCAGTGCGCTGGGATCTTCCCCAGACCCGCAATGCCCGAGTCCTTCATCGGCGCGTTCGGGTCTAGGCCCTTGGTGACGGCGTGGGCAATGACGGCGGCACGCCTCTCCTGAAGCAGGTCAATGAGGCGCTCCCTCTTCGCCACCAACACGTCGATCTTGGCGGCCTCGCGGTCCACGAAATCGGCGATGGCGCGCTGCTCGGGGAGAGGGGGCAGCCACACGCGAAGGCTCGCGAGGCGGCTGGGACTGATTGCTGGATAGCCCACGCCTTCCGAGTATGCGACAACAGCCTGGATGAACGGTTCGGCTTGCACCAAGCGGGACAGGTAATTTGGGTGGACGTCACCACACGGCCGCAACACAGCGAAGCCCGTCGAGACTATCAGGTTGTCTGGTGGTTGATTGATGAGCGCGATGGCTTTCAAGTACGTCCGTACTGTGGAGATGATCGTGTCGCCGTGCTTCACCCGTCGGCGAGCCCGAGTCGGTGCGTCCTCAAAACGCAGATCTTCCATGTCGAGCAGATTGCCGTTTAAGTCGACGTTGGTGATGTCCACGTACAGTAGCTGGTAGTCCGGAGGCGTCGTCTCGCCAAGGGAGTCGGGGTTCATGACAGCCATGTTCTTCAGCCGCTTCACCGCCCAGTGCTCCGGGATCTTCCCCAGCCACTCGACACCTGAGTCCTGGTACGCCGGGTAGCGCTTCCACCGGCCCGTTGAGGGCGGGACGCCGGACGCCGCAGCGGGGAGGACGGTTTCAGCGTTCATTCGGTCACCTGGATGGTCACGCTGCTTCCATCTCCTCGTCCTGGAACTCGACGGCCTCCTCGAACCCCTCCTCAACAACCTCTCTGGCAATGGGCTTGCCCATGGCCCTTTCGATGCGATCGAGCAAGGCGGCCTCGCGGGCCTTGAAGAAAGCGTTGAAGTCGTCGGTTCGGATGGCCTTCGGATCTACAACGTGAGAGGCCAAGATCTGGTCCATTCGCGCGGTGTCGATGCCCGCGCTCCTCTGAACGCGCTCCAGATACACACTCGGAGCGTTGCCTCCGATCGCCTTGTTGGTCTTGCCTGAGAGCGGCGTTTTGTTGACGGTGCTATCGCAGCGCCCCGGCTCGATCCCATTGGTCTCACACCACTTCTGCGGGAAGATGTGGTGGATGTCGATCCTCTCTTCGAAGTACATCTGGTTGTTGATTGATTCTCCACTGCGGAAGTCGAGTCCGCCATCTCGCAGGAGCAGGGCATGAAGTCCCTTGTAAGCCGCGCTGTTCCGCGTGCGCAGGGTCAGGAGGCGAGTGGGCACGAAGTTGGAGTCCGCGATCGTCGATGGCTCCGGTCCTCCGTCGACCCATCCCAGGACTTCTGGCAGGTCCCTCGCAAACCGAGACTCAGTGGCGCCGCCGTAGAGCTCCCCGAAAACGCCACACCAGTACCAGCGCGCGAGCTTGGCACGAACCCCATCGTTCTCCGCCCTGTTCCCCAAAACGGCCATGATGGCAGCGAGTGGAGTGAGTTGAGTCCTGTAAGGCAGATCGCGCGAGGAAAAGATCTTTTGGCCGAAGAGGAGTCGCCCTGCTCTCTCAAACCCTTCGGTTGTCTGATCGGCGAGGGCTCGATAGTCAGGGAGTGTGAGCCGGAGGATGTCTCGTCGTTTACAACTGATGCCAGGCGCGTCTTGTTCTACCGTGCCAGCCGTGAGCGCCTTCAGGCGTCGCGCTTGCGTGGCGAGAAGGGTTAGACTCTGCAGGAAGTCTGTACTTTCCAGGCCCTTAAGCACCTGGTTCTGTCGCAGTCGCCTTTCCCGCGCGGCCCAGTCCTCCCTGAGGTTGAAATCGTCCGCGGCGAAGGTCGCTGTCAGCAGCTCGAAGACAGTGAGCGAGACACCTCCGGTGTTTACCTTCTCGAAGACTTGACAGACCGCCTCTTTGGGGGTCTCCTTCCGGAGGAAGATCAACGGTACATGATAGCGCTCAAAGCGCTTTATGATCTCCTTCTCGAAGGCATCAAACAGCTTGACTTTGTCCTTGTCGTAGTCCCAATAGCCGTTGTGCTCGGTTCTCCAGTTAGAGCAGTCCAGGACCTGCGACACCGGAAAAAGGCCAGCTTCAAACTCTCGCTCGGGCGTTGAGAAATCAGCTATGACTTCGCCACGAAAATTCTTGAGCATACGATCCTCTGGTAGGGCCCTGATCACGTCTTCTTCCCGGTCCGCATCTGGATCGAGGGCCTTCCGCATGGCGATGTAATACCAGCGCTTGATTGGCTTGCCTCTAGCATCTCGCGTCTCGACTGCCCGTCCAGAGGAGAGGGAGAGAAACAGAGAGGTAAGCCGTTGCTGCCCATCCAGGATCAGCCGGTCGGGTTCGCCGGGGTTATCGAGGCGAACTCCCTCAACCAGACGGGGCTTGAGTCTGACGTCGGCATTCCCCGTCTCAAGCATCATGATCGCGCCAATAGGGTATGAAAGAGAGATGCTGGCAATCAGGCTCTTGATGTGTTCATCGTCCCATATCCATCCGCGCTGGAAATCAGGTAGCTGGGTCTCCCCACTCTCGATACTGGCGAGCAAGTCCACAAGGGACTCCTTCGTGCTGTCAAACGAGGTAGTCGTCATGGGCCTGTGACCTCACTTACCATCTCCAGGATCTCCTTCTCCAACTTCTTGATGTCCGCCTCAATCTCCTCCAGCGGTCGCGGGGGTTGGTAGACGTAGAAGTGACGGTTGAAGTTGATCTCGTACCCAACTTTGCCTACTTGGCCATCCTTATGGTCACGGACGCCGGTGTTGACCCAAGCGTCGGGGACGTGCGGCGTGACCTCACGCTCGAAGAACGCCTCGACGTCCTCCCTCAGCGGCACGTTCTCGGTGTCACGGAGCTCAGGATCAGGTTCCGCGTTGCCATCCTTGTCGCACCAGACCTCCGCGGTCTCGTCGCTTTCCGAAAGGGCCGAGAGAATCGCCTTCCGTACGGGAGCGGGAAGCTTGAGAAGCCGAGTGCGGGCGGCCTCGTCCAGAGCGCCTTCGAAGGCGGGCCGGCTCTTGAAGAGCGTCCCGGGCAGGCTCTCCAGCGTCGCGACGATCGAATCCTGCAGCCTACGGCCCTCTGTCCGTTCGGCATCCCTCTCGGCTGCGGACTTCTTCTTGCTGGTCCCCAAGTCCTGAAAGGCCTTCTCGTCGGCCAACCGCGCGATGCGCTCCGGGCTGGCCTGGAAGTTCTGGCGCAGCGGACGCTCTACCGTGATCTTGCGGTAACCGAAATCCGAGGTCTCGAAGATCTTTGACTGCTCTCCCTCCGCAAAGGCGGCGTAGATGCCAGTAATGGCCCCGATTTGATCCGCGGAGATCTCGCGCCTCTTGTCGCCGAGACTGCGACGCATGGGCGTCCAGAACGACGTCGCATCGATGAGCTGAACCTTCCCCTGCCGACGCGGCTCCTTGCGATTCGTGAGGATCCACACGTACGTGGCGATGCCGGTGTTGTAGAAGAGCTGCTCAGGAAGGGCAACGATGGCATCGAGCCAATCATTCTCCAGAATCCAGCGGCGGGTCTCGCTTTCCCCGCTCCCCGCGTCACCCGTGAACAGGGGTGACCCGTTCATGACGACGGCAACGCGGCTGCCGCCCTGCTCCGGGTCCTTCATGCGGCCGAGTAGGTGGGAGAGGAAGAGCATCTGGCCATCGCTGATGCGAGGGACGCCTGCACTGAAGCGGCCCGCGGGTCCGCGATCGTGCTCCGCGCGGACGGCGGACTCATCCATCTTCCAATCTTTTCCGTAGGGAGGATTGGTCAGCAGGTAGTCGAAGCGCTTGTCCGCATGCTGGTCTTTGGAGAGGGTACTACCGAACTTGATGTTCTCTGCGTCGCGGCCATCGGCACTGGTGATGAAGAGGTCTGCCTTGCAGACGGCGTAGCTCTCAGGATTAACCTCCTGGCCAAACAGGTAGACCTGGGCGTTGGGGTTGATCTCCAAGATTCGCTCTTTGGCTATGGTGAGCATGCCGCCGGATCCGGCGCAGGGATCGTAGACCGTACGGACGATGTGATTGCGGCTCAGGGCGTCCTGGTCCTGGGCGAGGAGGAGGTTGACCATGAGGCGGATGACCTCTCGCGGTGTGAAGTGCTCGCCGGGGTTCTCGTTGAGGGCCTCGTTGAACCTACGGATGAGCTCCTCAAAGATATAGCCCATTTCAAGGTTCGACACCCTGTCGGGGTGGAGGTCGATATTCTTGAAGCGCTCCATAACGAGGAAGAGGAGACCATGTTCGTCTAGCTTGGCGATTGTGTTTGGGAACTCAAACTTCTCGATGACCTCCCGCATGTTCTCGCTGAAGCCGTTGATGTAGACGTGGAGGTTGCTCGCCAAGTTCGGGGCGTCGGCGAGAAGGCGCTCGAAAGTGAAGCGCGAAGTGTTGTAAAACGCGAATCCGGAGGCCTTGCTTAGCTGCGGGTCAAGGTTCTCCAGCTTACCCTTTAGCTCAGCGTGCGTGCGCAGAACGCGGTCCTTTGCGGGTTCCAGAACACAGTCGATGCGGCGCAGGACGGTGAACGGCAAGATTACATCTTGATACTTGCTACGCTTGAACGCGTCGCGGATGAGGTCCGCGATGCCCCAGATAAACGCGACTTTGTGGCCGAAGTTGTTCATGCGGTTCCCCGGCTGGCTGCCTGGATCAGCGAGAGTCCTGGTGGCGCGATTGTAGCAGTTCCACTGAAGACCTTACAAGCAATGAACGACCTCAGACATTGCCGAGCGAGGTGCCAACCTCTTCCCATGAACTTCGCGCTGGGGCGAATCCGGAGAACTGGCGTGATGGACATGTCGCACAGTCTTCGATTCACGAACTGTACGCCTCGCGGCTCCCCCGTGCAGTCTCCTGTAGTGGCAGAGAGCCTGCCCGCGGAGCAGGAGGCCGCCGAACAGCGTACATTCTTCGTTATCAGAACAGGAGGTTCGGGCAGCTGCAGGCCACCGGGGCGCCGTCCCCGGACTAGGGATAGGCTTCAGAATCGAGGGTTGACGAACCGGCGCCCGCTACGGGAGCACCTAGACCATCAACGACGCGGCTGGGCTCCGGGCCCGAGCAGGTTGACCAGCCTACCGTCCTGGACCTGGCACGGAACGAGGCCAAGCTCGACGAAGACGCCCGTGTCCCCACTCTTGTTAGCAGCGTCAACGAACTCCGAGAGCACATCGCCGCTGTGAGGAACTCGGTCGCCGTTGGCGTCGAAGGCCAAAGAGCCGGAGAGCCCGTCCTCCAGACTGGTGGCACGCACCGCATCACGGAGTGCGATGGGGTCGATGGTCAGCGAGCCATCGGCCTGCCCCTGAGCCGCCTTCATCACGGCGTCCAGCAGGATGGTGGCGGCGTCAGCATACTGGGCAACGAAAGCTGAGGCCTCGGGTTCGTGGCCGTGAAGTTTCCTGAACTCGACCAAGAAATCCTGCGGCAGCGCGAGGGAGCAGCCGGCGAAGAGAACGCCCTCTGCCTCGGGGCCCACGGGCTCCACAAAGCCCGGCACGGAGGCAGCGGCGTCCACGGAGCCGAAGACGCCGGTGTAGCCGGCGTGGCGGAGTTGTCGGTAGAGTAGCGCTGCCTCCCGAGTGAAGCCGGCGAAGCCGACAAAGTCCGGATTGTCCTGGACAATCCTGGCCGTTAATTGGCTGAAGTCCTCTGTGCCACGCGGCACGGTCTCTCGCACTATCCTCACCCCGTTCCCCGTGGCCACCTGGTCGGCGGCCTCCGCCAGGTCCTGTCCGTAAGGCTCGCCGTCGTCGATGAGCCAGCCACTATGGGCCTGAAGTTCGAAGCTCGCGAAAAGACCTATGAGGAGGCCCTCCAGGTCGTTGCGATAGACGGTTCGGAAGAAGAACTTCCCCTCCGGCTGGGTGGTGGTGAGGTCCGTCCGCGTCGCCGAGCCGGAGATGGCGACGATGCCTGCCCGAGCGTAGATGGGAATGGCCGCGGCGGCACCGGCGCTACAGTCTGGTCCCAGGACACCAACCAGCCCCTCCTTCCGCAACAGGTGCTCAGCCGCCTGGACGGTAATGTCCGCCTCGGTGCACCCATCATCCTCAGCGCGAATCGCGATCTCGTGTCCCTTGATCTGCCTGCCGTTGGCAGCCTTCCAGCGCTCAGCGCCCGCGATGACGGCATCCTTGTCCTCCGTGCCGGCGGCGCCGTCGGGGCCAGTCAGCGGCGCCGAGACTCCTATGACGATAGGGGCCCCCGGAGGTACAACTATCGGCGCCGTGGGATCTGGTCGCAGTGAGACGTCCGCCAAGGCGCCTCCTTCGTCCTTGGCACCGCCGCAGGCCGTCAAGAGCGCCGATGAGAGTAGCGATATCACCGCCAGCGTCACCGCAGCGCGCCAAGAATTCCAAAATTTCAAGAGCACGCACCTCCGTCTGGCAAGGATGAGCGGTTGAGCCACGGACAGACTTAGTCTTATTATAAGGCTCAAGTCTCTTTGTGGGCACCAGCCAAAGGGAGGACCGCCATCCGCAAAGGCGCCGAAGCCCACTCCTTTACGGCGCGAATGGCGATGTGGAGCGCCCGCCACCGCCGGGCCGTCCTAGTCGCCTGGGTCGTCATAGTCCTGGTGTCCCTAGGCGCTTGCACCGCTATCTCCGCTAACACCAATCTCGAGGAGAAGGCGCCCGGGGAGTCCGGGAGGGCCTCCACGCTGTACGAGGAGCGGTTTGGCGTCCAGAGGCGGGCCACGGAGATCGTTGTCTTCTCCTCGCCCTCTCTGAAGGTGACCGATCCGGCCTACCAGGAGACCGTGCAGGGGCTTATGGAGAACCTCTCGGCTCTTCGGGCCGTCAAGTCCGAGGGCGTGGGCGGCACCAGGGTCGTCTCCAGCACCAGGATCGTTTCCGGGACGACCACCCACTACGATATCGGCGTGCCGAGAGAGCAATCGCCCTTTGTGGCGCAGAACAAGACCGGCGGAGACGTCACCTTTGCCCTGGTCACGATGGAGGGCGACTTCCAGAAAGCGCAAGACAACATCGACCCGGTCGTGAAGACCGTGGACGAGGCTGCGAAGTCCTCCCAAGGGTTCGACATTCTCATCGGCGGCGACGCTTCGATCAACAAGCAAGTATGGCAGGTCGTGAACGAGGACTTCGGCTTTGCCCTCTTCCTGAACCTACCGATCACCTTGGTCATCCTTGTCCTCGCCTTTGGCGCCCTAGTGGCCGCCCTCGTTCCCTTGATCCTGGCCGTGGCCGCAGTGATGACAGCCTCCGCCATCCTGAGCCTCATCAGCCAGGCATATCCCCTGTCCGTGACCTATAGTGAGGTGGTGCTTCTGATGGGGCTCGCCACCGGCATCGACTACGCGCTGTTCGTCATCACCCGCTACCGCAACGGGCGGCGCGCCGGGCTGTCAGAGGATGAGGCTCTGCGGGTAGCCAGCGGCACCTCCGGCAAGGCCGTCGTCTTCGCGGGCACCACCGTCCTGCTGGCCATCTGCGGCATGTTCCTGGTAGGGAGTGCAACCTTCACCAGCCTGGGGCTAGCGGCCATCGTCGTCGTAGCGCTGGCGATCATCTTCTCCGTAACCCTCCTGCCGGCGCTCCTGGCCCTGCTGGGCGACAATGTGGACCGGATACGCATACCATTCCTGGGCCGCCCCAGCGGGGAGGGCGGCGGGATCTGGGGCTTCATCAGCGACCGCGTCCTGGCGCGGCCGGCGGTCTTCGCCGCTGTAACGTTCGCGGTTCTCCTGGCGGCGGCGGTGCCGGTCACCACCTTCAACCTTGGCTTCAACGGCGCCAAGGCCCTCCCGAAAGCTGTGGAGGCGAAAAAGGCGCTGCTGGTCCTGGAGGACAGCTTCACCCTTGGCCTGACCTCCCCCGCGCAGATCGTGGTCGATGCCGGCAAGGATCGGAATGTCTTTGACCCAGAGATCCAGTCTCACGTCGAACGGCTCAGGGGCCTCGTCCAGGCAGAGACGGTGTCGGCGGAGAACCCGAATGCCCTCTACGGGGCCCCGATCCAGACCAGCGTCAACGACGCGGGAGATACGGAACTGATCCAGATACCGGTCAACGCCGACACCGGCGAGAAGAAAGCCATCGATGCCGTCAACCATTTGCGGCACGACCTCATCCCGGCCGCCTTCGGGGACAGCCGAGGCAGCGCGCCGGTCACCGGGGCGACGGCCGCCGATATCGACTTCAAGGACAACATCATCTTCAGGACGCCCTTCGTGTTCGCCTTCGTGCTGGGACTGGCCTTCATCATCCTGCTGTTCACGTTCCGGTCAATCGTTATCCCTATCAAAGCGATCATCCTCAATGCCCTCTCCGTGGGCGCCGCCTACGGGCTGCTGGTCCTCGTCTTCCAGCGCGGCTGGCTGCTGGAAGGGGTTCTCAACTTCAAAGCGACCGGCATTATCGAGTCCTGGCTGCCCCTGTTCCTGTTCT
>Ga0187886_1002522_pt1 | contig 14629 bp, 21 predicted proteins | sample June2016WEW_20_1_FD_133001 | JGI IMG/M metagenome (GOLD analysis project Ga0187886, IMG submission 133001) | Peatland microbial communities from SPRUCE experiment site at the Marcell Experimental Forest, Minnesota, USA - June2016WEW_20_150 | ecosystem: Environmental > Terrestrial > Soil >... | reverse complement strand
TCTTACGTTGTGCGACCCGGGGTGGCGATCAGGGTTGGCGCGATGCGCAAATAAAAATCCTGATGAGGAGGTTACCATGGCAAGAATAAGGAGAAATTTTTACCGGAGAAGCTCCAAAAGGAAAGCACCCCCAAAATCCTTTAAAGCAACCTGCGCCCGCTGTGGAAAGGAGCTGTTGATGGAGGTCCCCCCTCCAGAAAAAGCTCTTCTTTGCCTCGATTGTTACAATAAATGAAGAGAGAAAAGTGATCTATTCAGACAGGAACTCAAGAACGAGTCTGTTAAATTCTTCCGACCGTTCAAAAAATGGTATATGCCCACACCCTTCCATAATCTTCAGCTTAGCCATAGGCAACTTTTCTTTGCCCCAGTAAGCATGCTTGAGGGGTAGGACCCGATCCTTTTCGCCCCAGATAATCAATACCGGCTGCATAATCTTGGATAAATTGTTCATAGGGGAAGCTAAGACTTCTTTCCGGGCCCCCTGGATATTAATGAGCGAACGTACGATCTTCAAAAGGAATTTCTGGAATCCGGGCTGGGAAAAAAAATTATAATAAAGGTCTACGAAATCCTTTGTTACCAGGGCCTGATTGCGGACAGCAAATTTAAAAAAGAGCTCCACTCCTTTACGACTCGGATAGGAGACGAATTCCCCAAGCAGGGGGAGTGACATCAGTCTCAGCGTCCAGATTACCTCCTTCCCTAAGCCCGCACTATCCACCAGCACCAGCTTGTTCACTTTTTGCGGAAACTGGAGCGCATAATGAAGCGCAATTCCACCACCGAGGGATTGGCCTACGAGGCTTGCCCTCGCAATATTTAAGATATTCATGAAATCATCAAGGAAGCGGATATAATCGAGGGGAGAAAAGGAAGGCCCTGGCTTGTCAGATCGACCGAAACCCATCAAGTCGAGAACATATACTCTGTGTTGCTTTGCGAAAGCCTCGACGTTATGCTTCCATATATCCGCGGAGGCACCGAGCCCATGGATCAGAATAACTACCGTTCCCTGATCTCCTAAGGCCCAATAGCGGGTCTTAAGATTACCGACTTTGATATATTGGTCTTCCGGCATCGGGAAAAAATGGGGTCAAATTTTAAAGTTGCCGATCCAAATTCTTGCAAAACTCCACGGGCTGCCGAGTTTAAAGAGAGGCATATCCTTTGGAAGAATGAAGCTCTTTTGAACTCGAAGGCAACAGGATGTTGAAAGATTGGCTCATAATATAAAAAATTTCTTATGGAATCAAGAAGATTTGTAAATGGGCTCGGGCTCTGGGAGCCTTACGCCCTCGCCCACCTCGGGAATCTCCACCAGGGCTTTTGCAAGGGTTTCTCCCGTAATTAGGGGATGCGGGGAAACCTTCTCGCGCTGAGGCGCTAAGGGCGCGAAGAATTCATAAAATCGAGCGAAAGAGGGGAAAGGGAATTCTTTTTTGAGGACCCAGAGTGTTTCTCTGTGACCTCTGTGGTTCCAATTTGTGTTATACTTCATTCCGGAAGGAATAAGAAATCCCCAGATAAATTTGCTTGTAAACGGATTTGAATGCTGTGCGTTAATATACCTATAAACCGTGCATTTTCATCCGTTGAAAATGAAAGGTTGCCGTGGAGTTAGCCCTGGATTCGAAAGCTACGCTAGACCGATTTTTGGCTGATGTTGAACGGCGGGCTTTCAGGATGGCCAAATTTGCTTCCGGCAACACCGATGAGGCTCTTGATCTGGTGCAGGAGGCCATGCTCCAATTTGTGCGGCGTTACGCGAATCGCCCGCCGGAAGAATGGAACCCCCTCTTTTATCGTGTCCTGAAAAGCCGGATTACGGACTGGTACCGCCGAACTTTCGTCCGCAAGCGATTTCTGGCCTGGTTAGGTCGGGCGGATGAGGAGGAGCAGGAAGATCCGCTTCAGAATTTGCCGGACCCGGCAAACCCAAACCCCTCCGATCATATTTTGCGACAGGAGGAAAGGACCGCTTTGGAGAAGGCGATCCGCCGGCTGCCTTTGCGCCAGCAGCAGGCGTTTTTGCTGCGCGCCTGGGAAGGGATGGATGTGGCGCAGGCTGCCTTTGCCATGGGATGCTCGGAGGGAAGCATAAAGACGCATTACTCCCGCGCGGTTCATACCCTCCGCGGGCTTTTGGAGGATCAACGTTCATGAATGCAAGTGACCAGGAAAAGCACTTTTTAGAAAAAGCCAAAGACCTTCTGAACGAAGGCGTAGAAAATCTGGACAACCAGACATGCCAGTGTCTGCAGAATATCCGGATCGGGGCCCTCAGAGCTACGGAGGAAAGGCGCTCAGGATTCTTCGTCCCCCTGCGCTGGATCATGGTTGGCGGCTTCGCTACGGCCACGATGGCGGCGGTGGCCTTATTCTTCTGGCTGAGCACTTCCCCCGGAAATCTCCCGGTCAAGCACGCTGAAGATTTTGAAATTATGACTTCCCAAGAAAGGATTGATTTTTATCAAAATCTGGACTTTTACCGCTGGCTGGCGACCGAAGAAAATGACCCAAGGAGGGGAAATCGTAGTAACGTCTGACCGGGGCCGACCGTAGGACGCAGGCGAAGCTCTCGCAGAAAAGAGGCAAACAGGAAAAGAAGAACACGAGACCAAAGGGCGCCGAAGATGAATAAATACTTATTAGGGATAGCCTTCCTGCTGATCTTTTTCTCTGGAATTCCCCGCCAGGCTTTTGGCGGCTCATGGGATCAGTTAAGCCCGGAAGAGCAGCAGACCTTGAGGCAGTTTAAAGACCGGTGGGAGCAAATGCCTGCAGAGCGCCAGGAACGCCTCCGCAGGGGAGCGGAACGGTGGCAGCGCATGACCCCTGAGGAACGCAAAGAAGCTCAGGAGCGATTTAAACGGTGGCAGGAGCTATCTCCGGAACAGAAGGAAATGATCCGCAAGCGCTACCAGGAGTTCCGTAACCTTCCACCCGAAGAGCAGGAAAAGATTCGACGTGGGTCAAAATGGTTCCGGGAATTACCGCCGGAGGAGCGCGAGAAGCTTCGCCAGAAATGGCAGAACGAGGAGGGCAGGGGATTCAGGCCGAAATGGCGAAGGGAAATGGAAAAGAGGTAAAACCAGAAAATAGAATCTTCACCAACCATTTCCTTAGCGAAGGGCTCGGCGGGTATATTGACCCCGGCTAGAACCGGAAAGGCCCTTTAGAACCCCCACTCTCAGCTGATAGCTGCGAAGTTCATAGATCATAGAGCCCCTCTCTTTCATTTCTCGGTTAAGACATCTTCAGAAGCCCGGTTGCCAAACGCCCCTATTCAATTAACACCAGCCCAAAATAATGCTGCGGGTCTTTGTAGGTTCTGACCACGTTGATCGTAAAACCATGCTTTCTGGCAGTCGCAAACACATCGATTCCACAGGCTTCCATGGAAGGACGGGCATCGTCCGGGTGCCGGCAGCCCTCGGCAAAGGAGCAAGAACGGCAAAGCCGGCACGGCCCCGCTCCCAGGCCTAAAGCCTTGTAAAACCCCGATAAGAAGATTTCCCGTTCCATTTGAACGGCAATTTCTTTGGTATCTCCTGATCCGCTTTCAAATAGAACCGCCCGCTTATACCCGTTTAGCATTCTGCGGGTTTCCTCCGGTTTAGGAGTATAGGGGGGACACGTCAAACTGGAACCGTATCCCCCGCAGCCGAACTGGCATTTCCAGCGCACCCAGTCCCCTGCCTCCACCTCGGAAGGGGAAATGATTTTTGCCCCTTTGGCGCCCAGTTCATAAATCCTCTTGAGAAATCCAGGCAAGGCCTGACTTTTTTTCTTTCCGCCTTTCGCCGTCTTCTTATTTCCCATGCCCTTTTCCCTTTTAAACATTCTGTTATTACCGGGAGCAATAAATAGATTACCTTCTCCCTTGATTCCCCCCTCACCCCGACCCTCTCCCCCTAAAGGGGGAGAGGATAAAGATGAGGGGGCGGGGAAAAGGACTCGGCTTGAATGTTAACAATTTACGCTCCGGATAATATATTTATGAAAAGTCTGAATCCATATTCGCAAGGCCGAGGTGAAGAATTTGGAATTTCCTTTACCTTAGCGCGTTAACTCTCCCATTCCCATGCGCGTGGGGGGTCAGCTTTTGTTTTTTGACCTGGGTGACTCCATCACCCGGGTTTTCTTCCGTTAGCCCTTTCCAGCAAGCGGAACACTTTTTCATGTTTGGCGAGATCTCTTCGCAGCTCGGACAAAGCCACTTTATTACTTGCTTTTTGATTATCGGCGAGCGAGCTCTTAATATCTTCTATGATTCTTCTTGACAAATGCCAGGCAGTCAGGTCTTCTTTTGTTTTTGCCTGCACATCTGCACCGTGAGCCAGCAAAATTTTGACGACCTCTGGAAACCCCTTCATGGCCGCCCACATTAATGCTGTAAATCCATTGTTATCCCTGGCGTTCAAATGAGTGCCTGCATCAATTAAAACTTCAACATTTTTTGCCTGCCCCACTGACGCCGCAGACATCAAGGCGGTCAATCCGCTTCTATCTCTCCCATCAACATCCGCGCCATTCGCAATTAATATTCTTACTAATTCAGAGTTTTTCATTTTGGCGGCCATCAACAAAGGTCTCGTCCCACAACTGGTTTGGGCGTTTGGATCGGATCCCTTCTGCAGTAAATCTTTGACCGCAACAATATCTGCCTGCCATAAGGCATACAGGAATTTCCCAGGATAGGGGGGATTCTGAGCACCCTTTTGGGGTTTAGAGGGTGTCGGCAGAGTTAAGGGTCGAGTCTCTTTGGTCCGGAGGGAGGTTGCCGGCCCCTTTTTTTCCTGCGGCGTGACCCTCTGCGGCTGGTTGGAATATTCCAAAGCTTCACAGATAACAAAGCCCGACGTTGTTGACTGGCGGTATTCGGCAATACCGCACCACTTGTCATCAGATATCATAATTTCGTATTGAACCTTAACGACATTCCCTTTCCTTAAAAACTTCACAATGCCGCTGGTTACGGAAGTCTCCGAGTATACAGGTAGCAACTTAGCTTTTACTGTTGCCAGGCGCGAGGGCGCGAGGGGTTCAGCCATAGAAGCAAAAGGGTCTAAAATAGACCCCCCCCCCAAAATCCCGGCCATCAAAAAAAGCCTAATGATCTGAGTGGATGGAAGCCCCATTTTCAAGGATGGAAGAGAGATCCTATGACTCCGCCGCGAGCTTTTTGCCCAACTCGTAGGCCTCTTCCATCAACTCCTTATTGCGCCGGATCTCTCCGGCCTTCCAGGCGCTTCCATAGACCAACCCTACAATTTCCGCCCCAACGAAATGGAGGGCATCCTGAAAAGTACGCAAGGCGTTGACCGCTCCCGAGACAAAGGGGTCCGCATCCGCGTAGGTCAGGATGATGCCAAACCGTTTCCCCGCTAATTCGTACCCCTCATCGCTCCCCAGGGCATACCAGCGATCCATGAATAATTTGGTTTGGGCGGAAATGGTAAACCAGTAGATCGGGCTGGCCACCACGATGGCGTCGGCATTTCTCAACTTTGGGTACAACTTCTGCATATCATCGTTTAGGACACAATCGGTGGCGGTTTTCTTTCGGCAGGCATCACAGGCGGCACAGGGCCTGATCTTCATATCGTGAAGGTAAAAGGTATCGACCCCTGCTCCGCCGGCTTTGGCGCCAGCAGCCACCTGTTTCGCCAGGATCGAGCTATTCCCTTTTTTTCGAGGACTTCCGATCACAATCATGACTTTCTTTCTTTTCATCGTCTTTTCTCCTGTATTTAGAATGAACTACAAATTGGAAATTCGGCTACCTTGCAGATTCCTTAAACAGAAGGAACGAGATAACAGCGAATTCACGGGGCAGAGGCAGATTTGATCAAAGACCTGAGGTTTTGTTTTTCGGTTTCAGAGATGTCGGGAAATTTTAGGCCCACATCGAACTGAAATGCGCGATTGGCCGAAATCCTCTTATACCAGATTATCTGGGCCTTAACACTCCGGGGCACTCCTTCTACAGAAGGCGGTAAGTCAAGGACGAGGGGAGTTCCACCTTCCAGGTCGTTATCCCGCAGGATATGGTGTCCATCAATAAGGACGTGGCTCGTTTGCAGACAAGCACCTTCGAGAGAGATCTCTGTAAGACGACCGAAGACCTTCCCCGTACGCGGTTTCTGTTGGGCCGCATCCCAAATATAGAATTCCACGTCAACAGCCGTTCTATAACGGGAAAGGCGGCGGCGTTCAAGGCCCAAATATTTTTTCAATCCCATACTTCATCTGGAGCTGAAGAAAATAGTCTTTATCTTATTTGAAAAAATTAGCTAAAAATCGCTGAGTTGTCAAGAAGGAACTGATGATGGGGAGAGTACAGAAGATGTTTGGCCCAGGAGGGGAAGAAGTCGAAGGTTTGAAGACTCGGAGAAATCTTGGGGGCGAAGCCTGAAAAAAATTAATTTTTCCGGGGTAGCGCCACTTTCCCAACGGAAAAAGTGGGGGTTCCCCCCATAATGGGGGAGACGAAATCTAAGAAAAAATTTAAAATTTTTTTCAAGAAGGATGGGGAAGGTGGAACCGTCAATTCTTCCCCCTGCGGCGGCCTTCTTGTTGCCTCGACCTGGAGCTGGTAGGCGGCGATGACTTCAGCCGGGTCAAGCTCGATGAATTTGGCGTACGTGCGGAGAAACCCGCGGGTAAAAAATTCACCCGGAAGGCAATGGAAGTCGTCCTTATCCAGAGCTTGGAGGTAGGCGAGGGTAATCCGCGTTCTCTCGGCGACGTATTCAAGGGGAATCTTTTTTTCTTTTCTCTGCCTTTGAAGGTATTGACCTACCGTCTGACCCATCTCAATCATTTTTCCCCCGCCTCTCGAGAATCTTTGATTTGCAAATTCCTAGCGAATATCTTATATGCATAAAATGGGCCAGAGCTATTTTGGAAATTACTGAAGACTATTTCCTTTTATTTCTAAATTTATTCTTAATTCCTTTATGTTACAGTTCTTTGAGCAAGGGTCATAGATAGAGAAGATTCAATCCTTTCCCGTCGGCGTTCAAAAATGTCAAAGTGAAATGACCAATTTACCCACCCGCTTCCCCAAAAACCGAGGTAACTTTTCGATCGATGCCGGAAATGGCTGATCGGATGATTGGGGGGTCAGAACTTTTTCCCGGAGCGGTCAATCATTAAGGCGGGCTTCCAAATGATGGAGATTTACCGCGTCTTCCCGGTTGTATTCCAGCAGAATTTGCAGCGCCTTTTCATCCGCATATAATCGGAAACGCTCCCAGAGGCGCATGGCCTCCAGGCCATCAATCCCCTTGGAGGCGCGGGCAATGCCCACTTGTTCTTCCACCCGCTTCAACCCACCGTAAAGATTTTTTTCCCAGCAATTGTACATCAAATCGCGACATTCAAAATATTTATTCAAATCCAAGCCGACTGCCCGCTTGATGACCGGCAAATCAAACCGGCTCCCGTTATACGTCAAAATTTGAGTCACCCCTTCTAAGGCGTTCCAAAGATTGGTCCAGTTGACCTCGTCGCCTACGAGCTGGATCATTCGATTCGGCGGGCAGAAGATTCCCACGATGGTAATCTCGCCCCCAAAAGAAGTCTCGATGTCTAAATAGGCTTTCATTTTGTTAAACCCGCAAGGCGTAAGGCGCGAGGCGTAAGCTCCAACACTCAGGACCCTACGCCCAATACCTAGCACCCCGTCCTTATTTCTGCAGATGGCTGATCGCTTCTTTGATTTCGCCGGCAAACTCCTCTATAATAACTTGAACCTATTCCAGGGATAAGGGGGGCCCATGCCTTTTGATCTGCCCGACACCTCTATGCTGCAGCACTTGGAAAGCGTTGCCGGGCAGCTGGAAATCGTAGTCCGCTACGAGAGCCTCTCGGATGATGAGATCTCTGTGCATAGCGGTGGATGCAGGCTGCTGGAACGCAATTTGATTATCATCGACGCTCGCTGCTCAGCGGATGAACGGGCGCGGATCTTAGCCCGGGAGCTGGCGAAATACCCCCTGGAGGATCTGTACATTCTTCCCCGCGTCCGAGAATTCATTCTCCTTCAGTCCCCGCCTCGTGAGAAGAACCTTCCCCAAAGGTAAAGGAAGAAACCCAGACCCAAGAGGGAGACCCAGATCACCTGCCAAAGGGGTGAAGCATTCTCCCTTCCCATGAGCATCAGCAACACGGCCACGCACATAAAAAGAACCCCGGAAAAAACTTTTTTCCGATGGATGTTCGGAGGCGGATCTTTCATTTGATTATTTGCCACAGAGGTCACAGAGAACACAGAGTTATAAAGAAAAGCACTTCTATAACCCTAAATGATAATCAACCTTAGCGGTGGTGTGGTGATTCTTTCTTACTTTACCATTCTCCGTGCTCTCTGTGTGCTCTGTGGCCAGAAAAGTTTATTCAATTTTGGCCGAAAATACAGATCCAGTCAATCCTTTCCAACCTGACCGTTTAGCATTTTTGAACCGAAGCTGAAAATAGCATCCTTTACTCTTATCGTGGTCCTAGCGACGGGTCTCTGCGCCTGGACCTGCAAGTTTCCCTTCCGGTCTCCAGACCGCTCTACCCTTTTTGGCCCCTCTATGTTATAAAAGATTTTGAGGAGAAAAAGAGCATGGATCGTTTTATTGACCTTCGCAGCGATACCGTCACCAAGCCCACCCCCGGGATGCACAAAGCCATGCTGGAAGCAGTCGTGGGGGATGATGTCTTCGGGGAAGACCCTACGGTCAACGCCCTCCAGGAAAAAGCCGCCCGGCTCTTGGGCAAGGAGGCCGCTCTCTTTGTGGCCTCAGGAACTATGGGGAATCAATTGTCTGTCAAGGCCCACACCCAGCCCGGGGATGAGGTCATCATCGAGGCGGGTGCCCACGCGATGAACTTCGAGGCAGGCGCCGGAGCCGTGCTCTCGGGTGTGCAATTCTGCGCCATCCCCGGAAGTCGAGGGGTTTTCGATGCGGCGCAGGTAGAAGCCGCGATCCGTGTCGATGACGTGCATTTCCCCGTGAGCCGGCTGGTGGTCATCGAGAATACCCATAACCGTGGCGGAGGCACGGTCTTTCCTTTGAGTAAGATTCTCCAGATCCGTGATTTGGCCAACCAAAGAGGACTGCGCATGCACATGGACGGGGCGCGCCTCTGGAATGCCTGCGTCGCTACAGGAATTTCGCCAGCGGAGTATGCCGCCCCCTTCGACTCCGTCTCCGTCTGTCTCTCCAAAGCCTTAGGCTGCCCCGTGGGTTCTTTGGTGTTAGGGGCAAAGGATTTTATCAAACGGGTGCACCGGTTCCGGAAAATGGTGGGGGGAGGCATGAGGCAGGCCGGTTATCTGGCTGCGGCCGGAATCTATGCTCTCGACCATCACATCGACCGGTTGGAGGAAGACCACCGCAAGGCCCTAAAGCTGGCCCAAGGATTGGCCGATATTAAAAACGTGCTCATCAATCCGGTAGAGGTCGAAACCAACATGCTTTTCTTCGACGTCTCCCGCGCAGAGCGGACCGCCCAGGAAGTTGCCGCGGCCTTAAGAGCAAAGGGTGTCCTCGTTCTCCCCACGGCCAAAACGCGCCTCCGCTGCGTCACCCACTTGGATGTTTCTTTCGCAGAGATCGATCAGGCCCGGCAGGCGATCGAGGGAGTGATGAAGGGATAAAATATGCTGGAGTGCATCCTCTTCGATATAGACAATACCCTCTATCCCAAATCTCTGGGCATCTTCGAAAGGGTCGTCGAGCGAATCCGGAATTACATGGAAGACCGCATGGGCTTTGAAAAAAACCTGGCCCGTGATCTGAGGCAAGAATACATCCGAAAATATGGCTCCACCCTCCGCGGCCTGATGATCCACCAAAAAATTGACCCCCAAGATTACCTCGAGTATGTTCACGACGTCGGGGTCGAAGAGAAGCTGTGTCCCAACCCCTCTCTGGCCTCGCTTTTACAATCCATCCCCTTGGAGAAAGCCATCTTCACCAGCGGGCACCGCCCCCATGCCCAAAAAGTTCTTCGCTGTCTGGGTGTGGAGCAGTATTTTCCCCGAATCTTTGACATCACTTTTACCCACTATATTCCCAAACCCAACCGGGAGCCCTACTGCCAGATTCTTGATTTTCTCGGAAGGGAAGGGCAAGAGTGCATGATGATCGAGGACCTGTCCGCCAACCTCCAGCCGGCCAAAGAGCTGGGCATGATCACGGTCCTTGTAGATCAAAATCTCAGCGGAATCCAAGGAATGGATGGATTTGTGGATTATGAAATCGCGGACATCCTGGAGCTGGGAAAGTTGTTAAAGAGGATGGACGCCGATATTTAAATCCACCCTCGGGGAACACCCCTCAAAAATAATCGTCATGCTTTAAACGTGAAAATTAACATTTGATCTGCCTGAAACTGAATGCCCTCGGGGAAGATGACAGACAATGTCAAATAAGGAAAAGCGAGACCCTGAGGGATGTAGCCCACCTTTTCCCGTATAGATCCCAAACGTAAGACGGAGTCCAGCCCCCCGTCATTTAGAGGACGTCGAGACGGGCGAGTTTTCCTTCCCCAATTTCGGCGGGGGTAATTCTCTGGGCATCGGCTCCCATCCACTGAAACATCTTTACGCTGGCGGTGATGGATTTATCATAGGTCCCTTCGCCGCTGTAAACGGCGATGCGAACTCTATCGCCGTTCTTCTTCAAGAGAGAAGCCTCTCGGGCCGAGGCCCAGGAGGTATGTTGGCCCATAAACTCCCGCAAATGGGCACTCGGCGAACAGAACAAGCCAAGGAAAAGGAGAAAAAATAGGCCCAGAATAAAAAAGGATTTTTTCATCTTTTTATTATTCGCCCGACTGAATCGGCAATTCTGGCGTAGTATTCCACCATCTTATGTTTTTATTGTCAAGCTTCATCAAGTCTTGGCAAGGGCGGCAAACCTACGGGCTGAACTGCTTTGGGGAGCCCGAGAGGCAGGAGCAAGAAAGTTGCGACCGTGACCTGGTCCATAAGAAATAAACAGAAGAGGAGCTGGATTTTCTTTGCTCTTGACCCCCTCCTTTTTTCTCTGCTACATATAGGTGAAATCTTGGCTGAAAAGAACGGGATGGGAAGATGTCAGAGGTACTGATTAGAGTTTCCCGCGGAGGGCATGGGGAAAGTTTTCACCGCGGGGCGATTGCCGTCGTGGATCATCTCGGAAACCTAGTAGACCACGTAGGGAACCCGGAGTTTTCCACATTTCTTCGCTCTTGCGCCAAGCCCTTCCAGGCCCTGCCCATCGTGGAATCTGGAGCGGTGGTTCGATTTGGTTTTACCCCCGCCGAATTAGCCTGTATGTGTGGCTCGTTAAATGGGCAGGACTATCAAGTTCGAGCAGTCTTAAGCATTCTGACCAAGATTGGCCTCTCCGAGGATCACCTGCAATGCGGGGTCCATGCCCCTATCCATCGCCCCACGGCCCAACAGTTAGAGGAGGAGGGCAAAAACCCGCGGCCCATTCATAATAACTGTGCTGGCAAGCATGCGGCCATGCTCGCCCTGTGCGTATTCTATGCCTGGCCGACGGAGACTTACCCCCATCCGCAGCACCCGGTTCAGCAATTGATCCTGAGAAAAATTTCTGAGATGACAGGAGTCCCGAAAGAAGAGATTAAAAGGGGTATCGATGGTTGCGGCGTCCCGATCTTCGCCCTGCCTCTGCGCCATCTGGCCTTGGCCTTCGCGAAGCTGGCCATTACCCCAAACCCCGAAGGGAAGGCGATCGGAGATCCGGAACGACCCCTTCATCGCTTGATGAAATCGGTTCTCGATCACCCTGAAATGATTGCGGGGGATGAAAGGATCTGCACGGACGTCATGCGGATGGCACCCAGAAAAGTCTTTGCTAAGGCCGGGGCTGAAGGAAGCTATGGATTGAGCCTGATGGAGCGAGGTCTGGGCATCGCCATCAAGATTGAGGACGGAAACCCTCGAGCTCTTAACCCAGTGGTTGTGGAAGTCCTCAGACAATACGAAATCCTCGAGGGAGAAGCCCTGAAAATGCTCCAACCGTACGGCCCGAAGACACCTATTTTCAATTTCCGGAAAGACCTGGTGGGAGAGATTGAACCTATTTTCCAACTAAAAAGAACCTGATGGTTACCCCGCCCTGATCCTCTACGACGCGCGCTTGCGGAGCTTTACCATTTGTTGCTCCGCAGAAATCTACTGGGCAAAGCCTCCAGCCGTCAGCCAATAGCGGTCAGGAAGAAAAGGCAAAAAACAAGTACTCTAGGAAGGCCTACCTGGGGCAATGGAATGCGATTTCATCAATCGGTTATTTTGGCTGAAAGCGGATCGCCGACTGCGGATCGTGGCCTACAGGCGTAAATAGTCTTCCCGCGGCGGGGAGAAGATGTCGATGATCTCGCAGGGCGAATCCAGCGTTCGGCCCCCATGCTCGATGTTGGAGGGAAGAATGATGACGTTCCCTTTCTTCAGGAGATAGGATTTTTCCTTGACGATCTCCTCGATCTCCCCCTCCACCACGATCATCAGCTGCTCGTGGGGGTGTTGGTGGACGGGGAAAAGGGTGTGGGGCTCGATGCGCAGAAAGCTGATCAGGGCGTTCTGCCCAGATACCAGACGGGTCAGACAGCCTTCGTGAATCTTCTTCGGGGTGATGTCGGCCAGTTTATAAATTTTTGCTTCCACAATCGTTCCTCCTTTTTTTCTTTTCCGCCGTGAGGGCTCATGGAGAGGTCCCATCTGGCCAAGATTATCCTCTATAAATATTTTACGACTAGGTCTCCGACTTCCTGGGTGGTATAGCCCATCTCTCCTGCGGCTAAGCTTTTCACATGCTTCCCGAGCACCTGAACCATGGCGTTTTCGATGCGCTGGGCAGCTCTCTTTTCTCCTAAGTGGGCCAGCATCATCTGGCAGGCGGCGATGGCCGCCAGGGGGTTAATCGTGTTCTTCCCGGTGTATTTGGGGGCGGAGCCGCCCATGGGTTCGAACATGGAGACCCCGTTCGGATTGATATTCCCTCCGGCGGCAATGCCCAATCCTCCCTGGATCATCGCCCCCAGGTCGGTGATGATGTCGCCGAAGAGATTGTCCGTAACGACGACGTCGAACCACTCCGGGTTTTTGACCATCCACATGCAAAGGGCATCCACGTGAGCATATTCTGTCTTCACTTGGGGATAATCCTTGGCTACATCCTGGAAGGTTCTCGCCCAGAGATCGGAGGCGTAATTGAGCACATTGGTCTTGGCGGCCAGGGTCAGCTTGCGCTCCTTGTTGCGCCGCAAGCAAAACTCGAAAGCGTACCGGAGGCAGCGCTCCACTCCTTTACGGGTATTGATGGATTCCTGGATCGCCACCTCATCGGGCGTCCCCTTTTTCAGGAACCCCCCCGCCCCTGTGTAGAGACCTTCGGTATTCTCGCGAATGATGACAAAGTCGATATGCTCCGGTCCTTTGTCCTTGAGGGGTGTATTCACGCCGGGGTACAGTTTCACGGGACGCAAGTTGATGTACTGGTCGAGGGCAAAACGCAAACGCAGGATGATGCCCTGCTCCAGGATGCCGGACTTAACGTCCGGATGCCCAATGGCCCCAAGGAAAATGGCCTGCACCTTCTTGAGTTCCTCGAGAACTGAATCCGCAAGGGTTTCACCGGTCTTGAGGTAATGATCTGCCCCCAACTTGTAGAAACTGAGATCGAGTTTGAAATTCTCTTTCTCGGAAAGAGCCCGCAGAACTTTCAGCCCTTCGTTCACTACTTCCGGGCCGGTTCCATCTCCGGGAATGACGGCAATCTTGTAAGCCATTTTCCTTTCCATTACCCCCTCCTTTACCCTGTGGAGTAGTTGAATTTACTCCACAGGGTAAGCCCTCCCCCCTCAGAGGGGGAGGGGAAGGGTGGGGGGTCAATTTTTCATCTTGAATTTCTTGATGTAGTTCATCAACCCTCCGGCCTCGATGAGCTGCTGCATGAAGGGAGGGATGGGTTGGGCCTTGTAGGTTTGCCCGGTGCTTACATTTCTTATCTCCCCGCTTTCGCTATCTGCTTCCAGCTCGTCGCCCTGGCGAGCCCCGTCTACTGCCTCAATACTCTCGAAGATGGGCAGGCCCATGTTGAAAGAATTACGGTAGAAGATGCGGGCAAAGCTCTTGGCCACGACGCAAGAGAGACCGGCGGATTTGATGGCTAGGGGGGCGTGTTCCCTGGAGGAGCCGCAGCCGAAGTTGTCTTCGGCCACCAGGATGTCTCCGGGCTTGATCTTCTCGAGAAATTTCGGGTCGATGTCCTCCATGAGGTGAGAAGCCAACTCAGCCGGGTCTGTGGTATTGAGGTAACGAGCGGGGATGATGGCGTCGGTGTCGAAGTTCATCCCGAATTTCCACGCTCTGCCTTTATAGATCATAAACCCTCCAGGAAAAGTGAAAATTTGAAGTGCGAAGTTCGAAGTGCGAAGTTCAAATATCTTGATTCGCCAGAATAATCCTCTTTAGGCACTTTAGTTCACTTTAGGCATTTTAGCTACTGTATTTCATGTCAAGGGAAAAAATTAGGCTGTTTGCCAGCGGCAACGGTTTTTAATCATGGTGTTTAAGATCGTTAAGAGCTTTCTCATGCAAGCGGTAATCACTACT
>Ga0187886_1002521_pt1 | contig 14629 bp, 14 predicted proteins | sample June2016WEW_20_1_FD_133001 | JGI IMG/M metagenome (GOLD analysis project Ga0187886, IMG submission 133001) | Peatland microbial communities from SPRUCE experiment site at the Marcell Experimental Forest, Minnesota, USA - June2016WEW_20_150 | ecosystem: Environmental > Terrestrial > Soil >... | reverse complement strand
CTTAATCGTAAAGAAGCCCCAATGGTACATCGTGGGGTGGGACCGTTCCATGGGTAGCCAGACTGATTTCGCCGTTGAAGTCGAGGGAAGACTACTCTCCCCGGGAAATGATGGCGAATATGGCATCGTGTTCCGGCGTGAAAATCCGGATATAGACTCTAATTTTTATGTGTTTTCCATCAAAAACGGGACGTACACAATACAGAAATACATCCAGGGGAAATGGTCTCCAATACAGAATTGGAAGGCATCAAGCTATATCGGAACCGGACAGAGTACCAACCTTCTGAAACTGGTGTGCAAAGGCACCCAAGTTGACCTATACGCCAACGGGCAGAGACTGACATCTATTAACGACGCTTCGATTAGTAGCGGATACATCGGGCTGGAAGCAGCACAGTTAAACGCCCACGTCCATTTTGATAACTTCAAACTGTATGGAGTATCAGAGTCGAACTAGACAAAAAAACCCGATGGCCTCGCCAGGGTCAGATATAATCAGCATCATCTTGTCAGCGTTAAGGGGCAGTTTTGCTTCGATTTGAACATGACGACTTGTTGGGGAGCCGACAAGATAACATTAACTCAGAATGTGACCCAATAAAATTTTCCCTTGCCGTCAGGTATCATTGCCGGGCGTTTCTGTAGTTTGACTATACCCTTTGGTCGTTGAGACCTCCAGGAATACGAAGGGTTTAGTGATTTTCTTCACAACCAAAGGACAATGCTTTAAGCCTGGCGGAATAGAAACAACCGTAGCGCTCGTTATAATATGCTCCTCTAATTCATCACCCAGACAGATACTGATTTCCGCCCCCAGATCATTTATGTTTTCCGGATTCCCACCGATGAAGCAAAGCAATTCGTGAAAATTATGGGAATGAGTTATTGGCACCTCATAGTTTGTATTAATGCAGTGGTAACCCAGAGTGGTACCTGACCCATATTCATCGTGATGAGCAAATATCGACGTGCCGGTCATTCCTGGTTCCGTTTCTTTATAAAAAGGTCCTCGAATCACGTGTCTCCAATATTTCTTCTTCTCCATTTATAGTACCCTCCCCTTGAGTCTATATGAAAACTATATTTGAATAAAAAATGTTGCTGATTTACATACCACCGTAAAATTTCCTGTTAAATTGTTTAGGATGGTTAAAGTGTGAATATATCGTGATTACTACACATTTAATATATTTTAATATATGAAATAATAACTTGTATCGTTTTCCTGGGGGCATGATTAACGACTTTGATTTCTTATCCAGTTAAGATACTTTAAGAGTGGATAATTCACTACTTCAAAGCAATAATGCATAGGATTATCAAACTACCTCACGAGAGCGAATAGTACCCCTATTACTTAATAAGCGGGATATCTCCCAAATTGATATCTTTTTCAGTGCTGAGTTTATCAAAGGTCTCGGCTGCGAACCCTTTGGCTTCTATCTTCAGGTCATAGACGCCTACCTCCAGTCCCTCAAACCAGAAGTCGCCGAAGCCGTCTGTAATGGTGGTTCTTTTAAAATTCCTGGGACCGCTAAGCGTACACGTAGCGCCAATGACTACCTCTTTTCTCTTGGGGTCGTAAACGGTGCCGGCGATGAACTTCTTCGGGATATTTAGATAATAACACCTTGGCTTAGCGCCTTTTTGCGGGTTCAGCACCTCGGCTTTAGCGATAAGGTTCTTGAACTCGAACTCCTCGCCGAACTTTATCGCCTCGGTGGGGCAGGCATCGGCGCAGCGGGGTATCTTCCACTCGCCGCTATCTAGTAGGTGGGCGCAGCCTGTGCATTTCTGGGCGATGTTGAGGCTTTCATTGAAAAAGATGGCGTTATAGGGGCAGACATCCACGCAGGCCCTGCAGCCGGTGCATTTCTCGGGGTCAATAATGACCAGGCCGTCGTCCCTTTTATACATCGCTCCCTCGACAGGGCATGCGGGGATGCATGGTGCTTCGTCACAATGCTGGCAGGGGACGGGAATGTAGTGCATCTTAACCTTGGGCACGGTGCCGCGGATATGTTCGGTGAGCCGCATCCAGAACTGGCCAGTGTCCGGCTGGGGCTTGGCATAGGGCGTCCAATCGTTGCCAACATGTTCGTCCTTGCAGGCGATCTGGCATGAGTAGCAGCCATTACAAATACCAACATTGATGATAAATATTTTCATCACATACCTCTTTCTATCCAGGCGTTGAACCGCAGGCCGGCCGCCGGGTCGTACTCTCTCTTGAATGCCTCGGGATACTTCTTTCTAAGCTCATCTAAATCAACCGTGCCAACTTCAACTAAGAAGCCACTTACGACCATTCCTGTAGCGTTTTTAGAAGTAATATTATGTGGTGTTATGGTATTAATAGCCCCACCCCTATCCAGTTCCCCGGGCACTATCGGGTCGTACCTCGCCCCGTGATCTATATAGACGACGCCGGGCATTATCCTCTCGGTCACGTAGGCGCCACCCAGTACAGTTCCCCTCTCGTTGAATATCCTAACGACATCGCCGTTTTTAATACCCCTGGCCCCGGCATCTTTCGGGTTCATCCAGAGAGGTTCATACTTGTAACCATCCGCCCCGGTGACTTTGCCGGTCGGGGCTTCTCTTGTCCAGGAGATATCATCACACTGGGCATGGCAGCGCCAGCGGGGGTGGTTGGACACGATGAGGAGAGGATATTTCCTTGCCCTTTCGCTGGAGAGTGCCTCGTCGTGACTCTCTCCTTTCTCAATCCAGTGCGGTACCGGCGGCCTTTCATTGTCTTCCGGGAAATGCTTGGCCAGTCCGGTAGACTCATATTCCAGCAAGCCGGTAGGCGTCTTCAGAGGGTGGTTCTTGGGGTCTTCGTAAAACTCCTGCAAACCGACCTTACGTTCCTTCCATTTCGGGTCGGTCGGGACGACGAAATATCCCTTTTCGACGAACTCTTCGTAAGTGATAAACTCCTTGGCGCCGGAAGTTTCGAAACCAAGTTTAATATAATCTTGTACACTCCTGCCTCCGGTCAATTTCTCCAGCAAGCCGAGCCTCTCGGCTATCAGACATACCGCTTCATAGTCACTCACGGACTCTCCCACGGGCTCTATGCACTTCTTCTCATGCAGCATGACGCGGAACTGCCCGTTTCCCGAGTCCATATTGATGTCGTCTTCCTCGAACTTGGTATTAATTGGCAGGACGATATCGGCGAAGATGCAGTCGTTTTCCAGCCACGGGTGCTGGGCCAGGATAAACTCTATCTTCGGGCTTCGCAGCGCCTTGATATAGGAATTGGTATCGTTCCAGCAGGTTATCCAGCAGGGGGTATCCGTCCATATCATGTGGACTTCAGGGCAACCCTCCGCCGGATAGGTATATTTTACGAACTGGTCTGTTGTGTCCGCGAGGCATAGCGTCGTGCCGTACCAGCTGATGGGCGGGTTGAGAAGGGCATCGTGGATAAGGTCTTTGGGAATAAACTGCTTGGGGTAGATATTTTCCGGCGTCATGCCGCGACCGAAGTGAACGAACCCTTCTTTTTTAATATCCCAGGCTTTAATATCCCAGACGACCGGGACCATGGAACCCCGGCTGGCCTTACTGGGATATATGGGAACGATACTTTCCGGCATCGGGTTCTGATTGTGCATATTCCATTCGATCATCTTGATTTGATGAGTACCAGGCTTGCCCAAGCCCTGCATTCCCAATAACATAGGTTCGAGCCGGCCATTCTCCGTAGCATATGGTACCCTGATGCCGGGGCCACCGTTACCATGGGGTAGCGTTGTCGGCACGGATGCCCAGTACCTGGCCAGGGCTTTGATGGTCCACTCGGGGATACTGGTTTTTTCTGAAGCCCATGCCGGTGTCTTGGGAATCCCGTCCTCTTTTCCCAGGACGTAATCCTCAAACTTGTCGAATCCGTGGGCGTGCGTGGCTATATATTTCTTGTCGTAGGTACCTTCGGTCATCCAGAGATAGGCTATAGCCAGTCGTAAAGCGGCGTCAGTACCCGGCAGGATAGGGATCCACTTATCAGCATGGACAGCGGCGCCGTAGTTGAGGTCGGGGCAGATGTATACCTGCTTGATACCGATATCAGACCACCAGTAACACAAGCGGCTGGCCATCTGTCCATCGAGTCCCCAGGGAGTCGTCTCGGGGTCACATCCCCAGAATAGGAGAAGCCTAGTATTCTCAGCGATATCAGGCATGACGTTGGCATCCGGCACCATCTGACCAACAGGTTCCATTCCCCAGACATGCTTCGCCCCCCAGTACCAACCTTCCCAACTGTCCGGATTCCTGGTCTGTAATGTATATCCTCCCAGTAAATCGAGGAGTCTGGTGCCACAGGCATGGGAACAGTGTACGGTCTTCATTTCCCCGTGCCCGTCCATCTGGGCGAGGATAGCGTACGGCCCGTATTCCTTGATTACCCTTTTCATCTCTTTGGCGATGATATCCAGGGCCTCGTCCCAGGAAATCCTGACATATTTACTTTTGCCGCGGTTCTGCGGATTCCTCTCGCCGTCGGGATCCCAGTCGACCCTCTTTAGTGGGTAGAGAACCCGGTTGGGAGAGTAGACTCGCTTTTTATAAGCCAGGCTGTAGGTACCTGGCAACGCCTTCATGCCTGGTTCGAAGGTTTTTCCGTGAGCTTCCATCTTCCAGGGATTAAAGTCTTTCTTATCATATTTCCAATCGAAGTGTAACGGTCTTATCCTGACTATTTTGCCGTTCTTAACATCAACCACCGAAGAATTAGCATTGGGACCAAACCCCAGAGTGATCGGGAGCGATTTTTCCTCTCCGGCTTTTATATTAAGTTTGTCTTTTTTTACCATGTGGTTCTCCCCTCATTAACGAAAATCTATCTATTAAACAACAACTACCTGATATGACTTTAGCGAATCATGGAACATTTTCCTTTATCTGGCATAGTGTTGAGCAGGTTTGCGGTCGCTTATATCAAGTTAAAATGTGTACTATATTACGCCTCTAAGTCTGGGGTCAAGTGCATCCCTAAGACCGTCTCCTACCATAGTGAAACCGAACACAGCTATCATGAGAGCAAAGCCAGGGGCAAAAGAAAGTATTGGAGCCCTGAGAAGGTAATTACGGCCGTCGCTAATCATACTACCCCAGGCTGCAGTAGGTGGCGATACTCCTAGGCCTAGAAAACTAAGACCGGCCTCGGCTAATATAACTTCGCCCATCACCATAGTTACCATAACAATAAGTGGCGGGAAGCAGTTGGGGAGTAAATGGCGAAACATCACAAGCGAGTGGCTGGCTCCCATAGACCGTTCCGCCATAATGTAATCATTTTCTTTGGCCGTGATAACCTGACCGCACATTAACCTGGCGCTTACTGGAACTAGACTGACCGTAAGGGCAATGATAACGTTTAAAATCCCCCCACCGAGTAATGATGCGATCATCAGTGCCAGTAATATCATGGGGAAAGCCATCAACGCGTCCATTATCCTCATGATAATGGTGTATGACCAGCCGCCGACATATCCGGCAACTAAACCCAGTAAAAAGCCGATTATCGAAGAAGAAAAAACCACAACCAGACCTATCATCAAGGAAGTTCGTGCGCCGTACATTATGCGGGTCAACGTGTCTCTGCCAAGAGTATCGGTGCCTAAAAGGTGTTGAAGACTGGGGGGTTGCAGGGTTTCTTCCAATGATGTCGAGGAAGGATTGTAGGGAGCTAACAACGGGGCAAAAATGGCAATGATGGTGAGTATCAGGATCATAACTAATCCGGATGTTACTATCCACCGGCTGAAGAACACTCTGTTAAAACGCCGAAACTCAGTGACACGAATTGGAGTTTCTGTTATCGTGGGAGTTTCTAACATTCACGGTTCACACTTTCCTAATCGAATCGGACTCTTGGATCAAACCAACCGTAGGCAAGGTCGACAAGGAGGTTTATCAATACGATGGATGAAGCTATTAACAGGATAATACACTGGACATATGGGTAATCCTTGTTGATGATTGAAGTAACCAATAGTCTACCCATACCAGGAATATTGAATACCATCTCAATTATCACTGCACCGCCAATAATTATGGAGAGATGTACCCCCGCCAGCGTGACAACCGGGATTATTCCATTTCTCAAAGCATGCTTGAACACAACAACCCTCTCCCTCAATCCTTTGCTCCAGGCAGTTCGAATGTAATCCTGGTGCATGACCTCCAATAAACTGGAGCGCATTTGACGTGACGATCCGGAGATGGGGTTGACGACTAAACATGCCAGCGGCATGATAACCTGTTTCGTGCTTAGCCAAAAATCATCAAATGGCGAAGTAAAACCCATGGTCGGCAGCCATCCAAGTCGCAGACTAAATAGGTATACCAATATCATACCGAGCCAGAAACTGGGCACAGTTATCCCTATATTTGATAAAAAAACCACCAAGTTGTCTAACCATGTTCCACGTCTCATAGCGGCAATAATGCCCAACGGGATACCAATGATATGCCCGATGATCCAGGATGCTATGCCTATATACACGCTTATGACAGCCCGTTTCATTATTTCCGGTCTTACAGGACGATGGTCAAAAATTGAGACACCAAAGTCACCTCTTAGAGCCTTGCCGGTAAAGTCTACATACTGTACAATCAAGGGTTTGTCCAGTCCATGTTCGTGCCTTAATTGCTCTATTTGTTGTTGATTGTATTCGCGAACGCTGGTTGCAGTTACAATCAGTAAAATCGGGTCACCGGGGAGAAGGCGCATAGCAAAGAACACAAAAAAAGAAACTATAGTAAGAATGATTACAGCTAGTATCAACCTGCGGATGATAAATGTTAGCATAAAATATTAGCTATCACAGATAATTTTACCCGGAGTAAATTAACCAATTTAAAACACTTTTAAGGTAGGCCGGCAATATCGTCCCTCCGGCCTACCTTAGTAAGTTATGCAATATCCCTTATCAAGTTACTTATTTAGCCATATGTTTTCAGGACGGAAGTAGAACCCGAAATTGAGCGTCATAGCGCCGCTATCCATAACATAGGGAGCTTCCGCAAAGGAGATGCCACAATTGGAGACGGGGAACATAATACACATATCATAAACCATATCAGTAGCCTTTTTCATCAAGTTGACATCCGGAGTCGGAGAACTTAGGCTCTCCATTACCGCGGCTAAAAGTTCCGGAGGAACGGCTTTTGACAAAAAAACATTGCCCTCGTTAGTAAACCAAAATCTGAGACTTTCATTCCAGTTTGGGTAAGCATTTATTCCGTCCAGAACCAGACCTTCAAAGGATCCGCCATCATATAACTCGAAAAACTTGGCCTCTTGCCAGTAAACAATTTCCGCTTTGATGCCTACTTTGCCCAGGTAGTCCTGAATGGCTACTGCCAAATCCCTGTTGCAGCCAGGAAACGGGTAAATCGTGGTACTGAACCCATTTGCAAATCCCGCTTCATTCAAAAGTTCTTTTGCCTTCTCAGGGTTATACCTGCGGCCTACAAAATTGGGGTCATAGATCCCCTTGGTGTAAGGCGCTGCAAGCTGGTACGGTGCTGTCCATTCGCCATAACCCAGCCCTGTAGCTATTGGCTCGCGGTTTATAGCGTATTCTGCCGCCTGTCGTACTCTCACATCAGCCCACGGAGAAGCCGGGTTACCCCCGGACGGAATTAGACAAAAATTCGCTTCATGCATACTCCTGATATTCATACCGATGGCCTTCATATCAGCAGTCTCTCTACCCAGTTCGCCAACCGTCATGTCTCCTTCCCCGGCCTCCATGGCATTTCTTCTGGCTGACCAGTCAGGGACATATTTTATTATGAAGGCATCGACATAGGGTTTGCCAGCCTCCCAGTAGTTGGGATTTCTTACGACTTTAGTTTCGACGTCCTGTATATAGTGATCGAATATGAAAGGTCCGGTTCCCACCGGATGGAGCCGTATCCATTCGAGGCCGTTTTTATTGAATGCTGTTGGCGATACCATATTATTGCCGCTAAACCCATCCATTACCGTGTTTCGCCAAGACTTTAAATTAACTCTAACGGTATAGTCGCCTAAAACGTCTACGGATTCCCAATTCGGTTCCCTCCCAGCCTTTATTAACGTATCATAGTTAAATTTGACTGCCTGTGCGTTGAAATCCGTGCCATCATGAAACTTGACGCCCTTTCTCAGTTGGAAAGTAACGGACTTGCTATCTTGAGCAACATCCCAAGATGTAGCCAGCCACGGTTCGTGCTTCCCCTCAACGGTAGTCCTGATAAGCCCCTCGAAAAAGAACTGCAGGGTATGCGATATTTCACCGAAACATTCGACTGGCCAACCAAGGCTGCCTGTTGCTCCACGCCACAGAAATGTTACAGTGCCGCCGGTCTTGTGCGTTGGTGTGGGTGTTGGCGTTGGTGCGGGTGCTGGTGCCGGTGTCGGTGCGGGTGCTGGTGCCGGTGTCGGTGCGGGTGCTGGTGCCGGTGTCGGTGCGGGTGCTGGCGCTGGCGCGGGTGCTGCTTCTTTGGCGCAACCGACCAGAAGCAGCCCGGCAATAACAATAACCGCTATGGTAAGGAATATCAGCTTCTTCATAATATATATTTTTTACCTCCTCAGTTCAGATAATATTACCTTTATATTCTCAATATTTTCACGGATTGCGGGTGGTTCATCCCCGCATATATTGAAAGTGGAGGTGAATCACCCGGCTTTCCGGGAGAACTAATATTTTTTTTATTCTTTTGCTCCTGACAATAATGTAGATATACGTTCTGTACTCTGCTAGACCTTGCTCGATCTGACCAATTTATATCATAAGCTTTTCCTCCTATAGTTGGATGAATCCATTTCAATTTTTAGACCCGTTTACCCATACATGGTTCCGGGGCCCGTAGTAAACTCGAATATTGGTCTATCAGCTCTTATCACGTTTAACGGGCAATGCATTAGTCCTTTAGGAATAAACACGAGACAGCTTCTGGTGAAGGTATGTTTCTCGTCGCCCAGCCAAAGCTCGATTTCTCCATAGAGGTCATAAGGGTCGTCCGGGTTAGTGCCGAAAAATCCGATGACTTCGTCAAAATCATGTTTATGGGGCTGGGTCGGGGGACCGGCAGGCTCGCCGGGACGGAGATACACCCAAACGGTTTCGACATAGAACGCGCCCGGCACTACCTCACTATCCAAAAACAATATACGGCCACCCCGTCCTTTAGCAGCCGCTCGAATCATCGGCGGAGTCCAGGCTGCTCCAACAACATTTTCCTTGAGTTTCGTCACAATATATTTACCATATTTTGACTTAGCCATTACCCTGGTTTCTCCTTGAGTCTTCGACCGATATTTTTTCAAGCGTACATTTTCCCATGGTGTGTGGTAAAACTAAAGATTGGTTTTTTCACTTTTCTGTAGATTAACGGACAATGCATTAACCCTTTGGGAATAAATATAATGCAAGATTTAGTTATGATATGTTTCTCATCACCCAACCAGAACTCGACCTCTCCGTTTAATTCATATGGGTCACTAATATCGGTGCCGAACATGCAAAGGACTTCATCATAATCGTGTTTATGAGGTTCGGCTACGCTTCTGGGCTCTTGTTTGGTTTTTCGCGGACCGCCAAAGGCAACCTCTACGTAAAAAGCACCGGGAACTACTTCACTATCTAAAAATAATACTCGCCCTCCCCTGCCTTTTCCGGCAGCCTGGACGGGGTTGGTCCACGACGCCTCGGCGATGTTTGGTTTCAGTTGTGTGACAATGTACTTCCCGTATTTTGTTCCGTCCATTTAACTCTTTACTCCTTTCGCATATTTATATGACGAATCCGGTTAAATATACATTTTCCCTGGTCCTGCGGTGAACGTGAATATAGGGCGCTCTACTTTGAGGAAATTTAACGGGGCATGCTGTAATCCTGCGGGGATAAAGATGATACAGCTCCTGGTCAGGATGAATTTTTCATCGGCCAACCAGAACTCGACCTCGCCGCATAAATCATAAGGATCGTCCATGTTGGAGCCGAACATGCAAAGCACTTCATCATAATCGTGTTTGTGGGCCGTGGCTCCGGGTTTAAAAGGTTCACCGGCCTTTCGGGGAAGGGCCCAGTCCGTTTCCACGTAAAACGCTCCTGGGACGATTTCGCTATCCAGCCAGAGCATCCGCCCGCCGGTCCCTTTCCCCGCCGGCCGCATTTCCGGGGTCCAAGCGGCTTCTTTTATGTTTTGTTTTAGCTTCGTGATAACATACTTATCGTATTTTGAAGTGGACATTTTTTTAACCCCCTTGTTAGTTAACTAATTTACTCAATAAAGCGTCCTCACTAAAAGTCAAACTGAAAATAAAAATATGAAAGTCAATTTCTAAAAATCTTTATAAATTATCGCAACTTTAGCATAATACATTCTATTTGTCAACATATTTTAATGATGTATTTCTTGACAATAATCACGACCTCACGTATAATTTCCCTAATTATGGAGAATAAATTCCAAAATTGAGGAAATATGAACACTATTGAAAGAGCCCTTGATATTTTTGAAGCTATTCTGAACAATAAGGGCGAAATAACGTTAATTGATTTGGCCAAGGCGACCGGCCAGAGTATGAGCACGACTCATCGGATTTGCTCCGTCCTGATTAAGAAGAGATATCTTTATCAGCAAAGGGAACGCGGGAAATATTCACTGGGGTATAAATTTTTACTGTTTAATGATATTGCGAATACCAGCAGTAACATTAAGACAGAGGCAATGCCGTTCTTGAAAGACCTATCCGAAAAAATATCCGAAACAGTAATTCTTTCCGTATACGATGGCATCGAGCCGATAGATATCGCGTCCGTTGTTCCTGACCTGATATTGAAAGCGGTTCCGGGCCTGAATCAAATGTCACCATGCCATTGTACCGCCGTGGGAAAAGTTTTTCTGGCTCATATGCCGGACGAAATGATAGAAAAAATTCTCAGTTCACTAGAGCTTAAAGTCTACACTGAGCGCACGATAACCGATGTTAATCGCTTAAAAGCAGAACTCCGGACGATTGTCAAAGAAGGTATCGCTTACGACGATGAAGAGTTTCTCATCGGCTTAAGAAGCGCGGCGGCTCCGGTGAGGGGTGAAAGCGGTGAAGTTTTTGCCTGCGTAAGTTATCTGGCCCCTTCTACTCGCGTAAGCTCCTTAAAGATGAAACAATTTACACCTTTAGTTAAAGCTTGCGCATTATCAGTTTCGAAGGCATTAGGATATCAGGACAAAGGCGCTAACAGAAAACGACGGGTATCCCAGATTCAACGTTAATTCTACTAAATAAAACAACATCAAATTATTCAAAGAAAGGAAGGAGTCAATGGCTACACTGGAAGAATTGCAAAAAAGAATACAGAGGTTGGAGGACATCAAGCAAATAGAAAAGTTACAGAGGATTTACGGCTATTACCGCGATTACGAAGAATGGGAGAAGGTGGTCGACCTTTTCAGCGATAAAGCCGAGTCCGTAGAAGAGTGCGACTATGGCGTCTATAAGGGCAAAGAGGGCGTCCGTCGCTATTATATCGATCTGCTTAAAGGGGGCAAGCAGGCCAAGCCGAGGGTTGGCTATATGTCCATCGGCATGCAGATCCAGGGCGTCGTTACCGTCGACCCCGATGGCAGAAATGCCAAAGGCCGCTGGTATGGCTTTTTCGTAGAAGCCCGGCCTATCCTGAGTCTACATGATGGCGAACTCAGACAGCTCTGGGCCCACGGCGCCTATGAGAATGAATATGTCAAGGAAGAAGGCAAGTGGAAAATTAAAAAGTTGTTTTTCTTCCTTAATTTCCGCACCCCTTATGAGGACGGCTGGCTAAAGACCCCTGTCGTGAGCCATAACGGCCCTGACCTGAATGTACCACCGGACGCACCACCAACCAACTTCCACCCCTTTCCCTCAGGTGTCCACTTCCCGATGCATTTCAAGCACCCCATTACCGGCAAATAAGCACGAAGGTGGCATATCGTGAATCTGGAAGAACTGGAAAAGCAGGTAACCCTGCTGGAAGACGTACACGAAATAGAAAACCTGCAAAAACTATACGGCTATTACTTCGATTACACGATGTATACTGAAGTCATCGACCTTTTCTCCGAGAACACGGATTCTGTCGAGGTGTCCGGTCATGGGGTGTTCCGGGGCAAAAAGGGCGCCAAGCGTATGTATAACGCTATGCTCGGTAGGAAACACCCGGGATTGACGTTCTTCGAGATCATGCAGTCGCAGGGGGTTGTCGAAGTCGCCCCCGACGGGAAAACCGCCACGGGGCGCTGGTACACCCCATCGTTCGAGAGCCGACCTGTCGGCGGCACCCAGAGGCAGACATGGCAGTTCGGTGTTTATGATAACGAGTATATCAAGGAAAACGGTAAGTGGTACTTCAAAAAGCTGCATTGGAACCTCACTTTCTGGCCATCCTTCGAGTCCGGCTTCGTCAAGGTTCCCAGGCTATCGGACGACATCTCATTCCTTAGCGCCGATGCTCCCGCGACCGCCTACCATCCTTACCCCTCCGGATATCATGTCCCATATCCCTTCAAACACCCGGTTACCGGCGAATAAACGAATAGTGCTTAAAAGGTGGTGAAATATGAATCTGGAAGAACTCGAAAGGCAGGTACAACTCCAGGAGGACATCCAGGAGATTGAGCACCTGCAAAGGACATACGGTTACTATTTCGATAACAATATGTGGCCGGAGATTATCGACCTGTTCTCGGATAATGCCGAGTCCGTGGAGATAGTCGACCACGGCGTGTTCTATGGCAAAAAGGGTGTCAGGCGGATTTACTGGGATATGTTCGGCGGCGGCGGAGGGCCGAGACACTACCCGAACTGGATGCAGTTCATCGTCATGCAAATCGGCGGCGTGGTGAATGTATCTCCCGATGGTAAAACCGCTTTGGGCAGGTGGCAGACCTGGTTGATGGAATCCATGCCCTTCGGCGCCTACAACCGGCAGGAATGGCGGCACGGGTATTACGAGAATAAATACGTCAAAGAAGACGGTAAGTGGAAATTCTCTTTACTGCACTGGAACAATACCTTCTGTACGCCTTTTGAGGTCGGCTGGCTGAAATACCCCCAGATGGGCTGGATGCCATTACCCGATGCTGACCTCCCACCGACGGCTTTCCACCCCTACCCGTCCGGCTATCATGTACCTTATCATTATAAGCATCCCATTGCCAGTGAGTAAACTGATAATAGAACATCTCATTTTAGCAGGGAGGCGAGGTATCTTGCCCCCAACAGTAATACCACCTCTTGGGTCGTTACCATAGTTAGAGAAAAAGAGCACCTCCATTCAATCTTGGACAATATTCCCTTTGCTCAATATGTGCGTAAAAAAGAGTGAGGCGTAGAAAACATGCTCTTTGCCTCACTCTAAATGATTTATCCATCAAACAAGGGGTTAGTTTTTACCGATTCTTACCCCTTTGAGGATAAATATATCGGACACCGGCTTCGTAGCCACTTTCTAGGCTCCGCTTCTGTAACTCACCGTCTGGACCCACTAGGACGCCTCCCGGCGAGGCTTACGATACTCGTTGGCGCTCTGCTACAAGGACGTGTACGAGGTCGTAATGCCGCTTTCGATAGGATTGCCTTAAAATTCATACTTAACCAGTCACTTTTGTCCAGATTGTTACATCCACATCTGCGTAGCGCCCTAACTTTCATTAAAAAATATCCTCAGTCTCTGAAGTTCTCAAACATTGGATCCTTTATAATGAAATCACCGAGGACTATACTCAGTTTATAAAGTACACGTTGACCTCTGGAATGTTGTTAAAAGGAGGTGAAGTATGTCACTTATACCAGCTTTCGAAATAGGTATATGGAATGCTTGGATTTTAGCAATTGTTTTGTTATTGTATGCATTTATACCATATCTAATCAAAGATTTTACGAAGAAAATGGGTCAATCAGAAGAGAGTGGGAAAAGCAGTGCTTTTTTGACAATACTCTTCTTCATCCTGATGATATGCTCCATTTTCCTGCCACTAAAATTGGGGACGGTGTGGTTTTATACAGGTCTTTTCATTTATCTTCTGGGATTGATCATCATTACCATAGCTATGGTGAATATTGCGTCTACGCCACTGGGCAGGCTGTTTGAAAAAGGGGCATATCGTTACTCAAGAAATCCAGAGAGTCTAGGCATGATAATTATATTTATAGGTATAGGGATAGCTTCGGCTTCCTGGTTTTACTTACTGCTTTCAGCCATTTTGATAGTCCTGACATACTTTGAGGTAGCCGCTGAAGAACGTTTCCTCATCGGGCAGTATGGCGATGCCTACCGTGATTATATGAATAGAACCCCCAAATGGTTAGGAATTCCCAAAATAGTGAAATCGAAATAAAAATAAGTGGCAGTGACTGGATTTGAACCGCCGACCAAGGGCTTATGAGTCCCTTTGTTCAGTATGGGGCTAAGAGAGTCAGGTTACTCCTATTATCGTTTAACAAATTAGTATCAAGTGAAATCACAATATTGCATTTTGTTACCTCATTACACCTCGGCTGATTCGGTAAAGGCTTCAGCAATTGACACGAGTCAGACTCCAGGATACAATACGCCATGTGAAGCAGTTTCAT
>Ga0187886_1002520_pt1 | contig 14636 bp, 11 predicted proteins | sample June2016WEW_20_1_FD_133001 | JGI IMG/M metagenome (GOLD analysis project Ga0187886, IMG submission 133001) | Peatland microbial communities from SPRUCE experiment site at the Marcell Experimental Forest, Minnesota, USA - June2016WEW_20_150 | ecosystem: Environmental > Terrestrial > Soil >... | reverse complement strand
GGCAGCGGTCGTCGTCCGGGCTCGTGCCTGTCCTCCAAGGCTTCCGAGTGCGACAGCGTGAATGTTTTTCATGCGCTTTATATTACTTAACGCTAAGAAGGTTTGTCAAGCGAATTCTTAGGTACGGAGTGACAGCGTAGGGGATCTCCGGCCAAGTGCCTCCTGCCAGCCGCATTCAGATGGTGGAGAGAACACAGGGGGTGGTTCGGGAAGGTTTCTCAAGTGTTCTGCCGGCGCCCCCCTCGGTTTACCCTGAAGCGCGGAGAATCAGAGACCCGGTCTGCTGACTTCCTCAGGGGTCGGAAACACAGGACAAGTCGATCTGGCCCCAACGACGCAAAACACGAGTCTGCGGGCGAGGGGGTTCCCCCCTCCTCTAAACAGCCCGGCTGAGTCTGTGACCCTCCGCTCGGCGCTTTCTTAAGAAAAAACTGAAGAAAGAAAAAATCAAAAAATACGGGGCGATACGTATTCACCACCGGCAGTTAGGCGAGTTTTCACACCAAGCTCCACGTGCAGTACTGCACTAACGTGAGCCGCCGAAAGCTGTAGAGTCGAAGCAGGAGATCCTTGGCGGTCATTTCGCCCCTTCGATAGGTACCCTGAGCCCGCATGTCCACAGAACGGGGTTGTATCAAAGGGCCGGTAAAACAGGGCTTCACTCTCTGGAAGAGCATGCCCAGCGCTCCCATGCTTCGGCTGCATCAAAGGATTTCCTTTGTTACGAGGTCGGTTAGAGTAGGACTCACCCACTGCTATGACCACAACCGCGACCAGAGGTGTGTCCGCATCCTGCTGCCAAGCGATGTTCGGTTCGAGCGGCGCGCGGACGGCGTACAACGAAGGGGACGGCGCAGACAGACGACCATACGCTCGTGGTTGCGGTGCGAGCCGGATCCGACTAACAACCACGGGGTAGGCCAGGCAGTGAATTGCACCCTATCTGAGTGTGCTCGGCAGTCTCGAATGTGCCGAAGACGCACAGGCAAAGCCGTTGGGAAGAGTAGACAGAAGCTGGGGTGTTGTAGGAAGAGCTTACGGGTCGTGGGGAGCGGACCGAACCTACATGGGCGGCACCGAGTGCGGCGGGCGAAACATCTCCCTCGTTAACATCAAGAAAATCGCTAAGGCCCTAGAGATCTCCCTGTCCGACCTGTTTCGCCGTGTTTGATCCGTCCTTTCACGAGAGAGTCCTCACGGCGGGAATCTCAAGGCCGAGCCCAAAACGCGCACCGTTCTGCTTAGAAACTGCCGAATAACTCCGTCGGCAGGAAAGCAATTGGCTTGGTGCAGATAGGTGTTTCGGTCATTTCGGATTACGTTCAAATCCATGATCTCCGCCGGCGTGAAGCGCGATCCACCAATTCCGTTGTCTCCAATGTACATCTGGGACGAGCCCAGAGTGGCATGTACCGGTGCGTGCGGGCGTCCCGGCTTCGCAGCTTCATTCCGAACAATTTGCGCCAACAGCGAGTCAATTGCCCTGGAGGCGTGGAATATCTGCAAACTGACTCTCCTGGTTTGTGTGGGTGTCTTCCCGGCGCCTACAAAATGGTTGTACTCCTCTATCACTTCGCGGACTGGGGCCTGCGTTGCCCAAGGACTTCCCTGAAGGAGGCTGAATATTGACCTGATCTCTTGCCTAAAGGTGTCCACGATCGAGTGACTCTCGTAACTGAGTGATCTGGTCTACCGTAAAGAGTTCCCAGCCGACGGAAAGCAATGCCCTTACATACCGATAGGGATCGTGATCCGGCCCGCAAATATTACCGTCCACGATGAGGGTTGGACGGGAGTCTCGCGGCCGAGGCCACAGACGTGTGCCATCGAGTTGGTATCTCACCAGTCGGCCCTTCGCCATGAGGTACCGCAGCCTTTCCCTTGACCCATACCGCCCGGATTGGATGACATCGATTGCCACATCCTCGCGGTCCGCAATACCGATAGCGAAGTCGAAACCATAGCGTCGTGGCAATCGAGCAAGATAGCCCTTAACGTTGGGGACAAACCGACGACGCACGAATGGCCGATCGACTGATTCAGCGATTAGGTGCGCGATTAGGTCTTCAAACTCGCGCGCAGGGAGTTTAGGACTTCGCCCCTTGTCTACCAGCGGCTTGTATTTGGCTTCGTCAAAACGACGAAGCTCCATCGAAACCTGTTCTCGTTCTCCTGCCAAGAAACCGGCCAATGCAAGACTTCGTCGGAGCCCAACTAGTCTCTCGCGCAGATTGCTCGAAAGGAAATAGGGTTTCCAATCATTTGGGAAGTAGAATCCGTCAAACGTATTCCGAAGCATGAGGCCAATGTCATCTCCCGGGGGGGCGGCAATGTCCTCTAGTTCTGCCAATACCAGAGCTGATACGACACAATGTTCTCCCACGTTGAGCTTGACCTCAATCAGGTCTTCCAACCAAGCGAGCGCGGTCCCCCAACCCACACTTCTTTTGACCTGATACAGGAACACAACAATGAGCCTGCCCAACTCTGGGATAATCAGGAGATCAGGTTGGTGTAGCAAATCGGGGAAATATGGTCGCTCCTGGAAGGATTGAGATGGTAAGCCAGCCACAAGGGTATTGACTACCCTTTGCTTGCGTTCACCTCGTCGCCCTTCGACCACCAGTGACTCCCTCTATAGAATCAACGGAACTGCAGGCCGGCCCAGAGGTAGAGCTTCTTATCGCGGAGGTGGAAACGCTCGCGGGGGACGTTGAGCTTGCCACGCACGTTTCGAACTTTGGGCGGCACCTTTCCTTTGAGCTTCCCTTCGAGTTCCTCATAGGGTACTGCCCAGGGGATGCCCTCGGAGACGGTTTCGTCGTCCACGATTTCCTTGAAGGTGCGGCGGAAGGCCGTGAAGTCAGTCGCGGGCTTCAAGGGTTCGGGAGCGGCTGTGCCTTCTTCGGCTTTCTCCCTGGCCTTCTCGAATTCGAGCAGGGCGTAATTCTCGGCGGCGACGGGCCAGGCGGCGAGCACGCGCGGGTCCTTCCACATGGCTGCGGCCCAATCGTCGAGCTCCACGGGGCCGCCGTCCTTCTTGTGTTCGAGCCACCATTCGGCCTTCTCGCGTAACCACCACTCGAAGGCGTCAATGAACTCGGCGGCGTAGGCAACGGGGCCGCAGCGCCATTGGTTGCCCCACTTCCACTGCTCGTCCCATCGACGCTTGTAAACCGGCTGCTCGATGCGACGGATGTGCTCGTTGTCGCGGATCGCCGCGAGGCGCGCTTCCCAGAGCTTCTTGCGCGATTCGGGCCAGTCGGAGGGGACGAGGTTGAGGGTACGGTCGAAATCGCCTCCCGCCGCCCAGAGGCGGAAGGGGCGGTGCTCGCGGTCGAGAGGTGCTGTAGCGTCGGTCTCTGACCGACGTTGCTCGTTCGGCGGTGGGGACACCGCCGCTACAGAGGGCGCATCGCCATGCGCCCCTACGGCCGGGTGATCCTCGGGCAGCAAGCCGTAGGCGGCATACACCAGCCAGTCCATCTCTTCCTGGAGCGCGATCATCTCCGCGCGGAGCCTTTCGCGAAGGGATTGGGCACGCTCGAACGCCTCGCGAAGTTCAGTCGAGGTTCCAAAAGGCTTCCCAAGAGCTTTGTTCGGTGGGACGTGACCCGGCAGCGAACTGTTCCAATCGTGATAGGCCTCGCCGGGCTTCTCGAAGAGCTTTTTCAGAGCCAGGCTGGGCATCTGCTGGCCGCGCTCCCAGCAGGCTTTCGACAGCACGGTCAGTTTTTCGGATAGAGGTTTGGACCTTTCTTTCAGAGCCTCGCCGACAGGCTGGGGCACTGGCAGTTTTTCAACTTTGTTGGTCAGATACTCAAACCGATCCCGCTCTTCGTCCTCACCAGCGCCCTTGTTGAAGCAGACCTGTTTCAGCCAAAAAAGCGCACTGCTGGAGTTCAACAGACCCACAACCAAATCTGTGGCTGTCTCGCTGTCTAAAGCGAAAACAGGTGAAGTGTCCTTAAAGATGCGACGGTGATCGAAGACGGTGTAGTGGTTGTGCGTCGTGATGTCAGCAAAGCAAACCAATGGGTTCTGCCGCATCCTCTCCGAGAACAGCATCGAGTACTCGAACCATTCCAAGCCGCGCTCCAACTGGGTTTTCCCGTAGGCAACGCGCTCTTCCAGATGATGTCGAAACGGAGAGAGGTAATTTCGAAGCGCCGACGAGTTTGCCATGTTGGCTGATTTCAGGTGTTCCGAATAGGGGAAGAGGGCATATCCCTGGCTTGTATGGCTCCAGTTTCTAACTTCGTCCCCCACTGTGAACGGGAGAACGTGATTAGCAGACTGCTTGCTTGATCTGAGTAAGTGGGTGGGGATGAAGTAGACTTCGTCAGCTCTCGTGACACATCCATAGCCGATGTTTCCACTCAGGAATGTGACCAGGGATGATTCCGAGTTTGCCTCGATGGCCTTCTTAGTCGATTCAACGCTTGCGTCCAAGATCCAGGGCCAACGACCCATGCTCGCGCGCGTCCGGTCACACACGGAAATACGTGCGTCGGTGTAGCCAGGTTGATCGTGGTGCATCGAGATCGCGAGCCAAAGTGGGCTGTCTTCGGGAGGGGTGCGTAAGTCGCCGCCCCCCGGAAGGATCGCCACTCCGCGAACCGGTACAAACGACTCAGGTGGTTTATTTGAGGCGAACACCAAACAAGTCGGCGTGCCATGGCCGGGGAACATTAACCCAGAGCAATCCACAACCTTCCGCAATTCGACGGTGGGAAACAAATCTTCGACTAAGGGCTTGCCAAACTCCCGCTTCATAAAAGCATTAGAGACAATGAAGCCAAGTTGGCCCCCAGTCCTAAGCAGGTGAAAGGTCAGTTCGAAGAAAGGACATAAGAGCTGGTATTTGCTTGGGCAGACCCTTGGCCAGCGCTCGCGCCAGAGTTCGCGCTTTTTCGGGTTCCGAGCGGTGACGAATGGCGGGTTGCCGACGACGATGTCGAAGCCGCCTGAAGGCAGTGACGAGTGACCAGTGACGAGTGACGAGTGCGGGGCGGCTGCGCCGCCAGCAAAGACATTGGGGAAATCGACGAACCAGGCAAAGTTAAACGGGCTGTCAAAATCCACACCTTCTAGCTTGCGAAGCTTGGGATAGAACTGATTGTCGTAAGCCCGGTTGGCAAGCCGCTCAAGTTCGTCGCGGTCTTTCTCGACCTTCGAAAGCGCCTCCTTTAACTGTGCAATTTCGCGGCTCAAGCGTTCGCGCTTTTGCGCGGCTGACTCGCTGAGGCCGAAGAGGCCATCCAGTGCGGAGTCGTCGAGTTGCAGCAGGCGGATTTCCTCATCCAGGATGCGCCGGCTCAGTTCGAGGCGCTTGCCGAGAATGTCGAGGCGATATTTGCGTTTCTGCTCGGCCTTCTTGGCTTGGTGGAGTTTCTCCCCGAGCTTGGCGATGGCATGGAATTCATCGCCGTAGCGGCTGGCGCGCTCCGGCATGATGACCACCGGCACCCCGCAGATGTGGTCGTGGAGGCTGTCTCCCCGGTGGAAGTTCATCTCCAGGTTGGGAAGTTGCGAGATGCGCTCGATGGCGCTCTTGAACTGAGTGCGGTCGGCGGTGAAGGGATCAAGGCCGAGGTCATAATCCACCACCAAGCTCAGCCAGAGACGCAGCCGGCAGATTTCGATAGCCTGCTGCTGGATGTCCACGCCGAACAAGCAGTTCTGAACGATGTCGGCTTTCGTGTCGTGAAGCCAGGTTGAGCCTCCCCCTCGCACCGGATCCACATAACCGTTGGCGACGGTTTCGAGGAGGCGCCGGAGGTTGACCAACTCGTGCAGAAGCCCTACAGGAAACGCCCCGGAGCCCACCGCCGGATCGCAACACTTGAGCGGCGCAACCCATTCGCGCACCTGAACGGCTTGCTCGGGACTAAGGGTCTTCCGCAGGGTTTCTCTTTCGTCTTCGTCGAGGCCGTCGGAGGCGTCGATGGCGAGCAGCGTCCGGAGCCTCGGCCCCCAACCTTCGCCCGGCAGATGGGCGAGCAGATACTGGTAGAGCACTTCGCGGCAGATGAAGTGCACCACGATGCGCGGGGTGTAATACGAGCCCGTGGCCTTGCGTTTGTCGGGAGCGACGGCGTCGGGATCGGCGGCTTCGGCGTGTAGGACAATAGACTCGAACACCTTGCCCAGCATCTCGGGGTCAACGGCCACTTCCTGGTTGAGCGGCGTGTCCTCAGTGACCGTGAAGTTGAAAGCTTCCAGGAGTTCATCGAAAACCACCTTGAAGGTCGCATTGCGAACCTTCAGTAGGGGGTTGGTCTTCCTGGTTTCGGCAGGCTGGGCAAATTCATCGTCGTCGAAGAGCCCGCCGTTCAAGAAGGGAATTCCGTGGAGCCTTGCCGCGGAGCCCGGCGCCGAGCTGAGCGTCCAGAAAAGCTTGTCGAGGAATTCGCTGTAATACGTGAACTGGTCGGGCTTGGGAACATATTCCTTGAGCCGGTCCGGAAGATACCGGCGGTCCTGATCCAGCCAGCCACGGTTCTGGAGGAAATAGAGGAAGATCAGCCGTTCGAGCAGAAGCTGTGCTTGCGTGTGGGCCTCGGCGGACGATAGCTTCTGGTACTTTTCGAGGTCGCCCTTGACAGCCTCCAGCGCGTCGTCGAAGCGACGGAAGAAGTCCTTGGTGAGCGGTTCCTTGTCGAATGCCTTTGCCCAATCAGTAACCCACGCCTCAGCCTTGGATGGGTCGGGGGGCCAGACCAGAGCGGGGAGGTTGAATTCGCAGACGGTGCGATTTGAGGTGGCTGGCCCCCAACCGAATGTCGTGAGGCGGGAGCCGTGCGGATCTTCAGGCTTGGACCGGAAATAAGCAAACCGGAAGTGCTGCCAGCCGTGGGTGCAGATGAACAGGAGATGTTCGCGCTTCCAGGAGGGGAGTGCGGCGGCCTTGCGACGGGATGCAACGAGACCGCGTAGAACCTTCCGCAGTACACCCGCCATACCGCGTCCAGTCGTGAACGCGTCCGGGTGCTTGAATTCCAGGACAAAGACTCCCCAAGGCTGCCCCTTTTCGGCAGGCTGGATCTGCCAGATTTGCCCGTCTATCACGTGGCGGTCGAGGTCGGCTGCCCTCAGGTCTTCCGCCGACCAGGCGTAGGAAATCTCCTCGACTTGTTTCGCCTCACCCATCGGCCATTGGAGGGTTTCCCCGGGCAGGATCTTGAAGAAAGATTCCTGGTCAACGGAGCGTGAGAGGGCTTGTTGGATTCTTGTCTTTAGAGGCTGAGAATTGGACATCCTTATTGCGAGCCTCCAGTTGGGATCGAACTGGAAAAACCAGCCGGCAGCCTACGAGACCTCCATCCAGCAGACCAGAACCGGCTTATAGCCAAGAGGCGCCTGGAGCGACCTCAGGTAGGAGTCCTTGATGTGCCGTTCGATGGCGCGGCGAGCTTCGGCCAAAGTCGGTATTTCTGAAGCAAGATAGCGCGGGGTCTCCGGCAGGCATCGAATGGCCTTGTCGATCTCATCGAGGCCCTCGATAACCTTCCCTTCCAACGTTCTGAAGTACCATCGGACTTCGCCTGAACGTCCGGCCTCGCCTTCCTTCGGAGGTTCAAGCGGAGGAAAGCGGTAGGCACAGAACAGGCCGTGGCGCCGGTCGGTCCTCTCCGCTTTCTTCCCGGAAAGGATGCGCCGTGGGAAATCGCCGAGTCGTGAGTACAGGTCAGGATACTCACGAGCGATGCGCTCCAGCTCCAGCTTCAGCCGCTCCTCGACAGATTCCTCCCCTTCGTATTTCTCGTTGAAGTCCTTAAGTGAGGCTTCCGGATCGTCGGGCCTGAGCAGCGCACCCTCGATGCCGAGCGTGCGGTTGATTCGGACCACTTTCCCTGTGAGGCGTTGGAACAGGCCCAGGACTTCCTCCAACTCGTTAGGGGGCAGGAAGTTCCAGAACTCTATCGTGGGCTTCGTGCGGCCAAGCTTGGCCTCAAGCTCCCGGTCAAGCCGACGGTCAACCCGGCCAATCCGTTGCATCAGGCGCACCGGGTTCCAGTGGAGATCGTAGTTGACTAGCAGTTGGGCATCTTGCAGGTTCAGGCCCTCGGAGAGGACATCGGTCGAAATCAAGATGCGGATGGGTTCCTGAAGGAGGTCTTCTACCTCGCCCGGGTCCGGTTCGTTGTAATAGGGTGAAAAACGTTTGATGACTCGCTCGCGGTTGAGCTTGCGCGTGCTGTCGATTTCCTCTACCTGTTTGAATCCCCTCTGCTTCAGCTGCGTGTATATGTAGCGAGCCGTGTCGCGGAACTCAGTGAAAACCACAACTTTTTCGCCCTTCAGCCGAGGATGAGTTTCGAGCACTCTGACGAATTTCGCCAGCTTGTCGTCGGTTTCGGGGCTTAGTCGCTCATAGACCTTGGCGAGGATTGTGACCAACTGGGCCATGTCTTCCACAACGTCATCAAGGAGCCGCCTCAGGTCGTACTCTTCGGGTGAGAGGTGTTCTTCGGGTTCATACAGCAGGAGGTCCGTTTCTTCGAGGTCGTCCTCGGATTCCTCCAGAAAGCGGGCACGCTGGTGTTCCAGGACAATATCCCATTGAGCGCGATGCCGAGCAACCCAGGACTGGTACCTTTCGGTATCATGGGCGGCCAAGAAACCGGCCATCTTCTTGAGTAGTTCCTCCAGGCTAGCCTCGAATGCCCTGTAACTGCTTTCGAGCCTCTTCAGAAGTAGTGTTCGGATCAAACCAACGACAAGCCGCTGGTAACCCGCTTGCTTTTCATCGCGTGCTGCCTTTCGGTAAGCCTCGGAGTTGTAAGCCGCCAAGGTCACGAGGGGCTGCTTGCGACCGAAGGCTGTCACGATGTCGTCGTAAATGCCGGCATACACCTTCTTCAGGGAGTACTCGATTATCTGGGGTGGCTTACGCTCCGGAAAGAGGGGCGCGCCCTCTTCCAGCTTCTCGCTTTTCCGAACATAGCGGCGGCTCCGCTGAATCAGGATGGCCCGCAACAGAGCGTCTGTGCGAAGGAAGTCTCCGGTTAGAGCAGCTTCGTCCACCGTCATGCCGGTGATTTGATCAAGCTTGACCTCTGCCTCGTTGAAGTGCGCACGGAGGTCACGGATGCCGATACGTGAGAAGTAATCTTGTCGCGGGACGAAACGCCCGCTTTCCCACTGAGCGGCGCGCGGGATTAGATAACAGATGGAGAAGTAGAGGTCATCCAGGCTATTGTTGATGGGAGTCGCCGTGAGTAGGTAAACCTTCTTGCTTTCGCTCAGGCTGTATAGGCGCTGGGCCCTCTTGCGGAAGGCGTGCCGGAAATGGTGAGCCTCATCAACGATGACCGCATCGACGTACCGCTTGAAGTAGTCGTAGTCCTCGGTGGATATTGTCCCCTCGCGCTCTAGCTCGGTGTGGGTGTGAATGTAGAGCTGCTCTCTGACCGCTCGGCCATAGTGGGGCCGTAGGTACCGATCGATCCACCGAAGCCAAACAGATTCGAGGGCCGACCTCGGTACGAGCAGTAGGACTCGCTTACCTTCATGCAGGTAACGCTCGATCAGCATTAGGCCGATGAATGTCTTGCCCAGGCCCACGCCATCACAAAGCAAGCAGCCACCCCATTCCTCCGCGATCTGCAGTGCGCGGTGGTACCCATCCCTTTGGTAACGGCTCAGCACCTTGTAGAGGACCGCCTCCGTACGCTCCCACGTCTCCTGGGTTTTCTCGCGGCCCAGGAAGAACTCGTAGAGCGCTTTCACATAGGCCTCAAAGGGTGAGTACTGCCTGAGGTGCGGCTCAATGACTTTAAGCAGCTCAGCGTTGACCTCTTCCGCCTCTTCCCAGAAGCCCTCATACCAGCGGCGGAGTTCATCAACGTGAATCTGGTCTGAAGTAAGGAGGTTGAGTTCCAGGTTCTGAGTGAGCCCGGGGGTCGTGCAGTTGCTGCTGCCCACGATTGCGAAATTGACGGGAAGAGCCGCCCCAGTCTGAACTAGGTAGGCCTTCGCGTGGAACCGACTCTGGGAGTAAACCCTGACTTGTATCTGCCGCCGAGTGACGGCTTCTCGGACGGCGGCGATTCCCGTGAGCGTATCGTCGCGTTCCTTCTCAGTCTCAATATTCTCGTCGTTGGCCTGCAAGAGAGCCTGGATCAGCTCCTGCTTGGTCCTCCGAGTAGTCTCGTCGCCCATCAGCACCCGAAGGCCCTCTAACGGCTTCCAGTCAGGCGCGAGGGTGGCCAGGGCGCCGATCTCGAAAGCCCCGGTCGCTATATCGAGTCGCTGAGCTTGCGCGAGGAGCCGCTTAAGCGTTCCAAGCAGCGTGTTCTCGCTTTGGTTGTCGAGAATGGTCGGGACTTTCGTTGAGCCCATTGTGACCACAAGACCCGGATGGTCGGAGCTAGACGTATTCTACAAGACAACGCTTCGGGATACAACCTGCGTCTGCACCAAACCTCATCCTTTGGCACGGCCAAAACAGGCCAGCAGGCACCATACAGAATCAGATAGATACAACCAGACCTCCCGCAGCCCTTTGATACACAGCCAAAACATGGGATGGATGGAACCTGGATCAAGAATTCCGGGGCCGCTCTCCTGCGCACAGACTGTCACCCGCGCCACTTCCTTGTGTTACCATTCCCTCATGACCGCCGACCCTTGTGGCGCCCTGCGGGAAATTCAGCTTGGACGGGTTGGGTTCGAACATTTTGCTCCACCAGAGGTCTTCACCTCTGGCTTGTTCCAGCAATTCGGCGTGACAGTCGCAGACTTGCGCTGGCATCTCGCCTATTGCGCGGTGTGCGGTTCGAAGAAGGAGGTGCGCGACCAACTGGCATATTTCGACCAGCTCCGCTTCACAAAGCTCATTGAGGGACTGGAGTCTCTGCAGGAATGTGTTCAAGAGCGCTTCCGCCGGAAGGAGGAAGTGGCCGAAAAAGTAGCCCACATGGCTGACGGTCTAATCGAGCCCGATGGCGAAGACGAGGATTTCCGCGAGATGTCTGCCGAGGCAAACAGAGAGTTAATTCTTGAGCAGGTTCGGCCAAGAGTCTATTTATGGGCCATCAAGCTGCACGCCGTAGTTGGTGACACGGTCGGCCGTTGGTTGGAGACGTTCTTGCCTCCTGCCTTCCCACGGCGAAAGTTCGTTCAATTCGATTCGTTTGAGATGCTTCCTGGGGACGATCAAATCGTTTTGGATCCTTCCGACGTCCGTATAGAAGACACTGGGTGCAGCTTGAGCTTGGCTGATTCCGACGTCCAGATAGACTACACAGGGGGCCGGGAACGTATACAACTCCCACCCGACCTATTTCACCTTCTGGCCCAGACCGCCCAAGAACCAAAGGGGCTGGTCTTTCGTGCGCTCCTGCTCAAGGAAGCGTTTGGCAGTCTCGTGCGGAACAATGACCTGCAAAGCCTCCTTATTGAAGGCCTGGAGCCAATCGTCATTGAAGGCCTGGGGCCAATCGACAATGGACACGACATCCCAGGGGGTGACTGGCAAAAGGTTTGGGAGCACTACTCGGCGTTTGCGGACTTGGAGGCAAACCGCCTTGCGGCAAGCCCTGCAATGGCCGGCCCTACTGGGACCCTGCCCACCCCTAGCTCAATCGAAGCCCTCGCCCAATATCTCGCGAGCATTGACCGAACAACTAAGGACCTCCTCCAGGGGCAAACCCCGATGATGGACAGCCTTGAGCGGATCGAAAGTGCTCAGCGACAGCTTCTGGAGAAGTACGACAAGATACCGGCAGGACGACGCGACGAGTGCGCTGCCACCATAAAAGACGCGTTGGGTACTCTCTTCGACGCGCTAGAGGACTCTGCCAAAAAGTTTCTCATTACTGCCGAATACCACTACATCCAGAACCCCACAGAGGTAGAGCTGGATTTCTCGGATGTGATACTACACTTCACAAAGGCTTTTGAGGCCGAACTGAAACGGGTCATCGAGCGATTCCGTATCAGCTTCCAGGAAATTGTCCAAAGCGACGCCGAGGTGAAACGCAAGAAGCCAATACTCAGGTTCACCCTCGGTGAACTCTTGGTCCTCCTGGAGAGGAACGAGTCTGCCTTCCGCAATCTCGAAGAGCCTTTTGGTGCTAAGGGCGGTCTGAACTATGACAAGGTCGTGGAGGCGATTGATGCTGTCAATAAGGAGGCCGAGGCGAAGCACTTGGGTGTAAGGACGAAGGCTGACGCGACTAGCTTCAGGAGTTTGTTTCTCGGCAAGTCATCCGTCATGATGGCGCTTTTTCCACGGACCGAAAACCCGCAACGTTGAGAAGTGAATGCAACGCAGGATTCCTGTTTCACTTTTGAATCTTCACCTCCGAGTTCTGACTTTCCTGCGCTACTTCCCCTCCATCAACTGGTGGTAGCTTTCATAGAAGTGGATGGCGAGGCCGCCGAAGCTGGGCTGGGCGCTGAGCCACTCGACCGCCGAGCGGCCCGGCCTGTTTCACCTGCGGTCCGACCCGCGCTCCCAGGCTCTCCTGCGCCGCATGAACTTCCCGCCGTAAGGGTCGCTCTCGGCCTTTGGCTCCCCCATTTCTTACGTGCGCCTCCGATGCGATTCCGTTCCGTACATACGCAGTTGCGGAATCGACTGGCACACGTGACAAGAAGGGAGCACAGCCCTTCCGACCACCCAAGCCGGATTGGCCCTGGGAAACAAGCTTCACGCAAAATAGGACGACTGCGCTTTGAAAGCGGGCCAGACTCCTCCCCGGCCTGCTAACAAATGCAAAGCAAATTGACCTGCGCTTCTGCAGCAAGGATCACGGGTTCGTGATGAGTCCGTGGGCGCGTAGCCAATCGGCGAGACGGCGACTCCATGTCGAAAGCACGGGATCGAAGGGCGCCAGTCCCACGCCGTGCGGCCCGCGCTCGTATATGTGCATCTCGGCGGGCACGCCCGCCTTCCGCAGGGCTTCGAAGAAGACCAAGCTGTTTTCGACGGGGACGCCATCGTCGTTCGCGGTGTGAAACAGGAAGGTGGGCGGAGTTTGCACTGTCACCTGCTTCTCGTTCGACATGTAGGCGGCGAGTTTGGGATCGGGATGCTCGTCAATCAGATTTCTGCACGAGCCCGCGTGCATGAATGGTTCGGAGCAGGTGATCACCGGATAGGCCAGGATGGCGAAGTCTGGTCGCGAGCTTACGCGGTCGATGGGATCAGCCGACGTAGCATTGCCGGCGTCGAAGTGAGTCGCGGCGGTCGAAGCCAGGTGCCCACCCGCGGAGAACCCCCAGACACCGATCCGGTCCGGCGCAATGCCGAACTCGGTGGCCTGGGAGCGGACGTAGCGCAGGGCACGCTGAACGTCGAGCATCGGTGCAGGATGGTGATAGCGCGGTGCGATGCGGTATTTCAGCACGAAAGCGTCGAGGCCATAGCCATTAAGCCACAGGGCGATCTGCCGGCCCTCGTGGTCCATGGCAAGAAACTGGTAGCCTCCGCCCGGGCACACGACGACCGCGCTGCGCGGCGTCTTCGCTGTGGGAAGGGTATAAAGCGTGAGCGAGGGTTTATCGGCGTCCTCGGTGCCGACTGCCCCGGGAGCGCCCTCCGGCCAGAGCAGGACCTCTTTCGGTTTCAGCTCTTGCGCGTGCACAGCGAACGACAGTGCGATTACCGTGAACAGTGCCCATTCGAAGATCCTTCGAAAATGACTCATGGTAGATTCCTTTTCGCATCCTGAGAACTGAATTCCGGCCGCATGTTTAGCGGGCGCAAGAATGTAACACCGCAGCACACGGAACGCTACATCTCGGAATTGCCGCTGCGAACCACGACGCTGTCAGAAGTGACTCGCGATTCCTGGAAGTCGACCTTCAAAGAGGCTTTGAGTGAGAGCTGACAGGGCTGATTTTGTTCCTCACCCACTGTACCTTTTTTTGAAGTAGCGAGGCCCCTCACCCTAAGCCTTCCTTAATCCGACCGCTATGGGGGCGGGGAGGGCCTCTTGCCGGGAGGCGCGCCGCGGGAATAGGGGCTTGCTGGAGCCCCTCTATCTCGCGGGGCTGCCTGCGCGTTCAGTCCTGAACGGTAACTCCCGGTCTTCCGGCTCCGGCAAGGGGGAACAGTGCGGGGTGAGCGAGCAGAATGCCCCACTATCGCGCAGAATTGGCCCAGGACGCGCCGCTTGCGAGCAGACGGCTTGTGGTTTAACCGTTTTCGATGCGTCAGTCAATAAAATGTGGGTGCGTGGGTGTAGCAGAAACTGTAGCAGGTCCCTGCATAGATGGACTTGTATGCGTTGGACATTACAGGCTAGGTTGCAATGCAAACAAAGGCTTGCTAAGTCAGGCAAAAGACGGATGACGGTTTAGGAAACCGTTGCCCCTTCTAAGTTTCACGGAACAGCTCTGACAAGGAGATTCCCAAAGCCTTTGCGATCCTTTCGATGTTTATGAGCGAGACGTTCCGTTCTCCCCGCTCGATTCCGCCGAGGTAGGTTCGATCCAAGCCGCACATGTCGGCAAACTCCTCCTGAGACACCCCTAGCTTGTGTCTCCTTTTGCGAACGGCTTTGCCGAACCGCACCCGGATGTCTTCCATAGGCTTGGTACGGCATATTTCTCAGCATTGAGGTTGATATGTCCACGGACTATGAGTATCATTGCCCTAATTCCTCGCCGAGGAGAGTTGC
>Ga0187886_1002518_pt1 | contig 14637 bp, 13 predicted proteins | sample June2016WEW_20_1_FD_133001 | JGI IMG/M metagenome (GOLD analysis project Ga0187886, IMG submission 133001) | Peatland microbial communities from SPRUCE experiment site at the Marcell Experimental Forest, Minnesota, USA - June2016WEW_20_150 | ecosystem: Environmental > Terrestrial > Soil >... | reverse complement strand
TTTGAGTCCCTCCTGCCGCCAGATTCTCTCTACCCGTTTGTGATTCACTTGCCAGTCGTTATCGCTATTATTAAGCATGGCCGTAATCCGGCGGTAGCCGTATCTACCGTATTTGGTGGCCAGAGAAATGATATCAGCCACCAGCCTGGATTCTTCACCAGAAATCAGTGGGCGGAGGCGCTGGGTGGCCCTGGCCTGTCCCAGCACCCGGCAAGCCCGCCTCTCGGAGACAGCAAGAGCCTGGCAAACGTGACCAGCTATCTTGCGCCTCCGCGACGGGCTTAGAAGTTTTCCCGTGAGGCTTCTTTAAGAATGGCATTATCCAGGGACAAATCGGCTACAAGCCTCTTTAAACGGGAATTTTCCTGCTCTAACTCTTTGAGCCGGCGAGCTTGGTCTACTCTCATCCCACCGTATTCTTTTCGCCAGCGATAGTAGGTATAGTCGCTTACTCCGATTTTCTTACTGACCACCGCGACGGTAGCTCCCTGGTTAAGCAGTATTTCCGCCTCGCGGAGTTTATTGATGATCTGTTCCGGAGTGTATCCCTTTTTGGCCATTTCTACCCCCTTTTTACGAGATTATAACTGGTATCGTTTCAGGGGGTCAGTTCAATTATTAAAACTTCTATATAGATATTGACATCATATGCTATATAGTATATGATATATGAAATTTCATTATCCTTTTCCTGAAGCCCCAAAACAGAGCAATTATTACAAAAAACGGTGCTTTTCGAACGAAACTTTTAAAGGATAACAACCTCAATCCGTACTATTTTGTTTGAAAGGATTCAGCTATGGCTAAACCTTTGGATGGTATCCGGATTTTAGAGTGGGCCATATGGCTTGCAGGACCGGGAGCAACAATGATGCTCGGCGATATGGGCGCGGAGGTAATCAAGATAGAGCAGCCCATTACCGGTGACCCCAGCCGCGGTATAACGCGACTGGAGGGAATGGCGACGGGACATACAACCGCTGAGAGAGAATTCATGTATACCGGCGTAAACCGTAATAAAAAGTGTATCATTGTCGATGTTACCACGCCGAAAGGCAAAGAAATAGTGTACCGGCTCGTGCAAAAGTGCGATGTTTTCCTCCAGAACTTCAGACAGGTGGTGCGTGATCGTGCCAATTTAGATTACAAAACAATTTCCCAATATAATCCCAAAATCATATATGCCAATATTTCCAGCCTCGGTCCTGATGGACCGGACGCCTTCCGCCGCGGTAATGATTATGTCGGGCAGGCACGTTCCGGCTTCATGACTAACCAGACAGCGCTTGTCGGACAACCAGCGGCGGTGGGTGGCGCCATTGCAGACCATATGACTTCAATAATTACGGTAAATGGCATCTTAGCTGCCCTGCTTGCCCGAGAAAGACAGGGCATAGGCCAGGAAATTGATGTTTCTATCACCGGCTCTATGGTAGCGCTCCAGCATGTCAGATTGACCAACACTTTTTTCTATAAAAAGGAGCTTATCAGGGAAGATAGAAAATCAATCAGCAATCCCCTCGCTAACCATTATAAATGCAAAGACGGCAAATGGATAAGCTTCTGCATTCTGGCTACGGATAGAGTCTGGCCTGATTTTTGCAAAGCCGTAGGCATTGAAAACCTGGAAAAGGACCCGAAGTTTGAAAGCACTCCGGCTAGGGCAAAAAATTGCCGTGAGCTTATAGAAATTTTAGACCATGTTTTTGCCGCTAGGCCGCGTGACGAATGGGTTGAGATTGTCGGTAAGTACCATCGCATCATGTTTTCTCCGGTGAATGAGGGGTTGGATGTAGCTAATGATCCCCAGATTCTGGCTAACAACTATGTTGTCGAGTACGAACAGCCGTCAATAGGGAAAATCAAGTCAGTAGGATGTCCCATAAAATTCCATAAAACTCCGGCGGGTGTTCAATGTCCTGCCCCTGAATATGGGCAACATACCGAGGAAGTGCTTACGGAACTCGGTGGATATACCTGGGATGACATCGCTCAATTAAAAGAGGAAAAGGTCATAGGATAACTACCGTAGATTGATGAAGGTAAAAAATAGCTTCGGGAAAGGGGGTATAACAATAAATTAAACAAAGCTAAAGGATATTCTACTAATCTCATTGGGAGAATCCTTATAGTCACAATAATAAAAAGGAGACTTGAAATGAAGAGAAACATATGGGCAGCGGCTGGTAGTTGTTTATTAATCGTAATGACCATTATCATGCTCCTGGCTAGTTCGTGCAATACTACCAAAACAACGTCTCCTACCACGACCACCAAGCCGGTAGTAACCACAACCGCACCCGCAGCTACGACGTCAACAGCGCCTCAACCAACTACAAGCGCACCAACACAGACGACGGCAGCGCGAAGTTCGCCTACAGGTACCTTAAAAGTCGCGATGGCTGACCTGGCAGATGAAACTTTCTTGCCCTGGAACGGCGCGGCAGGACGTAAATTTTATGTTGATACGATTAATGAGTACCTGATTTATCTGGACCCAGCAACCCGTACGGCTACGCCCGGCCTGGCAACATCCTGGCAAATGTCACCGGACGGGAAAACGTGGACAATTAAGTTACGCCAAGGCGTCCAATGGCAGGAAAACAATGGCGAGTTTACTTCAGCTGATGTTCAATATACCTTTCAAAGAATCATGGAGCCTACCTCCATGGCCTCGCAAGCATCAACTTTCCGTTCCGAATTAAGCTCTATCGACACTCCTGATAAATATACGGCCGTCTTTAACTTAAAAACACCGGACTTTTTCTTATGGTCGAAACTATCTAACCAGATTTCTAACTTCATCGTATGTAAAGCCTATGTTACAAAAGTGGGCGATACTGCGGCGGATGCCCATCCCATCGGAACCGGCCCTTACACTCTGGCGGACCATAAGAAGGCTGTCTCTATTACAGTAACCACGGTTCCCGGCGTGGAAAGCCACTGGCGTGTTACCCCGCAATATAAGAGCATTGTTTTTTATGGCGTGCCGGAGGAATCTACCCGCGTAGCCATGTTAAAAGCGGGTGAGGCGGATATGGCCCCCATCAGCATGGACTCCGTCGATTCGGTCAAGGCGGTAAAGTTCAAGATCCTGTCCATCGATAGTATGTGGGCGCCGAGAATTGTATTCGGTGGGCTGGTACAGACTGACTCCGCCCGGTACAACGCGACGGCTCCCTGGGCTCAACAGTCAGTTCGCCAGGCTTTGAATTATGCGGTTGATAAAAACGCTATCGCCCAAACCATCTTTCATGGTCAGGCGTCGGCTAGTTTCCATCCCTTCCTTTTCACCACTTTATCAGCACCGGTTTATCCCTATGATGTAGCCAAAGCGAAACAGTTGATAGCATCGGCTGGGTATCCTAATGGTTTCCCGGTCACCCTTTACACCTGTCCCAGAAACCCCGGCGCGCAGCTTCCTGATATCGGTTTGGCCGTCGCTACCTATTGGCAGGCAGTTGGTGTCAGTGTGAAGGTTATCCCGACTGATTATCCCACCATCAGGGCTATGTGGAACGCGGGTAAAGACACCAATATGTTCTTTACCCACATTGCGTCGCCGCCTTTATCCCCGGATGATTCCGGTACTCTCACTGCAGGCTACACGGATAAAAGCGTTTTCGCGACCTTTACCTCCACTCAACTCGATACGATGGCTAATGCAGCTCTTAACGAGCCAGATGTCGCAAAACGGACCACCGATATGGCTAATATCTATAACTATCTCATTGACCAGGCCGATTATCTCTACCTGACCGCTGTCAATGAGCCCTATGCCACTGGCCCGGGAATAGCGACGTGGCCGACTATATTTGCTTATCCTACCAACTTCGACTCAATAACCAAGGTGAAATAGTTATACCGAAGCGTATATGAGTACAGCCTGATGCCTGTATATCTATATATCAGGCCTTTGGCTAAAAACAACGTCAGGCGGAATGGAGAGGAATAGGTAAACAGCTATCTACCACCTCTCCATTCTACCGGCTATAGCTAACAGGATATTTTCTCTGATAAGAATCTATCTGCGAAGTACATGGCAAGAGAAACAAGCTGATTGTTTTTCTCAAAAAGGCATCCGGTCTTACTAACTTGAGGAAATAAAAAACATGCAACGTTATCTCTTAAAGCGTATTTTACAGGCAATCATAACCGTATTTCTCATGAGCGTCGTCATATTTTTGTTAGGCAGATTGAGCGGAGACCCTGTGCCATTGCTGCTGGGAGACCTTGCCACCAAGGATGAAGCCGCTTTAATAACTAAACAACTTGGTCTCGATAAACCGATACCGGTACAATATGCCATCTTTGTGAAAAACGCGCTGCATGGTGACCTTGGCAAATCTGTCAGAGGAGCACACCGGACAGTAGTCTCATTAATCATGGAAAGGATACCTGCCACATTTGAATTAGCGGCTGTTGCTGCTTTTTTAAGTATCATCCTTGGCATACCCATTGGAATAATTTCTGCCGCTCGCCGCGGGTCATTTCTGGACACTTCAGGCAGAGTACTGGTTATGCTGGGGCAGTCCGTGCCGGCTTTCTGGATTGGTATTGTCTTAATGTATATCGTCAGTGTGCAGCTCAGGTGGTTGCCGACTTCCGGCTACGGCAGTTTCAAACAAATCATATTGCCGGCTGTATCTTTGAGCATAATAAACCTGGCGGGTATCGTCCGTCTGACACGTTCGAGCATGCTGGATGTTTTAAACGCGGAGTACATCAAACTGGCCAGAATTAAGGGATTGTCAGAAAGAGTAGTAATCTGGAAGCACGCTTTCAGCAACAGCCTTATCCCGGTGCTGACCTTCGTTGGGACGATGCTGACAGGTCTGATGACGGGCGTTGTGGTTGTCGAGACGATATTCGCCTGGCCAGGACTGGGGCGCCTGGCCTGGGAAGCGGTCACCCAGCGTGATTTCCCTGTGACACAGGGCGTGGTCTTATTTATGACTTTTCTTTTCATCACGGCGAACCTTGTGGTTGATATTCTTTATGCGTACGTAGACCCCCGTATTAGATATACCTAATGACAGTATTTAAAAAAAGAGCGGCTACAAGGAAACTTGGCATAGAAATGAGTGATGCGTTAATTATTGAAAAGCCCGGAAAACGTGGAAAAAGGCGCCCGAGCCCCACTGTGATTATATTCAGCATAATTGGAGCTATACTGCTATTAACAGCCATTCTGGCGCCATGGATTGCTCCGCATAATCCGAATGTAGGAGTTTTGTATGACCGATTGAAGCCTCCGTTCTGGCAAAAAGGCGGCAGTTTGGAGTTCCCACTGGGTACAGACACCTTGGGAAGGGATGTCCTCAGCAGACTAATTTACGGCGCCAGAACTACACTCTCGGTCTGCGCTCTGGTGGTTGTCATTGCCGGGAGTCTGGGTACTTTCCTGGGCATTATCGCCGGGTATCTCGGCAATTGGTTTGATATCATCATCATGCGTGCGGTAGACCTGGTATTTTCGTTACCAACTGTGTTGCTGGCCTTGCTGCTGGGCGCTATTTTCGGGCCAAGTTTTGAAATACTTGTTTTTATCATCAGTTTTACTCTCTGGGCAGGCTACGCCAGAATGGCCAGAGCCGAGACATTAAAAATTAAAGGATTTGACTTTATTTCCCTGGCGAAAGTCGCCGGCTGTTCCCGGTCCAGTATTATGGCGCGGCATATTTTCCCGAACGTCCTCAGTCCGATAATTATACTGGCGACTCTTCAAGTAGGCACGATTGTGATTGTCGAGGCTTCTTTGAGTTTTTTGGGCGTCGGTATTCCGCCTCCTACGGCAGATTGGGGTTCGATGATTTCTGATGGCAGGTCTTATATCGTAACTGCCTGGTGGCTTTGCATTATTCCGGGCTTGGCTATCGCTTTAACCGTTTTGACTTTCAATCTATTAGGGGATTCTCTCAATGATTGGCTCAATCCGCTTATACATCGCCAGTAGAAACGAGTTTTGGAGAAAATAATGGGGAACCGGCTACTCGACGTGATAGACCTTAAGACGTATTTTATTACGCCGCGCTCGGTGGTCAAAGCCGTGGACGGAGTCAGTTTTCACGTCGATGAGAATGAGACTCTGGGTATTGTCGGCGAATCAGGCTGTGGTAAAACCGTGACTTCGCTTTCCATCTTGAGGTTGTTGCCACGGCCGGCCGGCACCATCGTCGGGGGCAAAATCATGTTCGAGGGTCTGGATATCGTCAAAATGACGGAAAAACAATTACAAAGAATCCGTGGCGGGAAAATATCCATGATTCTGCAAGACCCCATGGCGTCTTTGAACCCGGTATTTAACATCGGTAATCAAATCGGCGAGGCTATTACGACACACACCAAGATCACGGGGAAAAACCTGGTTTTAAGGGTGATAGATATTTTACAGCGTGTGAAAATACCTTCTCCGGAGGCGAGGATACGCGATTTTCCTCACCAGATGAGCGGCGGCATGAAGCAGAGGGTCGTGGGGGCGATTTCCATCTCCTGTCACCCGCGTCTGCTTATCGCCGACGAGCCGACTACTTCACTGGATGTGACCATTCAGGCCCAATACTTGCAGCTTCTTAAAGACCTTCAGGCCGAATTTGGGATGTCCTTGATATTCATTACCCACGATTTCGGCATCGTAGCTTCGATGTGCGACCGTGTCGCCGTGATGTATGCTGGCAAAGTAGTTGAAACCGCTCCGGTGAGAGATATCTTCTTTAGACCGGCACATCCATACACCGTCGCTCTGCTTAAGGCAGTCCCCAAGTTGGAGACCGAGACCGACCGGCTGATTTCTATTAAGGGACAGCCGCCGCGACTCGATAATTTACCCGAGGGTTGCAGCTTTTCACCGCGTTGCTTTCAATGCGGTGATGGTTGCCTTCGTGCGGAGCCTACCCTCGTACAAGTTGGCCTGGATCATTACGCCAGGTGCTGGCAATTGCAGGGAAAGCCTTGATGGAAACGATACTGGAAACAAAAGGCGTTAAAAGATACTATCCCGTGACCAAGGGTTTATTATTTTCTAAAACCCTGGGGTGGATCAAAGCCGTCGACGGAGTGGACATAAGAATCGGCGCCGGAGAGACCCTAGGGTTGCTGGGAGAATCAGGCTGCGGTAAGACTACCTTAAGCCGCCTCGTGCTGCTGCTGGAACCGCCGTCCGATGGCTTGATCGAGTTTAAGGGGAGAGATTTGAAAGCTTTTACGGAAGAAGAACTAAGGCAGTACCGTCATTGTGTCCAGGCGGTATTTCAAAATCCCCTGTCCTCGCTCGACCCCCGAATGCACGTGGGAAGCATTATCAGTGAGCCTATTACCACCGGAGTAAAAACCGAAAAAAGTGATGTTAGACACCGCGTTGACGCCGCCCTGAAGGCCGTCGGCCTTGACCCGAACGACGCTAAAAAATACCCTCATGAGTTCAGCGGTGGGCAACGTCAGAGAATCGCTATCGCTAGGGGGCTTATCTCCAACCCGCAGCTTATCGTCCTTGACGAGCCAATATCTTCCCAGGATGTCTCCATCCGCGCTCAACTTATGAACATACTGAAAGACCTTCAAGATAATATGGGTATCAGTTATCTCTTTATCGCCCATGACCTGGCCACGGTGAAGTACATGAGCCATCGCATCAGCGTGATGTACCTCGGGAAAATAGTTGAAAGCGCGGCCAGTAAGGAATTAAGTCACAATCCTTTACATCCCTACACCAAAGCGCTGCTGGCAGCCAGCTTACCCGATAACCCGGATGCTAAGAGGGTTAAAAACATTCTTACCGGTGAGGTACCCAGCCCTATCAATCCTCCCAGTGGTTGTTCTTTCCATACGCGTTGCCCCAGCGCTAAACCGGACTGCTTGCAGATCAAGCCGGAAATGAAAGAGATGAGTCCGGGACATTATGTTGCATGTCTGCAATGCGAATGAGACAGAAAACAAATATCAGTTATTTATAGAGAAAATATTGGCATGATTGGTTTGGAGTAACGAGATGAATGCATTGGATAAAATTCACGATATCGTAAATAGCCCGCACCAGTTTGCCCAGGACTGGAAATTGAAAACGGGTGGAAAAGTAATCGGGATTTTATGCTCCAATCTACCGGAGGAATTAATTTATGCCGCCGGAATTCTTCCGGTGCGTCTTCTAGGAGCCAACGAACCTGAAAATATAACCAGGTCTTATATTTTTCAATCTGGATTTTGCTCTTTTGCCAGGGACTGCTTTGCCCAGGCCCTTCAAGGCCGGTATAAATACATTGACGGCATTATTTTTTCGCAGTGTTGCCCGCATGCCAGGGAAGTTTTTTTAGATTGGAAACGTCACGTTCCCGTTAATTACAGCTATGAAATAACCGGCCCTATGAGCCTGCAAAATACATATGCCAAGGGGTATTTAGTCCGGGAGCTGGAAGAGTTTCAAAAATCGCTGGAAAAATGGCTGGGAACGCAGATTGACAAAAAAGCTATTGATAAAGCTATAGATATTCATAATACCAACCGCAGGTTAATGGCGCAAATCTACGGGACATTAAAAGCCGAAAATTCTTCACTTTCTGAGGTAGATTTAGCCGAAATTGCCCTGGCGGGCATGCTTATAGACCGCAGCGAGCATAACCTCCTTCTGGAAGAAATATTAAAGCAAATCAGTAAAAGCACGGGCTCAGCGCGGACAGGACCCAGGTTGATGCTGCTTGGCAGCGTTAATAACAACATGGAATTAATCCGGTTTATTGATTCACTCGGGGGACGAGTGGTCGTTGATGATTACTGTACCGGTTACCGTTATTACCAGACCGAAGTCGTTCCAGAAGAAAACCGGTTGGCTGCTATCGCCGGGCGGTTAATAAACAAGCCACCCTGCCCGTTGCATGATTTGCCGGAAAGACGCCGCGTAAGCTACTATGCCAAACTCGTCGAAGAATGTAAAGTCGCAGGTGTCATTTATACGATGCAACGACAATGTGATGCCCATGGCCTGGATTATCCGGCTGTCGAAACCTTTTTTAAAACAAAGGGAATTCCCATACTTAAACTCGAGCTGGATTATACCGTACCCGTGGGGCAGTTCCGAACGCGCATTGAGGCTTTCCTGGAGATGCTCACGGCAACTTAGATTTCAACCAAAGAAATATGTCCGTTTGAAATATAAAAAGGAAATTATTTGTATGACCACTAAAGGTGATTTTGAGACAAGGTCTTTTTCCAACGAAGTCTGGTCACGGATGAAAGAGCTGCGGCGCGAACGTTACAAGCTTTCCTTTGAAGCCCAGACTAAGGGTGGGTTATGCGTGACCGGTTTTGCCTGGGGATATCTCCCTCTGCTGGCCGGTTTCGGGAATTTTGGCAATCCTTCACCTGGCACGGATTTCACCAGAATTGCAAGGGAGGGGGCCGGTTCCGAAGGACTGGTCAAGTTCGTTAATCTGGCCGAAAGTCGTGGGCTCTATCCTGTTTGTGGTGCTATCGCAGCGCATTTGGGGCAGGTATTTGCCGGAACATCATTTGGCGGTTCAACCGGAAATAAAATAATGCCTGATTTTGTATTTCAGCCTCAAGGTTGCCATGCCCAGTATAAAGGCGGGCAGATTTGTGCTGACCTCCTGGGTCTTCCCTTGCTCGTAATCGAAGCCCCGTTTAAAAACACCGCTAATAGCCGGAGCTATCTATATTCCCAGCTGGCCGAAGCTATCGAGTGGATAGAAAAACACACCAGGCACAAGTTTAATGACGAACTATTCATCGAGGCTACCCGGCATGACATCCATTCCCGGGTCATGTGGGCGAAAATTTGCGAATTGATGAAAGCCATTCCCGCGCCGATGAGTTACCGGCAAGCTATGTCCCTGCGTTTGCCTCTCGTCGCTTATGCTTACAGCAAAGGGACCGCGGAATACATGGAAATGCTCTATCACGAAATGCAGGAGCGTGTAAAAAATCAAATATCAGGGGCGCCATTCGAGAAAAAGCGTCTTGCCCATGAGGGCCTACATCCGCTTTACCGGCCTGATTTGCTGCGGTGGCCTGAAGAGTATGGTGCAGCCTTTAACCAGGGTGAGTTCATGATGGCTTTTGGGTCTTTCCGCTATACATCTGACGGCCACAGGATTCCGGGACAGACATTGGAGGAAAGAGGCATCGAATTAAAAAGCAGGGAGGACGCACTGAAGGCGCTGGTAGAACAGCGCTATCCGCTCGAAGAAGAAAATACGGATTACGATTCTCCGGAATGGCGGACGCTTCATTTCCTGCGTATGGTTGAGGACTGGCACATCGATGGAGTCATGGTGCACCTAGCGCGCCGCTGTGCCGCTCTTTGCTTGGGAATTTTAACCCGAATACAGGATATACGCCAGGCTGGTATTCCGGTTGCCACGTATGAGGCAAGTGAAGGAGATCCCAAGGAATGGAACGAGTCCCGCGTAAGGGAAGATTTTGACCGCTTTTTCGATAGTCTTGGCTTGAAGAAAATAGCATCTCTTGACGGAGGAGATAGTGGTGCGGATGAATAACTTAAAAAATATTCAGTAAGGTGTCTATTAGTTGCTATGTTAAGTGCCGGAATAGATGTGGGTGCAGAAACCACCAAAGCAGTAGTCGTTGACGATAGACGAGTGCTTGCTTTCAGCGTTGTTCCAAGCGGATGGGAAACGCCGTCCTCCGTACGTACCGCTTTTAACCAAGCTTTGAAAGAGGCCGGAGTCGAGGAAAAATCCATCACCTATATCGGAACCACCGGTATGGGTGGTAAAAACACCGGGCTGGAGGCGCAATATTTCACAGACTCAATATGCAACGCCAAAGGCGCTCTCTGGTCATTTCCCAAAGCGCGGACGGTCATTGATATCGGTGCCGAACAAAGCCAAGCCATGACGCTGGATGGTGAAGGCAGAATTGTGCAATATACTCGCAATGACCAGTGTGCTGCCGGTGCCGGTGCTTTTCTTACGGAAATGGCTTCAATATTAGAGCTGAATATTGGAGATATCAGCCGGGCAGCTCTCCTCTCCAGAAACAAAACAACTATCAACAGTACCTGCACTATTTTTGCTGAGTCTGAAGTAATTTCATTGATTAATGAAGGAAGCGATAAAAACGATGTCGCCCGGGCAGTGTGTGATGCCGTCGCCTTAAAAGCCGCAGGCCTGCTTCAGGAATTAAAGATTGAAAAAGAAATTATTTTCATCGGAGGAGTTGCCCAAAACGCGGTTATCGCTGATTCGTTAAAGTCCGGAATCGGGCAGGAAATTATTGTTCCTCAAGAGCCACGCCTCATCACCGCTATTGGAGCGGCAAGAGCAGCTCTTACAAAATAAAATTCAACACTTAAACCAAGAAATAACATGATAGACGAAATTATTACCGCCGGGATAGATATCGGCTCTTCCAGCGCCCAAGCGGTCATATTAAAAAATAATTCAATTTTATCATTCAGCAACATGAACGTTGGCGTAGATAAAAAAGAAACGGCAGCTAACGCGCTTAATAAAGCGTTAGAGAAAACAAATATATCTCGTGACGATATTAAATTCATTGTGGGCACTGGTTATGGCCGCTACCAGGTGTCTTTTGCCAACAAAAACGTAACTGAAATTACCTGTCACGCCCGTGGGGCAAATTATTTTTTCCCTGGAGCCAGAACGGTACTGGATATGGGCGGGCAAGATTGTAAAGCCATGAATTGCGATGAGGAAGGACGGGTTACGGCCTTCGTTATGAATGAAAAGTGCGCCGCTGGAACCGGCAGGTCAATGGAAGTCATTGCCAGATTGTTCGGGATATCACTCGAAGATATTGGCCCGATGTCGCTCGAGGTGCAAGAGAAAACACCTCAACTCGGTAGCAGTTGCGTGGTTTTCGCCAAATCTGAAGCTCTACGGATGATAAGAAACGGCATACCGAGGAACATTGTTCTGGCAGCCTATTGTGATGCCCTAGTACACCGTATTCTTCAACTTATAAATCGCATTGAAATCAAAGAAGAGCTGGTAATATCCGGCGGCATTGCTAAAAACACTGGCGTTGTCAAAAGAATAGAAAAAAGCCTGGGGATTCAAGCACATATCTGTTTCGAGCCACAGATCGTTGGCGCCCTGGGAGCTGCGATAATAGCAAAAAAAATGTTTCAGGAAAATAACGAAAAATCCGAGAAGTAGATTTGATAAGTATACGTAATTAGCTTAGTTAAGGAGGAAATGTGAAATGAAGAAAGGTATCGAGGGAATTAAAGTAATTGAAGCGGCATCAGCAGTGGCGATTCCTATGGTCGGTCGTTTACTGGCAGATTGGGGAGCGGACGTTATTCACATCGACCAGGTGACAAGGGGAGGCTTAATGTATCGTCCGCCGGCGACTCGCGATGTGCGGAGAATCGCCGCCGATTTTGATTACGTTGAACAAAATATCAATTGCAATAAGCATAACATCGCCCTTGACCTTGCCCAAGAAGAAGGACGAGAAATTCTGAATTTACTGCTAAGGTCTGCCGATGTATTTTTAAATAATTTTCGCCCTCGTGAGCTGGAAAAATTCCATCTGGAATATACAACACTGCATAAACTGAATCCTAAACTTATCTGCGGCAATCTTACCGGTTTCGGGACAAAAGGGCCGGAAAGTAACGAACCCGGTTTTGGCCCCACCGCCGGTGATTCCAGGGCTGGTTTGCTTCATATCTTCCAGGTTCCGGGAGTTGAGCCGGTTCAAACGCCCATTGCTTACGCGGATTTTATCACCGGTATGACGCTGGCTTATGGTGTCATGACCGCCCTGTTAATACGTGAGAGAACCGGAATTGCCCAGGAAGTAGATGTCTCTCTTTTTAATAGTATAGTGTTTGTCCTGGCCAGTGATATTGCCGGGACCCTGGTCACTGGGCAGGACCGGCAGGCTGTGGCAAGAAAAGACCGGGGCACGCCGTTATTGAATATTTACCGGACAAAAGATGACCGTTGGATTTATCTGATGATGTCCAGGCCGGATGTCTATTGGCCTAAGTTCTGTAAAGCTCTCGGACAGGATGCCTGGGAACATGATGCGAAATTAAATCCCTGCGATGTAGCAAAGCATGAACCTAAGGCCCTGTTTGATGCTTTGGAAGAGGTATTTCTCACCCGAACGCTTGAAGAATGGAAACCACGCTTAACAGAAGTAGGCTTCCCCTGGGCGCCTATACAAACACTCCCTGAAGTAGTCAAAGACCCACAGGCTCAAGCTAATAACTTCTTTACTTCTCTGAACCATCCTAAGCACGGGACAATCAAAATAATGGCGAATCCTGTGAAGCTAAGCCAGACGATAGAGAAGCCGAAAACAGCTGCGGCTCGTTTCGGGGAGCACACTGATGAAATTATACAAGGATTGGGTTATTCCGTGGATGAGATTAAAAAACTAAAAGAAAAACATGTTATAAATTAAACAAAATATTTTTATATATAAGGTTAATGCCTTTCATTTTCAGGAGGATTAATAAACAAAGTATATTATTTGATTAAAACATTTTATTAAGTATATTCTATTACTGGCATGTTTAAGATGTTTTAGTCAGGAGTATAGAATGACTAAAAAAATAAGTAATAGCGGCAATAATCTGCCGAGTGATTATTCCATATGGGGGCTGTTTGCCGATACGATGGAGCTTATTTCCAGGGCTCGAACGATGGAATTAACCAAGTATGGTTTGACCCGAGAACAATCACATGTACTCCGTATTTTATATGAGGCTAAAGAGCCTTTAACGATTAACAAGATTATTTCTCATGTGATGAGAAAGCATAATTCAGTCTCTGCCATTATTAAAAGAATGGAAAGAAATGATTTAGTCAAACGGATAAAAGTAACCAATGACCGCCAATATAAGATCTCGATGACTCCCAAAGGGCGTAAACTATTTGAAAATATGCCGGTAAACTCTGTAACTATGGCGTTTTCGGCACTATCCAATGACGATAAGAAAAAACTGGTATCTTCTCTTCAAAAACTTGATAACAAAGTACGTTGCATGCTGGGGCTAGATTACACACCGCCATTTTTATAGTAATTCACTCGTGTTTTTATCGAGTAATTAGAAGGTCGCAACCCTAAATGCTGAAGCTATGGTCAGTGTGTACAGGTTTGAACAATGATTTGTCTGAACCCCATTCAGGCCGGATAAAACGCGGCGGCCGCTTGCCTCCTTCTACTTTGGTACTAAATTGAGAAATAAAGAACCTACAATCTCGTTAATGTAGACGGGGAAGGGTCGAACTCCCACTGTTTCAAATATAACCTCCCCGGCCTGTTAATGCAGCTGCTTGACCAACTCGCCGTATTGGGGATTTTCATAGTTTGCAACTGCATTGTTGCCAGAGTATCCATGGTGTCAGAATGAAAGGATCGCTCTGATTTGAACGGTAACAAGTAAATCGTACAGCAGAAACACTTGCTTGTTTTCTTTAACTTACCGCCGGAGGTATTGCATCAAAGACTTTCCTTCTCTGTAATCAATTATGAAAAGGAGGCAAGTGTCGTTTCTCAGGTTATATGACCACCCATTCTCAAGTTAATGTTCCACCCTGTTTCTCAGGTTGATGTGCCACCCCGGGTGCACTTAAAGCATAGTATCACACGGTTACCACCTCCTTGGCAAGGTCTTTGTCCGGA
>Ga0187886_1002517_pt1 | contig 14637 bp, 14 predicted proteins | sample June2016WEW_20_1_FD_133001 | JGI IMG/M metagenome (GOLD analysis project Ga0187886, IMG submission 133001) | Peatland microbial communities from SPRUCE experiment site at the Marcell Experimental Forest, Minnesota, USA - June2016WEW_20_150 | ecosystem: Environmental > Terrestrial > Soil >... | reverse complement strand
GCGCGCTGCCTTGTCCCTTTATTATGCGTGCGCGTTTGAACAGCCACGTAGCTCCGGATCCAACGTGAACGGCCTCACCGTTTTCAACGATGCTCGTCCGCTGTATATGCAAAACGTATATGCAAAACGTATATGCTCTTACGCGCGCTATCAGCGAATTTAGGGACAAGCCAGCGCGCTGTTGGAAACATCGGCCAACCCAGACAGAGACTCCGCCAGCCTCTACCATAAGCTGTAACAACAATGCCTCAGGAAGAAACCCATGAGGGAGAAGGATGGGCGTGTTAGACTGGCGAAAACGCGAAACATGGGAACATCAATGCGCGTCGAGATCGGCAAAACTTCGTAACATCAAGAGAGAGAAAAAAGAGAAAAAAGAGATATTATGTTGTTAGCAAGCCTAGATCTTTCTCTTGCCCAGAGTTGACCTGAAAGACTTTCCGCAGTGTTCGAAGAGTCCGATCGTGAGCTCCGTCTTCTTGCCGGCTTTGTCAGGTCTACCTGCCATCTTCCAAGACTTCTTAGGAGTGCTAACTTCCTTTCCACATACGGGACATTTAGCCATGGAAATCCCTTTTGAATGATTATATGCCATGAGCATAAAACACTTTCCATTGCTTGCTAACCCCAACCTGCTCCGACGAGCCTACGTGGGTTTCACTTTTTCGGCCGAATCTCTCCGGCAAACTCTGGAAAAACCCTGCACAATTCACAAATGTCCTTCACTATCAAGTCCGGTTTCGTGTGACTTTCATGCAGATTCTCGAGAGTGTAGAACTGTGAGGGGACAAAAATCGTTCCCATCCCAGCCGCAGCTCCGCCTCCTATGTCTTCAACCGGGCTGTCCCCAACGTAAACCGTCTCTTCAGCCTTCACTCCAAGTCTCCGCAACGCTTCCTGAAAGATCTTCCTGTTAGGCTTGCGCCAGCCAACGTCTTCCGACACTAAGACAGCACTGAAGAACCTGTTCACGCCCAGTTTTCTCAAGGCAGCGTGGATCACCGGTGCATATGTGAAGTTGGAGATCAAACCCAACTTGTACCGCTTCAAAAGGCTGAGTAGCATCCGCCTCGCGCAAGGGTTCAGCTCAAGCGAACTCAAATAGTCCTCGAAGAAAACGTTAACCGTCGTCTTCACACGTACATCCTCAGGACTCGTCTTGAACCCCAGACAGTTCAGCGCGTCCGAGATCCAGACGCCGTTTGTGACTTCAACAAGTTCTTCATAGCGTATCAAGCGGTATTTTTCGTGTGCACGGCTGTATGCCCTGAGAAAGTCTTCTTCATCTACGCTGAAGCCAGCTTCAACTATTGCTTTGTGCAGCTTCAGCGTCGAAGCTTCCAAGCTGTAGTTCTTGACGCTGGTCAAAGTGCCGATGAAGTCGAAGGCGACCGCCTTGATGTTAGCCAATTCTCAGCCCTTCTTCGCTTGGGAAGCTACTGATGCCCATGGAATGCCGATTCTCAAATAATAAATTTCACCCGCAGGCAGTGCTGAGTAGACGACAAACTTTCGTGAATCATTCAGAACCCCGCTTCGGCTTCAACTGGCCATCCTGCATCGTGTAAACAAGGTCTGCTGCGTCGATTATCTTTTCGTCATGCGTAGCCACCACCACCATCGTCTTGTCTCGTTCATTAATGTCCTGAAGAAGACTGATGATTTCTTTAGCTGTTGCTGAGTCAAGTTCCCCTGTGGGCTCGTCTGCAATGATCATTTCGGGCTTGTTCGCGAGAGCCCTTGCTATCGCCACGCGTTGCATCTCGCCCATGCTCAACTGTTTGGGCCTGTGGTCGTGTCTGCGTGCCAGTCCCACGGTCTCGAGAAGCTTCATTGCTCTTTCCCGCTGCTCTTTTTGGGACTTGTTGACCAGTGACATAGGCAGCTCAACGTTCTCCAAAGCGCTGAGCGTGGGAAAAAGATTGAAAGTCTGAAAAACGAACCCGATACGCGCACCGCGGATCTTTCTGCGCTCACTACCGGATAGCTGTGAGGTGTTGGAATCATCGATGAAGACTTCCCCGGAAGTTGGATAATCATTCAGTCCGATGAGGTTAAGCAGTGTAGATTTGCCTGAGCCCGACGGTCCGATGATGGTGACCAGCTTTGGCTCATTGATTTCCAGGTTCGTAGCTTTGACGGCTGTTATTTCGGATGAGCCTACTCGAAACGATCTTGTCAGGTTCACCGTTCGGATCTTCATCAGTATTCCGCTCTTAGAACTTCGGCTATCCTCATCCTCATGGCGTTTGCCGCAGGAATTACCCCACCAACGCAGCATATGCCGACAATAGCTGTAAACATTTCCAACATGTAAAGCGGCGGCACAATCTCAAAGATGCTGGGAAAGAAAAGTGCAACGGGAATGCTCGTGTAGAGGCTTGCCAAAACGATGGCTGCCAGTGAACCTAAGGCTATTCCGATGACGCCGCCTAGGACACCGATCAAGGAAGTCTCTATGATTACCACTCGAAACACATAGCTTGCTGGAGCTCCCATGGCGTCTAGGGTTGCGAAGTCGCGGCGCCTCTCTGACACACTCATGACCGTGACGGTCATGACAAGGATCAAGCTGATGATGAAGACCACTGCTTCGGTGCCGATGGTCCAAGTCTGCAGCTCCTCCAGAATGGGCTGAATGATATCGTTCCTCTGAGTCTCCGTCAAAGCATTGACGTTAATTATTTTCTTATCACTCTTTATGGCCTCAGTCAAGTTCTGCTGCGGCACGTTTTGAACAGGCTTGACTGCAATTATGTTTACCATTTGCGGATAATTGTAAATGCTTTGCGCCAGTCTGAGAGGCATGACCAAACAGCGACTCAGCAGGGCCATCCTTGTGTCCAAAACGCCAGAAACATGCAGCTTGTAGCCGTTCACCTGAATTTCTGTGCCCACAGTCCAGTCATATTGATCTGCTAGGGAGCCGCCAGCCACGATTTCGCTGCTTGAATCGTTCGCCGGAAGATGTCCGTTTCCCTTCAGCGCTATGGGTCCAAGTGCAAGCTCCCAATCTTCAACGGGGATTCCCATCGTGAAGTTTACGGGCACAGCCTGAATCAGCATCTGAGATCCAACCGACGTGACAAACAGGACTGGAGTGACGGCACTTACCCCTGGAATCGCCCTTATTTCTTCAACTGTTGAATCTTGGGGCAACATGCCTCCGCCGATCGGAATGGCTTGAATCACGATAGCGTCTTTGCTCACCACTGTGACTTGGCCATTGAAAAGCACGTTCATCTCCCGTATCACAGTTGCATATCGCATGGTGGTGGCGCCAACGGCGATCACGAATGTTGCCGCAATCGCAACTCCTAGGATGCATAGTGCTGTTCTGATTTTTCTTCGAAGGAGGTTTCTGAAGCAGAACGTAAGTAGCCGCGTCTACGATCCCCTAGGCGGTTAGTCTCGCGTGAAAACTATATAAGCATTGACAACGGATGATTATACCGCTAAGTAAAAATTGAGATGGAGAAGAGAAAATGAAAATTAGTAAGAGAATCTTGAGTTTATCGGCTTTGTTTCTCTTGTTGGTTTCAACGTTCACAGTGATGTCTAGATCCTACGTAGCTGCGCGGCTGATGCCTGAAGCGACGTTGACTGGCACCATTTTTGACCATGGTGTTGACACTAATGGCAACGGCCTGTATGATCACTTAGAGGTCGATGTGGAAATCAACGTGACTGTTGCAGGAAACTTTCAGGTGACAATCGGCGGGCTTTGGGACCAGTTTAGTAACTACGTGTCCGTCTATAATAGTAGCCAAGGTGACCTCGAGACTGGCATTCAATATCTAAACGTGTCTTTGTTCGGTCCTGCCATTTTCAGCTCTGGCTTAAACCCTAAATGGGTAAATTATATCGAGCTTTATGCTGGACAAGTCTATGTAGCCTACATGAACTATGTAGCCTTGACGAGAGTCTACAACTTTTCTGAATTCGATTCTCCTGGTGCCCTCTTGACGGGACACGTTTCGGACAGAGGCGTTGACACTGATGGCGACCACCTCTTCAATTATCTTGAAATCGGAATAGACATCAACGTGACAGAAGCCGGAGAATACCAAGTCAGTGCCCAAGGGTTGACGAATTACTTTTACCATTACCAGTATATGACGGAAAGCTTTGCTGTCGGCGTTCACACGGTCTATCTGAATTTTTCAGGTCCAGAAATTGCCTCTAACCACCTCAACCCGACGGACGTGTACTTCATAAGCATATACGATAGCTTAAACAACTTTGTGACAAGCCACCTTGACGATGCACCTCTTTCAATGCGGTACAGCTACACGCTTTTCAACGCACCCTCAAAGGACATTCAGGTCAACTTCAAAGTCTATCCAGACGCCACGGTCGCAGTGGACGGAGCATTCAACTACACGCACATGTACCCAGAGAACACATCCACGCCACAAATAAACGCCACAATGGGCTTTTCAACGAGCGGGAACCTGACAACAGAGACATCCAGCGGCACTATGGTTTTTCCAGACAACCCATCTTTCAATTACAGTGCAACTGAAGGACACCTCCGCTCATCATACGAGAATGGGGTCGAGAGCGACACCGTCAACGGCTCAACGATCTTGCCTCCAGAAGTGGCGGGGATCTACCCGTTCAACACGACAGACGTTAATCTTGTCGCTGCATACACTCACGGCCTGTTTGACGTGGCCATCACAGCGACAACGGTGATACCCACCAGTTACGGCACGATTTACAGCACTGTTTTTCCACTTAACTCGTCAGATGTCACGGTTCGCGCAGATTTCGATGGAACAGCAGTGACAGGAAACGTCACTTTCCACGCGATTGCAGGATTTCCACTTGCCGACGTCACGTTGGACTTCAGCGGCAACAGAAGCAGCCTCTCCTTCACAGGTAACGTCAACGTCGCTTACGTGAACTTTAACGGTTATGAAATAAACGAGACCACAGTGGACCAAATCATCACCAATTTGGAGGGCAACCTCACTGGACAAGGGCTCTTCGACAACAGCGGGGGCTTCCTAACCTCAACGCAGTTCGACATTACAAAAACTGCGTGGTCAAACCCAACGCTCGGCGAAAACGTTACTTTCAAGGCAGCTTTCAGCGGAAACTTCACGGCAGCCATCGCTCATATGCTGTTTCCACCAGGGTCTTCAATGGATTATCTGCAGGACTTCGCGGACGCCTCCTTGGAATCAGCTGCCTCTTCGGTTAGAAGCGCGTCTCTGACACTCAACTACTATCATAGCTCAGGAATAGCGCTGATGGACATGCATATGACGAGCGATGTGCAAGGTCTGTGCAACAGTCTTCTTCTTTTAGTGCCCCCTGCGATACCTAGTCCTTGGGCTTCATATAAAACGCAGATCGAAACCTGGCTTAAGATCGCAAACACCACGGCCTCCGAGCTTACGGACGCGGGTTTGAACGCTTCCTATTCGAGCACCGAAGGGAAAATTTCTCTCAACGCGTGGCTCTCAACCAATGCAAGCCAGCTTAAAAACGACATCCTTCCATTCTTGCCAGACGCGGTGCCGCCGAACATGCATGACCTCTTCGAATCCTTCCTTAACACTAAATACTGCACCTTGACTTCTTCAACTGAAACGCTTGACATGGTTAATGGAGTGGCGACCTTTGGTTCAACCGAGACTCTTCAAGGCGATTTCGAAGCTGAATTGAACCGCGACAAACGTTTCTTGCTGGAAGCAATGAGTTCGTTCTATTCAATGCCATTGTCCTGGGAGCTCGACCTGCTCAACGATACTGACATAAACATCAACAACTTCCAAGTAGAATTCAAACTTGGACAAGACTGGATTCAAGCAAGCTTCAGCGGACTGATTCTTAAACCTCAGGCCGACAACATAGATTCCATAAGGTTCGAACTCAAAAAGTGGCTGAACCTGACGAACAACGTGCAGGCGCCGCCGCTTGAATTTGATAAACTTTCAGTCACAGTCACGGGAGAGTCAGACGCCAACCGGACGGTTCTGCTCTACCAGCCATCCAACGTGCCGAACCCGGACAGCCTATCCGGAGACTACAGAAGCATGGCCTGGAACAACGCCTCTCTCAGCAGTCTGCAAGACCTCATGTTTCTCTTAGCCTACCAAAAACAAGTCAGTTACGCCGGAGGAACGTACCCCATTCCGATATTCACAAACTCCACAGTAACCAGCTTTGGCTTTGACCCCGACGCCAAACAGATAACGTTCAACGTCACCGGACCAGCAGGCACAGGGTTCTGCAACGTGACCATTCCAAGAAACCTGCTCAACGCAACGGTACTTAGTGATTGGGTCGTCATGTTCGATGGAAAAACCTTAACTTCGGCAGAGTTCAACATAACACAAAACGATAATTACGTGTTCGTGTACCTGAACTACACCCACTCAGAACATGAAATATCCATTATCGGCACCTGGGTAGCACCCATCGCAGAGTTTCAACCAGACATTCTGCCACTCGTCCTAGCAATTTCAACCCTCATCGCAGCAATAATAATCGTCAAACAAAGAAGAAAACTCGAACCCTTGAAGGCTAGATGCCGTCAGGCACTGAATATGCTTTCATCAAAGCCGAGAAGCTGACTCTTCTCTTCCCTCTTTTTGTCGCGAATCCACCCTTTGAACTACCGTGCTTGGTCACAGCTCAATTCTTCAGCGCGCCGCGTGGCTGACTGTAAATCTGTTCTCGTCTCAGCCTGCAACCGGTCACTAGCATGTGTTTTGAGGCTGTTGTCCGAGGAGATTTGCGTGTTTTCCCGTTCCATGCATGGTCTGCGTTTCTCAAAGTTTCAGCGCTAACTCTATGCGTTTGGGCTCGACGAATCCTGCTTTTCTGTAAATATTCACGCCGTCTTCAGACGCGTGAAGATGCAAGTACCTCAGCCCCAGTGTTCTGGCTTCCCTTGTCAATTCTTTCAGCAATCGTGTGCAAACCCCGCTTCTTCGCGCTTCAGGAATCGTGTACATGTTGAGAATGTATCCGAGCCTTCCTGTCTCAAGCCCTTCGTACCTTCCCGGCATCTGCCACACAACCATTCCGCCTGTTCCAACTGTTCTGCCTTCGTATTCTGCCAGCCAAGCGATGAAACTGCCGGAAGGGATTGCTTCAGAAAAATATTGGCGCAAAGATTTTCTCAGAATTTTTGTCTCTTCATTTCCTGGATGACCGTAAAGCTCATTGAGGAACCGTACGCGATAGTCGATCAAGGTTTGAACGTCGTTGACTGTGGCCCGTCGACATGTTATTTTGCTGTTTTCAATTTTCATGCTTTTCTTTTCCTGCCCCGCTGACCTTCAGGTCTAATGCTTGCCCGGGTTTCTAGGATAGTTGAGCATAAATGCTTCACCTTATCGGCAAGTGCGGTTTGCAGAAGCATGTCTGGGTCGCCTATCGCAGCTTCCACCATTGAATCATAGGGAATTTCTTCAAGAAACTTCAAGCCCAGCTTCTGAGTTTCCTGCTGTATCGTCTTTGAGCCGTTCATCCTCATGTTTTCGACGACGCCTAAGACTGAAACTCTGAGCGCCCGCAGCAGGGTGACAAGCTTCTTGACCGTTTCAAAAGCCAACCTTGAAGGAGTCGTAACTATCAAGAATTCTATGTTCTTTATGAACCTGACCGCGTCGAGTGTTGCGTCGCCGATTCCGGGCGGCATGTCCAAAACGAGGTAGCTCAGCTTCCCCCATCTGGTCGTTGAAAACAGTTCTACGAGTGCGTTTGAAACGTCTGCACCCCGCAGCGGAGTGGCCAGGTCATGTGAATAGTACGTTATCGACATGTACTTCAAGCCGTGAACCCTAGGCGGAACGATGCCCTTCTTCTCTGTTGGCCGCTCGTCTCCTATGCCCAGAATCGCATGGGTAGATGGACTTGTGAAATCCAAATCGAAAAGGCCAACGCTGTAACCCTTCTGTGCGAGGCTCAGAGCAAGCGTTGAGGCGATCAGGCTCTTGCCGACGCCGCCCTTTCCACTGGACACCGCGATGATCGCGTCTATTTCCTTCATCCTCTCGTCTATGATGCTGATTCGCGGGTCAGCCATTCTACTTCACTCCTCTGACGGTTTGAAGCCACACTCCGCGTCCCTGCTCTATCTCAAAGTCTGGGCTGGCACAGTTTGGACATTTGACGTACGCGTGCGCGATCTCTGGAACAAAGTGGATTGCCTCCAACGTGGCCTGATCCAAGTTTTTCTCACAAAAAACCCAAGTGTGACCGCAGACTCGACACCTCAACCGTGCTTTCTCGGTCTCCACGTCGAATTTCGCATTCTTGAATCTCGCGGTCTTGAGCTGTGACAGGGCAAATTCTAGTACGGCTCTTTCAACCTGCTGCAGCTCGCCAACCCTTATCGTCACCCGGGTGACCTGCTTCAATCCTTCCCTCTCTGCTATCTCAGAGGCCGCCTTGATCACAGCTTCGGCTAACGCCCATTCATGCATAGAGGAGCCTTCACAGAAGGCTGATTTAAGAGTGTTGTAACCTGAAGAGCCGCACGAGCACAAGCTCAAGCCGGTTTTCAAGCCAGATCAGATATATAGTCCGGGGGTTTGAATGAGCCTCCATGCGTAAGGAAAGAAATGTTCCGGACAAGTCTTCTGAGCCCGAGTTCAGAGCATCAGTGGTGCGGCTGATCTTGAACGGGAAGGTCGAGGAAGCCTTGGGACTGCTTGCGGAACGGTACAACGTTTGTTCACCTCGGATAAGAGTGGGCTTACCTAGTCGTCACAGAAAAAACACTCTCGGCTGCTACACGGCAAAGAACCAAACTATAAGCGTTCTGAACAGTGACACGCTTAAGGAACCAACTGTGGTCCTGCACGAATTCTATCATCATTTGCGCACCTCGATAGACAAGAAGCACAGGGGAACAGAAAAGTACGCAGGTGAATTCGCTGAGGAGTTCATCGAAGCATACGGGTCTTCCAGCTCACACCAAGGTCAGCGCGTATGAAAGGGACTCAGAATAGGGACCCAGTTGTGACCTCAGGATACTGTTGCGTTATTTGCGATGATGAGCTGGAGTCAGCGAGTTCGTTGCAATGGCACATGCTATTATTTTAAGGTCCAACCTAAACGCGTCAAAGCTGTTTATTGCAGAACAATACGTAGTACACTTGCGCGTGCTATCAATATGTTGATAACGGTGGAAAGAGTATGGGAGGTAATAGTATGAAGATCTTTGTGAAGGTTTTTAGCGTTCTCGTGTCGTTAGTTTTGGTCTCATCTAGTTTTCTAGGCACAGTGAAAGTTAATTCTGTTCAGGGCACCACAATTGCCACTTTAGCTGATTCGTTGAATAGTTATTTAAATTCAATAGATTGGTCTAAACCAAGTGCTTCTACAATTCAGTTTGGTATTATTTTTAGCAGGCTTCCTACTTCAGCATACGAAGATGCACTAAAATATTATCTAGGAATCAATGATTGGATAGATGTTTTATTAATCAAAAGGTTAGCAGAATTGTCTGGGTACAATAGCAAGAATTTGGTTTTAGCTGTTGTCAAAGCACTTGAGAATATACCAATGGTAGGATGCCTTCCGAAAACAGATGAAATGTGGAATGGACAATATTATGCAGACTATTTTTCTGTTGACAGTCGTTTCTTGTTACATGCCTATAGATGGGCTAAACAAGTTTCTGGAGATATCAACACAGACGGAACAGTAGATATTTTTGATGCTGTAGTGTTAAGCAAAGCTTTTGGTTCTCTTGTGAATAGTTCAAATTGGAATTCAAATTGTGATTTGAATGGTGATGGAACGGTAAATAAATTGGATTCAGCAATTTTAGCTGATAATTTTGGTCAAAGTAGTTTGATGTCAAAATGGAATGAACCGTTTGCATATCAGCAATTGGCAGGTTTAGTAGATGAATATGATGGAGGTTTTTCATATGCTGGTGTTGGGACAGTAATTCCGTTTCCTGATCCTCAGAACCTGACAAGTTTTCAACATAATTCTAGATATTATGATGAAGAAGCTCAAACACTAGGATGTTTTCATATTTTTGAAGAAGATGGTTTGTTAACGGCTAGAAATTATGAGGACAAAATTTGGAATCATCTGAATAATGACGGATGGTGGTCTGGTCAGTGGTATTGGTACAGACCTAATTGGCAAGTTTTTGAGTGTGAGATGGGAAGATTTGCAATAGAAATAACCGAATATTTGGGTTATGTTCATCCAAATATCGTAAGCGATCTCAATCAGAAGCTTTTAGTAAACGAGTGGAATAGTTCTTCTTGGCAACCTTGGCTATATGTTGTGAATCACGCTAACAATCCTGACGGAAGTATAGTTTCAGAAGAGGCTAGACCCGAAGAGACATTGGCTATTTGGGAAGCGCTTGAATCTTTTTATACCTCTTTTTCTATCAGCATGCAAAATGCCGTCACTGACATGCTTACTAAAGAACCCAAAGCTTGGGAACAAGTTCTAAATCAATCTTGTTATAAAAAAGATCAGTTAGCAGGCGCAATGATAATGTTTCTAAATGGAATAATCCCAGAGACTGGGAGTCTACGCGATAGTTTGACAGAAGAGAGCTATACAAGTTGTGATTTGAATTTTCCAGCAAGCGAGTATCGTTTTGACTATGTTAACAGGATGATTAGGATACCTACAACTTCTGGGCAAATAGGGTTCCAATTTGGAACTCAGATTGTTTCGTATAACTTTACGCAAGGTGTTTGGGACATATACTTCAACAACGATTGGAATTCAATTAAAAATGTTGTGTCAGTCTCAAGTGGAAACATCTAAACTTCACTTTATTCTATCAGTAAATCTGCTGTAAAGTTTCAAGTGAGCGGACGCGCGAGCGACTATGATGAATGTCATTGCGTTATCAATCGGACCGATAGACCAGACTTGATACGGAGCTGGACTTGTTGCAATGATAACAGGTTTTCTCCTCGTTCTAATGTGTTATGGTGCGCAGAAGCTCGCTTCAGACACCAAGCTATTCAAGTTCTGTGGTTCACTCGGGGCAATCGCGTTGGTTCTTGCATTTGCATTGATGGGTTTTGCTAGTATTCCGCCTTACTATTGACCGACGTTTTGAGATACGGCTATCTTGCAGAGCCGGCGCTAATCGCCACCAAAAAAGCAACGGTATCCAACCTTCGAAAAGCTTTTCTGTGAAGCTTGCGGGAATAGCATGCAATGAATTGAGGCTGCACAGAATGGATTTGGAGAAGGGTTTCCTGGGCGGTTTCTTCGTGCTGGGGTTCGGCCTGTTCATCGCGGGTTTTCTCACGGGAATGCTGGCTCTCGCCGTCTTGAACGTGACGCCTGACTTTGCGACGTTGGGGCTGTTGATCTTCGCGGTTGGTTTCATCGTGGGCATGCTGACCGTCGCGTTGACGCTCGTGGTCGTAAAGCGGAGCAGAGCGCAGAAGCCGTAAGCATGCTCGGATAAACCCTATATACCGGGGAGAACTCGTAAAGTTATCGCCCATGCACGCCGTGTGAAGATGAAAACATCGCAGCTTTTCCTCTGCGTGATGCTGATCTCTTTCGTGGCAACCACGATGACGGCTCACAGCCTTGCCCTGGCCGAGACGGCCAACTGGAGTGAAGTGGCGACGTTTACAGGCGTAGGAAGCAGTGAGACTCATAACACGACCTACTTCACGATAGACCATCCTGAATGGCAAATCCGATGGATGCTCAGCCCCGACCCAAACCATAGCGCATACGCAGGCTTCTTCGTCTTCGTTTATCCACAAGGAGAAACCAACAGCTATGTAGGTACTATCTACAGTATCGGTGGCTCACCTACCAACGGAACCGCGCCCATTCACAATCTAACCGGTAGTTTCTACATGAGCGTGCGCGCAGGAATACTTGGCATACTGAACTACACCCTAATCGTTGAACAAGACTTAAACTCGGTTCCGGAGTTTCCACCATCAACCATTCTGCCCTTGGCTCTTACAACAGCGCTGCTGGTCACGATCACCCTTGCGTACGCGCGCTACAAGCAACAGTCAAAAAGAGTCTGAGTTAAGATTAAAAACTAATTAGTCGGTAAAACCTTCTAGCAGAGCAGTTGCCGAGTGGAAGGATGAAGGGCAAAGTCATCATAATCATGGGTTCTGAACGCGACATGGAGTTCTGCCGGGAAATCGGCAAGTTTCTCAAGGCTCTGGAACTGAGCTTTCTGTTTCGAGTTGGCTCAGCTCACAAGACGCCGGAAAGAGTCTTGAAGACGCTGAAAGAGTACGAGGAAGAAAGAGTCGTCTACATCACCGTGGCGGGAAGGTCTAACGCTCTCAGCGCCTTCGTTGACGCGAACACTACAAAGCCCGTGATCGCCTGTCCGCCGTACTCGGAAAAGTTCAGCGGCGTGGACGTCTACTCATCATTAAGGGTTCCCAGCGGAGTGGCCTCTCTGGTGACGCTTGAGCCTGAAGGAGCTGCCATCGCCGCCGCTAAGATCTTCGCAGTTGAAGATCAGCAGGTGGAAAAACGTGTGGAAGCCTATCAGCTGGCAAAGAAGCGCGAGGTCGAAGAGGCTGACGAAAAGGTTAGGAAGCCGAAGTAGTGCAGAAAGATGGGCAGCGTAAAGGACCTGGAAACAATCAGAGAACCGACCCAGGATAGCATGGGGATCGGGCGATTCATTTTCTCAGACAGGTACTCAGTGTTCGACTGGGGCGAGATGCCGGACCGTATCGACGGGAAGGGAGCAGCCCTCTGTCTCATGGGGGCCTACTGCTTCGAAAGACTGGAGGAAGAGGGCATCAGAACCCACTACCGCGGCTTAATCGCTGAGAACGGAAAAGTCGCAAAGCGCAAGGAGCTTAAGCGGCCTGTGAACACGATGGAGATAGACTTGGTCAACGTGTACAAGCCCACCGCGCAGGTCAAGGATGGAAAACTACGCTACGACTACCGCCAGTACACGGCAAGCCTCAAGAACTACCTGATCCCGCTTGAAATCATTTACCGAAACGGCCTGCCCGAAGGCTCCTCCGTGTTCAAACGGCTGGAGCAGGGACAAGTCACCATTGAACAGCTTGGACTGACTCGCTACCCAAAACCCGGTGAAAAACTGTCAAAGCCGATCTTCGACGTGAGCACCAAGCTTGAAAAAAAGGACCGCTACCTGCCATGGAAGGAAGCACAGGAAATCGCAGGCCTAACGGATGAGGAAGTTGGCGAAGTCAAGGATCTGCTCTTAAGGGTCAACAGATTGATAACTCAGGTCGCGCTGAAGGCTGACTTGAAGAACGAGGATGGAAAGATAGAGTTGGCCTTCAACCCGCAAAGGATGCTCATCGTTGTCGACGTCGTGGGCACGCTTGACGAGTGCAGGTTCACTTACGAAGGGCTTCATGTGAGCAAGGAGATCGCAAGGCAGTTCTACCGAAAGACAAGCTGGTTCAGAGACGTTGAGGAGGCGAAGAAGAGGGCGGAGGCCGAAGGGGTCGAAAACTGGAAAGCGCTGTGCACGTCCAACCCGCCTAAGCTGGACCCCATGTTGAAGAGGATAATCGGGGAGATGTACATGGCGGTTTCAAACGAGGTGACAGAGCGGAGGATGTTCGACGTTCCAAGCCTTACAGAAACGGTGAAAAAATACAGGGATTACGTGGGCCACACTTAGGTTACAAGCTCGTGCAGTTGGCCTTTCTTTAAGGCTCTTTTCATTTCCAGGGCTATGCGGTCGCCGGTGCTCAGCCGCTTCATGTACTTCGCATTGGCGTACTGCGAGCCCAACCCCATGTGCACGTTCGTTCCTCCTCCGTGTCTCAGGGCAACGTCCTGCGTCACTAGAATGTGCATGTACGGGTCCTTTTCTCCATGTATGTCGTAGAGACCATAGTCCGTCGTCTTCTTCGCCTCAGCGCCGCCTGTGAAGTCCAGTTTAACCGTGGGCTTCAGCTCATACTTTGAAACTCTGTCCCACGTGATCAGCGTCTGAAGGCACCATGCTCCAATTATTCCCGGGCTCGCGTGTTCTCTGCAAGCAAGCAAGAAACGGTCCGCGTAGCGGTGCAGGTCCTTCAGCAAGGATTCTCTGAGGCTCAGGATGGCGTGAGCCGTGACCTCGAAAGACGGGACCCTCTTTATCTTCTCCTGAACGTCGGTGGGCAGTCTCTTCAATCCGTCGAGAATTGTTTCTCTCCGCTCGTCTATCGACAGGAACTGGTTTGCCAGGCAAATACGGGCTTCTTCCATGCTAACGTTGTAGAGCTTCGCGAACCAGTCGTCAACGTCTCCCCACTCGCTCTCCGCGTCCAGCGGCGAGTAGAAGAAGTTAAAGTTCGCGTGCGGTCCGAGAACGATCTGCTCCACGCGGCCGTTCTCAAGAGCCTCTCTAGTGAGGTTTCCGGCTTTAGTTTCCCTCGCAACCTTCTCTTCCAAATCGTTCGAGTCAGCGGCGAAGATGAACTCTCTCTCGAAGGCTCGATGCGCGTGTTCAGCCTTAAGGATCATCGGCTCGTCAACAGGCTCCTTGAACTTTATCCCGTTTTTCTGCACTTGATAACGATAAGACTTAGGAGTTGGAATGCCGGCTTTTTCCGCAAACCAGTAGTAGTCCTTCTCAACCTCGCCCCTGTTCTCTATCTTCAGGAGGTTTCTCGAGCCAAGTATCGGCACGCCGTACTTGTTCTCGAT
>Ga0187886_1002516_pt1 | contig 14640 bp, 13 predicted proteins | sample June2016WEW_20_1_FD_133001 | JGI IMG/M metagenome (GOLD analysis project Ga0187886, IMG submission 133001) | Peatland microbial communities from SPRUCE experiment site at the Marcell Experimental Forest, Minnesota, USA - June2016WEW_20_150 | ecosystem: Environmental > Terrestrial > Soil >... | reverse complement strand
TGTGATCATCGGCGAGTCGCTCTGGAACAAGGAGTTCGTCGCCAACCGCACGGAGGGTTTTGATGAGATGAGGGCGCTGGTCTCCAAGTATACGCACGAATATGTGGAGGGCATCACCAATATTCCGGCAGAGAAGATCAGGATGATCGCCCGGGCTTATGCCAAGGCGGAAAAGGCGACCATCCTCTACACCATGGGCATCACCCAGCATACCGTGGGCACGCACAACGGCTTCTCGGTGGCCAACCTGGCCCTGATCTGCGGTCAGATCGGCCGCCCGTCCACCAGAGTTAACCCGCTCCGGGGTCAGAACAACGTGCAGGGCGCCTGCGATATGGGTGCCCTTCCCAACGTCCTGACCGCTTATCAGAGCGTGACCGATCCTGCTGCCCGGGATAAGTTCGGCAAGGCCTGGAACTGCACTGTCGCCGAACGGCCCGGTCTGACGATCGGTGAGATGCTGAGCGCCGCGGCGCAGGGCGATCTCAAGGCAATGTATATCATGGGAGAAAACCCCATACTGAGCGACCCCGATGCCAATCATGTGGCCGAGGCCCTGAAGAACCTGGAGATCCTGGTGGTGCAGGATACCCCGCGCTGTTGGCGGATGTGGTGCTGCCGGCGGCCTCTTTCGCTGAAAAGGAGGGCACCTTCACCAGCACCGAACGCAACGTGCAACTGATTCGCAAGGCTGTGGAGCCGCCGGGACAGGTCCTGCCGGACTGGGAGATCATCTGCTGTGTGGCCACGGCGATCGGATACCCGCTGAGTTATGGCTCGGCCTCTGCCGTCTTCGACGAGATGGCTGGCGTGACGCCTTCCTATGCCGGCATTTCACATGCCCGTATTGAGAAGAAGGGCCTGCACTGGCCGTGCCCCAACTCCGAACACCCTGGCACCCCGATTCTGCACACAGAGAAGTTCACCCGCGGCCTGGGCAGGTTCAGCGCAGTGGAGCACGTCGATCCGAACGAACTGCCGGATGCCGAGTACCCACTGCTCCTGGACACGGGACGGCGTCTGTACCATTACCACACTGGCACCATGTCGCGCAAGGGTATGATCAACGAGTTCATGCCGGCAGGCTACCTGGAGATCAACTGCGCGGACGCGGAACATCTAGGCATCGGTGGCGGAGAAAGGGTGCGGGTGAGGTCGCGCCGCGGCGCCATCAAGATCGCCGCCAGGGTTACCGAGGTTGTCCCGCCGGGCGTGGTCTTTGCATCCTTCCACTTTGCCGAGAGCCCGGTGAATAGGCTGTTCAACCCGAAGTTTGACCCGATCGCCAAGATCCCGGAGCTGAAGATCTGTGCCGTGAAGGTGGAGAAGATCGCTTAAAACGCATTGAAAACCTGATTTATTGAATATACATTCATCCTTTTCAGTCTAGTGGGGCTGGCCTAAAGATAAAGGGCCAGCCCCACTAACAATTACATTCAGAGAAAGACGGTTCAGGCAGCATTGGCTACAGGATCACCTTGGTGATAATGTCCTGCAGGGTGGAGTTAAATTCCTCATCGGACAATTCCCAATACTCACTTAGGAATAGTTCAAGAGATGTCTTCTAGCCATCCTCTTTGGTGACCGCAGATTTTGCACTTCCCGGGCGAACAGCTCCTTATCAAGCAACCCGGAGATGCAAATAATATTTACAAATACCATTAAAATTATTAACAAATAGCAGGAGTATTTTAACACCATAGAGAACTTAGGCTAGAATAGGATTTATAGGATTTAATTTATGAAACTGGTTATGCATTCTCAATGAAGGCCATAAAGATAATTATTGTTATAACTCCATAACTCCGAGTCGGATGGTCTAAAGCAATGCTATGACATCAGGCCGTAGGGTATGTAAGGAAACTTGCATGCCTCCCAGTGCGGAAAGGAGTGCAGCATTTACTCTGGCAATATAGTCAGGGTGCTGTACTTGTTGACGCTCCGGGAGGTATTTTTTATTATCTGGTATTTTACCTCGCTGGACACACTATGCGGCCAATTTCACGTCATGGGGGAACGATCGGTTATAGAAATCTGGATGTGACTTCTAAAGAGAGGTGACTGGATGGTAAAACAGTATGTCGAACAGATAAGGTAGGGAGGGTGTCATTGGTGTACGGTATGGAATAACGGAGATTGATCATTTTCTTACGACTTTCTGCTAAGAAAATGAGAATGCGCAATAAGGGAGAGCGGAAAGAAAGAGAACTGGCAGTATGGCCCTTATAGAAATCTATGGCAGGCTCTGAAAGTAGGCTTCAGGCTAAGGGCCCCGTACCACGCCCAACTACACTGAACGGGAACCGGCTGGAACATATACCTGTACGAAAGGAGTGACGGATTAGGTGAATATAACCAGACGCGATTTCTTCAAAATTACTGGCGCCGCAGTGGTTGCCTTACCGGCTCTTGGTTTTGACCTCACGCCTGCAATGGCGCAAGTAGGAGAGTACCGGATTAAGAATATCAAGCCGGTTCCTTCAATTTGTCCCTACTGCGGGTGCGGTTGCGGCATATTGGTATATGCCAGCGAGGGCAAGGTAATTGCCACCGAGGGGGATCCGGATCACCCGATCAATCAAGGCTCAACCTGCGCCAAAGGATCGTCGGTTTACCAGATTTACGACAATCCCCGGCGGGTAAAGAAGCCGCTCTATCGGGCGCCTTACAGCGATCACTGGGAAGAAAAAGAGTGGGACTGGGTTTTGGACAGAATTGTTGCCAAGATCAAGGCGACCAGGGATGCCAACTTCATTGCCACTGAGAAGATTAAGGTAAAAGATGCGACAACTGGCGTCGAATCCGAAGTGGAAGCGACGGTCAACCGGTGTGAGGCGATTGCCACATTGGGTGGGGCTGCCCTGGACAATGAGGAATGTTATCTTTATTCTAAAATGGCACGCAGTCTCGGGCTTTGCTATGTCGAGCACTGCGCCCGTCTCTGACACGGCTCCTCGGTCACCGGTCTGGGACCGTCATTTGGTAGAGGAGCAATGACCAACCACTGGGTGGATCTGAAAAATACTGATTGCGCCTTGATCATCGGCAGCAACTGCGCAGAGAACCACCCCATGGCTTTCAAGTGGCTGACTGTAGCAAGAGAGAAGCGAGGAGCCAAGATCATCCACGTGGACCCGCGCTTCTGTCGTACTTCGGCGCGTTCGGACATCTATGCGCCCATGAGATCGGGCACCGATATCGCCTTTATCGGTGGAATGATCAACTACATCATTCAGAACAACCTGTATTTCCATGATTATGTAGCCAACTATACGAATGCGGCGATGATCGTCGACGACGGCTTCAGCTTCGATGATGGCATCTTCAGCGGTTATGATCCTAAGAAACGCAGTTACGACCAGAAGACCTGGGTCTACAAGACAGATGCCGACAAGAAGCCGCTCCGGGACCTGACCCTGCAGGACCCACGCTGTATCTTCCAGCTGTTGAAGAAGCATTATGAGCGTTATGACATCGATACCGTCTCTAAGGTGACGGGCACGCCCAAGGATGTCTTTTTAACTATTGCCGCAACCTATGCAGCCACGGCGGCCCCGGACAAAGCCGGGACCATCTGCTACGCCATGGGCACCTGCCAGCACACCGTAGCTTCGCAGAACGTGAGAATCTATGCCATGCTGCAGCTGTTGCTGGGCAACATCGGCATCCCCGGCGGCGGTGTCAACGCCATGCGCGGTGAATCCAACGTACAGGGCGCCTGCGATATGGGGCTGCTCGAACACTTGCTTACCGCCTACATGAATGCTCCCACCAACAACATCGCCTACAAAGACCTGGCCGGTTACAACAAGAAAGAGACCCCTGCCTGGGGCTGGAAACTAAACACGCCGAAGTGGATCGCCAGCATGCTGAAGGCCTGGTATGGCAATGCCGCCACCAAGGCGAACGACTTCTGTTACCAATACTTGCCCAGGAAGGATGAGAACCGCAACTTTACCCACATCGGGCTGTTCGAAGCGATGTACAGCGGAAGCGTGAAGGGACTGCTGTGCTTTGGCTCCAACCCGGTAGTGAGCGGCCCTGACTCCAACAAGGAGACCAAGGCGCTCGAAAACCTGGACTGGATGGTTGCCGCCGACCTCTGGGAGACAGAAACATCAGCCTTCTGGAAGAGCGAGGCGGGGGTCGATCCCAACGCCATCAAAACCGAGGTCTTCTTTCTGCCGGCCGCTGCCTCCTTTGAAAAGCAGGGAACGATCTCCAACAGTGGGCGCTGGGTGCAGTTCCGCTGGAAGGCAGTCAACCCGGTAGGAGAGGCCCGCAGCGATCTGGAGATCTTCTATGAGTTGGGCAACTTGATCAAGAAGTCCTATGCCAGCAGTACGAAGCAGATCGACAGGCCGATCCAGGACATGACCTGGAACTACGGACCGGATGAAGCCAAGGTGCTCGACGACGTCCAACAGGAGATCAACGGCTTCAACCTGGTTACCGGCAAGCGTCTAGCCAAGTTTGCCGACCTCAAGGACGATGGCTCCACCTCATCCGGCGTCTGGATCTATTGCGGTATGTACCCTGCTGAAATGAATAAAACACAACGGCGCAACAGCAAGGATACCTCGGGCATCGGGCAGTATCCGGGCTGGGCCTGGGCCTGGCCGGTAGACCGGCGCATTATCTACAACCGCTGCTCGGCAGACTTAGAAGGCAAGCCGTGGTCCGAGGCGAAGAAGGTTATCTGGTTTGATCCGGCCAAAGCGGATCCGACCAAGAATTTTCCAAAAGGGCAGTGGACCGGTCTTGATGTGCCAGATTTCTTGGGCACGGTGGCGCCATCGGATCCCGATGGAGGCAAACCGTTCATTATGTCGGGTGATGGCTATGGCGGTCTGTTCGCCAAGATGAAGGACGGCCCATTCCCCGAACACTATGAGCCCTGGGAGACCCCAACCCAGAACCTGTTCTCTTCTGTACAGCTGGATCCAGCAGTCAGGATCTTCAACAAAACTGACAAAGAGAAGGAAATGAACACCAAAGGCACACCCGATCAGTTTCCGATCGTCGGTACCTCCTACCGGGTTGTTGAGCACTGGCAGGCAGGGGCGATGACCAGAAACCTGCCCTGGCTGGCCGAACTGATGCCGAACTCTTTCGTGGAGATCAGCGAGGAGCTGGCCAAGGTGAAGGGCATTAACAACGGGGACACGGTTACGGTGGTCTCGGCCAGGGGCAAAGCGACGGCAGTGGCCTGCGTGACCAAGCGGTTCAAACCATTCAACATCAACGGCAAAATAGTGCACGAGATCGGCATTCTCTGGCATTACGGTTTCCGCGGCATAGCCGTAGGCGATTCAGCCAACCGCCTGACACCCCATATCGGCGATGCCAACTCGACTACGCCGGAATATAAGGCCTGGCTGTGCGATGTCCACAAGGGGGTGAGATAGATGGCAAATAAGGGCTACCTTGTCGATACCACCAAGTGCATCGGCTGTCGCGGTTGCGTCGTTGCCTGCAAGAACTGGAATCAGTTGTCCGCCGAGCCATCAAAGTTTACAGGCTCATACCAGACCATAAAAGACTTTTCAGGAAACACCTTTACCTATATCGGATTCAACGAGTATGAGGAAAACGGGCAGATGAAGTGGTTCTTCACCAAGCGGCAGTGCATGCACTGCCTCGACCCGGCCTGCGCCAAGATCTGCCCGCAGAAGGCCCTGAGCAAGACTGACACCGGCGCCGTGGTGCGCGACATGAGCAAATGCGTCGGTTGCCAGTACTGTGCCGCTGCCTGTCCGTTCCACGTGCCGAGGTACAATGCGAAGATTGTCAAAGAAACCAAATGTTCATTATGTTCCGAGCGGGTTGCCGAAGGGGCGTTGCCGGCCTGCGTCAAGGCCTGCATTACCGGGGCCCTGAAGTTCGACGACAGGGATAAACTGCTAGCTTTGGCCAAAGAGCGGGTCAGCTCACTAAAAGCTACCAACCCGCAGGCTACAGTATACGGGGAAGCGGAGGCTGGAGGTACCAACGTCCTCTATGTGCTGGCGGATCTTCCAAGCAAGTATGGTTTGCCCGGCAATCCTCAGACTTCCGCCGTCACTCAGGCTTGGAAGAATTACGTCAAACCTTACGCCCCCTGGCTGATTGCCCTGACGGCGGCGGGTTCACTGTTCAGCTTCTTCTCAACCCGGGTGCTGAAAGTTGGCCAGGCAGCGCAGACGGTCCACGAGGAGGAAAAATTACATGGCTGATAGCGAAGCGAGAGTTGAAAAAACCACTCCCGAGGCACGGTTTGTCCATTGGTCGCATACCATCACCTGGTTCATTATGCTGCTCTCCGGGATGGTTCTGTACAGCCCCTGGTGGCACTGGCTGACTCCGGTCTTCGGAGGAGCCCCTCATGCCGATCTGGTACACAAGTTCTTTGCCGTGATCTTCATTGCCGTTCCCCTCATCGGCCTGATCGTGAAGCCGCGCAGTTTCGTCGATTGGATGAAGACAGCGGTGAAATGGGGCAAGGACGAGATCGTCTTTATGATGAAGTTCCCGCTGGACTTCATCGGTTTTAAGGTTGATATGCCGCCCCAGGATGGGATCAATGCCGGTCAGAAGATCAACTCCTTACTGTTTCCGATCGTCGGCCTGGGGCTGGTGCTGAGCGGCATCGTCATGTGGTTTACCTGGCGCTTCCCACCATCGTGGATACCGATCGCCTACATCGTTCATGATGCCTGCTGGATTATCGGTACGGCGCAGGTCTGCTTCCACGCCTATCTCGGGTCGTTGCACCCCGGTTCCGGAGAGTCGTTCTGGGCGATGTTCGGCGATGGCAAGGTAAAGGCCAGTTGGGCAAAGCACCACCATGCAAAATGGTATAAAAGGGTGTATGGGGATTAGCCTTTACCCGGGCTCTGTTTTAATAACGATTAGCCTTCACACCAATCGGGGGTTCTTTAGCGGCCCCCCTTTTTTTATTTTACAATGGACTCCAAACAAGATATCGTGTTAAGTGATACGAATGCCACGTTTCCAATGAGCGTGGCACCAATAAAAATGGTGACAGAAGGAGGTTCAACACATGACGGAAATCAATAGCATTGTTGAAGAGGCTGCAGCGATGTTCACAGAATTGATAGCACTGCAAAAAAGTTATAATGACAGATTAATAGCAATGCCGCAGCCGGACTTCAATAATGAAGAGATTGCCCGGGTCCTCGGTGGCGGGGAGACTATTATAAGCCGCTATGGTCTTCAGCCGGACGCCGATTTATACCAGGAATTGCAGCAGGACATTATCGGGTTGATAGCAAAACACCGAACCGGGAAAGAGATGCAGGTTGAAAAGATCGGAGTTTACATAAAAGCACACCCTGATTTGTATAAGGAAATATTAGATAAGCGTACCCTGGCGATGCCGGATGGGCTATCATTAGAAGAAAAGGAACTGCTGGATTTCATCATAGCTCAGACACTGCGTCCCTGGTTTCAGGTGTTTGCTGCCTGGTGCAGCCAGTTTGTAGATCAGGAGCAATGGTTGCGCGCCTACTGCCCGGTGTGCGGCGAGAAAGCTACCATATCCTATTTGCGCGGCGAGGACGGCAAGCGTATGCTGGTGTGCCCCCTGTGCGGAACTGAATGGCAGCATAAATATCTTGCCTGCAGTTGGTGTGGCCATGAGGATCACCATGACCTGAGCTTTTTTGAGGTTGCGGAGATACCCGGCTATGAGGTATATCTCTGTGAAAAGTGTCATGGCTATCTGAAGACCCTCAACGAGAAAAAGAGAACCGGGCACCGAGACTGGCTGCTCGAGGATGTCAACACCCTTATACTGGACATGTTGGCATTGCAACGGGGTTATAACAACTCTGGACAAAAAACTTACATGTAAACACGTGCTTGCCGAAGGCTGGGAGTCATATCTTAAATTCGCGTGTAGATGTGAATTAACAATAGGGGGGTGATGAGAGTGTGCCAGATGGGAGATCATGGTCATGACCATGGTGCGACGCATGAAGGCTGTGGGTGCGGGGATGCCCACGACAGTGCGATGAAGGGGCATCATGAGCCGATGCTGCAGCCGGTCCTGCTGCTGTTGCTTTCCGAGAGGCGGGCCCACGGTTACGAACTGCACGAGCGGCTGGGGGCTTTCGGCCTGAACGCCAGCGTGGAGCCGGCCACGGTATACAGTTATCTGCAGCGCTTTGAGGAGATCGGGCTGGTGACTTCCCAGGGAGAAGCTCAGGACACAGGCCCGGCACGGCGGTTTTACGAGATCACCCCCAACGGGATGGCAAACCTGCAGGCTTTTTCTACGGTGCTACGCCAGCGCCGGGATCAGTTGAATTTTATCATCACCAGGATCGATGACATCCTAGATGTTGGCCTGTAAAAATGCAGCCTGCTTCAGGTATTATTGCTCGCCCCTACAGAGCGGCGTCTGGGTGGCCGGCGACTCGGGCCGATAAGGGAGCAATGGATTTGGTACAGATCATGGAGAAGGAATGCCGCACCGCCCTGAATAAATCGGGCATTCCCGGCATGGATTATTGTCTCAACCCCTACACCGGATGCAGCCATGCCTGCGCTTACTGCTATGCCAGCTTCATGAAGCGCTTCTGCAATATCGACGGGAGATGGGGCTCCTTTGTCCAGGTTAAGGTCAACTTTGCCGAGCGGCTGGAGTCGCAGCTGAGGCGGGCCAGGACCGGACGGGTGATGCTGTCGAGCGTGACGGATCCCTATCAGCCGGTAGAAGAAAAGTACCGCCTCACTCGCTCCTGCCTGGAGCGTTTGGCTGAGAGAGACCTGGCCGTCTCCATCCTTACCAAGTCGGATCTGGTGCTGCGCGACCTGGCGCTCCTGAAGCAACTACCGCGGGTCGAGGTGGGATTTACCATCACCGTCGCTAATGACGCTGTAGCCCGTATCCTGGAGCCTGGAGCATCTTCTCCCGAGCGCCGCTTTAGGGCGTTGGCCACCCTGGCCGAGGCGGGGATCGCGACCTGGGTCTTCATCGCCCCAGTTCTCCCCGGCCTCGGAGACACCGAAGCCAATCTGACCGCCATTCTCCGGAGGGCGGCGCAGGCCGGGGCGCAGGAGGTGGAATACGACTCCCTGAACTTCTACCCCTCCGCCGTATCCAATCTGAAGTCACTGTTCAAACAGCACTGGCCTCGTCTGCTACCCGGTTTCCTGGCAGACTGCGCCGACCCCGGCCCCTACCGGGACCAGCTGCGCCATCTGAGCGCCAATCTATGGCCGGCCCACGGGTACAAGTGCTAGCAGGGCAATAACTATCTTTTTGCTTTAAACAGTGTGATTCAGTTGGCCTATTTATGATACATGATCAAGAATATAGGAAACGACTTCATCGGGTGAGATGTTCAAAGCTACTGCAAACTCTTCATACAGATTTTTTTCGGCAGCTTTCATAATGTCTTCATCTATCTTCGCTAGTTTTTTACCGAGGTAATTTTTTTCTTGTTTCTTCAGATATATCGTCTTAATAAGTTTTACCCATTCTTGGCTTTTCCCCGTTCTAAGGGCCGCTTTAAAAATTACATTTCTTTCTCTGTCGTTATTAATCCAAACAGTTTCCTTTTCCGGCATAGCCGCTATCAATGATAAAACATCATCTTTTGTGATGACTCCCCTCATCATAACCTTTGGATTATTCACAGGGGTCTTGATGGTCAAATTATTGCTGTAAGCTGATTGCAAAACATAATATTCAATTTCATTATTACTAATATCCTTATCTTTCCTAATATCTACAATTTTATACACTCCCATTGTGTTATATACGACATAATCATTCACTTTAAACATAAATCTTCCCCCTTTTTCACCATACTTCTAAATATTAAAACAAAACATGAAATAAAATGAGCGGATCGGCTACTCATCCAATATTTGAAGATCACATTCTACTGTAGCAGGTTCAATCTGTAATAGATTCATTTTCAGGCATTGATTGTGATATCCCCTTCTGTTTCCTTCTCTTTATAGACTATTTTCATTGCTTGATAGACTATATGCAAAGTTTCGATCATTATTAAGCATTTGGCTTCATCGATTTTTGCAAATTCCTCCTCTAAAACTTCGACGAAGCGGCGAACATACTTCTGAATATACTGCTCTCCCAACTCGGTTGCCTGCACCAATACAACACGTTTGTCAGAAGCGGAGGTAATTTTTTTTACAATATTTAATTCAACCATTTCATTAATAAGCTTTGTCGTATTGGGAAGTAAAAATCCCGATACCTTGCTAATATCAGAAACGCGTGAACTGCCGGTATCATCACCGATTTTATTAATTGCATCCAAAATACGAAAATAGACCGATTTCATATTCGGTGGCAACTGCGGCAACAGCGCAAGTGCATCCTTAGCACATTCAAGCGCATCCAAGATATTGGTTACCAATTTTGCATCTATCTTCTCCACCTGTAGTGCCCCCATTTAGTTATATATTATAATTATATCATATAAGTACCTTTTCTTAGAGGAGCAACCGGCTGTAACAAAAAAACGCCCGTCAGCTTCATAAGAAACCAAAGAGCGCTATTGCTTCTGCAGTGCTGGATAAGCTGGATTTTACCTGCATATCCCCATCGATCAAATACCCGAATTCCTCATCTGATCAATAGCGATCTTCTTCATAGGGCAGAGCAAGCAGTAAAATTTTAATCTAAGTCAATATGCATCCATCCTGACATGCGCATAAGCGGACTCATTCATATTTATATCTTTTCAATACTCTCATAGCCTTTAGCGTGAGCCATTTACTCTGCTCGCCTTTTTGCCCGATTGGAATGAGCAGTCGGTCACTGTTGTAGGTACGCTCCACTATCCATCTTCCTATGTCATCCTGTTTTGCAATGACGATGTTTATTGCTTCATCCATACGGCTGTCTTTTATACAGAGGCCGATCAGGATATCCAATATTTCCAGCACATCTGTCTGATACATTAAGGGAAACCCAAATTTCAGCCAGCCGGGTTTGGACATCCTGTGTAAATTATGGCTGCGTTTAAAGATATGATGAATCAATAAGAACTCGGTGGCCTTTTGAATAGTATCGTTTATTTCCTTAGTCCTTTTCTCCACCGGTACGGCACTTAATGCTTTGAGCACCTTGACTACACTCATATGACAGGTGTGTGCGCCCCAACACATTTCATAACGGTTATACGGCGGTACTTGTGGATCAATTTTAATACCGTCATTGAAACGCATGAACCGGGTAATCCAGTCGATACCTTTTTTCAGCCTCGGATCGTCGAGATAGCCAAAGCGTATCAGGCTCCATATCATATTTCCCGTCAGACATGGGATTACCTCGGTGACCCTGCCACCGCCTATCCTCACAGCTTTATTTTGCGAAAAACCACCGTCCTGCGGCTCCTGTGAATTGCTGAGTATGTACTCGCATTCCTCTTTGATCTGAGGGGTTGTTTCGGCTTCAAGCTCAGCGAGTACAATCAATGACCACACAAGACCTTTATATTTGTAGGTATAAAATCTGGGATAGGCTTGAAGATATGCAGTCTCCCGTTGTTTTTGAAGGATAGCGGGCACGAGTCCGGATCGCATAATCTCCCGCTTGGCAGTTTGTACTGACTCGTCATCTTCAGGCTTGCCTAAAATATCCTTTAACGTAAAATAGCGCACGGAAGGGTTATCTGCTTCCAGCAGCCAATTAGTCGGGTCTGCTTTGAGCGTTGCTTTCCAATCGCTCATTTTCATTCCTCCGTTAATCAGTGGTGTATTTATGTAGTTGACCTGCCTTATTTGCCCTCCAAACCACTATTCGTCAGCAGAACTATACTCTCCACGTGATAGGTCTGGGGAAACATGTCTATTGGTTGCACAACCGCTATTCTGTATCCCCGTTCGGCCAGGATGGCCAGATCGCGAGCAAGAGTGGCCGGATTGCAAGATATGTAGATGATCCGGCGCGGCGAGGCGGCGCAGATTGCCTGGAGGGCGGCGGGGCTGCAGCCGGTTCGCGGCGGGTCGAGGATCAGCGTCTGCACCTGCTTAACGGCAATATCTGATAGTGCCTGTTCCACTTGGCCGGCCAGGAACCGGCAGTTATCGATGCCGTTCAACCTGGCGTTCTGCCTGGCCGCCTCCACCGCCTGCTGGTTTTCCTCGATTCCCCATACGTTTTGATACAACGGCGCCAGGGTGAGCGCTAACAATCCGACGCCGCAATAGAGGTCTACCATGGTCTCGCCGGTACCGGGCTCAGCAAGGGCACGCACAACGGAGACGAGCCTGGCCGCCTGCTGCGGATTATTTTGAAAAAACGCCGCCGCCGGGACCTGAAAAGTGGTCCCGGCTATTTTCTCCCGGTAATAGTCCCGCCCCCATGCGGGTATATTTCCTGTCAAGCTATGGCTCCCCGGAGTGCCATACTGGATTCCTACCAGGCCCGGAACATTCTCTTTAAGGCTGTCAATAAAGCCGGCTGCAGCGCCATCCGGCATCATTCCGTCCATGAACCAGACCAGAAGCTCGCCCGTTCCCCGGCCTTTGCGCAATGTCACTTCCTGTGCCGGAAACGATTCTGGCGTTTTAAACTGCCGTAACCGGGCGTCGATATGCGACAGGATGACCGGAAATTCTTCAGGAAGCAGGGCACAGGTATCGATTGGCAGCAGCGACCGGCTCCTGCCCTGAAAATAGCCGATCGCCGGCCCCTGGTCGCCCCTGGCAATATGAAAACGGGCCGTATGGCGGTAATGCCAGGGACGGCTCATGCCCAGGACCTCTTGCACTGGGGCATTATAAAAACCTCCCAGGCGCTGCAGGGAGGATACAACCAACTGCTTTTTGAACTGCATTTGTTCCTCATAACTCTGGTGCTGCAACTGGCATCCGCCGCAGCGCGGGAATAACCGGCAGGCAGCTTCGGACCGGCCGGGGCTGGGCTCGAGCACTTCCAGCAACTCCCCTCTCAGGTAGCGACTCTTTTCCTGCAGGATGCGGAATCTGACCAGTTCCCCCCTGACAGCCAGAGGGATAAAGACAGGCTTCTCTTGCAGCCTGCCTACGCCCTCACCAGAGTGGCTGTAGCCCTGGATGCGTGTCAGGCAGATATCCCCTGTTCTTGCGCTCATGTAGGTCACCTGATAGTTATGGTTTTGAATACGATTGGATAGGCTGTTAAAATATGATAATCTAGTGTAAAGAGTATTGCAAATGCTAAATTTGAGCCTTGAAAAGCCGGACGTAAAAACCCTTGCCAGCGTTCGAAGGCCGGAGAGTGATCGGGTGAGGCTTCAGGAAAGGCTGCTGCGGATTGCGGGCTATGTGCCACCAGGGTCCATGGTGGCGGATATCGGTGCCGACCATGCCTTATTGCCTATTTACCTGGTGAAACAGGGCATCTGCCATCGGGTCGTGGCCACCGACCTGAAGACGGGGCCATTGGCAGCCGCCAGATCCACCGTTGCCCTGGTCAACCTGGGAAAGTGGGTGGAACTCAGGCTGGGGGACGGGATGGCGATCTTTCAACCGGGTGAGGCCGATGTCTTTATCATCGCCGGTATGGGCGGCGTGAAGATTATAGACATTCTGAACAGGGCGCCAGATGTGCTGGGGCAGGCCAATCGCCTTATCCTGCAGCCACTGGGTGGGGTTGCCCAGCTCCGTCGCTGGCTGCTCGACAACGGTTGGGGCCTGATCGATGAGGACCTGGTGATCGATGATGGACGTTACTATGAGATTATCGTTGCGGAGCATCAGAACGGCTTGGATGAGCAGGCAACGATCTCCGGTCTGTGCGAACAGGATGAGCGGGATTTATTGGTGGAGATTGGGCCCAGACTGGTAGAAAAACGGCATCCGCTGCTGGTTGCCTACCTGAACAAGCAGATCCAGGACATGGAAAGTGTTTTGGTGGCTCTGAGGCGCGCCCAGACCCCTACGGCCAGGCAACGCAAACAGGACTGGGCTGAAAAAATCGCCTATTATAAAGAGATTATCAGAAGAATAGAGTCTGCGCGGCCTGATGAGTGAAATTGATGGTTCAGCAACAAGATACGGCGGCAGCGCCGTATTGTTGTTTTAGTGAAACCGCCGGATGAAGTTTCCAAGGCAGCGCTGGTAAAAAATCAAAGGGAGTGACTGGAGTGCCGGTTATCTGTAAAACGGTGATCGATTGGCTGGAGGAATGGGCGCCGCCCTTGCTATCGGAGGACTGGGACCATAGCGGGCTGCAGGTGGGTTCGCCGGACACTGAGATCACAAAGGTGCTGGTCACCCTGGAGGCGACACCGGAGGTGGTGGCGGAGGCAGTCCGGGAGCGGGTGCAGTTGATCGTCTCCCATCATCCGCTGATCTGGGACCCCCTGGTTAGTCTCAACTATAACGATTATCCTGCGTCACTGGTGGTTCAGCTGGTAGAAAGCCGGATCCATTTTTACGCCGCTCACACCAACATGGATGCGGCGGCTGGCGGGATCAATGATATACTGGCAGAACGCCTGGGCCTTACCGATCTTGAGGTCATGCGCCCGGCGCCGCAGGAGAAGTTATACAAGCTGGTAATTTATATCCCCCGGGGGCATGAAGACCTGGTGCGCCAGGCGATCTGCCAGGCGGGGGCCGGATGGATTGGCCAATATGATGAATGCACCTTTCAGGCGGCAGGAACGGGCA
>Ga0187886_1002515_pt1 | contig 14641 bp, 6 predicted proteins | sample June2016WEW_20_1_FD_133001 | JGI IMG/M metagenome (GOLD analysis project Ga0187886, IMG submission 133001) | Peatland microbial communities from SPRUCE experiment site at the Marcell Experimental Forest, Minnesota, USA - June2016WEW_20_150 | ecosystem: Environmental > Terrestrial > Soil >... | reverse complement strand
TGAAACATTGGGTGCGCGCTTCGATCTGGATTTCGCTGCGCGTACAGCGAGTGATTACGGGCAAAGCGAACAGAACGCAATCCGCACGAATCATCAGTACCTCTCTGCCGCGTGGATAGATCACGCCTACCGCACGGGGGCATCAGCGCTAGGCTCAGCGGCCAAAACAATCCCCGAAGATCTGATAGACGACCTGATGGACGTAAGCAAGCACCATGCCAAGCTGGCAATCACGAATTGTCCGGTAACGTTCAAGTTTGATCCGACAGGTCGCAAGCAACTGGCAGCGGCACTTGTGCGCTTCTGTGACGAGCTTGATATCGATAGTAATCGCGTGTCGATTGAGACAATCAAGTCCTTTTCTCTCGATCCGCGTAACAGCGTCTATTGGTGGCTGCACAACAGAACGAAAGTTGTCTTCAGTTCACGCAACGTGATCCTGATCAGCATCAGATTACACCCTCGCGACCTAGAGAGTCTCGGTCCTTTTGTTCGCGCTGCTTTTGTTACCGAATTCCAGAGTAAGAATCGCTCTGTGTTAAGTGTCCTGGCGCGGAACGGGATACCTATCGTAATTGGCGACGATTCCGGGGTCGTGGAGGATGATCACGCCGAGCCTTTGCCTCGGGAAATCGTCGAAGCGTTGCGACGGATGCAGCAGAAACAAAATCCGCTGGTCGATTTGGCCGATGAGGTGCGGATATGGCTAAGGTCGATCCGCTATGAGGTTAGCGACCACGAGCAGTTGGACGACCGCACGGTAAGTATGGTGGCAACGATTGAGCTGGGTACGGTTAAGCAGCGCGTACTTGTCCGCTGTATCGGTGGTGAAATTGAATCCGCAGATGTGGAGACAATGGATAAGGTGCTTGATCGGAAAACGCCGCAAGGGTGGCTGATAAGCGACGGGCGCATAGCGCATCAGGCGCGCGAGCGAGCTGCAACGGACAATGCGGTGCAAGTGTTCACTCTCACTGATTTCTTGCGACAGAGGGTCTGGGGACGGTACTTCGACATACTCACATCTCTAGTGGAAAAGGATCGAATATCTGACCTCTATGTGAACCCTCATTGCTACAAGCAGCGACTCCGCAATGAAGGAAGTGATGTCGTTCAGGATCGGTATGACAGCTTGGACGCGTATATCGACGGGTGGTTGAGGGAGCGGGGCAAGATGCACATATCGCTCTTGGGCGAGTTCGGCTCGGGAAAGACTTGGTTCTGCCGACATTACGCCTTCAGGCAATTGCAGCGTTATCTCTCAAACCCTGTAAATGAGCGATTACCGCTTCTCATCACATTGCGGGCGTTTACCAAGGCGATGAACGCTCAGCAGTTGGTCAACGACTTCCTTTTCGAGCAGTGCAAGCTGCAATTTGTCGGCAGCGCGTTTGAAGCCTTTAGCGAGATGAACCGTTATGGTAAGTTGTTATTAATCCTCGACGGGTTTGATGAGATGGCACGACAGACAGACTATCAGACTGTGGTCGACAATTTTTGGGAATTGGCGAGATTGGCTGATGAGAACAGCAAAATAATTCTCAGTGGACGTACGGAGTACTTTCGTTGGGCAAGAGAGTCCGAAAAGGTGCTGCATGGCGAAGAACGAAGTCGACGTGTAATTGCTCTTGAGGCGCCGAAGTTCGAGATAGTCTACCTCGAGCCATTCGACAAAGAACAGATTCGCGAGATCATAACGCGACGACTGGGGACAGAGAAGGGGCCAGCCGAAGCGGACCGCATTCTGGCAGTGGAAGCCTTGGCTGAAATGGCGCGCAAGCCTTTGCTCCTCGAATTAATATTGGCCGCGTTGAATGAGGTGCGTCCCACCGCCCTGAAGAATCCAGCCAAGGTGTATCTGTACGCCACCAACCGATCGCTCTTGCGCAACATTAGCACGCAGCGAACGTTTACCAGTACCGCCGACAAACTCTATTTCATTTGTGAATTAGCCTGGGAGATGATCAAGACGGGTGTGTTGCGCATTCACTACAGTGCCATTCCAGAGCGCATCAAGACCTATTTTGGCGAGCGGATCAAAGACCAGCATGAGCTGGACACCTGGGATTTTGACCTGCGCAATCAAACGCTGCTACACCGCGACGCAGCTGGTTACTACGAATTCGCCCACAGAAGCTTGGCCGAGTATTTTGCCGCCCTCCGACTTGCCGCTGAACTCGGTTGCCTAGCTCCGATTTTCAGAGAGACTTATAGCGAGGCCGATGGTCAACCCTGCAAGTTGCCGACGGCACAAAAGGATGTTGATCATCTAGCAGAGACGTTTGGCACTAGGCCGTTGGGAGACTGGGAAATGCACACCGTAACTGGGTTTTTGCACGAATTGATGGACGAAGGTGCTTCAGACCAGTTATGGCGGATTATAGAGCAAACACAAGGGAAGATGCAGAAGGAGGTCGGATTTGTTGGCGGAAATGCGGCAACATTGCTGCAGATGCGGGGTGCGCCATTCGCGGGGCGAGCACTTGCACACACCGTGCTCACTGGTGCACGACTGCCAACTGACCTGAGAAAGACAGATCTGCATGGCGCAATGATGCAGGACGTGAATTTGAGTAACGCTGATCTGCGTGCGGCCGATCTCCGAGGTGTAATTCTCGATGAAGGAAGCCTTCGGGGGGCGGATTTGAGAGGAGCCAGTGGTATAGAACCAAGGCTCTTCCGATTTGCCTCAGCGCCAATTCCGAAGATCGGCGGCAATCTTCATGTATCTGAATTCTTGCGGGCTATATACCCAGCGGTATCTGTCCCAAATGATGCCGAAAGTCAGTCCAAAAGCATTGATGATTTTCTAATCCACAACGGGCCTCCTTCCGTTGCTATCATCGCCGGACCAAGGGGCTCCGGGAAAACAACCCTACTTTCGGCTCTTGCTCGGAGAGCCCGAAATCCGGAAATCGGAAGAGAGGTTTTTTGGTTTGAAGTGGCGGCCTCTAAGATGTCAGTCTGGCCTTTGCCTGGAGATTTCTACCTCGAGCTTGCTACGTTCATGACAATTGGGGGCTACGAGGAATTGTACACGTATCTTGAAGGAGTAAAACGGCAGTACCCTCCCACGCCTGGCATTCGGGTCTTTTTCAAGTCAATTAGGGAACGTGTGCATTCGCTAGTTCTCGCAGCTTTTCAGAAAGAGAAGTGGCTGATCTGCTTTGACGACGTTGCTCTCTATTATCACTATTCGCAGCAGGAATATATGGAATTCCTAGAATTCTTTGCCACTAAACCGATGGCCACGAGGATTGTGGTAACCACCGAAGACATTCCTCGGAGAATACCGCCCCAAATCGCCGCTGCCAAATTCTCCCCAGAGCCGGTTCGCGCCCGCACGCGATGAATCACAGAACAGAATCATGACAGCACCGGCTTGTTTCGGTGCGCACTGGTGTGGCATTGCAGGCTGCTGAATGCAGTCCAAGATCAGACAATTGCCTCCGCGAAGAGTGGAGTCACATACGTCTCCACGACTGCTGCGAGGAGCATGAGGGTTGAACTCCAAAAGAAATACTGGACAGACAATTTCAGATCAGAGCGCCTGCGACCGCGCACGAAGTCCTTCAGGTAGAAAGATGAAATCAGCCCAAAGAAGAAGTTTCAAGTCCAGGTTGCGGCGACATGGGTGTACAATCGCCAACCCGAAAACTGACTGCCGCCTTCTCATTCAGCGGACAGGCAGTGCAAGGCCTCTTCGCTTGGCGAGGCCCCCAATTCAAGCTGCCGCACGGCTTCCTTGAACTCCTTCGTGAACTTCCTCCGAGGCAGACTCATGATTCACCCCCCATCTATTGAAAAATGGGTCCAGACTCGCCTTCTTCGTAGAGGGCCCACTCCATCCATTTTCATGTACCAATTGCAAAAGTGTAATCTAGCCGCGCATTGACCAGCCACCGCGCACTCCGCGACCGCGACTATCACTCGCGTACATCGAAATCTATAAACCGTACCCGGGCGTACAGCGAAATCTATAAATGGTACATAGAAATTCCTTATTAAGAGGAAGCAGAGCAGGCAACGTAGGCAGGCAAGACCTCATGAGGTGGTTCCTTTATGGTTTTGAAAACGGTACTCAGAAATCTTGATCGTTCAAGCTGACGACCGATTGTGGTTGTACTGAGCAAATCCTTAAATACTCCTCCCACCAATATGACGACATGGGGCTACTCGATATCTTGCGACGGAAGAAGGTGGGGCAACATGAGCCTGAAGTATCGGCAACTATCGTCTCAGAATCTACGAGTCCTCGTAGAGACTCGATCGAGACTCGAGGAAGTATCGTAGAGGCTCGAAGACTATCGAGCCAGGATCGTAGAGACTCTGCGAGAGTCAAGGAACTATCGAGACCTAGCGAGAGCCAGGCGTCCCAGCTTCACATAAGGGAGCGCGAGCAATTCGCCCTCGGTGTCGGGTATGGAGCCTTCCAAAGCACGCTCAGCGAGGTCCGTGACAGGATCGTGGAGGTCCAGAAGGTCTTGGACCAGGACATCGCAAAGGAGCGAAGTATCGAAGAAGTCTCGAGAAGGCTCGAAACGCTTTCGAGAGTCTACGAAGATCACAAGTCTGCTGTCCCGCCGGAGCTTGCTGAAGAGACTAGGTACCGGATCGAACAGGCCGGGTTGAGTACGAAATTGATGGAGGTTTACGCGATCGTCCGAAATCGCGGCGTGGTTACTCCAGCGGAACTCGCCGCCCATCTGAACCTTCGACCGAATACCTGTTCTCAGTACCTCAACGAGCTGACAGGCCGGGGGTTCATCTGGAAAGTCGCATATGGGAAGTTCGCTGCGGGTGCGGACCAGCCCGAGAAACTCGGAATCGCGTCAAATTCGACAAGAGACGCGACTTAAGCCACTCTTGGTTCCACGCTCAGGGATATTCTGGACAGGTGTCCATCAAATTCCCTTACTCCTCTAAAAGCCCTCAAATCGGCCAATAGGGCCAAGACTTGCTGGGTGACCGGGTTTTTGCTCTGCGAACTCTCACAAACTACGCGACTCCTGGCCCACGGTGGAGTGCAGGTCATTGGAGCATCGTATACAACGTATACATTGCATACGTCCCGGTTGTGTCCAGTTTCAGATCGCCCGGCTGCCTTTCAGAAATGTGGGATGCTCCGGCCTGTCCTTTTGCGGGCGTGGCGGCAGGATCTTTCGATAAGCCTTCAGCGTACGGAACGCGGCGCGGGCAAATCCGTCGTGCAGGTAGTATATGAATTGTCCCTCATGGCCGGCCCAAGGTACCTTCTTTATGACTTCCGCGTGTTCTAGGTCGGCCAGAAGGACAAACAAGCTGGCTTTCGCTTTGCCGTTCGCCCGTCTGAACGCTCCGAGTTCTGCAGAAGTTATGGCCCTGTTGTACTTTGAGCACAGCAACGCGAAAAGCTTCTCCAGCAGCTCGCGCTCGTTGTCGGTTCTGGCTAAGACCACTGCGATCAGTTTGATGGCCCTTTCCGTCGTATCAATTTTGCGAACTCTCACATTTCGCGCGTCGATGTTCAGCACATCAGGTCAACTCCGCTTTTCAAATTCATCCCTGCAAATCTGCCGATCTTCCTGATTTCCTATTGTCGCCGGTTCACTTAAAGATGAACCCCCAGCAAAAATGGCCGGTTTCATTCAAATGGGTCAGCCCATGCGGGAACTTTGCCCTGTCCTGACGACGGTTTAAAGCGCCTTATAACCTGTGGTGTGCGAAATATATTTCAGAAGCCAAACTCACTCCGCGTGGCATCCGCGATTGTTTTAAGTACGCTTGGAACCAAGGAAAAATAATGATGAGGGGGCAAAGAAGTGGGCCATGCCCGGAAAACATCAGGCGCATCAGGGTTCTCTTCGATGAACTTAAGCGTGCAGGAAACCGAGGGGTGCATTTGAGTGCCCTACTCGAGCGAGTGAACGTGAGATTGGATGTAAGCACCCAGATTCGTGACCTGCCCTACCTGCACTTTCTGTTGTTTGGTCGGGTAAAACGGGCGACGGGGATCCTCGTCGGCGGCTATTTATGCCAGGTCATCGAGCCAGTTCCGGGCATGCCTCGAAACGCTCGATTCATCCGGCTGCGCCCAGGTGCCAGAAAAAGGGAGTTCATGAAGCATCTTCGCGCCGACGGGGCTTCCTGAGTGGCAACCAGGATTACGCCCGTACGCCGCTCTCCCGGTGAGAAATCCTCTGGACGCTGTCCACGGCACAGCCAGACGGCAATTGCAGGTGCCTCGCATACAATGTTTTGGCTGTACTGGAAGGTTGCGGTGAGTGTACTCGTATCACCTTGATTCTGTGTTTCGGCCGGAAGCCTGGATTGGCTGCACCACAGGATTACCTTCCGATGTCGTTCTGCTGTGGTAAGCTATCCGACTGTCTGAACCCACTCACGCCTGGAAACGAACCCTGGGCAGCATGATCAGCGCGGGTCAGATTCTGGTCGGAGCCCTCTTCAACGAACCCATGCGGGTCGAGACGGTCCGCCCAAATGGGGTTGGTGCATGGACGGTTGGGCTCGTCGGGACCCAATCCGAACGATTCCGGAATGTGACCCTGACCGAGGCAGATCTTGCCTCGCTGAAGATTCTGGACCAGGTTTGTTCCTACAGAGGGGACGGAACGCTGCTGCGTCTCGGGCTGCAGGCCTTCTCACTCGGAATCGCCTACGAATTCGATCCGTATTTCGGCCTTTCGATTTCCCGTGTCGATCCTCTCCCCCATCAACTCGAAGCCGTCTATGACTATCTCCTGAAGCTTCCCCGTGTCCGTTTTCTGCTGGCGGACGATGCTGGAGCAGGGAAGACGATCATGGCAGGCCTCCTCATCCGCGAACTAAAACTCCGCAGGCTCGCCGAGCGAATCCTGATTGTCGTCCCTGCCAATCTCGCCTTTCAGTGGCAGCGCGAACTCAAGGAAAAGTTCGACGAGAGGTTCTTAATCCTGAAGGGAGACGACATCCGGGAGCAGTTCGGGGTCAACCAGTGGCTCGACAACCCGCAAGTTTTGACATCCCTTGATCTGGCCAAGCGCGACACAATTCTGCCGGGCTTAACTCAGTGCCGCTGGGACTTGGTCATCGTTGACGAAGCCCACCGAATGTCCGCCTCTGCTGAGGACAAGAAGAGCCTTAGATACAAGCTGGGCGAATTGCTGCGTGACCGTTCGGACCACCTGCTCCTGCTTACTGCCACCCCGCACAAGGGTGACCCTCTTAACTTCACGCTCTTTCTTCGCTTGCTCGATGAAGACGCTTACGCCGACGTGCGCTCGATTCGAGAAGCTATGGAGACGCGGCGCGCGCCCTTCTATTTGCGGCGCACCAAGGAAGCGATGGTGTATTTCCCTGAGAGGCAACCGGACGGCAAGTGGGAGGCCCGAAAGATCTTCACAAAGCGAATTCCCAATACTGTTCCGTTCCAAATCGACGGGGCCGAATTTGACCTGTACCGTGACGTTACCCGCTTCGTGAAGCTGCAAAGCGCGCGGGCGGCCGCACAGGCCGACGATCCCAGAGCCAGGGCCATTGGTTTCTTAATGTCGTTGTTTCAGCGCCGGCTGGCGTCGAGCACCTTCGCGGTTCGGCGTTCACTCGAAAACCGTGCCAAGCGACTGCGGGACGGTCTGAAACGTGCCCAAGAAGTGGCGAAACTAGCTCCACCAGAGCTACCTGATGCAGATGACCTTGAGGAAATGGAGGAATCTGAGCGCGAGCGTTTGGAGAGACTGTTGGAGGCAATCACCCTCGCGCAGAAGCCGGAGGAGGTCGAAGAAGAGATCGGCGAGCTCAGAGAGCTTGCCGAACAGGCACGAAAAGTGGAAGACCAAGGCGGCGAGGCCAAACTGACCCGGTTGGAAAAGCTCTTGAGACAAGAGGGCTTTTTTGACAACCCCACCGAGCGGCTGCTGATCTTTACAGAATATCGCGACACGCTGGAATACCTGGTGGCGCGCCTCAAGAATTGGGGATTTCGAGTCGGGTTCATTCACGGAGGGATGAAGTCCGGCACCCGGGAAGAAAAAGGGACCCGGCTTTTTGTCGAACAGCAGTTCAAAGACGGCGCCATCCAGGTTCTGGCGGCGACGGAGGCGGCTGGTGAAGGCATCAACCTGCAAAGTTGCCACATCATGTTCAATTACGACATTCCGTGGAACCCGAACCGCCTGGAGCAGCGCATGGGCCGTATCCATCGCTACGGCCAGATTCACGACTGCCTAATTTTCAATTTCGTTGCCGCCAACACGATCGAAGGCCGCGTTCTTCAAAGGCTCTTAGAGAGGCTCCAAGAGATTCGCGACGCCCTGGATGACGACGCGGTTTTCAACGTCGTAGGCGAAATCCTCCCCGCCGCGCACCTTGAGCGGGTGCTGCGTGACTACTACGCGGGAAAGATGGGGGAGGCAGACCTAGAGGAGCGCGTGCTTCGCGACGTGAGCGAAGATCGCTTCCGCAATATCTGCCAGAACGCGCTGGAAGGGTTGGCTGCCAAGAAGCTGAACCTTGAAATGCTGATCGAGCGTCGCGCCCGAGCCCAGGAACGGCGCGTGGTTCCGGAAACCATCGCACGGTTCTTGAAGGACACCGCCGCCTATGTACCTTACACCCTTCAGCCGTTGGCGACGCTTCTCCACACCTTCACTCCTGGTCCCACGCCTGAAGCTCTCCGGCGCCACGAGTCCGCCCCCGATTGGAAACTTGGGTCCATAGCCAGTCGTTATTCCAGGCTTTCCACGGACCGAGCGACGGCCGAAAAGAACAATCTGGAGTGGGTTACGCCTGGTCATCCCCTGTTTGAAGCTCTGCGCCGTCATGCTGTTGACTGTGCCCGCGAACCGCTCGCCCAGGGCGCCTGCTTCTACTCCTTAAAGCATCAGCAACCCGCACGGCTCGATTTCTATCGCGCGCGTGTGGTTGACGGCCTTGGCCAGGTCATTCACGAGCACCTGTTTGCCGTGGAATTGAAGGACGGCGCTGAACCCACGCTCCAAGACCTGAACGCACTCGGGGACCTCCAGCCCGCTCCCGGTGCCGACCCACTGCCAGGGATTGCTTCGGAGCCGGAAGCTGGCGCCTGGCTGCACAAGAACGCGCTAGAACCCTTCCTCGACGAGATACGCAAGGAGCATCTGGAAGAAATCGAGCGCATCGCAAAGCATGTTGAGTTGTCTTTGACAGCGTTGCTGACGCGAGAGGACGACAAGATTGGGCGGTTCGCGGAAGAAAAAGAACGCGGCATGGAGGGCGCAGCGGGAAACCTTGCCCAAGCCGAAGACCGGCACTCGGAGCTTCTGGCCCGCCGCGAGCGCCGTCGCGAAGAGCTGGCACGGCAGCGCGCGCTGACGCTACAAGGGGTCGAACGCCTCACCAGCGTCCTCGTCTTGCCCCATCCGGAAGCTGACCAGCCCGAGATTCGCAACCTTCGGCCCAATCCCGAGACCGAAGCGGTGGCCATGCGCGTGGCGATCGAGCACGAACAGCGGGCGGGCCGGACGGTTACCGACGTCCACGAACAAAATCTTGGTTACGATCTGACCAGCCTCGATCCTCGGTCAGGCGAACTTCGGCTTATCGAAGTGAAGGGACTTGGCGGATCCGAAGGCGCCATCATCCTGACGCCAAATGAACACCGTGTTGCTGAGGATCGGCGGGATTGTTTCTGGCTCTATGTCGTCATCGATTGCGGCACAGATCATCCGAACCTTCGCCCGTACAGAGACCCTGCGCGCCTTGATTGGAGTGAAGTGAAGAAGGTCGCTCATTATCAGCTGCCCGCGAAGGCCGTTAGGGATAAGAGCGAACCGCCAACGGGGGGTATGCCAGCCCGATGAGGGTCTAAAACGGCTGAGACATAGTGCGGTGAGTCCTTCGCAACCTCCAAGAGAAGAATAATGTGGTTTGCGTGGGCGCGGGCGAGGGGCGGTTTGGCGGAAAGAGGGTATTACCCTTAAAGGAGAATAAAAGAGGGGGTAATAAGTATTCTTCCGGTCAACGCAGACTCGTATTACACCGACGAAGACGCCGTGCGTTGCATGGTTCTGGGAGGAATCCGTGATTGTTAAGTCCCTCCACGTCCGTAACTTCCGTTCGATTGTCGATGAGACCGTACCGTGTGAGCGGTTGACGGTGCTCGTCGGCCCAAATGGTTCTGGCAAGTCTTCATTCCTACGAGCTCTGGAGCTTTTTTTCTCAGGCAGCCCGAAGGTGACCGCCGAAGATTTCTATGCGGAGGACACTTCCATCAGCATCGAAATTGAAGTCACCTTTACTGCGCTGGCAGATGAAGAAGCTGCCCGCTTCTCAAGCTACCTTGAAGGTAGAAGCCTGACTGTCGTGCGAGTTTTTTCGCTCACCGACGGGAAAATCTCAGCGAAATACCACGGCTCCAGCCTCCAAGCGGAGGACTTTCGGAGCATTCGCGAGGCATCTGGAGCCGCGGCCAAGAAAGCGGCTTATGAAGCCATCAAGAATAATGACCCTAAGTATGCGGACTTGGCTGCTTGGAGGAATCAGCAAGATGCACTTGCAGCCTTGAAGCAGTGGGAGGCAGACCACGCGGGCGATTGTGTACGTGGGCAGGATGACGGTCAAGTCCTCGGCTTTACGGAGGTAGCCCAGGGTAATCTCGGCCGCTACACACGCTTTATACCTTTGCCCGCGGTCAGGGACGCCGCGGACGACGCGGCCGATGAGAGAGGTTCCCCGATTACCCAGATCATGGATCTCGTGGTCCGGAGTGCTTTGGCCAGTCGCGAGGACCTTCAGACACTTAAAGACGAAACGAACAAAAAATACAAGGAGATCGTGGACCCCAACAGACTGGATGAGCTTCGTAATCTTGAAGGAGTATTAACGGGCACGCTCAAGGCTTATGTTCCCGATGCGGCGGTGTCGCTGAGGTGGGTCGATGGCGGGGGCTTCGAGATTCCACTGCCCAGGGCAGATGTGAGGCTAGTAGAGGACTCGTACACTTGCGCCGTCGTCCGCACCGGTCATGGCCTTCAGAGAGCGTTCATTCTGACGATGCTGCAATACCTAGCTTTCGCCCGAAAAGCTGTGGAGCAGAAGCCTGGAGAGGCATCTGTGGGGCAAACGCAGGGCGCGAACGAAGCGGCTAAATCAGTCGAGCCCAGTTTAATCCTGGTCATCGAGGAGCCTGAGCTGTATCAGCATCCCAATCGCCAGAGACACTTGGCCAAGGTTCTACGGCAACTGGCTGACGCTGGCATTCCGGGAGTCAGCGGGTCAGTGCAAGTGATCTACGCTACCCATTCACCGTTCTTCGTGGGAATTGATCGAATCGACCAATTGCGACTCTTGAGGAAGACAGCTGGCAATGAAGGGAAACCCAAGATAACGCGGGTTTTTCGAACTACGCTCGACCAAGTTGCAGAGAGCCTTTGGGACGCGCAGGGGCGGCCTGACACGAAGTTCACCGGGGAGTCCCTGCGCCCGCGCCTTCAGACCGTGATGACACCTTGGGCGAATGAAGGCTTCTTCGCAGACGTTGCAGTGCTGGTTGAAGGGGAAGAGGACCGCGCTGCGATTCTCGGGACGGCTGCCTGGATGGGGCATGACCTTGAAAGTGAAGGTGTATCTGTAATTCCTTGCATGGGGAAGAACAACCTCGACCGTCCGGCTGTGATATTCCAAAAACTAGGCATCGCTACGTACGTGATTTGGGATAACGATCAGGATGCCGGAGAACCGAAGCCTCAAGGCAACCGCTATCTTCTGAGGCTGTTAGGGCATCCAGAGGAAGACTGGCCCACACAGGTGAGCGGTAGCTTTGCCTGCTTTAGGAACAAGCTGCATACAACCCTCTCACAAGAGATCGGAAGTGAGCTTTTCAGCCGCCTCATGCAGGAAGCCCAAGACGATTTTGGAATATCGAGAAAGGAGCAAGCTCTAAAGAACCCCGCAATCATCGCGCGCGTAATCAAGCAGGCGAAGGCCGAGGACAAGTCGAGCGGGACAATCGAACGCATCGTGGAAAGAATCCTGGCTCTCAAACCACAGCGGCAGGAAAAATGATTCCGAAGGAATGCAAGCGGCTAGCGGAGGTCGATTTTCCTGTAGCCGAGGTGAGCCGGCACTCGGCGCGGGAGAAGTCCATCCGGCACGGGCATCCCTCGACGCTGCACCTGTGGTGGGCGCGGCGACCGCTAGCAGCTTGCCGAGCGATGCTGATGGCGCTGCTGCTGCCCGACCCATGCGATCCCCACTGTCCAGCCGAATTCAAAGAACAGGCGCGACGGCTTCTGAAGCCGATGCCGAATTGCGGCCCCGCCACGACGGACTTGGAACTGAGAAAGGCGCTGCTCAGCTTCATCGCCGACTTTGCCAACTGGGATAACTCGGCCAATGCCACCTATCTGGAATGCGCTCGCGGGCTGGTACGGGCGGCGCACGGCGAAGAGCCGCCGCTTGTGGTCGATCCGTTTGCCGGTGGAGGCTCGATCCCGCTGGAAGCGCTGCGTGTGGGCTGCGATGCCTTCGCGAGCGACTTGAATCCCGTCGCCTGCCTGATTCTCAAGGTCTTGCTCGAAGATATTCCGCGGCATGGGCCGGAACTCGCGGACGAACTGCGGCGTGTCGGGAGAGAGATCAAGGAAAAGGCGGAGAAAGAGCTGGCGGAGTTTTATCCCGTTGATCCGGATGGGGCGCGTCCCATTGCGTACCTGTGGGCGCGGACGGTGCGGTGCGAGGCCGTGGGTTGCGGGGCGGAGATCCCGCTGATGCGGTCCTTCTGGTTATGTAAGAAGGCGAACCGAAGGCGTGCGTTGCGTTTGGTGCACGAGAAGGACCCGAAGCAGCCGAAAGACCCGCTCAACATGCTGGTAAGCGAGAAGGGCGCGTGGCGGTTCGAGGTTTATGAGCCGAAGTCTGAAGCCGAAGTCCGCAAGGGTACTGTGACGCGGGGCAACGCCACTTGCCCATGCTGCAAGATGGTTCTGCCGGTGGCCCGGGTGCGGGCACAGCTCTCTGCCCAACGAGGCGGGGCGGATGTGATCTTCGACTCCTCATCCCATCCCTCTCCCGGTGGGAGAGGGAGCAAGGGTGAGGGTGGGCCGAGGCGCCTCGGCGGCGCGCGCCTGCTCGCAGTAGTGACGCTCGATGAGAACAAGTCGGGGCGGCAGTACCGCCTGCCAACGGAAAGAGACTATGAGACAGTCTGGAAAGCTGCGACGAAGCTAGCGGCAGTCGCAACCACCAAGTTGCCCGGCGGCCTGCATGCCGTTCCAGATGAAGTAATATCATTAAACGAGATCCGGAGAGTTTCAGTGCCAATCTACGGGGCTCTGACTTGGGGCGACTTGTTCACGCAACGTCAAAAGCTCTGCCTAGCGACATACGTTTCTTCAGTTCGCAGCCTGCGGGCATCCGCTCCCGTGTCACGGCTGTGCGCTCTTGCCGCTGACCGGCTGGTAATGCAGCTCAGTGCGCACTGCCGATGGAAGCCTACAGGCGAGTCGTTAATTGACATGTTCGGCCGGCACGCAATCGGCATGGTATGGGATTTTGCGGAGGCGTCACCGGGCTTCGGGCAGGATAACGTTTTCGCAAACTGGATCATGCAGTTTGCGCGATACATCGAGTTTTCTGGAACACTTGATCCCAGACTGGGGCAGGCTGTTCAGGAAGATGCCTCAAAGAGCTCACTCCCTGATGAGACATGCGCAGTTTGGTTTACGGATCCGCCTTACTACGATTCAATCCCTTATGCGCATTTGGCGGACTGCTTCTACGTTTGGTTGAAACGAGCACTGTTGGGTACAAGCGATGCACGGCCATTTTCGTCTGATCTCAGTACGAAAGATGGCGAGTGCGTCGTCGACCGACCACACCGATTGAGCAAATCTAATAAGGACGCGCAGTACTTCGAGTCCAAGATAGGCGCGGCCGCTGGAGAAGGGCGCAGAATCGTTTCTAGGTCCGGTCTCGGCTCGGTGGTGTTTGCCCACAAGACGACAGAAGGTTGGGAGGCTCTCCTGACAGGAATAAAAGAGGCAGGCTGGTGTATCACCGCGTCGTGGCCAGTTACTACTGAGCTATCCTCTCGTTTGAATGCGAGGGACACCGCATCGCTTGCCGCTAGCGTCCATCTTGTTTGTCGTCCACGTCCGGACAATGCGGGTGTCGGCGGTTGGGAAGACATTCTCCGCGAGCTGCCGAATCGCATCGGCAACTGGATGGAGCGGCTATCTGGAGAAGGCATTCGCGGCGCGGACCTGGTCTTTTCCTGCATCGGACCGGCGCTCGAACTCTTCAGCAAATACGACAAAGTCGAGACCGCCGAAGGCCGCGAAGTCAAGCTGCCGGAGTTCCTGGAAAAGGTCTGGGAAGTCGTGGGCCGGACGGCCCTCCAGCAAGTCCTCGGTACCGCTGAGGCTCGCGCGCGGAACAGCGCCGCTGGGGCGCTCGAAGAAGATGCGCGGCTTACGGCGCTATTTCTGTGGACGTTGCAATCAACAAACGGAGAAGTCAGGAGTCAGAAGTCGGGAGTGAGGAGGACGAAGAGGAGACCGAGGACGAGGAGGAAGAAAAGGACGGCGGAAAGGCGAAGAAGGGATATGTGCTGATCTATGACGTGGCACGGCGGTTCGCACAGCCGCTGGGGATTCACCTGGAGAATTGGGAAGACCGGGTCATC
>Ga0187886_1002513_pt1 | contig 14645 bp, 9 predicted proteins | sample June2016WEW_20_1_FD_133001 | JGI IMG/M metagenome (GOLD analysis project Ga0187886, IMG submission 133001) | Peatland microbial communities from SPRUCE experiment site at the Marcell Experimental Forest, Minnesota, USA - June2016WEW_20_150 | ecosystem: Environmental > Terrestrial > Soil >... | reverse complement strand
GGCGACCTGGCTTGCCGCTTTTCGCGGCTCACAGTTGCGTGACAGCACCGGACTTTCACCGGTTTCGCCTTTGGGCCCTCCCATCCGGGGGAACGGGCACCACACTGCAATATGGAATTGTGCTACTGATTATAATCGAACGCGATGAAGGGTCAAGCGCAAATCCCGGAATTGGTCGTCTTGGGCGGCGGACTGGCTGGCAGCGAAGCGGCCTGGCAAGCGGCCGAGCGCGGCATTCGAGTCCTTCTGATCGAGATGCGTCCCTCGAAAACAACCGGCGCACACCGCACCGGCGATCTGGCGGAGCTGGTGTGCTCCAATTCGCTCGGTTCGCTGCTGCCGGATCGCGCGGGCGGGGTATTAAAGAGCGAATTGGAAGGGATGGGATCGCTTCTCATCGCATGTGCACTGGAACATGCGGTTCCCGCCGGGACGGCGCTGGCGGTGGACCGCGAAGCGTTTGCGCGGTCCGTCACCCAAAGGATCGAATCGCATCCGCGCATCGAAGTGCGGAGGGAGGAAGCAATGGAGATTCCTTCCGGACCGGCGATCGTCGCAACCGGCCCGCTCACCTCGCCCGCGCTTTCCGCTTCGATCGGCAGGCTCACCGGCATGGACCACTTGTATTTTTACGACGCCATCGCGCCGATCGTAGCGGCGGAGTCCGTCGATCGCTCGGCGGTCTTCGGTGATTCGCGCAACAGCCTTTCCGAGGACTATCTCAATTGTCCTCTGGGGGAAGCGGAATATCACCGGCTGGTGGAGGAACTGGTACGCGCAGAACGGATTCCACTAAAAGCATTTGAAGAGGACGTTCGCCGCGGGGTGCGCGCCGGCGCGGAACGGTTCTTCGAAGGCTGTTTGCCGGTGGAGGTGCTGGCCGAACGCGGGATGGAGACACTCGCTTACGGGCCGATGCGCGCAGTGGGGCTCAGCGACCCGCGCACCGGGAAACGGCCTTACGCCGTGGTGCAACTGCGGCGGGAGAACACCGCCCAAACCCTGTACAATCTGGTCGGGTTTCAAACGAATTTACTGGAATTAGAACAGCGACGGGTATTCCAAATGATCCCGGGATTACAAAACGCCGAGTTCGTCCGCTACGGGCAAATGCACCGCAACACTTTCCTCAATGCGCCGCGGCTGCTTCTGCCCACGATGCAATTTCGCGATCGCAAGGGTCTTTTCTTTGCCGGGCAACTCACCGGAGTGGAAGGATACGTCGGGAACATCGGCACGGGTTTGCTGGCCGGCTGGAATGCCGCGCGCGTTTTACAGGGGAAAGACGCGCTGGCTCCGCCGGAAGGCACAATGCTGGGTGCGCTCTGCAACTATGTTGCGACGGCCGAGGAGAAGCACTTCCAGCCGATGAAGGCCAACTTTGGTCTGTTGCCGCCCCTTCCGAAAAGGAAGATGGGAAAGCTGGAACGCAGCCGGTCGTATGCCGAACGTGCCGGCAAGGAGTTCGAGCGGTGGCAGGCGGAGACCTCCAAATCGTGAATATCGTTCGATGTTTTTTTCTGCGCTTCTTGGTCGCAGGCGGGCTTGGGATGATGTTGGGCGGTTGCGCATCCTCCGGACCACGCACATTCTCCGGCGAGCAAGCCTTCAAACTGGCGTCGGAATTCGTGCAATTCGGTCCGCGCGTCAGCGGGACGGAAGCCGATCGCAAGGCCGGGGATTGGATCTTGAAAAAGTTGAAGCAGGATGGCTGGATGGCTGCAACCGACGATGGAACCTACATGGATACGCCGGTGCGAAATATCATAGGCCGCAAAGGGCAGGGGCCGGTAATCCTGCTGGGCGCGCATTATGATTCACGCCGTTGCGCGGATCAGCCGGACGGCGGGTGTTCCGCTCCGGTGCTGGGCGCGGACGACGGCGCTTCCGGCGTGGTTGTCCTCTTGGAACTCGCCCGCGTCCTCGATCTGGATTGGTCGCAGCATCAGGTTTGGCTGGCCTTCTTCGATGCGGAAGACAACGGCGATTTGGATGGTTGGAACTGGATCGTAGGTTCGCGCCAGTTCGCCTTGCTCGTGAAAAATCAGCTTGGCTCGGGAATCGATTTCCGGGCCATGGTTATTCTGGACATGGTGGCGGATGACGACCAGCAGTTCTATTGGGAGGGAAATTCCGACCCGGCGCTGCGGCGAGAGATTTGGGCGACGGCCGGAGATTTGGGATACGGGAAGGAATTCATTCCATCGTTGAAATATACAATGCTTGACGACCACATCCCCTTTCGCGACCTGGGTATTCCATCGGTCGATATCATCGACTTCGATTATCCCTACTGGCATACGACCGAAGATACGCTGGATAAAATCTCGGCCGCGAGCCTGGAACGGATCGGCCGGACGATTGAGGTCTGGCTGGAGGAGGGGGAGTAGAGTGCGGAGAGGATCATGCCGGAAATCTTTTCGGGAGGGGCGCGGATGACCGCATCCAAACTCATTTCCATTTTAATCACAGGGTTCCTGTTGCTGGCGGCTTTGATCGCAACCGCCGTCTTCTTCATGAGAATCCCGATTGCAGGCACAACGCTCGCCTTGGATTGGATCAGCATCCGGATCGGAGTAAAAAACTGGGATCTATTCTATGGCGCCGCAAGCGGTTTGCGGCTTCCCCCGTGGAGCGGTCTGCTCCTCGTACCGGCTGGAATGCTCCCGGTCCAGGCCGGATGGGGAGTGATCGCGTTCCTCACCCTTGCGGTTGTGCCGCTAAGCCTGCAGAGGGACCGGCCGGAAGGAAGAAAGTTCATCCTCGCGGCGCTCGCCCTGACGCTCGGCTTCCCGGTTCTCCGCACGATTGTCGACGGCAATGTCGAATTCCTGATCGTCGCCGGATTGCTTCTTTTGGAGGCCGGCATTCTTCGGAGGCAACCGGTTGTTTTTGTACTTGGAATATTGCTATCCGCCACAAAGGTGCAGGAAACTTGGATCCTTTTGCTTTTCCTCCCCCTTGTAGCAGGCAGGGCGTGGACGGCGCGAAAATGGCTGGAAACGATGGGTCTGTCGGCTCTGGTCGTCCTTCCATGCATGATATGGAAGGGGCGGGATTGGATCACTTCGGTGGTCACTTCGCAATACCGGGGCAGCATCATGGACAGTTCTCTCCTGAACACCGTCCAGCGGGGAGGCTTATCTGCGGGTGTGGCCGTCGGGCTTTGGGGAGTGCTCCTCCTGCTTACGGTTTTTATTGCCGCAAAATATTGCCGGGGATATTCGCGCGAGGCGATGGCCTTCTTTCTATCGGCGTCGTTGTTGCTGGCTCCCTATACGGCCGGTAATAATCTAATCGTGGTGTATGTTATCGGTGCGGTACCTTTGCTCCTGGCACGGCGCTGGGAAGGTGCGGTGCTTTTTGGGTTGATCAATCTCCCATACCTCTTCCTGCCCTTCCGGGATTTGATGTACTGGTGGAGCGCGCCGTACTGGACGCTGGTCCTGCTGGAATCCTGGATTCTCTTTGCGCTCCGGATGCGGGCGTTGAGACAGGTGGTCGGCGGCGGGGTCGGACGTTATAAAAAAATACCATCGAGCAGACCGGAATACAGGGCGGATAGATCGGCGAGCGTGCGGGAAGGTGCGCAGTGCGCACCCGTTTTGCTTGACACATCCGAAAGCCGCGGGGTAGAATATCTGCCTCGCCAATGGGCCTGTAGCGCAGTTGGGAGCGCGCTTCAATCGCACTGAAGAGGCCGAGGGTTCGAATCCCTCCAGGTCCACAGAAACGCGCGAAGGAAATGTAGCCGCGATCGACGATCGCGGCTACATTATTGACGCCGGGCTCCCTCCCGGTTAGAATTGCCTCCTATCGGGCCTGTAGCGCAGTTGGGAGCGCGTCTCAATGGCATTGAGAAGGCCGAGGGTTCGAATCCCTCCAGGTCCACTGGTGCAACAGTGGTCTTACAATTGCATACAAAAGGCGTAAAACCGGAGCAGTAGGCCATCCGCCAGAAAGCGGGGCGATATGATGAAAACCCCGCAAGCGTACGCGGACCGCACAGGCCGAACTCGCCGGCAAGTCCCAAGGAACGGTTCCTACGGGACGCGCACCTGAGGCGAACTTGGAGTAACCCCAGGCGGGTCAGCCCGATACAGCGCACGAGAGACCCCGCACATTGGGGTAATCAGGGTGGTACCGCGAATCCTCTTCGTCCCTGGCGAAGGGGATTTTTTAATTACCCCCCTCCTTCATTCTCCCCCAAATTCTACGAATTTAGGTGAGATCGGAAGGGGGTAGGAGGATCCCATGCCCGCATCGAAGAAAAACGCCAAACCTGGAAAGAAAGCAGCCGCCCGAAAACCATCCGCGCCGCCCAGGAATAGAAAGCGCGCCGCAAAGGTTGTCACGCGGAAGCGTCTTTCCGCGCCCAAACCTGCTGCTTCCAAAGTGATGGGAAAGTCCAAGGGCAAAGGCGGGGAATCCGCCGCGCGTAAATCCGAGGCCACCGCAATCAATCGAATGGTGCGTGCATTGAGAACCGTTGGACCCGCCGAGGGCCCGGCGCCTGCCCAACAGAAGGCTCCACCAGTCGGAGCGGACACGATCACGGAAGGCGGCATCTATCAGCCCGAGGTTCTGGAACCTAAGTGGCAGAAGCGCTGGGAGCAGGACGGCTTGTACCGGGCGGTGGTGGATCCGACGCTGAAAAAATTCTACGCGCTCACCATGCTGCCCTATCCGAGCGGCGACCTGCACATGGGCCATTGGTACGCGATGACGCCCTCGGACGCGCGAGCGCGCTTCATGCGAATGCGCGGATACAACGTGATGTTCCCGATCGGGTTCGACGCCTTCGGTCTCCCGGCGGAGAATGCCGCGATCAAGGTGGGGGTTCACCCCCGCAAATGGACCTACGCTAACATCGAGCGGATGCGCGCCCAGCTGCGGGCGATGGGCGCGATGTGGGATTGGACGCGCGAGGCGGTCTCCTCCGACCCAGAGTATTACCGCTGGACGCAATGGTTCTTCGTCCAACTCTTCAAGAAGGGGCTAGCCTATAAGAAAATGTCGCCGGTGGATTGGTGCCCGAACTGCAATACGACCCTGGCGCGCGAGCAGGTATGGGGCGACGACCGGCATTGTGAGCGCTGCGAAACACCGGTCATTAAGAAGAATCTCGACCAGTGGTTCTTTAAACTGACCAACTACGCCGAGGAGCTGTTGGATTTTTCCCACGCCGACTGGCCCGATCGGGTGAAGACGCTGCAGACCAACTGGATCGGGCGCAGCGAGGGAGCCCGGGTGATCTTCCGGACCGAGGCCGGGGATCCGCTTGAAGTGTTCACAACCCGCCCCGATACGCTCTGGGGTGCCACCTTCATGGTGCTGGCGCCGGAACATCCGCTGGTGGAAAAATTGACCGCCCCCGAAAACAAAGCGGAGGTCGAGACCTATGTGCAGCAGGCAGTGCGGCAAACAGATATCCAGCGCGAATCGGCAGATAAGGAAAAGACGGGTGTATTCACCGGCGGATTCGCCGTCAACCCCGTCAACGGCGTGCGCATCCCGATCTGGATCGCCGACTACGTGCTGATCACCTACGGCACCGGGGCGATCATGGCCGTGCCGGCCCACGACCAGCGTGACTTTGATTTCGCGATGAAGTACGGGCTGCCGATCCTGCCGGTGATCAACCGCACCGACGGGCTGACCAAATCCTTCGCGTTCGGGAAAACCATGCAGCCGGGGCTGGCCGATGCGTTGCGGGCGGAGGAAATTCCCTTTGAAGAGCGGCAGGGTTCCCTCTACATTAATATCCCCCCGGAAAAGATCGACCGCTATATCGAGATCGCCCGGGCACATCTCAATCCGTGCTGCTGGAACGAGATCGTCGGCACGCGCTGGGCATTCATCTTCCCGGACGGCGTTCGCACGTGGGATAGCATCGATTCCGAGCAGGAGATCCTGGCGCGCTGCCAGGAACTGGAGCCGAACGTCCGCGATAAGCGTTCGCTGATGGAAATGGTCTGGGCGGTGGATTTCTACCACGACGCGCTGTTTCACGACCAGCAAGGGGAATTGATCCATTCCGCGGAGTTCAGCGGTACGCCCGGCGCGGAGGGGGTGCGGAAGGTCTCTGAGTGGCTGGCGGCGCGGAATGCCGGTGGTCCGGCGGTTTCCTACCGCCTGCGCGATTGGCTGATCTCGCGCCAGCGTTATTGGGGCGCGCCGATCCCGATGGTTTACTGCCCCGTCCACGGCCAGGTACCCGTGCCGGAAGATCAGCTTCCGGTGCTCCTCCCGGACGACGTCGCCTGGAAACCCACCGGCGAAAGCCCGCTCAAGCTACATCCCACCTGGGCCAAGACCGTCTGCCCCGTGTGCGGCGGTCCGGCCGAGCGCGACACGGACACCATGGACACCTTCATGTGCTCTTCGTGGTATCACCTGCGCTATCTGAGCCCGAAGTACGACCGCGGCCCGTTCGATCCGGCCGAGTACGATTACTGGATGCCGGTCGACTGCTACACCGGCGGCATAGAGCACGCCACGATGCACTTGATCTACACGCGCTTCTTCCACAAGGCCTGCCGCGATATGGGTATCACGCGCGGGCCCGAACCGATGCTGCAGCTGCGCAATCAGGGGATCATCCTAGGCGAGGATTCGGAGAAGATGTCGAAGAGCCGCGGCAACGTGGTGGCGCCCGACGACTTGGTGAAGAAATACGGCGCAGATACCGTACGCGCCTACCTGATGTTCTTCGCCCGCTGGTCTCAGGGGGCGCCGTGGAACTCCCAGGGGATCGAGGGAACCCATCGCTGGCTCAACCGCGTATGGACCCTGTTGACACAGGCTCCCAGGAACACGTCCACCGATGCCGGGGAGCATGCGGACCGGATCCTCTCCCGGGCGATGCATCAGACCATCCGCCGGGTGACGCGGGATTTCGAGAATTTCGAATTCAATACCGTCATCTCCGCGCTGATGGAATTCACCAATACGCTGTATAAATACCGGGAAACCTCCTTGTATGGGACGCCGGTCTGGGAGGAAGCGGCGGATATCCTGATGCTGATGATGTCCCCCGTTGCGACGCATATGGCCGAGGAACTCTGGCATCGGCGCAAAGGGGCGGGGACGGCCTCGATTCACCTACAGAAATGGCCGACGTTAGATCCGGCGCTTGCCGCGGAGGAAGAGGCCACGATTGTGGTCCAGGTGAACGGGAAGGTTCGCGAGCGGCTGCAACTCCCCATCGGGTCCGGCGAAGCCGAAGCCCGCAGGTTGGCTTTAGCAAGCGTTGCGGTGCAAAAATGGCTGGCCGGAAAAGAGCCGCTGCACGTGATCTACGTCCCGGATAAATTGATCAACCTGGTGGTGTGAATTCCAATCGTCGGGGCCGGCTGCAACCGGCTCCTTTCATTTATAATCATTACAACCTATGGATACCCATCCCAATCCCTACGCCGCAACCCCGGAAGATTTCATGCACCGGATCAGCCTTGAGCTAATGGGGGAGACCATGCTGCAAGCCGTCCTGGAAAAAACCGCCGCCGCAGCCCGGCAATTGACGGACGCCTCCTTCGTCGTGGTCGCGCTCCCCAAAGAAAAAGGAGAACCGGAACGGATCGCATCTTCGGGGGAGGATCCGGATTCCGGAGAAAGAATTTCTTCCTCCGTCCCCTGGCTGGAGATGCTCGCCGTTCTGTACCGGGAGGGAGGCACGCTCGCTTCCGCGGACCTATCGGCTGATCCGCGGTGCGCCGGCCTTTCCGCGGGGTGGAATCGGCTCCATTCCTTTATGGGTGCGCTAATGATTTCCCAAGGACAGATCCTGGGGGAAATCTGCCTGGCCGGAAAGGCGGGCGCCCCCGGATTCGAGACCGCTGAACAAAATGGTATTCAGCTCCTGGCGGCCTGGGCCGCGGCGGCGATCGAGAACTCCCGCCGTTACGCAAAGCTCCTTGAAGGCGAAAATGACCTGACCCGGAAGAACCAGGAACTGGCGATCTTCAACGACGTTTCCCTGGCCGCCAGCACCACATTGGAGCTGGAGGGAATCCTTGCCACAACGTTGGATCGGATGATGCTGCACTTCCATGCGCTCAACGGGCAAATCTTCCTCCTGGAGGAGGACGCCGGCGACGTGCGCATGGCCATGCAGCGCGGAGAATTTTCAGCATTCTATTGGGAGAAAGATGTTTTCTCCCTCGGCGAGGGACTGGTGGGGCGGGCGGCGGAGTCGAAGGAATTCCACATCGTGTCCGATCCGCCGCAGGAACCCGGCTTCGACGACGAAGCCTTCCGGGCCAACGGGCTGCGGATGCTGCTCGGAATCCCGCTCCTGTCCAAAGGCAGGGTGATGGGGGTGATGATGCTTGCCTCGACGGAGTTGGTGGAATTCACCGCCCGGCAGAAGGCTCTCTTCGAGGCGGTTGGGTTGAGTGTGGGCACGGCCGTGGAAAACGGCCTGCTCCACCGCAAGGCCCAGCGGCTGGCCGTTTTCGAGGAGCGCGAGCGCATCGGGATGGACTTGCACGACGGGATCATCCAGTCCATCTACGCCGTCGGGCTGATGCTGGAAGAAGGCCTCCTGGAAATGGGCGAAGTCGACCCCAATACCCGTTCCAAATTGCAGCGCGCGATCGACGGACTGAACGCGGTCATCCGCGACATCCGCGAGTACATCGCTGATCTGCGTCCCAAGCGGTTTATCTTCGACAACCTGGCCGTCGGTCTGCAAATGCTGGTGCGCGAATTCCTGATGACCAAACCGATCGACGCCGAGATCGACCTTTCCGAAGAGGCCGGGCGGTGGCTGGCGCCGGTGGCGGCCAACGACCTTTTCCTCATTGCCCAGGAGGCGCTCTCGAACGTAGCCCGCCATGCCAACGCGACGCGCTTGAAGGTGACCCTGGCGCAGGTCGGGGACCGGGTCGTGCTGGAGGTGGCCGACAACGGCCGCGGGTTCGATCCGGCACAGCGTCGGTCTGACGGATCGCACGGGCTGGCGAACATGGAGGAACGGGCGCATGCCATCCGCGGCGAATTGACTGTAACCTCGGAGCCGGGGAAGGGCGCGCGTGTGCGGGTTTCGATCCCGCGCCTCCGGCCGCAGACGGGGAATCTGGCGGGCAGGGAATACCGCGGGGCGATCAAGCGGCCTTAATTTCAGCAGGCCGCGATGAAGGATTAAAACCTTAACTGCTCAACCCGCCCCGGTGGGTCCGCCCGGCTCCATCCTGCAGATCGGGGGTGAGCCGGAGCCGCAAAGGAAACAATCATTAATTTTTCAATCAGCTTACTATTTGAATCGCCTTCGGGTCCAATGGTTTGAAAAACAAGAAAATAATACGCGAATATTTCAGAATGCGCGGAGCGAATGATCCTCAAGGATCTTTTGTACTTCTTCCCATCCCGTCGAGAAAGCAAAGTTATACCGAGCGGGAAGAGCGAATACGTATTGGGCATTGCGTCCAAGTTCACTCGGCCCGATCGGTGCCGCGCCAATGTGGAATTCATTCCGCTGAAGCGAATCCCATTGGGCGAATGTGAACACCATGACGGGGATATCCTGGCGCGGATTGGCGAAAGTCCATAGGGGATGACGGATGGAAATCAACGGACCCTGTTGGGCCAGTTCATCACCTTGTTGGCCATAGATGTACCCTTGCCACCGGTCCGTCACGATGGAGTATCCCTTCCAACTCGCGGGCAGGGAAAAACTAAACCCAAATTGTGTATTTCGATATTCGACGGTTGAGCCAGATTGAAAAACCCGGTTCACAAGGAGAAGGTATCCGCCGACGCCGAGAAAAATTACCCCGACGGCAACAAAAATGACAGCGGTAAATTTCTTTTTCATGGGGTGGAACAATCAAGAGTGAAAAAAATCCATTGGCGGAGAGGGAGGGATTCGAACCCTCGGTGGCCAAAAGGCCACAACGGTTTTCGAGACCGTCCCATTCAACCACTCTGGCACCTCTCCGGACGAAAAATTATAACATGCAATAAATGTGTTTCTCCCTGCCCGCAGCAGATAGTATCATCCATCGACTCCGTCACGCCCGGCGTCCTCCAAGTGCATCCAATGGAGAACGCGATGCGCCGCCGGCGCAAGTATGATCCCGGCGATGCCAAGGAATACCATCCCGGAAAAGAGCGCGTAGAACGAAGCGAACAGCTTGCCTGCGTCGGTACGGATTGAGTCCACGGGACCCATCCCGCCCAGGATCATTGAGGCGTTCAGCAGCGAGTCGAGGAGGGAAAGTCCTTCCGTCAAATGGTAACCGAGTACCCCGATCCCCAATGCGACGATGGTGATGGCCAGGGCCACCAGCCCGTGGATCAACATTCGCCGGATAAAACGGTTCACAGGCAGGAGCGGTTCGTTATGGCGTTCGTACATAGTGAAGGACTCCTTGAATTTGATCATCCCCGCCCTTTCCGTCCAACGTATCCCAATCCTTGAAGGCGAGACGATCGCTTATATTAGGCTGCAGCTGAATAATTTAATTCCGTCGCGATCGGCGCGTGCATCGGCCCCGAATATCCGTTTTTTACCAGGTTGGGCGGGGTGCCGCAAGGGTCGACGGGGGCATGGGAGAGAACCATGGCATCGATCGTTTTTGGATCGAAGGGAAAATTACCCTTCCATGCCCGCGACTCCGCGCGCCGTCCTTGGTAAAGGCCGCACTCCAATAGGAGCCGCCGGCCGATGACCGCCGGAAGATATTGCGAACCGGCTACCGTCCGGGCCGCATCGCGGAAGAAAATGCGCTCCCGGTTTTCCTCAATGGGTTGAAGAATTCAACGCCGCAAGGATCTCCGGCCCATACGCGTTCAGACGAAAGGCGCCCACTCCGGGAATTTCGGAAAGCGCGGCGATGGATGGCGGCGCGTGTCTGGCGATTCGAAACATCGCGTCACGGCACAGGATGACGTCGGATTCCACTCCGCGCGCTTCCGCGCGCTGCTTGCGCCATTTGCGAAGCGCTTCCAGGCGCGCTTGGGAGCGCTCATCCATTCCATAGTTGCGGTTGGGAATAGGAGGAAGCCGTCCCTTCCCGCGTTCGACCGCCTGAAGGATGGCTTTTCCATATTGTTGGACGGTCCGTTCACTCAGACCGGCCTGGGCTAGGTCGTCGAGGGAACCGGGGGCCTCCCGCGCCAGTTTGGTCATGGTCTCCACCGGGAGGACATAGAAGGGCGGGCGATCGATCCGCTGCGCCTCATTCTCCCGCCACTCGAACAGCGATTGGAGGACGGCCCGTTGCGCGGGGTTCAATTCCAGCACGCCGCGCAGCCTCCAGAAAGGATCGGATTCGGGCTCTTCGGATTCCAACTCGGGAATTTTCTCCAGCCGCTCGAACTCATCGCGCAGCTCCTCGCGATATCCGGCGGCGTAGGCCCGCTCGGCCAAGCGGTCACGCAGCGGGAGCAGATAGTGCGTGTCGTAGCGCGCATAATCGATCTGGCGGTCGGAAAGCGGCCGTTTGCCCCAGTTCGCGCGTTGCATGGTTTTATCGAGCTTTACGCCGAATTCCGCAACGAGCAGCGCATTCAACCCGTACTCTTTCACGCCTAGCGAACGCGCGGCGGCGTGCGTGTCGAATAGGCCCCGGACGCGGAATCCGAAATCACGCCGAAGGCAGATCAGGTCATATTCCGCGGCATGGAAGACTTTTTCCGTCCGCGGATCTTCGAGAATGGCTTTCACTCCGGAAATATCGGGGAGGCTGAGCGGATCGAGGAGGTAATCCTGATCAGGGGTGGAAATCTGCAGGAGGCAAACCCGTTCGCGATATACGTAGAGGCTGTTGGACTCGGTGTCTACGCCGATGCGGGGAAGCCCCCGGAGCGCAGAGAGCAAGCCGGGAATTTTTTCCGCGCGGTTGACCATTACCGGCGGAGGCAATCTCTCCATAGCGGCAATTATACGCCGTCCTGCGGATTGGATTGTGCTCGCCGGCGGAATTCACGCTCCCCGGTTTTTCTTTTGGAGGTTAACAGCGTTTGAAGAACCAGACCGCAGACGGCGAAACCGTAGATCGTAAAAGGCATCTGCCAGACGATGTTGTTCATGAAGGTGTGTATGTAGGAATGGGCCTTGAAAATAATCAGCCAGGAGAGGGGCGCGAGGAGCGAGAATCCCGTCGCGGCCGCCAGCGCCAGGCTGCGCCGTTGAACATCATCGGGAGTTTTTCGAACCAGGTAGATCAGGAGGGCGGCCGCTAACGCAAAGATCAGAATCAAATAGAGGTACCGGAACTGCAAAAAATAATTCGTAATGAAGTTTGAGGGGACGCGGAAGTATTGGTCGAGATCCAGATAGATTCCTCTTAAGTACGTGGCCACCACGTCGATGGGGTTTGCCGTCAGGCTGGCGGTATAGTCGGGCGAGAAATCCTGCGGGTTGCCATAGGATCTTCTCAGCAGCGAAAACAGGATTTGGTTCACGCCCGAGAGAAGGCTCCCTTCGACGGTGGCAATCTGGATGCACAGGACCGTTGCGCTGGTCAGGACCGCGAGGAAAGACGCGAGGGCGGCGGTCGATAAGCTTGTCAGAAAGGAACGCATGCTTTCTTTTTCCCGGACGCAGATGTAAGCCAGCGGGACCGTCATCATGATCAGTGCCGTAGTGATGTACTCAAAGCCATTGAATAAACACTTGACAAGGACTACGGCAAATACCAGGGCGCCGAATTTCAGCAGAGGATGTTTCGCCTCCCTCTGCCGGCGGGCGAGATAATACATCAAGACCGCCATCGGGAAATAAAACGCCCAGGTGGACCACCACAGGCTGTGGGCGAAAACCACCAGCCATTGCGAGAGAGCGGTGGAGAGGAGCACGACCGCGCCGGTAATCGCGCCGAACTCGCGATAGAACCAGTAGGATATCCAGGCCAGGACGAGCGCCGAAAGCAGAGAGGCGATCGCATGCAAAATGGATAATTTATCGGCGGGGGAAAACGGTAGAATCGCATTGAGCGCGCTATACATTATTCCCTGCACGCCGCTTTGGGATTTGTAAATCGAGTAGGTTTGGAAGGGCAGCGAATTCAAGTAGGCTTGGGTTTGAAATCTATAGTTTTGATGTTCAATATCCGGCGGGACTGCGTCCGGCCCGACCAGACCGGTCAACCCCCCTGCGGAGAACATGCCGTCACGGACCGATTTGACCATCCGCCCGATGATGAAACTTTCCAGTGTGATTTGATGGTCATCCCAAAAATACTGTCCGGCGGCGTGTAAACCGTCGCTGTAAAAATCAAAAAACAGGATCGCGAGGGAGAACAGAAAGAAGAGAATCGATCGAGCTTTGGGCATGGGAATCAGGCCGACGGTTTTCCCAGCCTGGCGCGTTCCTGGTCGACGATTTCGGGCAGCAACTTCCGGAACAGCGGCTTGGGTTCCGCGAGCGGCCGTCCGGGTTCAAGCCGGCTCGGTTCCCACTTCCCCACGGCGCCGGAGGGATCGTACACCAGGACCGGTCGCGACCCGAGGGCATCGGACCGCTGTTCGATCCGCTGCGTTCCGAACAGCCGCCCCTTGCGTCCAAATCCGGATTGCAGTTCCTCGGAGGAGAAGGGGATGATCGGGGCCAAGAGTGTTTTGAGCGAATCGATGACATGCAGCGCGGTGAAGATGGTTTTTCCGGCAGCCGCGCGGTCGGTTTTTATCTGGAACCAGGGAGCCTGAGTGTCGAGGTAGCGGTTGGCTTCCCCCGCGAGCGCCATTGCCTCGCCGAGCGCCGCGCGCAGTTGCACCTGTTCGTATCGCGTACCAACGGCCGCGAATGCCTGCTCCGCCCTGGTAAGGAGTTCGTTATCTTCGGGACGCAACTCTCCGGGTTCGGGCACGCGCCCGTCCCAATTGCGGTAGGAGAACGTCAGCACGCGGTTGGCGAGATTTCCCCAGGTGGCCACCAGTTCGTCGTTGTTGCGGCGCAGAAAGTCCGCCCAGTCCCAATCGGTGTCACGCGATTCGGGCATGTTGACGGTGAGGTAGTAGCGGACCGCATCCGGCCCATAGCGCTCGACCGCATCCAATCCCCACACCGCCCAGTTCCGCGAGCCGCTGATTTTCTTTCCTTCCAGATTCATGAACTCGTTGGCGGGCACGTCGGTGGGAAGGTTGAGCGCCTTGTCCTTCGCCCCGCCATACAAATGCGAAGCGCCGATGAGCTGCGCCGGCCAGATCACGGCGTGGAAGGGAATGTTGTCCTTCCCGATGAAGTAGTAGGTCAGGGCTTCGGGGTTGTACCACCATTCTTTCCAGGCGTCCGGTTCACCCCGGTTCCTAGCCCATTCCAACGAGGCGGAGAAGTAGCCGATCACCGCCTCGAACCAGACGTACAACCGCTTGCCTTCCCAGCCGGGTTCGGGAAGCGGGATGCCCCAGTCCAGGTCGCGGGTGATCGGGCGGCCGTGAAGCCCCTCGGCGACCATGTTGCGCGCGAATTGCAGAACATTCGATCGCCAGGCTTCCTTACCGGTGGAAAGGAACTTATTAATCTCCGGTGCGAGCTTGCCTAGGTCGAGGAAGAAATGCTCGGTCTCGCGCGGGACCGGGGTCGAGCCGTCGGTGCGGCTGCGCGGGTTGATCAGCTGCGTGGCCTCCAGGAGGTTGCCGCAGTTGTCGCACTGGTCGCCGCGCGCGTTCGGGTAGTGGCAGATGTAGCATTCGCCTTC
>Ga0187886_1002512_pt1 | contig 14646 bp, 13 predicted proteins | sample June2016WEW_20_1_FD_133001 | JGI IMG/M metagenome (GOLD analysis project Ga0187886, IMG submission 133001) | Peatland microbial communities from SPRUCE experiment site at the Marcell Experimental Forest, Minnesota, USA - June2016WEW_20_150 | ecosystem: Environmental > Terrestrial > Soil >... | reverse complement strand
CAAAGTTGATGCTCATCTCAACGGATTATGTCTTCGACGGCAACAAAGGGAACTACGAGGAAGCAGATGAACCCAACCCCATCAGCTACTATGGCTTCACGAAACTCGAAGCCGAGCGGATCGCAACGTCGACCTCGCCGAACTCCCTGATAGTTAGAACGAGCGTCTTGTACGGATGGCACCCCACGAAACTCAATTTCGCAACATGGGTCTTGAAAGGACTCCGTGAGCGTCAGATCCTCAAAGTGGTGAGCGACCACATCAATTCTCCGACCCTCGCTGACAACTTGGCAGATGCGATTCACAGGGCCATCGAATGGAACAGTCACGGCATACTACACATTGCGGGAAACGAAAGGATCAGCCGATTCGATTTCGCTCGCGGAATTGCTAGGCAATTCGATCTCGACGAGAGTCTACTGGTTCCGGTGGAGATGAAGGATCTGAACTGGATCGCGAGAAGGCCGAGAGATTCCTCTTTGAACGTTGGAAAGGCTGAAAAGGAGTTGAGGGTTGAACTATTCGGGGTTGACCGCGGCCTAGAAGAGATGGCGAGGAGCAATCCATGAAAGGCGTGATCTTGCACGGAGGCGCCGGAACCCGACTGAGGCCCCTAACGCATACTGGGCCTAAGCAGCTGATACCTATCGCGAACAAGCCCATGTCGCTCTACGCGATCGAAGCGCTGAGAGAAGCCGGCATAAGAGACATCGCAGTTATTCTCGGAACGATAGCGCCCGAGAAGGTGCAGGAGTACTACGGAGATGGCGGAAAGTTCGGCGTAAACATAACATACATCAATCAAGGCGAACCGAAAGGCATCGCACACGCGGTGAAGCTGACAGAGTATTTCGTCGGCGATGAGCCTTTTGTCGTTTTCTTGGCGGACAACATTTTGAAGGGCGGAATTCAGGAGATGGTTGAGGATTTTGAGGAATCCAGAGCTGCGGCTGAGATCGCGCTATGTCACGTCCGGAACCCGCAGAGTTTTGGCATCGCCGACTTGAAGGATGGTAAGATAGTGCGCCTCATCGAGAAGCCTAAGGAGCCTCCTAGCGATCTTGCGCTTGTAGGCATCTACTTCTTCCGAAAACCGATTTTCGACGCGATCCGCCGGCTCAAGCCTTCATGGCGGAACGAGCTTGAGATCACCGACGCGATCCAAACTTTGCTCGAAGATGGCCTAGAAGTGAGGCACCGTCTGGTGAAGGGTTGGTGGAAGGACACTGGCCTGCCTGAGGATATCCTCGAGGCGAACCAGCTCGTCCTCTCTGAGCTATCGTCTTACAACAGAGGAAGACTGGAGAGAGACGTCAAAGTCTCCGGAATCGTATGCGTTGGAAATGACACGGTCGTCCGCACGGGAACCACACTTCGAGGCCCCCTCATCATCGGTAAGAACTGCGAGATAGGGCCCGACGCTTACGTCGGACCGTACACTTCGATCGGCGACAACACAGTAGTCCGAGGCGCGGAGGTGGAGAATACGATCATTGTGGGAAACTGCAGGGTCGAGTGTAAGCGACGAATAGTTGACAGCCTCATCGGTAGTAATACGCAGATCAGCGATTCCGAGAATAGTCTTCCCCGCGGATCACGATTCATCATCGGAGAGAACACCGTCATCTGTATCTAGATGATCACGTTCTGCTCCTAGAGTTCAGGAGAGCGCGTTTGGCGCATCAAGCAACCCGGATGCAGTCTCGGAACCGATTCCGCTATGTGCCTCTGTTGGCTGCTGGCGTGCTCGTCTTCCTAGGGATCGTGTTTCTGGGAGATCTCACTGGCTTGCTCTGGCACAGCTACACATTCGGTTGGTGGGTTCCTCTCCATCCATCAATACTCAGTCAGACAGGCGATTGGCTAGTTTGGGGGGGAAGCTTTCTCCTGTCAGTTCTTCCTTTCGCGTTGGCGCTCATTCGCAGAAGAATATGGCCAGATCCAGTCGTGGTCTTGACATCTCTTGTTCTGCCACTCTTGTCACTCTTGGTCGTCAGCTGGTCGCAATACATTGGCGCAACGCTACTCGTAGCCTCCGGATTCTTAGCCGCCTACACGTTGGCGTCACGGTCAGAGTCAATCCTGAGTATGCCAAGGGGTACGGCGCTCAGACTCATTGCCACCGAGGTCTTTGCACTCTTGGCAGTCGCAGCCGCTGGAGGAATCGTTTCGATTCTGGTGTATCAGGGAGGTGCACTTGTCTCCCTGAGACTGGGCTACGATTTGAACGACGCTTTGCTGAGGATGCTGGCTCTCGATATGGAGGCCTTCTACCTCACACGGCCGCTCCTCTCAGCCATATTCATCATCCTTGCAGCTTCCGGCTTCGTCGGCTTATTCAGAGAGCCTCTTCAATCCATCACTAGGCCAATGTTCAGGTCTCTGATTAGAGGAAAGCATCCGGCCGCAAGCAGCACCTCCCCGAGCTTTGCGCCACAATCCGGAACAAGCATCATGGTTCGTAGGCGTCTCCCGTATGTGATTCTTCTCGCATCAGTCCTGTTGGGCATCGCGGTCACCACATATCCGTACACGGTCGCAAAGGTCGACAGAATCCTAGGAAGCGACGCTTGGTGGTACCTACAACAGTTGGGCCTTATGCGCACACTTGCTGACATTCCTCCTCGCCTCCAGGCGGACAGGGGCTTCTTTCTCCTGCTCCTCTTCATGATCAGGTCGGTGACGGGCCTCGACGCACAATCGCTCGTCGAATGGATCCCAGCCTTACTGTCGGCCTTGCTTGCGGTGAGCAGTTTCATTTTCGTCAGAGAGGGGACTGGTCGATTATGGCTTGCGGCGTTCGCGGCTCTATTGTCGACCGTCTCGGCTCAAACGTCACTCGGTATGGGCGCATTCATAATCACTAACTGGTTCGCACTCTCCGTCGCGAACTTCATGTTTGCCTTGGTGGTTAGGTCGATAAGATGTCGCTCAAAACTTTCAGCTGTTGAGGCCCTCGTCGTTTCGCTTGTTCTGTTGGGGTCGTATGCTTTCCTTTGGGTTGTCACGATCGCGGAATTGGCCGTCGTTCTGCTCGCGTCGGTCCTTGCGTTTCGGAATGTCGAAGCTCGTGATTGGAAGCGCGAGGTCGTATCTTTGGGCGGCGTGCTAGTAGGAAGCATTCTGCTCCCCATTGCTTTCGTTTTCCTCGTTGTGATACCGCTGCTTGGCTTCAGGCCTCAGGGTCTTGAGGTGGGCGCTTGGCTGATGATGGGCTGGAACTACCTTGCGCAGGGAGCGACGCCTCAGGTCCTTGGTTCAGCGCTAGGAGCGGTTGAGGAGACGTTCAGTTTCGCCGGAAACCGAGCCGACTTACCCTTCCTGACACTTCTCTCAATCGTCGGCCTACTTGCTCAGAGATCGCAAGACCGCTCATTCGGCAAAATTGTCTCCGCAATGGTCTTGGTGCCGGCAGCAATAACCATAATCACGCCGAGCCTCTATCACACGTGGAGAGGCCTGTACATAATTCCGTTGTACGTGACGGGGGCGCTGGGTGCGGAAAGCGTCATCCAAAGAATGAATGGGAAGCAATCGTCTTGGATGAGCCCCAGCCGACTGACTTTCACCGCCGCGTTTGTCGCCTATATCTTTCTGTCACAAGTGGGCTACTCATTGAGAGCGCTGGAACTTCTCATCATGACCAGCTGGTAGTCCGACCAAAACTTCGGAGGGCTTGCCTGCAGGATCTCTCCCAGTTGCAGCAGAGGTATGCCCGCTGAGTCGAGGCGGTCTGACACGAAAGATGTCGGTTGCCCGACGATGAAGGAGACCGGGTCAGAGACGCCACCTTGGGCGTCCTTGTAGGCTGAGGCGAGCCACACATGCATACCAATCTCGACTGGACTCGACAGATGTGCAATCCCGTTCGCGGAGGTCAGACTCCAGCCAATCATAATTGAATCGACGTAACATGTGACATTGGCGGACTCGACTGGTCGGCCATTCGCATCCGTAACTCTAGCCTTGAAATCTACGGGATTAACCGCTAGGATCTGGCTCGTGGGCAAGAGTGCTTCAACAAGGAGCGAGAGCGTGATCGAGAAGCTGCTCCGACGTGACATAATTGTTGGGTACCCTTCTTTCTCCGCGGTCACGTACCAGGTGTAGTTTCCTGACAACGCTGGAAATAACATACGAGCGATGCCATGGAGGTCAGTGGTGCGCAAAACGCTCGATTCGCCGGCTCCGTCGCTTAAGACCGTGAATGTGGTCGTAACATTTGCCACTGGGAGACCTTTGATCGTGACTCGTACGGCAAGCTCGACGGGCGACGACTGGGATCGCATTCCATCGGGAGGGTTGACGATGTCGACGCTCATCGTTGAATGGCCGCTGTAGATGGCAACCATCAAGAAGAGAAGGTAGACCGCCAGCACCGCGACAATTTCGGCCAACCTTCTGCGGGAGACTTGCAACCGTCGGTTCCTGCCAAGCTTGCTCTGGCTGCAGTATCGATCTTAACTCTGGATGCTGAGTTTCCTCAGTGTTCCGCCACCAGACTCTGCCATGTACAGAAAACCGCCGGAGACGGTGATCCCGAAAGGATCGGATAGGCCTGTCAGGAGTTCTGTGACTTCCCCTCCATCAACGGGCACCTTACTCAGCTTTCCTCCCCACTGCTCAGTGTAGTATACATACCCATCAGACACGGCAACATCGATCGGACCACTCAAGTCGTGAGCAAGCATGGTCACGTCACCACCATTGATTCCAACCTTCTCAATCGCGCCCGCATCCCTATCCGCGAAGTAGACGTAGTCCCCGGAGACATCCAAACCACATGCGTAGTGCAGGCCGATTGCAAGGACCGTGAGTTTCCCGTCTGTGATGCTTATCTTGGCCACTCGACTTCGTGTGTATTCTGTGAAGTAGAGATAATCGCCAGACACCGCGATACGTATGGGATCCCTCAGACCGTCAGCCAGCACCGTAACATTTCCTCCCTCCACTGGCACTCTTTCTACTGTGCCCCAGTCCATGTCCGTATAGTAGACATATCCGTCAGAAACCACAATACCGTAAGGAGCGTGCAGGTTCCTAACTAGCGTAATGACTTCGCCTCCGTTGATTCCGACCTTCTTGACTGTCTGACCGTGATGCTCGGTGAAATAGACGTAGTCGCCGGAGACAGCGATGTCCAACGGCCAACTCAAGTCGCTCGCAAGCGTGATCATGTCATGGCCTTGGACATCGATCTTTCTGATTCTCCCGCCTGTGAGTTCGGTGAAATACACGTACCCCCCAGAAACGGCGACGAAGCGTGGTTCATCCAGTCCGCTGGCGAGCGTTGTGACGGTCGATGTTTCAGCTTTGGTGATCGGAGTCTTCGCGGCATTGCTGTAGATGATGAATGCGGTGACGGCCACGAGAATGCAAAGCAGGATCCCCACGAGCAGGGCTTGTCTTTTCTGCCTCATCGCTTCGCCCCGCGAAGCCTGTATTCACGTTCCAGCTTTCTATGTTTCGATTCTCATCCAACGCGATTCCACACAACACGCAAATGTGGGTGGCGAAGACGGACCGCAATACGAAACCTATATACCGATCAAAAGAGACGAGGGTGGAAGTTCCAAAATGTCACGGACAAAACCGAAGAAGAAAGTGAAGCCGGAGCAGCGTCGGCGGTTAAGCCGTACGCCAGCACTCATATTCGCTGGCATTATCATCCTCGTCGTCCTTGTGGGATGGTACGTTTTCTCAGCGCCGGTCACAGCGCTTAACATCGGTAACAGCGCTCCGGATTTTCAACTGCCCGAAGTAACCGATCAGGGACTGACGAACAACAAGATACAGCTCTCCTCATTCAGAGGAAACGTTGTCGTGCTGGAGTTCATGATCTCATACTGTCCTGTATGTCAGCAGATGGCATCTGCAGTTGCGTATTTGAACGATAGATACAGCGGACAGGACGTTGTATTCTTATCCGTGGCAGGAACTCAGAACGGAGCGTCAGCCAGCTCGACAGCACAGTTCATCAAGGACTATGGAGCGACATGGACTCACGTACTTGACACCGACGCCGTCTTTCGGGAGTATGGGGTCCAGGCAACCCCGACATATCTAATCCTCGATAGATCCGGAACGATACTGAGCATGTTTCAGGGCATCATCGCCACGGATGCATTCACGACCGCAATAGATGCGGCGCTGTCTGGATAGCGGTACAGATCACGACTGTCCTCTGCCTATGCTTTCCCCAAGGCTTAAGAAGAAGCGTCCATGGCATTTGCGAGTGGCTTCTATGAAATCCGTGACGCTTTCTTTGCTAATGCTGGCGCTACTAGCAATCGCCTTGCCGGCATCCCTTCCTCCCGCAGTGGAGGCGGCGTTGCCAAGCGCTGTGAAGACTTTTTCCGGATCACTGACTTCCGCCAACCCGAACGTCACACAGCCTTGGCAACTGAGTCGTGACTTACCGGACCCCGGTTTTCTCTTTCATTACGCGATTACGGGCGGATCCCAGCCTGATGATGTGGTGTATGTGTACATCGAGGGAACATATGATGCGTGGGATTTGAACTGGCCTTTGATGGGCGAAGGATGGACTTACTGTTCCCCATACTCGTTCCAGCCGTGTCCATTTGATGCCGGATCGTACAATGTGACAGCACAAGCAGGCCCAGCCTCCCGCCTGCCAATCAGTTACAGTATCGATTTTTACCGCGTGCCGAATCCGCCCGTGGATTTCAGCGGGCACATCCCAGCGAATTCGACTGTCCGCCGAAGTATTTTCGGAGTTCTTCTACCAAGCGCGGCTACTAACTCAAAGATAGTCCTCGGAGTTACATCTGGCAGCTACGAGTTCTTTGTCGACAATGAGGATGAAACGGTGGTGAATCGCAACACGCAACTATCTCTCAACTTCACAAAGGGATTCCATCTGCTTGAAGTTGACGCGGAGACTGAGGGCATCGGCGAAGACGTTGCATGGTCGGTGCAGATGTCAGGGCCGCCCAAACTTGATGTACGCATAGTCGACATTTGCCCGACCCTGAATCCAAAATCCGGCCAGTCGGTCTGCGTAACCCACGCTGAGGCAACAGCAAGCAGCGGGACCCCCGCAGTGAGTTATCAATGGACCGTGAGTGGGGGAAAACTGAATTCCACAGCCGGCCAGTGGGTCACGTGGACAGCGCCCCCAGGAGTGGTGGCTTCTTACACACTGACCGTGAATGCATCCGCGCCCGGTTATGTTTCTGGCACTGACAGCTTGATTGTGCAGGTTACTCCGGAATTTCCAACGGCCACACTCCCATTCCTCGGTGCAGTTGTGTTGGCTTCTCTTCTCGTCATTCGCCGAAGGTTTCGGCACCAACCCTGCAAGCAGTAGGGTGACGAGTAATTCAGGCATCTACACTAGAATCTGTGAACGAATCTGATTGAGGATGGGTCACTGTGGTAATTTCCTTGGGGGCTATCTTTTTGGCTCGAAGACCGCAACGTTGACTCGGTACGGATTGACCTAGACCGTCTTTGCATCACTCGCCCCCGACCCGAGATGCCCAATCCCTTATCTCTTGTGGGCAGGTCCGGTCTAGGAAGCGCCTGACATACGAGATTAGCACACCGGCCCGCCCGGATATGAGCACAAGGGGAAAGAGACAAATGCGGACCTATCATTCGTACGGTGAGCTGTATGAAAGCAAAGTGGATAGCAGCCACTGTACTTTCAGTTCTTTTCATTTCCCTCGCGGTTCTCATTGTGAATCAGCAGCCCACGACATCTCGTGACCATCTTCCCAGAAACAGAGCCCCAATACTGATCGATGCGGACACTGATTTTGACGCGGACCACGGCGTCGTTGGTGGATCGGGCATCGTCTCTGACCCGTACGTCATCGAGGGCTGGGAAATCAACGCCTCCCTCAACTGTCCAGAAAGACCGTGCGCAGGAATTACTGTACGGAATGTCAACGCCTCATTTGTGATAAGAAACGTCAACATCGGGGGGGGCCCGTATGACAGCGGGATTCGCCTTTCCACCGTGAAGAACGCTAGGCTGGAGGGTGTCTCGGTCGCATTTAGTGGCGACGGAATCAGCGTCACAGTCGCAACAAATGTGACAATTCTTGCAAGCGTGGTTGTTGGATGCGGTCAGGGCATACACGTAACCGAAAGTCACGACGTACGCGTATACGCCGGCAACGTATCTCACGGTTCCCAAGGCATTGTGGCAGAAGATTCATCCGATATCTCTCTCATCAACAGCGTATTGAATGGCAATAATGCGAACGGACTCCTGTTCATGAATGTAACAAATGGCAAGGTGGAAGGCAACACGATTACGGAAACCGGGTTCAGGGGAATCGCTCTGTTCGATTCGTCTGGTATCGTGGCAAATCGGAACCGAATCGTTGGTAGTGGAGAGGATTGTCTTTACGTCGCTCACGGCATGGGGGCATCGATAATTGAGAATGAGGTCTCGAATTGTGCGTGGGATGGGATATCGGTGTACGGGAGCGACGAGAACATCGTCAAGGGCAACTTCGTGGCGAAGACTCCCTCAGGTGTTGTGCTATACGATTCGTCTGGAAACGTGCTTCTCTCCAATAATGTGACCGATACAGGATGGGGAATCACTGTCTCATCAGATTCTGACGCAAACTTCGTCCTCGGGAACACAGTAACTCGGAGTAGTTCCGTTGGCATCGTGCTGACAGGGGAGGACGACCACGCTCCCGATCGCAACGTGATCCAAGGTAACATGGTATCGCAGAGCGGAAAGACGGATCTGCTGGACAGGAGTGGCGGAACTGGGAACTTGTGGCGATTCAACACCTACGAGAAAGAGATACTTTCGACCTGAGTCGAGATCCAATGAGGCGCGGCTCTTTCCTCGCTCGCATTCTAGTGTACCTCCGGTTCAAAGTGGGTATCCAGTCCGAAGGCCGTGCTCTGGTTCGGTCGAGTGTTTATGGTGTCTTTGTGTCGTACACATTGTCCTCCCAGGTATTGTCGGATCCGTCATCTTCCAGATCGAAGAAGCTTGCACCGTCGCCGTTCTTTTTGGCTGTGTTTCCTCTGATGGAGTTGTGTGAAGTCTCTTTGGAGAGGACGATGCCTCCGGCTCTGTTTTCCTTCACCTGATTCGCTTCGACGAGGTTGTTGGATGAGCCTTCTGTCAGGAATATGCCCACGCCCGTGTTGTTTGTGATCCAGTTGCTTCGAACGATGGTGTTAGCAGCACGCCAGACTCCGATGCCATAATTCGTGGCGTTCGAAACAGAGTTCTCCTGGACCAAGTTGTCGTTGGCTCCGCCGCCTGTTCCGTCTATATTGATGCCTCCAAAGGTTCCTTCAACCGCATTCTTGATGATCGAGTTCTCGGATCCTCTGACGAAGATGGCGACTTGTTCGATCTGATTGAAGTGATTTGAGATGACACGATTGCCGTTGGAGGCTTCCAGCTGGATTCCGTATGTGTCTTCCTCGATGGTGTTATTGGTGAACTGAAGGTTGCTAGAGACGAAGACATACACTGCCATGAAGTTGTTGAATACGGAGCTATCCTCTATCTCGCCATTCTCGACCTGGTCCAGGCTAATACCAGTTGACAAGCCGTCGCCCTGAATTCTGACCCCTCTGATCGTGAAGTAGCTGCTAGTTCCGAATATTGCGATACCGTCGGTTCTTGACGCGTTGATGGCCCATCCGGAGATCACGTAGGGGTCTCGCTGGGTTCCCGAGCCTGCTCGTACGCATGCACACCCCGACGTCGCGTCGACCAGAGTGAAATCCGTATCTTCCTCGATGAGTATAGGGGGTCGGGCTGCGATCGGCTGAGGCACACCAACGTGAGGGGCCGGCATCTTCATAGCAAGATATATCCCGCTCAGAACAAGGGCAAGGATCGCCAGAGTTAGAACGCCTAATAACCGCCTCCGCACTCTATTCGTCTCCGGTCCTTGTGATTCATCAACTCATGTGCCTAATTGCAAGCTACACTCTGATATCTCTGAATATGCGTGAATGGCTTGGGTCCTTGGCTTAGTGAAGGGACTATGCACAGCATGCAGGACATACTTCCTGATAAGCAGCGACGCGAGCCATCTAGGATGAGATCCAAAGCCGTTCTCTCGAGAGGTCTTGCACAAGGCGCGCTTGGGGCTGAGAGTGTCTATTCTTTGGGGATATCCATCTCGCCGTCGTAGACGGTCACGTTTCCTGCCTCGCCAAATGAAACCTCGATCTTGAGGTCAAGCTTTGAGGGCCTGTAGACTTCATAGGAGTCGAACGTGTAGGAGAGCATTTTCGTCTGGCCGGCCGCCAGACTCGTGCGTAATGCCGCGATGTAGCTCTCATTCACCGCAGTTACATTTCCATCAGGATAGATGGCCGTTCTGAGATGAATGTGAATTGAATCGGCAGTGACTTCACAGTTTCCCAGATTCGTCAGATTGAAGGTGAACCCAATCGCGTAGCCTTCCGGCACTGAGATTACAAAAGGCTTGAACTGTGAGGCCTTAATCTGATCCCCTGACACTTTGCACCCTACCGATGGATATAGCAGAATGATCGCGATTATGAGTGCCGCCGCAAGCAGGAGTAGAAGCCGCTTCCGCAAGTCGCATCCCTGCCGTTCAGACCGAATTAGTGGTTATCAGGTTTTCGCTCGCCGATTCTGACTCGTCCACCTCAAGTGAGACATAAATGGTTGAACAGCCTTGGGTCGCATACTTGAACGCGCTAGGTGATCAGCGACCTCACGATACACCTTGTACAAGAGTCTAGGACGCAGCAGGCGTTAAATATGATGAGTGCCCCGTACCGCGATTCATCCGACTCGGCGGAGAACCCGCCGACAAGGAATAAACACAAAAAGGAGAAAATTAGAAATTGGATAACCGTCTGTATATATCTGCAATTGCAACGCTACTGATACTCTGCATCACTTTCTCGTCTTTGGGCGCTGTCGCGGCGCAAACTGTGATCAATTCCTCACTGAGAGCAATAGCACAGCCAACACTCAACGTCGTCACCATAGCTGAGGACGACGAAAAACGCGAGACCGGCATAATGGTCTTGGGACTGTTGCCGGGACATGGTGGCATATACGACCCTACACAATGGCCATATCCGGACAAACCGCTAGACCCATACTGCTACATAACAGATAGCGCAGGGAACTTGCAATTCGGTCCGTGCATTGACAAGCTGTCGCAGCATAAGATCCTTGTAACCTTCAACGGAGTCCCAGTGAACTTCAACGTGGCCTGCCAGTTCATCAAGAAGGAGAAGCTTCACCCGCTTCAGCACCCTCAAGGGAGTTGGGAGCAGTTGAAGACTGTCCTGACGGATGAGTCTGCAGGGTTCGTTTGTAAACTGAGACAAGGCAAGCCTGGTGTGGGAGTCTTAGATGTCTACTACGTAGGCACACAGGCGAAGCAGTTCATTGCTGACTACATCATGGTTGTTTCGGTCTGGGCAAAGTTCGGATCTACAACCGTCTACGGCACTGAGCTTCAGGATATCTGTGTCCTGGGCTGGGCTATTGGATTACCAGGAATGCCTAACACCTTCGTTCTGACGAAGCCTGACGGAACTCACCACTTCTCATGGCCGGACCCGCTCGGGTCGTTCGTGGGTTGTGAGGAAGCAGCGCTCTGGCAAAGAGACGCTATGGGCCTTCCGGTGGAATACGATTAGGAGTGAGATGCAATGAAAACTAAGTATTTGATACCCGTAGTGGCATCCATACTGATCCTCTCAATGCTCCTGTCATCCGCCACGCCTATGGTGTCCGCTATGAATATTAGCACATTCGCCCCCAAGCTCGAAGTCATCACCATCCCAGAAGATAACCAAGTGCTAAAGAAGGGCATGATGGTACTCAACCTAGCGCCTAATGGTCCGCCGCCAGGATGGCCCGTTGACAAAGGCTGGTCACCTGGTATGGATGTGATGTCGCAGCACAAGTTGCTCGTTACCTTCAACGGCCAAGTCCTGTACTGGAAGGTTCAAGACCCTGGCCTAGTTGTGACCTGCAACGTGCTCGAGAAGGACAAGTACAACCCGTTGGACGACAAGTTCGGCGAACCGACCAAGCAGTTCCCGCAAGAGAACCTTGTGACCAAACTCATCGATGTCAGTGACAAGTTCATTTGCAAACCACGGTGGAAGACGCCCGCTGGCATGGCTGGTTGGTTTGAGTCGGCTGGCGTACTCGATGTCTACTACAATGGCCCTGCGTTACCCTCGATTATCGCTGACAACATCCTCGTAGTGAGCGTCACCCTCGTCATCAATAGAGTCCCCGTCGTGGGAACCGATATCCAGGACATATGCATCCTCGGATTCTCGATGTCCCCCAACGTGCGGGTAATAACCCTGCCCGACGGCGGCGAGACCTACACAACCTGGAGCAACCCAATGGGACCGTTCGTGAGCTGCGAGGAAGCTGCGATAGAGCAGAGAGCCGTTCTAGGCTTACCCATCCAAGGCGTATAGAGCTAGAGTCGACATCCAACGAGAGGATGTCGACCCCCATTCCTTTTTTTGGTTATGTTTTGTGTTCCGAAAGAGCTTTGACCCTCACGCAGGTTAGCGTGCTGTATGGAGAGGCAGGCTCATGACTTCATATTCCATCAGGGAGAAGGCGATTGGCATCGGTATTGTGCTCGGCATCCTCTTCGGGCTTGTTCAAGTCTCCTCATCTCCAAGTTTATCTGAGGGGTTACTTGCTGGCGCGTATGCCGTCATCCTCGTTCTTGTCATACTTGTCTTCCTTCCATCGACAAAGTGGGGGCTTGTCGCTGGTCTGGTTGCGGCCGTCTGCGAGCCAGCGGCGGAGTTCGCGTACTACTCCTTCTTGTATGGGACCGGGATCGCGGTTGGCCTGGTGCCATACTCAGCGCTATTTCTGCCTAGGCTCGTAATTCTTCCCCTTTCTGGATTGCTCGCTGGGGCAATAGCATCAGAGTTTAAGGGAAAGTCTGAGATAGCGCAAAAAAAAGGGGACGGAAAGAAAGCAGAAAGACGGCACAGACGGGACTAGGGATAACTGCAACAAGGGATGTGGCCGGGGGCCATGCTGACTGCGATCTGATCCCAGCCGGCGAACAGCACATCGCCTGCTGTGGCTTGGGCGCTCAGAATGAGCAGGTAGTATCCTCTCGGGGGGGTGTTGGAGTCAATGAGGAAGGTGATCGTGTAGAGGAGGGTCGCGCCACTCCAGCTCTCTTCCATGGCCACGTTCGTCCACTGGTTAGTAACGGTAGACCCACCGTTGGTGTCTGAGCCTCCGAGCAACTTCATCGGTCCTGAGTTCGACTGTAGAAATATCGGCTTCAGTGTCACCGTCAGCGTCACTGTATCGAATGCATAAAGGCCATCGACGAAATACTGTGGAGGCATCACGATCACTATCAGTTGCACTGACTGGTCTCCGGAAGCCCAGAAGACAAGTACCTGCTGTGGGTACGTTGACATCATGAGTCCCCTAGGATGATAGAATCCTGCTGAGACTGGAGACGCGGCCGTCCCGATCACTAACGCTGACAGAAAGAGCCACAATGCGAGTTTCGAAATGCTCCGCATTTTACATCGCTGTCGAGTAATCACTGGGCTTGCCGCATAAGGCTAGCGTGACGGATATGTCACATGCTCTGCGCCGGCATGGACTTGTCTGGCTCACTTTCCCAAGCAATCGTAACCTTGGCTGATTCGAATTCGTACATCACAAATTCGCTTGCTTCACATCATACTGCAAAAGAGGAGCCCGCGATCCCTCGCAAACCTACATTGTTTGGCGCAAAAAGAACGATCAAGCCAGGTCATCGCGCCTCATTGGCATGCTCAAATCAATGACCCTTCTGCGCTACATACTCTTGAGGGATGAGCCGCCAAGGCTCGGAGTGCGAGAGCGCCACGAAACCATGCGTGCCACATGATCACGTTCAATATGGACCGGTGCCACAAACAGCGTAGTTGGTCGACCACAACCCTTAGCAGCCGAATCCAAGTTCGATCCTTCTCAGACTCAAATGGTGATCTCTGACGTAATGGCGGGGCCGATCACCACCCTCGATTCACCGTGGCCGAACCAAAATAGATGAAGATTGCTTGTGCCGTGGCCATCGTTCAACTCGGGTCAGTATCATTGCGCATAACCGCAGGTGGAACTCCATCGAATGTACGAGCCGTCTGGACCTGAAGTGCACTCAATGTCCGAACATTCTGGCGTGGCTTCACACCCAACCATGATGAGGCATACTCCAAAATGAAGAGACAAATCCCAGAGTCGGGCCAAACATGTTAGGATTCAGAAGGATTCAGTAGAACCCGACGCTGCCTTCGGGGATCTGAGCCTAAACCTTCCGCAAGCGCTTATTAGCTCAGTCTTCATGCGAAAGCATGTGATACGGAACTGAGAAAAGGGAGCGGGGCAACATCCTAAGCCAGGGCCATCTGAAACGCGCTGACTATAATGGGGCGAGCGCATGCTCCCGACTTCTGGTCGTGGAGTAAGCGAGCCCTTGCAGCTTAAACATGAGCGAATGCAAAGCAGGAGATGAGGTAGGGTGCAGCGAACCAACACGGTCCTACTCACGCCAACCTGTGAGCAGGATCAGCAGCTCCGCAGCCTCGCGGAAGCATCAGCGCGACTATGGAACATGGCTAACTATGAGCGTCGACAAACACTCT
>Ga0187886_1002511_pt1 | contig 14649 bp, 13 predicted proteins | sample June2016WEW_20_1_FD_133001 | JGI IMG/M metagenome (GOLD analysis project Ga0187886, IMG submission 133001) | Peatland microbial communities from SPRUCE experiment site at the Marcell Experimental Forest, Minnesota, USA - June2016WEW_20_150 | ecosystem: Environmental > Terrestrial > Soil >... | reverse complement strand
GGCAAAACCTCATTCAACCCATCAGGGCTGCCGCCTCACGTTCCAAACGCTGATTTGGACAAGACTGGTCGGGAACCGAATAGTCATTTCCGGTTCTCACCTTCTAGTATTAGAACCCGGCCCAGTTCTTTCGTTCGACAAACGTGCGAGGCTCGTACTTCTTCCCTCTGCTGAGACGTCGCTCCTCGCGATGGGTGGCGTAAAGTAGCAGCGGTCCGAGGAAGGCTGAGGTGAACGACGACAGAGCACCACACTCGTGGTGGATCTCATCGCGCAACGCCCGAATTTGGTCGCTGGTCCCAGCCCTGGTCCTTCTCAGACGCCTCTCCATAGCCCACAAGAGGCCGCTGTAGGCCATCTTCAGCGCTCGAGCCTCGCGTTCAAACCGCTTACGCACCCGAGCGTCGGGATGATCTCTATAACGCTTCCATCCCTCAAGGGTTGTGCGACACACCCGGTAGAGACTGGGTCCGTTACGCTCATAGTCTCGCTGAAAAGCCCAGTCCAGATACTTCTTGGAATCGTCCCGCGAAATCGCAGGATGCCTCCAGTTGAACTTGTACTGGCCGTGGATGTCGGCCAGATCCACGTCAATTAACAGACAGTCCTTGGCCATCTGCGCGTACAGCGGTGTTCCCGGTACCGGCGTGTAGAGCATGAACTGATGGAAGTCGGTGTCGTGGGAAATGGCATACTCGATCTCATCGCGCATATTCTCGGGATTATGGTGCTCCATCCCCACTATCGTAGATCCTAGCACCCGAATCCCGTTTTGGCGGAGTTCTCGGGTGAGCTGTAACGTGTCGCACCCTTGGAGTTTTGCGTAACCGGAGTGCGGCGATTCCAGGCCCATCCAGATCCAACAGATGCCCAACTGAATCAACTCCTCAATCTGGTACTTGCGAACCGCATTGGCCGAGGCGAACACATAGAGATCCCAACTCTTTCCCTGTTCCTTCATACGCTCCAGCAGCGCCATTGCCCTGTTTCGTTGGAGGAGAAAGTTTTCGTCCATGATGAAAAACGAGTGAAGCCTCATGTCAGACTCGATTTCAGCCATCACTTGGAATAGCTCATCTCCTGTCTCGTAGAAGTTCTTGAATCTTCCCTTCCCGCCAAAAAATGCGGAGGTCGTACAGAAACTGCACCCGACGGGACACCCCACAGAAGGAATGACCGTCGCAGCGGTGGAACCGAGGCACCGAGGCAACCTGACTCCCAATACACGGTGTCCAAACCCTGCGGCAATACGGGGATGCCGTATTGGGGCGCTCTCGTCGTCACCGAGGTACCGCCGCATCCATGAAACACCGTCACCGCGAACAATATGGTCGGCGTCGACCATCTGCTCGATGTCGGGGATTGCCGCGACATGCCCGCCGACAACGATGACGGAACCACGCGACAGGCGACGCACCATGTTGCACATTTCGCGCACTTTCCCGAGATTCACGACGATGGACGAGATGCCCACGACGTCGTATTGGTGTCTGGTCAACTCATGTTCAAAGTCTTGGCGAGTCGGGAAATCCAGCACCGTTGACGGCGCGGAGATGTTCTCTTGTATTAGGATGATGCCCCACGATCGGTGGAAAATGCGCGGCGAGAAGGCACCCTGCATCCGAGTTACTTGGTTATGGTAGAGTTCCATCGGATTTATAGCGCGGCTTCCGAACTCGTCATCTCGCGCGTAGGGTCCAAACACAGATGTCAAGAGGACCCTGGGTTTGGCACCTTTCGAATGTGTACTCATGGAGAGGGCACAGCCTCCAGAGTAAAGTCTATCACCTTCTACCTCTCTCCGGATAGCACCGAGGCGGCCGTCCCTAGACAGCAACTCGAAGCATCGGGGTGCGATGCAGCGGATGGCGGCACTGCTGCTGGAGCGTGGCCAAGTGGCTGAGGCGCCGTCGCCGCCAGCGGGTGAGCTGGTGTGCTGTTTTGTGCGGCGAAGAAGCGGACATCGTACCGGACTGGCGAGCAGAACCTCATGCTGAGGCAAACAGAAGCGTGAAGGATAGAGCGCAGTGGGGTGATCGTGAGGGAAGTCGCCCGGCCGCGACGTGCTGACGCAATGTCCGCGCAGCGACCTAAGCAGTGTGCTCGCGTGCTCGATCTATGCCGCGAAGCCGATACAACTCGTCCACGATTCTCTGCCGCACTGAGTCGCGCAGTGCGGGAGCCTGTTTGACGGTCCAACCCTCGACGGACACGGGCTCTAAGATCCGGAGATGAATGTCCCGAGTCGGCCCGAAAATCCACGAATGTGTTGGCAAAGCCGTGCCAGAGCCCTCCACGACAAGCGGCAGTATTGGGACTTGTTCACGGATGGCCAGTTGGAACGGACCTTCGTTGAATGGGAGCACCTGCCCATCCCGCGACCGGGCGCCCTCGGGGAAACAAACTACAGAACAATGCGCGCGTAGATATCGGACGCACTGCAACATCGCTTTCGCGCTGTTGTGGCGGTCGGATCGGTCAACCGAGACATCCCCTGCCATCCGTAGCATCCAGCCCACCACCGGGAACCGGAACAGCTCGGCTTTGGTCAGCCACTTCGTATCGAGCTTCAAGTGCGCAATCACTGGGACATCCGCCATCGACTGATGATTGCTGACAATTACGTACACCTGGCTCGGATCCACGTTCTCACGGCCGGATATATGGATTCGCCAAGGGTTGACCCTTGAAACGACGCGCCCAAGCCTGCGGAACCAGCGTCCAGTTCGCGGCCGTCTCGGCTCACGGTCGAACAGCCTTATCATGCCCAGTAGAGGAGCCCACAGCAGAACGAGCGCAGCAGTCGCCGTCCAAATCCAAACAGATCGCAGCAAGCGGATCATAGTGAGTCGTGAGACCGCTGCAATGAACGCCTCGTTGCATCGACTGCCGCGGTCAATCAGGCAGCGTCGGGACAAACGAATCAGACGCGACTCCCTAGAATAGCACCGTGGACGGTTCGAGTGTTCGGTGGTGGGACTTTTCAACGGCGAGTGTTAGGCGGAGGAAGAGATCGCGCCGGCGGTCGCCCCATCGGGCCCTGGGGCGTGGCTTGAACTCGTTTGCAGCCTGACGGACATCAGAGTGGCCAGTGACCCCACCGCACGATCAACTGAATGCGGCGCGTGCGTCGAAGTTCTCCGGAGCGCTTCTGCGATTTGCCGACCGGTCGACCGATTCCTGACCAAGTGTCGCTGTAAGCGGGCGAGCGCGCTGGCTGTTAAAATGATCCCTTGCGACATCTCCCCAATCTGTTGTCGGTCCTGCGGATCGTCCTGACACCGGTCATCGTGTTGGCGATCATTCGGTCGGAGTACGAAGCGGCGTTTCTGATAGGCGCTGTCGCCGGCGCGACGGACGGACTGGACGGCTGGCTTGCACGGCGCTTCGATTGGCGCTCACGTTTGGGGGCCTTCCTTGATCCACTGGCCGACAAGCCCCTCGTGGTGCTCGGCTACTTGGCCTTCGGGTTCCAAGGCCTGGTGCCGTGGTGGCTTATCTCGCTCGTCCTGGTGCGGGATGCGATTATTCTGGTAGTCGCAATGTCGGCCGCAATCTGCAAGAAAATACGGGAGTTCCCTCCATCGCCGTGGGGCAAGTTGTGCACCATCGTACAAATCTCAGCCGGCGGCATCGTACTCGCCGCCCATGCCTGGCCGAATTCCCCCTTGCCGTGGCTAGTGATGCCCTCCATATGGCTGACAGGAGCCGCCACAGTGTGGAGTGGGCTCCATTACGCGTGGTTCACATTCAAGCGCCTCGCCCGAAGTTCGTCAGCCTAGGACCTTGCGAACAGAAGACTGCCTGGTCGGATCAGTCCCAGCCGCGGCGTGGCCATCGCAAGACGCAACATGGCGCTCGCCTTTGGGCTCTTTGCGGCATAGGCTGTCGCCGGTCCGCCTGCAACCACCGCTGGGCACGAGTCCGACCGGTGGCGGACACTGCCTCCCCTCGTAGGCCGCCTGGCCGTACCGCGCACGGAGGATCGCGCTTTGCTAGAATCGGGCGTTGTGCTGGACGTCCTCCGACATTTGCGGTCTGTTTTGTACACCATCCCGCTGTGCCTGTTGGCAACGGCCTTGCTCATCTGCGGGGGGCTGCTGACCGCGACTGAGGACGGCGCTCGCGCGCAGCGGGCACTATTCAAATGCTGGGCCCAGTGGATTCTATGGATCTGTCGTCTCCGGGTTCGCGCCCATGGAGTCGCAGATCTTGAACCGGATGGCGCCTACGTTTTTGCCTCGAATCACACGAGCATCCTGGATGCGCCGATTCTCATAGCCGCCATCCCAAACGACCTTTGCTTCCTGGTCACGTGCAGATTCATACCGGTCCTTGAGCTCTTTTTGCGTAGGACTGGCCAGATCGGAATCAGGCGGAACAACGCTACCCAAGAGAGCCGCAGCCTTGAGGAGGCCGCCGACGCTTTCTCGAACGAGTCGCGTTCCCTAGTCGTTTTCCCTGAAGGCCACCGCTCGGCAATGTGCCGCGCCCCGTTCAGAGATGATGCTGCTCATCTCGCCATTTCATCAGCCCGTCCGCTGGTCCCGGTCCGCGTCGAGGGTGTCCGGGCCGCGCTTCCGGGGAAGTCCACGCTGATAATCGGTGGCACAGTCGACGTTTATGTCGGGTCGCCGACTCCGACCCGCGGCCTCGATGCGAGGACTGCAACAAACAAGCTTCGTGACCAAATTGCTGCGCTGGCTCACTTGCATTGAACGAGACAGAGGGATAAGCACAGGAGCACTATGATCGCGCTGGATGATGCCGACAGCATTCGGAGGTTCTTGAAAGATCCAAGCGGGCCGGCAATTCCCGACGTGGAATATATGGCGGCCCAATGGGATTCGGATTCGATCCCCGCCGCAACAAAGGGGCTTGCTGGTCTCTTCCTACTCTGCGCGGCTGCGGAGGCATCGATAGCAGAGCGGGCTCCCAGCCTGCAACCACCGAATGAGTATCTGAAAGACGCCAGCGTTCAACGAGCGTTGTTATCCGAATATGAAGTCAACCCACACGTGCTTACGATGATCGACAAGCTCCAGTACCATCGCCCCGGCACGACGTCCATTATCTTGCGATCTGGGTCTACGCATGTCCTGAAGATCATCAAACCCTGGTTTTGGGATGTCGCCAGCATCGCTCGCGCCACCGCCGCTTACAGGACTGAGTTCGGGGACCTCGGTTCACGTTGCCCCACCGTTGTCGACTCTGACAAGAAGTGGATCTTCATGACGTACATCCAGGGGCGGCCCTTGACGGAGTACATTAGGAAAGACCTCCACCCTCTGCCCGACGATCCGAATACCATGCATCTGTTTCTTTCTCAGGTGCAGGACATCTTCACAGAGATCTGCGACGCGTTAATTGAGTGCGCGCAGTTCACTCCGCCAATCCACCACCTCGACCTCTCCCCTGACAACATTATGGTCGAAGGTAGCCGCGGCAAGGTCAGGAGTGTCAGGCTGCTCGATTTCGGAGTTAACTCCCTCCTCCTCACCCACCTTCGGAACGATGAGAACGTATTAAGGGCCAGTGTTTTTGTCCCGCCGGAGCTCCAGGAGGGTGCCCAGGGTGATTCCCTGTCGGATATATATTCTCTCGGCCTGATCCTGCTAGAGATGCTGGCGCCAGCGTCGCTGTCTGGCACGGACGTGGGTGGGGCTCTGGACGATGTCTGGATCGGATTTCCCCAGATCGCGGCCAATGTCGAAGACATGATTGATCGTGATCCGAAGAACCGACTTCTACAGACCAAACGCCGTGAAAGCGGCCCGTTCTCGTCTGTGTCCGAATCCGTCGTTCACTCGATGAACCTGCACAGAAAGACGGAGCTGAAGCCGCGTTCCATTCTCGACGTGCCTGTCGATATTGTCAACAGCACGGTGCCCATCAAATCTGTCGTGACCGCGTGGAAGAACTACCAAGACTGTTTGCAGGACTGCGATCAAGCCCCGCTTCTGTGGGTCTTCCTCTGGGTCTTTGCGGCGCAGATTCTCCACATTGTAGTGATCTTTCTGATCGTCTGGACGAGCTGGAAGTTCCCTGACAATCGCCTTTGCGACCTCATCAATTGGTGCGCAGCAGGCAAGAATGTCCCGCCTCTTCCGTTCTGGGATGGTGCACTCGGCGGCACGATCAATGGATTTACACCCGGTCGCCTCATGGCGTTGACTTCTGCGCTGATTTTCTCCAAATACTACGCCGAGGTTGTCGCCCTGATCACCGTGCGATACCTTAGGTCTGATGAGCTTCGGCGTCACGCCCGCGTGCCCGAAGTCGCCATGCGGAGCGTGCCCGTACTCGGGTTCCTGCCGTTACTCTATGGTCTAGTTGTTGATCCGAAGGCGTGGCCGTTCTGTGCGAGTTTCGGTCTTCTTGTGGCGTCCGCCAATAACCAATCGATGTATCGGTTCTTTCGCTTCGCCCAGCGAGAGCTTTTCGGGAACGGCAAAGGTGCGGCTCCCGCCGGGCTTGCGGAAAAGGCGACCGCACAGGCGTGTGGACGGCAAGTAGACAAGGCGCTAGCGTCCGTTAAATTGGGACTGCCGTGGTCACAGTTCGTGGACGACCAACTTTACGAGTTCGAGCGCTGGCACACCGGTTTGCGGGTATACGCGACAAGCTTGTTTGTCTTGGGCATCTGTATGCTGAAGGGAGTTGCGAAGGACGAGTGGCTTTATGCGGTTCTAGCCGGGTTGTTCGTGAATATGGGTGTAATCTACCGTATTCATTGCTGGATTAGGCCGCCGCTCCTGCGGACGACGTTCGCGAGAATTGTGTTTAGACTGAGAATGGTGGACAAAGCACTAGAGAAGTCAGCAAACGTGACGGTGGGCGCGGTCAAGATCGAGGTCGCTGATGTCTGACGGTACGATTGCAGGGCATTTGCCTAGTTGTCAGTCGGATGGGAGAGCGGCTATGGAAGTCGTCATGCGACGAGACAGCGTGATGGTGAGCCGCATGCGGGATAAGTCGCGACTTCTCAATGCGGGCGATCCCGGAGGCGCGGATTCGAAGTTGGTGATACTGGCGTGCGGTGGTGGCTTGCGAGGGGCTTTTGGCGGCGGGGTACTGGTGGGCTTGAGTCAGCTTGGTTTCCGAGAGGTGTTTGACGTTGCGGTTGGTGTTTCGGCTGGAGCTGCGAACATCGCCTATTTCTTGAGCGGGCAAACTCGTATAGGAATGTCGATTTATCTGGAGGAGATGGTAAGTTCACGATTCCTTAATCCTGCTAGATTATGGAAGATAGCCGACTTAGACTTTATCGAACACATCTTTCGGCATTCGCCGAAGTGCCTTGATGTGAACGCCGTCAAGCGCGCAAGGTCAGAGTTTTACGTCGGGTCAACTAACACCCATGGGAAAGGTGAGTTCATAAATGCGAAGTTGTCTGCCGACATGGTCGCAACTCTGAAAGGATCGATGGCGTTGCCTATCTTGTATAACCGGGTGACGCAGGTGGAGCAGGGTGGGTTCGTCGACGGTGATGTATCGTTGTCGTTGGCGGTTCCGGAGGTCATGGAGATGTTTCGCCCTAATGATTTGTTGATCGTCATGAATCGGCCTTTTGCGAACTTCAAGGACCCGTTCTCATTTCTTCAGCGGGTCTTCGCTAGCCTGTTTTTGCGTGGGTTCTCAAGAGAGTTCCGAAGAGCCTATTTCGACAAGAATGCGGATCACAACAGGCGGTTGCGGTCTATGCACTCGGGGGCCTGTTTCGTCGGTGCGAATGTAAGTGTGATCTGCCCGGATTATGAGATGCCCCTCTTCACGAGGGATTCGGGCGAGATTAGGAGGTTTGCCGACTCGGGCACAGAGAAGATTCTGGCCATTTTTGATGAGCGTGCGTCCAGGGGTGAGATTTGAGTGACGACTCAGTAGCGATGAGATGTCTAGCTGGTGCGGTGTATTCAAGTGATCGTTGCACGGACCCGTTTTGGGTTACTGCCGGGGGGCAAGGGTTCGGGCCAGCTGCGATCCACATTGGCGCGAGATCCGGATGTACTACCAAGGCGGCGGCACCCGGGAGGAAGCCAGCGCCGCGAGCCCGCCCGGGCGGGACAGATCCGAACTTTCCGCATCACCGTGCTCGATCCGGCCGCCAAGCGCATCGAGCTCGAGCTGGCCGGCTGAGCCACCGGCCCCCCCTTCTGGCTCACCCGTAATCCGTATGTAAGAACGCGCAGCAGCGTGTGCGGATTGGCAATCAGTGCGTAGCCCGTATGACCGCGCCAGGTGGAGCGGGCTTTCAGCCTGCAACGGCGGCGTCCTTGCCGCCGGGAAGCGCCCATGCCGGCGCGAATGCCGGCATGGCAGCCTGGAAAGGCCGCTCCACGCCATAGCTGGCGGCCGCAGTTGTGGTGAGAAACGCGCGGCTAGCGCCGCCCGGCACGAACGGGCAGGAAGCGCTCGCAATACGGGAGGGGCACGGGGACGGGCGTGCCCTTGGGCGTCAGCCGCCCGGTCGTCTGGTCGATGCCGAAGACTAGCGCGTTGTCACTGCCGTGGTTGGTGACCAGGAGCCAGTGGGCCGTGGGGTCGAAGGCGAAGTTGCGCGGCATTCGGCCTTGCGTGGGAACGTGCTCGATCAGGCTCAGGCGCCCGGTCCCGGCATCCACGCCAAAAACAGCCAGGCTGTCATGACCCCGGTTGGTGGCATAGAGGAACTTGCCGCTGGGATGGACTTGGATCTCGGCGCAAGCGCTGACCCCCTGGTATCCCTCGGGCAGCGCGGATACCGTCTGCAACTCGGTCAGAACGCCGCGCGCGGAGTCCCAGGCGAACACGGTGACGGTGCTGGCCATCTCCTCGATCACGTATAGGAAGCGGCCGCTAGGATGAAACGCCAGGTGCCGGGGGCCGGAGCCGGGAGCGACCTTCGCAAACGGCGGGTCGTTCGGCCTGAGCGAGCCGTCCTTCTGGTTGAACCGGTAAACGAACACCTTGTCGAGACCGAGATCGGCGGCCAGGACAAAGCGGTTTGTCGGGTCGGGCAGGATGGAGTGAGCGTAGGCGTGCGTCTGGCGCTGGGGGTTCACGCTGCTGCCAGTGTGCTGGGAGAAGGCAGTGCGCTCGCCCAGGCTGCCGTCGGGCTTCAGGGCAAAGGCGGCGATGTTGCCGCTTTGGTAGTTGGCCACGAACAGATACCGGCCCGTGGCGTCCAGGCTCACATAGGCGGGGCCGGCGCCGCCGCTGGGCTGCTGGTTGAGCAGCGTGAGGCGCGCCGTGGCCGGGTCGATGGCATACGCGCTCACCGCGCCCACAGGCTGGTCTTGGAACGTGTTGATCGAGTTGGCGGTGTAAAGATGCCGGCCGTCGGGATGGATCACGAAGAACGAGGGGGCGGCGGCTTCCAGCAGGAACACCGGTTTGGTGAGGACACCCGTAGCGGTGTCGAAGTGCGCCACGGAGAAGCCCCGGCCGGGGTCTGGGGAGCGCGTGGTGCCGAAGAAGACAAACGTGTCGGCGGCGGCAGCCGGCATCGCCGCCAGCGCGGCCGCTAGAAGAGAAGAAGGCATGGATCGTCCCATAGCCCGACTAATGAGCTTACTCCAGGCATGGCCTCCCTGCGCCGGCCCAAGAGTGCACCTGCCCGCGGGTCTGTAGCGGCGATTCTGAAGTCCCGCTGTTCGCTGTCGGCTTCCTACAACGGCAGCCTCAGCCGCGCTTCGCAGCCGCGGGCGGTGGTGCGGTTCTGAAGCAGCAGCGAGCCGCCGTGGGCTTCGGCGATCTGGCTCAGCTCGAAGGGCGGGAAACCCTGCGACGGCGCGCCGGGCGGCTTGAGGGATTCCAACGGCCACCTCTACGAGGCCCTGCTTGCTGAAGCCAAGAAACAGGGAGCCCAATGGCCTTCTCAGTGGCACCCCAACACCGGCTCTGTACCAACGATCAGCGCCTTGGATATCGATACCCCAAATGCGAGATGTTACCTTGCCGAGGTCTACCGTAACGACCCGCGGCTCAAGAACAACTGGTTCTTCTGCGAATCGAGCACCCAACACGCCACGCTCACCGTGCCGATGGTGAGCTGGGTAAGAAAAAGCTGGATCTGATGTAGCCGCTCGCCACGACTTCTATTCCTCCGCTTTGGCCAGTTTCCAGGAGACTTCGTTAGTGGTGATATCGTAGTCGCGCGAGAGGATCTGACGCGCCGCGCGTCCCACCTCCTTGCGGCTGCGGCGAGCAAAAATATAGGACATCGTTCGATACGCTTGATAGCCAGAGAGCCAGCCGCCAATCGGAAACATCTCTCCAATGGCAATATAGGTCTGGTCATCGAATTTCACTATGCCTTCCTGCGCCGTGCCTTCGAGTGGCGCGGGGCCTGGAATATCGACCCAGACGTCCTCTGTGGCCAGACCTGCCGCGGCGGCCACTTCAGCCGCGAACCGATCCGGCTGTCCGGGCGCCTTCATTTTGGCCTCCCATTTCTTCCGGTCAGTATCGGAAGCACAGCGTGGATTAACGCCCCAGACCGGATGCGTGAGAACAAGGGCGCGCATGGGCAGAGTGCGGTCCTGAATCTCTCTTGTCAGGAGCTGCGCCTGCAGAAGACCGTCAGAACCATCCACCGCAGTCGCCTGACCCTGAAAGCAAGCATGCAGAATATCTGCATCTTGTAACCGCAAATACGTTGCTGGATCATCCAATGGGAGTCCCTGGGGTCGAACTTGTGCTTTCTCAAGAGACGTGAACAGCCGCAATATTGCCTGGTGTGCCGCGCGCACTTTGTGATGGTGGTAGACCGACGAATAGAGCTGCATCTTGGAGAACAGGATTTGTTCCAAGACGGTGGCTCCGGAGGCTGAGACACAAAGGACCCTAGGCTTCCTTCCCCCTTCATCTGCATCGAACTCGATCGTGTCTAGTACCCACAGAAGCCGCTCCACATCGATAGCCAGATTGAGTCCGGTAAAATAGCCGTCGCGCGCGACGTAGTCCAGCTTGTCCACGTCGAAGGGTCCGTTGATTAGCTGGCGTAGGAACCGATGCTCAGGCCCGGGCGAAGCATCGGGCCGCTCACTGTTAAAGTCGGAACCCACTATCATGGTCGCGATCAGCCAGCGATCGTTTCCTGAAAGCAGGCCACCGTACGGCGGCATGCCTTGGTACTGGCTGAGCATCTCGTCCCAAATCCGACCGAATGGTTTGCTGGTGATCAGAGAATACGTCAACATCTCCGATGCGCTCGCGCGCTCAAAAAGCACAGGATGCGCTGCTTTCACAGCGCTGAAGATGGGGTTGGACTCGTAGAAGACCTCCGACGTGTGGGAGAAGGGGCCATGGGCGCAGTCATGCAACAGAGCCGCGAGGCGAACAATAAGACGATCCTTATCAGTGATTGGAATTCGGCGCGCCAGCGCGCGTAAGACACGGTCTGCGACGGCAAGACAGCCGAGCGAATGCTCAGAGCGTGAATGGCCGGCGCAAGGATAGGTCAGCAGTGCAAGTGAGGTTTGGTGGACACCGCGCAAGCGCTGGAACAAAGGCGAGTCAACAAACGGGAGTTCCTGTGGCAGGATATCGATCATCCCCCAGAGCACATCGCGTACAACCTTACTGCTGCGATACCGCCGTGGCTTATATTCGGACAGGATAGGATCCGCCACTGCAGCCACGCGGTCTCGTAATAAGCTAAGCGGATCAGTTCCTGGCATGAGGGACTGACACCCAATAAGATGGGCCCCGGAATCTTCTTCCGAGGCCCGTGGCTTGTCTTAGGCCGAGACTTCGCCTGTCCCGGCCAATTCGGCGAAGCGCGCCGCTAGAGGTCGCAGAGCTTCGATGAAGTCTGCACCGGTGTTCTCACGAACCAACTGCAGGTTGTTCGGTGCGTCAGCCGGATCTAGAATACCCAGATAGTAAAATCGAGGATTCAGCGGGTCCACTCCGAAGCGAAGGGCATGCTCCAGGGCATCGCCCAACGCTTTTGAGTACACGTAATCGCCTGTTTGCGTAAACACCATGGGCGGAAGCAGCTCGGGGAACTCCTCCTTCAGTTGAAGAAAGACGCTGTAGAAATCGGGTCGGCTCACCTTGTGGAATCCGTGTTCAACCGCCGCAAGATTCAGCAGTACGACAATGGTGTCCGCAAGATCACCTGGTTCGCCGAGCGGCCGTGTCCAATCGGGCGCTGCAACAGCTTGAGGCATGCGATCTTCCCTCCTTTCTCCTGTGTTGAGTTCCGGAAACTGTGAGGACATGTATAGAGCCTCGGATATTGTACACCCTCATCATGTCAAGAGGGGGGTACCTGTGCTCCCGCCGCCTAGTCCTACTCCGGTCCCAACCTCGCAGTCTTTCCTCAGATCCTGGCGACCCAGCGGCGGCCATGCAATATCCCGTTTCGAGCCCGAAGGGGTTCCCATCCTCCTGTTCCCGTACTGATAATACTATACCCGATGTAGCCGCAACGCCAAAACAAAATTGTGTCTAAGTGTTTTGGCTCTTCTCCCAAAAGTGTGATGGGGGACAACGTGTTGTGGGCCTGCAGGTTGCAGGACGAGCGAGAACGCCTCGGGCTCGTTGTGCTTTTTGACTGCCGAGGCGTTGCTGCGAGCCGCCTGTTTTCGGCTGTTGCGGCGGGTTTCGCACGCCCACCAAGTCGCGACTCCAGAGAGTCGAAAACGGCCCTGGGGCGAGTAGGCCGGACAGGGTTCCTTACGGCTCCCGGGGTGCGGCACATCACCAGGCCAACCCATCCCTTTGAGGTCCCCACAACCCGCCCGCAGCCGTGAATTCATTGAAAGGAAAGCAATTCCGGCCGTCGCACTTTTCGGAGAGCAGCCTCTTTGAATCTGCAGTGGGATAAGATTATCGACGTCGCGGCAAGATCCCCGCTAGGGGTTTTTTGCCTGATCGTCCTGGTGCTGGCGTTCTTGGCGCACTCTCTCTTCAGACGAGCTCCGGTGCGGGTGCGCTTGCGGGTCCTTGTGATGATGATGGCCGCAGACGCGGTCTTCGTAGCGGTACTCGCCTCCAAGGTCCCCACAGCGGCCCTCGCGGGGCAGCAGCCACCGAGTGCGGCTAATGCGCCGGCGAGCACGGATGCGGCGCCGCCCGGCGCATTCTGACGCCTGGACTCTGAATCCTGAATTCTCGGACGCCGTCGGCTCGCGCGCGCCCCGCCCGTCGGCTGTCCGCTCTCCGCTGTCGGCTTCCTACAACGGCAGCCTCAGCCGCGCTTCGCAGCCGCGGCCGGTGGTGCGGTTCTGGAGCAGCAGCGAGCCGCCGTGGGCCTCGGCGATCTGGCGGCTCAGCACCAGGCCGATGCCCGAGCCGCCCGGCTTGGTGGTGAAGAACGGCACGAAGAGGTTGGCGGTGCTGGGAAGCCCCGGACCTTCGTCCTCGATCAGCAGGTCCACGTAGGCGCCCCCGCGCACCCAGCGGACGGTAACGCCGCCGCCGGTCTCGAGCGCCGCATCCACGGCATTGCGCACCAGGTTAATGAGGAGCTGCTCAATCTGGTCCGGGTCGGCCTGGAACGAAAGCTGCGGGCCGGGCTTGAGGCTCACCGCAAGCCGGGTCTCGAGGCCCAGGACACGGCGCACGCAGGAGGCCAGGTCCACCGCCTGGAACTTCGGCTGCGGGAGCCGCGCCAGGCGCGAATAGGCCTCCATGAAGCGCGTGAGCGCCTCGGCGCGGGAGTTGATCACGGCCAGGCCGCCCTTGAGGTCTTCCTGCCAATCCGCCGGCAGCGGCTGGCGGTCCACCAGGCTCTCGAGGCTGCCGGCGATGGAGCGGATGGGCGCCAGCGAGTTGTTCAGCTCGTGGCCGAGCACGCGCAGCAGCCGCTGCCAGGCCTGCCGTTCTTCCTCGCGCAGGGCGCGGCTCAGGTCGGTGAGCACGAGCAACTGGTGCGGCAGGCCGTCCTCCCGGAAAGCGCTGCGGCTGACGCCCCAGCGGCCGATGCCGCCGGGGAAGACCACCTGCGCGGTGCGCGGCGCCTCGCCTTCCAGGCACTCGGCCAGCCCGAGCTCCGAGGCCAGCCGCCCCAGCAGGCGCTCGGACGGCTGCGCCAGCAGGCGCTCGCCCGCGCGGTTCACCAGCCGCAGGCGCTGCTGGCCGTCGAAGGTGAAGATGGCGACGTCGATCTCCGACATCACCGTCCTGAGCAGCAGCGTCGCCTCGACCGCGCCCAGGCGCTGCGCGCGCAAGGTCTCGCCCAGGGCGTTGACCTCGACGATCACCTCGCCCAGCGCGTCATCCGGCCGGGCGCCGCGCGCCCGGATCGAGTAGTCGCCTTCCCGAAGCGCGGCCAGCAGGTTGGAGAGCGTCCGCAGCGGCCGCACCACCCAGTTCCGTGTAGCGGACGCGAAACCCGCCCAGCAGACGACGATGAGGACCGTCAGCGTCCACTGCACCCTGGGGGTGAAGTCTCCCGTCCACAGCAGCACCAGTGCGACCACAGCGGCGGGCACACCACCAGCCAGCGCCAGGATGAGGACGCGGCGCTCGTGGCGAAGCGGGCGGGGCTTCTTCAGCTTCATGATGAACCCGCATTTCTCACCAACAACCTGCTGCGGCGCGCGATAGGGCCGCATCTACTGCGTTGCGCTCGGCCGGCGTCCTCGACGTACTGTTCAAGTACGCCTCCGGGCGCCGGCCGTCGCGCGCCTTGTATCTGCAGCCCTCTCATCGCGCCTC
>Ga0187886_1002510_pt1 | contig 14657 bp, 10 predicted proteins | sample June2016WEW_20_1_FD_133001 | JGI IMG/M metagenome (GOLD analysis project Ga0187886, IMG submission 133001) | Peatland microbial communities from SPRUCE experiment site at the Marcell Experimental Forest, Minnesota, USA - June2016WEW_20_150 | ecosystem: Environmental > Terrestrial > Soil >... | reverse complement strand
TATGCAAATGTGAACACCACATCACTTTCCACCAGTATGTTACGAGGCGGCCCCATAATGAAGCTGCCGGGCAGCACAACCGAAAATGCCGGATTTTCGACCGACTACAGGAAGAAACTTAATATTTCTGTATCTCTTAACACAAATGAGGGATTTAATAAAAGCAGCAACAATTTTTATTTAGAGACAGATATAACTTATAAGCCGGTAAATTATCTTTTTTTCACCTTTAGCCCGGCATTTAACAAGTCATTTACAGAACTGCAGTATGTCACAGAACTTAACTACAACGGCGCTGACAGATATATTTTTTCCAGCATTGACAGGAAAACCATCAGTGCCTCGTTCAGGCTCAATTTTAACCTTACTCCCGATCTTACGTTGCAGTACTGGGGCCAGCCATATATAGCCTCAGGAAAATATTATGACCATAAATACATTCTTGATCCTCTTTCAAAAGAATATTCCAACAGATTCCAAGTATACACCGATGCGCAGAAGAGCTTTGATAAGGATAATAACCAATATAATATAGATTAAAATATGGACGGTACTACCGATTATACGATCGGCAATACTAATTTTAATTACCAGTTTTTTCTTTCAAATCTTGTAATAAGATGGGAGTATAGTCCGGGATCGACACTTTATCTTGTGTGGAGCCAGACCAGGGATAATTACAATGGAACGGGACAGATGGATTTCTTCAACAACATGGGGGATCTGTTCAGCAGGAATAATGATGTACCACACAATATTTTTCTTATAAAATTCAGTTACAGGTTTGGGTTGAAATAGGGTTTTTGATTTGAAGTGTTTGATGAAGGAGGCGGTCCGGGGGCAGCCTCCTTTTTATTGGCACCCTTTTTGCTGAAGTAAAATTGTAGCAAAGCCTCTCTTTTAGCATAGTTGATAGCGATTGTCCTGTGATTGTTTAACAACTAAAAGTTACTAATATGAAGAGGAATGAAAAAAAGGTTCCCGGGTTTGATGAGATCATCTTCCGGAACCGTAACAAGGAGTACGGAGCCTACGACCTCCGGAGACGCTATAAATCAGCTGCAAGCCTTTCCATTCTGGGTGTATCGGCGTTTTTCTCAGCACTTATCATACTTATTTCCGGCTTTATGCCGAAGGAGGCTACGGCAAAGCCGGATCCTGTCATTGATATACTCGTTATTTCGCAGAACCTCAAAAATCCCGATGAACTGGTCCAGCCTGAAATTAAAAAGCCAGTCATTCAGCCTGAACAAATCAAGTATGTTCCGCCTGTCATATCAGACGATTCAGCTTTATCGGCCAATACCCTGATGGCGAATGACGTTGCTGCCAGCTTAATCACGAACGGAAATGTTCCGGAGAACATAGATTCGGCGATGAAGGATATTGCACCGGATCCTGTCAGGCAGGATGATATTATTATAACGTGCGAGGAACTACCCATGTTTCCGGGCGGACCGGAAGCCCTTTTGAAATATATTGCTGATAATACAAAATACCCGGATGAGGCTGTAGAACTCAACCTTCAGGGCAAAGTCATTGTGAAATTTGCTGTATTATATGATGGGTCAGTTTCCAGAATTGAAATTCTCCGGAGTGTGTGTCCACTCCTCGACCAGGAAGCAGCCAGGGTGGTAAGCACTCTGCCAAAATGGAAACCCGGGAAGCAGAATGGCACACCGGTGTCGGTCTGGTTTACGGTACCGGTTAGTTTTCAGCTTAAATAACGCAGTGGAATTTGCCTCGCTTATTTTTTATTTTCGTTGAAAAGTGTTCTGAAGCAATCAACTTCAGAGCTTTTGCTGCTATCGGGCTTATTGCCATAGAAGATATCAAGAAACGATTCTTCACCCGACCATACAGTCTGGATTATTCCCCTGAAATGTTCTTTCATTTCAGCGGTCGAGTGATCCCGGAAATTCTGCATATCCTGTTCCTGCAGAATTGCGCTGGCTGATCTGTTCCAGAAACAGGTGACGACGTCAAGTCCTTTTATTGCAAAATAAACCGGCGTCTGATCAGGACGCGTATAGTGCCAGTCGCATATCATTACGTCCTTTGGAATCATATCGATCGCCCTGTATGTGTTGTTGAAGCTCCCCTCCCATTCGCCGATCCCGGTACTCTTCCCGTCAATAAGCCGGTCGCCCCATATCCATAAACGGTGTCCTTTCTCTGCAAGATGATCATGTATTGACCTTACTTCGCCTGCAAAGAGTTCTGCCTTGTCTTTCCCGTAACACCTGGGGCACTGGCTTTCCCCGATATAGAAAACCTCATCCATGCCTGCATGAAAAGAATCGGCCTCAAAGTCGTCACATAGCTCATCAATCAGGTCAAAGATGATCTTATGGACTTCCGGATGAAGAGGACAATAGCTTTTACAATATAATCCGTCGGGGTTTGGCCATATATATTTATCAGGCATCTTTACCAGAGGGGTTTCATCAAACTCCGGATGAACCCTGAGCAGGGTACCTATATTCCCGGCCCATGACTGATGACCAAGAAGATCGATCGACGGTATGAGATCGATATTGAATTTTTTACAGGTTCTGGCCAGCCGTTTGGCATCTTTTGCCGAAATTGCTGAATCGTCCCGTAGCTCAGGATGACTCTTGAACCGGAAATTGTAATTGACCATAAGAATAAGCGTGTTAACATGCCGCGGTGCAAGATCTTTTTCAATGAATCCAATAAATTCATTCATTCTATCGGGCCGGGGAGCATCAATGCAGAAACCGCGGATAAGGAGGGATTTATCGCTTTTAGCCCGGGTAGCCGCCCTGTTCTGTGAATTAAGTGTATAGCACACACTTATTAACAAAATTGAAATAAGAAATCTATTTACCATTTCATTTTTATTAATATTCACTTCATGAAATAAAGATACTTAATTTCATTGGTTCAGTATATTACAATGAATAGAATTTGTAATTATCTTAGCACGGATTAAAAAAATCCGTTATTATTTCTGTTCAGGACAAAATGAAAACCAAAAATAAGATCCAATTAATTTTTCTGGCATTCGTGCTGTATTCTCTCCCAATCATGTCGCAGGCGCCGTTCAGCCGCGGGGTTAACCTTACGGGATGGTTCCAGGCATCCGGCCCAGGGGCTATCCAGTTCACAACATTCACTAAAAAAGACATTGCAAACATTAAAAGTCTCGGTTGCGACGTCATCAGGCTTCCGATAAACATGCATGCAATGACTTCGGGGAGTCCGTCATACACTCTCGATCCTCTTTATTTTGCTTTCCTTGATTCGGCTGTAACATGGTGCGAACAACTTAAAATATATGTTATTCTCGATAATCATAGTTACGATCCTTCAGGCAGTACTACTACGGGTGTTGCAGACATTCTCATAAAGGTATGGTCGCAGATGGCGGAACATTATAAAAACCGATCAGAGTACGTTCTGTATGAAGTACTTAATGAGCCATATGGAATGCTAACTTCAGTGTGGGGACCGATCCAGGCACAGGCAATAAACGCCATCAGGGTTCATGACACAAAACATACTATTATTGTCGGCGGGTCAGGATATAATACTTATACAGAACTTAAAAACCTGCCAGTATATACCGATAATAACCTTCTGTATACATTCCATTTTTACGATCCCTTCATGTTCACGCATCAGGGTGCAACCTGGGTGACTCCTTCAATGGCTCCTCTTGCCGGCGTGCCATTTCCTTATAATTCGGCGGCAATGCCTGCCTGCCCGGCATCCCTTGTCGGGACATGGATAGAAAGCGGGCTTAAAAATTATCCGTCACAAGGGAATGCCGCTTACATGAAACAGCTGATTGACAATGCCATATCCTTCAGGACCTCCAGGCATGTAAATATTTTTTGCGGTGAATTCGGGGTATATATGCTCAACAGCAAGTATTCAGACCGGTGTCAATGGTATAGCGTTGTAAGACAATACCTCAATGAAAATAGCATCCCATGGACGATATGGGATTATAAGGGAAGCTTCGGCCTCTTTAAGAAAGGATCGAATCAGTTTTTCGATAATGATTTGAATACAAGGCTTCTCGATTCGCTGAAATTTAAGATGCCGTCCCAGACTTCTTTTATAGTAAGGCCCAATTCAAAGGGCTTTCTTATTTATACAGACAATAATGCCACCAGGAAAATTTTAAATTCGACATCAAATAATTAAATCAAAACATGAAAAACAAGATTTCTGTGATTTCAGTCCTTCTGCTTTGCGGAATTTCATTAGGCATTAATGGCCAGAATAAGGACAAAGCAATCTTCAAGGTAATCCCTCCTGGTTTTTACCAGAGTTCCATTCTGAAGGATGACCGTGAGGTGAAAGAAAAAAATGAACCACCAAAGCCCGTCAAGAGTTTTGCTGTTGATCTCTCTGCCTCATCACTGCCAAACAAGGTCGACCTGTATAAAAACCAGCAATGGCGTAATCCACCTGTTTCACAAGGGAATACGGGTACCTGCTGGTGTTTCAGCACTACTTCATATCTCGAGTCAGAAATTTACCGCATCAACAAGCTGCAGGTAAAGCTATCGGAGATGTACACGGTGTACTGGGAATTTGTGGAGAAGGCAATGAGGTATATTCATGAAAGAGGAAATTCGGCATTTGATGAGGGTTCTGAAGCAAACGCCGTCACGCGTATCTGGAAAAAATACGGTATTGTTCCGGAGGAAAATTATTCAGGCCTTCCGGAAGGTCGGAAATTTCATAACCATGATGCCATGATGGCCGAGCTTAAGAATTACCTGGAGTCGATTAAGAAAAGCGCTGCATGGGATGAAGAAACTGCTATTACGACTGTCAAATCGATAATGAACCACTATATGGGAGTACCTCCTTCAGAGATTACCGTTAACGGGAAGAAAATAACGCCGCTGCAATACCTCAAAGAAATTATCAAAATCAATCCTGATGATTATGCTGATATTCTTTCATATTCCCAGCAGCCTTTTTACAAGCAGGTGGAATATGAAGTCCCTGATAACTGGGATCACAGCGCCGATTATTATAATGTTCCGCTCGATGTCTTTATGGCGGCACTAAAAAATGCTATCAGGAAAGGTTATACCATCGCCATCGGAGGCGACGTTTCGGAACCCGGGTTTGACCGTACCACACAATGCGCAGTTGTTCCTGATTTTGATATTCCTTCGGCATATATCAACGACGATGCACGTCAGTTCAGGTTTTCGAACCAGACTACCACTGATGATCACGGCCTTCATCTTGTGGGTTATCTTGAGAAAGACGGCAAGGACTGGTATCTTGTCAAGGATTCCGGTTCAGGATCAAGGAACAATGATCCGAATGCAAAGGAGTTCGGGTATTATTTCTTCTCCGAAGATTATGTCAGGCTGAAAATAATGGATTTCATGGTTCACAAGGATGCAGTGAAGGACGTCCTGGCAAAATTCTGAACCTGATTAATTTACTTTCTGGCAGGTTGCAGCGAAGCCGCCCAGTCGCAGATAGTCTTGATATCAGCCCCGGTTATAGCTGCTCCCGGATTATTGGTGATGTAGTTTTTCGGAGGCATTTTTCTTCCTGAGACAGCATCGCACATTGCTTTTGCTTTTGCAGTCTTTTTCTCAGGGGTGTATTTATCCCACTCTGACATGTTAAGACCTCCCATTCCGGAATTTATGTGACATTTTGCACATGATCTCTCCGTAATCTTCATCACCTCCGGGGAGATCGCTTTACTGTCACCGCTAGCTTTCTGCGATGCCTGGGCTGAAACGGGCATCCCGGCCATAGCTGTGAAAAAGAGCACACCTATCAGTGTATCTGTCATTTTGGTAATCTTTTTCATAATGCAAAAATTTTATTTTCTGATAAAAAATGATTGTAAAGACTATATAAAGATATTTGAAATTCCCGAAAAACAGATGCATGATCTCTCACCAGAACCCAAAAAACAATAATTCCCCCGTTGAAAATCAATATGACTTTAAGTAAGATCCAGTCAGTCGATACGTGTTCTTAGCCTCAACCTTATTAATGAATAATTAAGAATCTTTTAATCACAGAACATGCATTGAAATAACCAAGGCCGTCATTCGAAATATTGGATATCGGATTTGAGGGTGATGCCGATAAAAAACTCATTCCTCCGGCTCCTTCCCTTAATGTGCGAAAGAAATTGTAAGTGCCTTCATCAATATTCTGCAGTTCAATCTTTATAGTATCGCCTTGATTGAAATCAACCGTATCGCGAAGAATAAACTCATCTTCAATTAACTTTCCGTTATGGAACTGGTCGTCAAATACTCTGCGTGAACTTATTTCCCTGTTTTTATGATAAACCAAAAACCTGTAATAGTTCTTATATTCTTCAGGATCATTTATTCCGAAATTTACCACATAGTGCAACGACTGATCGCTGGAACTTCCTCCGAATGAATGTTCGTATTCAATTACGCTCTTTAGTTCCAGGTTAAGGTTTCCTACAGGGTATGGCATCTCTGAAACCGATCTGTATGTCTGGCCTTCGGTTTTTATTGTCAGCGTATACTTGTGACCAGGGATCCCTTTCAGAGTGCTGGCCTGATAGATGCCATTCTTTAATTCTGTAAGAGTTTCCTCGTTTCCTGATGAATCAGAAATCTCGACGATTGCTCCGGTTACAGCAGGAATTTCCGTGATATCGCTAAAATTCACTGTCTTTGACAATTTAACATAATAAGGCCCCGGCTGGTCCGAAATATTTGCCTCAACTACCAGTTGAGTCGAAGCGCTGTTCAGATCAATACTGATCACTTTCTGGCAGGAAGTTAATCCATAAATGACTGCCAGAATTATGGTAAAGTAAACCACTGTAATACTGTTTTTTAAAGAGCTCCCGTGACTGGACTTCTTAATTTCAGGAACATAATAAAGCTGATTCCCGATAATTATTTTTGCCATATATCGTGACTGCAATTTCATCGCATCAGAATCTAAAATTATATGTAACCGAAGGGACAATTCTGAACAGGGAAGTCTGAACAGCTTCAATTTGCTTGGTGGTTTCATTCTGCCTGAAAGTTATAGAGTATGCATTGTCGCGCATATAGGCATTATAAAGGGAGAAGTTCAGGCTTGATTCATAATGGCCTTTCTTCGCAAATTGCTTTGTAGCCCCAAGGTCAAGCCTGTGGTAAGCCGGCATCCGGTTCCCGTTCCTGTCAGTATACAAAAAGACAACGTTGTTCCCTATCATATACGCACCCTTCGGGTAGGTCACAGCGTTCCCGGTATTATAAACCCAAGTGGCTGAAAGTGTCCAGCCCCTGGACAGGTCATAGACTCCAACAACTGAAATGTCGTGTGTGCGATCCTGTTTCGCAGGATACCAGTTCCCATCATTTATTCCTTCGAACCTGCGTTCAGTACGTGAAAAAGTATAACTTATCCATCCATTGAAACTTCCATATTTTTTCTTTAAGAAAAGCTCAAGGCCATAAGCACGTCCCTTGCCATAAATAAGCTGTGACTCAACATTTGCATTAAAATTCAGGATGGCGCCATTTATATAATCGACCTGATGAAGCATGTTCTTATAATAAACCTCGGCTGAAAACTCATAGATATTATTAGCAAAATTCCGGAAATAGCCAAAGGTAAACTGGTCGGATATTTCAGGAACTGTATTGTAGCTGCTTGGTATCCACATATCTGTCGGGCTTCCCGTGGTTGAATTCGACAACAGGTGAAGATACTGGACGTTTCGTGCATATGAGGCTTTCACTGAATTCTTATCATTGATCACATAACTTAGCGATAATCTGGGTTCAGGCCTGATAAAGCTTTTTACCTTCCTGGTCGAATCCACAACGTTTTTCACAGAGTCGACGAAATTATATGAATCGTATATATAGAAGGGTGCAGTGCCAAGTAAGCTGAATTCAGATATCCGAAGTCCATAATTTACCGCAAGCCTTGATGAAATCCTGAAATCGTGTGAAAAATATATGGCATTTTCAATAGAGTTTCTGATTGGCAGGCTTTTCCTGATCGTATTTGTATCAATACCGGTTATAGTTCCCGGCACCATCCGGTGAAAAGTGGAAATAAATCCGAATTTGATCTGGTTATTATTGCCAGATGAATACTGATAATCCTGCTTGATTGAATAATCACGGATTTTTGAAATAATATTTATCGGCCTTGTTGTTGAACCATTATTGATAGTATAATTAAAATCATTGAAAACCAGTGAAGTGTTTGAAAACAGTTTATCATCGAACAGGTGGTTCCATCGTAAGGTGGCAGTTGAATTTCCCCAGTCAAATCCGAAAGAAGTAATGCCCAGCACATCTTTTCCAAAATAGCCTGATAAGAAGATCCTGTCCCTGTCAGACAAATTGTAATTAGCCTTTGCATTAAGATCATAAAAATAAAGCTGAGCATCTTTAAGAGTTGAATCCTTAACAATATTGGCGTGTGCCAGTGAATGCAGTACCAGATCGGCATAGGTGCGACGTGCAGAAATAATGAATGATCCCTTATCTTTAACAATCGGTCCGTCAATTGTCAATCGTGATGAAATGAGGCCTATCCCGCCATCTGCTTCAAATTCCTTGTTGTTCCCTTCATTCATCTTAATGTCGAGCACTGAAGAAAGACGACCGCCAAATTCGGCAGGTACAGATCCTTTATATACAGTTACGTCCTTAATCGCGTCCGGATTAAAAACTGAAAAGAATCCCATAAGGTGAGAGGCATTATAAACGGTAGCTCCGTCAAGAAGAATAAGGTTCTGGTCAGTTGTGCCTCCGCGCACATTAAAGCCGCTGTTGCCTTCTCCTGCTGATTTAATCCCGGGCAACAACTGAAGCGTTTTCAGTACATCACGTTCGCCAAAAAATGACGGAAGGTTCTTAATTTCCTGAATGTTGAGCTTTTCAACTCCCATCTGGTTTTTTGTGATATTGTCGTTGCGTCTCTCAGAGGTCACTACAACCTCACTCAATTCCCTGATCTTCCTCGTAAGATTAAAATTCTGCTTAAGGTTCCCGGTCAGGTTAACCTGAAAAGACAACATTTCGTACCCAATGAAGTTGACTATGATCGTGTACCTGCCTTTTGGAACTGTCAGAGAGTAATAACCATAGGCATTGGTGGTTATGCCTATTGAAGGCATCTCATTCACTCTGATCGCTGCCCCTATGAGCTCCTCTCCCGATTTATCATCACGAACATAGCCGCTGATGGTAAATTTGCCCTGTCCCCAGATGCTTAATCCCCACAAAAAAACCACCAGGCATGCAAAAAGCTTCTTCATAATACGACGATGGCGTGAATCACTGAAAAATATTATATATAGATAACAAACGAAATCGTATTTTCCCTATTGTGTTCTTAAAAGTAGTTTAACTTTTCTTTATCAATTTATTAGCAAATAATTTAATAACTTGGTATTTCATTTGCAGTCATTATTGAAAAATTCTGATCTTAAATTTTAATAAGAATCTGAATGGGTAATAGATCAAATGGCTCAAAAATAAATTCTAATGGAAAATTTTAAAAACAAAATTGCAATGAATGTACCTGAAAAATTACATCGTGGAATAAAAATTATTCCGGCAATTGCTGGCGTATTTCTTTTCTTTTTGTGCATCAGCAGCTTTACGGCATCTGCTCAAAGACCAGGCGAGGGTGCAAATATAATGCCCCCACCATGGGCTCCCTATTATGACAATGTCAGCATGGTACGATATTATTATTTCCCTGACATTGAATGCTACTATGATGTGTGGAATCATGAATTCGTCTATCTTGAAGACGGGAGCTGGATGTTTGGCGCCACATTGCCTCCGGCATTTGCATGGTTCGATCTTAATAACGCTTTCGTAGTGGTGCTTAATTCCAACGTATTTGAACCATGGATGCATTTTCATTATTATGTGTCTCATTATCCGCGGTATTATTACCGAACCACATACAGAGATACATACAATGATGTCAATCGTCCCATGCGCGGGTTTAATGAAAATGTAAAGGCAGCTGTCTATAACAATTCAAGGGTTCCAAATGTTGAAAACAGAGCAGCTATTCCCGGGAATCAACGGGGGAATCAACCCATAATTCAACCAGGGAATCAACCCGGAAATCAATCCGGAAATAATATGAACACCCGTAATGAGGCCAGGCAGAATGCCGGAGCAGGGAACAATTTACCTTCAAGAACGGTAGCACCGACACATCCTTCCCAACGGATGCAATACTATGGCAAAGACATAGGTCGTCCTGTCAAGGTTCAAAAAAATATGCGATCCCAGGGAGGATCCCAGAGGAGATAAAGGAACAGGAAATTTTAAATCTGACCCCGGTAAATAATACCGGGGTTTTTTATTGATCAGCTTACTGCAGGATCGCCAGTAACTGTTTAAGTTTTGTTTCAGCTACTTTCAGATTATATTCAAAGTTAATAAAACGGGTTTGCGAATCAACATAACTTTGCTGAGCCTGATGCAGTTCCAGAGAGGTGGTCTGTCCAAGCCGTAACCGTTCCATGGTTATGGACAGGTTTTCTTTGGCCAGTTCCATATTGCTTTTTTCAATTTCAAGTAATTGCAGCTGATTATCATAATTTGTGAGAGTATTCTGCAATTCGCTGTTCACCATCAATTTAGTGTTTTCCAGATTGTATTCAGCCGATTGAAGCTGAAGTTTTGCCGTTTCAATCTGTCTTGACTCATTTCCTGACTGATAAAGAGGTATTGAAATTGTCCCTCCAACCTGGGGACCAAATGTCTGGTTCATTAATACAGTACTGTAATTATTATTGCTTTTAAAAAAATTATACCCTGCGTTTACGGAAACTTTTGGCAACAGATTTGTTTTAAACTCCTTCAGGCTTAATCTTGCAATTTCCATCTGTTTCTGAAAAGACAATACACTTGTATTGCTTGTATATAGCTTTTGAGACAGCTCATTCTTATCAGGGATGTAACCAAGCGGTATAGAGTCTGCTACTTCAAAAACAATGTTGGGATCTCTTGACAAAAGCTGGTTCAGGCTTCTTTTTGAAGCAATAATTACTGCCTGCTGGTTAATTGCATTCTCCCTGTATTCATTCAGATCTATCTGCGCTTGTAACAGGTTTGTTTTGGGTGAAAGTCCTGCGCTAAAACTTGTCTGCAAAATGTTTACCATCACCTGGATTGAGTTAATCGCCTCTTCTATGGAGACCAGTTGCTGTGTCTGTCTTACTACATTGTAATAGGCCACTATCACGTCACTCACAGTTTGCAGGACCTGATCTTTGAACTGGATCTCACCCAGTGTCTGGATTTGATCCAGCTTGTTTTTAGTGACAAACATTTTACCACCGTCAAAAAGTGTCCAGTTCAATTCAGCTCCCGAGTTAAGAGAATTTGAATGTGCATCGGGAGTCTTTGTTTCAGTTCCTGCAGAATATTTCTGGTCGACATTATTCAAAGAATAATTATCTGATGCAGTAATTGCTATATTTGGAAGCATACCGGCATTCCCTGCCGTGTTATTTATCCTGGCAGCCTCAGAGCTGTTTTTTGCAACCAGGATATCATAATTATTCTTCAATGCAATACTTATCGCTTCGTCGGAAGATAATTTCTGCTGGGCCTGTATAGCTGTAAACGATATAATCAATAAAAAAATGCAGATGTTAATTTTCATCATTTAAATTCTTTACGCCTGTAAATCCTGCTTATTTGGAGCAATTGCAGCTTTTTCATCCTTTTTGCCTGACATCATGGTATACATTACCGGAATGATAAATAGTGTAAAGATCAAAGCAAACAATAATCCGAAAACTATTACTATTCCCAGCGGTTCACGGCTCTGAGCGCCGGCACCAAGAGCCAGCGCAATTGGCAATGCTCCGAATATAGTTGCCAGGGATGTCATCAGTATAGGCCGCAGACGGGCTGCTGCGGCTTCAAATGCTGCTTCATCCTTGCCTAATCCGGTTTTTCGTTTCTGATTAGCAAACTCCACAATCAGAATTCCATTCTTTGTTACCAGGCCGATCAGCATTATCATTCCGATTTCTGAAAAAATATTCAGCGTCTTTCCAAAAATCCATAAGGAAAACATGGCTCCGGCAATTGCAAGCGGAACCGTGAGCATGATAATGAACGGGTCGCGGAAACTCTCAAACTGAGCAGCCAGGATTAGATAAATAAATATTAAGGCAAGTACAAGAGCAAATGATGTGTTTGAACTGCTTTCCGAAAAATCCCTCGAAGGTCCCAGGAGCGATGTCTGGAAGGAAGTGTCGAGAAGCCTGGAAGCTATCCGTCTCATGGATGCAATTCCTTCTCCCAGCGTTCTGCCTTCAGCCAGAGATGCCGAAACCGTCGCTGATTTATACCTGTTAAAATGATATAATGTCGGAGGCCTGCTGCTTTCTTCCATTGTGACAAGATTATCGAGCTGAATCAGGTTGCCGGAATTGCTTCGCACATACAAGGAACCGATATCTGCAGGCTTGTTGCGATCAGCGCGCTCAACTTGTCCTACTATATAATACTGTTTCCCTCCCTTTAAGAAATAGCCATACCTTGTGCCGCTAAGTGCAAGGTCCAGAGTATTTGACACATCAATGACGTTTACTCCCAGGTCGGTAGCTTTTATCCTGTCTATTGTGATATTAATTTCAGGCTTATTGAACTTCAGATTCGCGTCAACATTGCCAAATACCGGGTCTTTCCTGGCTTCATCCAGAAATTTTGGAAGTACATCCTGTAACTTGCTGAAATCGAGATTTTGCAGGACAAATTGCACCGGCAGTTGTGATCCTGCCTGAAGCGAAGTTGAAATTGTCTGCTCCTGATTTGGAATAATCCTGGCTTCCGGAAATTTTCTGAAAATTCTTGTAAGCCTGTCATATATCTGCTGCTGAGTGGCTTTACGTTCATTGGCTTCTTTAAGAAACAGCTGGAACTGACCGGTATTGTTACTGGTTGAACTGTAACCTCCAACTCTCGTGTACAGCAATCGCGTTTCAGGCACCCTTATCGTCAGAGTATCTGAAACCCGATCGATCAGGGCCTGAGTATAATCAAATCCGGTTCCTTCGGGTGCAGTAAGAGAAGCCCTTATTATGCTATGGTCCTCCAAAGGAGCCAGCTCCGATCTCAGAATATTGGAAAAGGTCAGGATCAAAATTATGCAGGCCCCCAAAATGGAGAAAGAAATCCATCTGCGGGACATGAACCATTTGAGCAATTGCCGGTATTTCTTATCCATTCCGGTAAAAAATGGTTCCGTGGATTTATAAAAACGTCCCTGACCTGATTTCTTCCCGACAAGCTTGACATTCAGCACCGGGGTTAAGGTAAGTGAAACCACTGCGGAAATCAGTACTGCGCCTGCAATGACTATTCCAAATTCACGAAACAACCTGCCGGTAAATCCCTGCAAAAAGATTACAGGTATAAAAACGACAGCAAGGGTGAGTGATGTGGCGATGATCACAAAAAATATCTCCCGTGTACCTTCAAAGGCTGCTGTCCATTTATCCTTGCCCTTTTCAATTCTCTTGAATATATTCTCGGTGACGACAATGCCATCATCAACCACCAGACCTGTGGCCAGCACAATGGCAAGAAGAGTCAGTACATTGACCGAGAATCCGAAAACGTACATTATAAAAAATGAACCGATCAGCGAAACTGGAATATCTATCAACGGACGTAAAGCAATAACCCAGTTTCTGAAAAACAGGAACACGATCAATACAACGAGAGAAATCGCAATAAGCAATGTTTCGACTACATCGTGAACAGATTGCCTGACAAATTTTGATTTATCATATCCGACGTAAAGCCGGAGACCCGGAGGAAGATTTTTTTGAATCTCGGCAAAACGTTTATAAAACTCATCGGCTATCTGGATATGATTAGCGCCCGGTAACGGGATCAATGCCAGAGATATACCATCGCTTCCATTCAGCTTTGCGCTTACTTCCTCATTCTGCGGTCCCAGAACTGCTTCTCCAATATCACTGAACCTTATTATCTGGTCGTTGGTTTGTTTGATTATAAGATTATTGAAATCATCCTCCGTCGTCAGCCTTCCTAACGTATTAACAATGATCTCGGTCGATTTGCCTGTAAGTTTTCCGCTGGGCATTTCGACATTTTCCTTATGAAGAGCATTATTGACATCCAGTGCGGTAAGACTATAAGCAGTCATTTTATCAGGGTTCAGCCAGAGCCTCATTGCTGTTCTCTTTTGTCCCATAAGCTGGACTGAGCTGACTCCCGGAATTGTCTGCAATTTTTCCTGCAGGACATTCTCTGCATATTCCCCGAGTTCAAGAGAATTCATTGTCGTGCTTTGAACTGCAAGAGTAATGATCGGGTCGCTGTTTGCATCGGCTTTGGAGACAACCGGGGGTGCATCAATATCAAGAGGCAGGCTTCTGGCGGCCATTGAAGCTTTATCCCTGACATCATTTGCAGCTTTTTCAAGATCAGCGCCGACATTGAATTCAACTGTAATATTGCTGGTGCCGGTCGATGACATTGAAGAAATGGATTTTACGCTTTCAATGCCGTTTAATGCTTTTTCAAGCGGTTCGGTGATCTGTGATTCAATGACATCAGCATTTGCACCGGCATAATTTGTCTGCACTCCTATTGTCGGAGGATCAATTGCAGGATAAAGACGTA
>Ga0187886_1002509_pt1 | contig 14665 bp, 20 predicted proteins | sample June2016WEW_20_1_FD_133001 | JGI IMG/M metagenome (GOLD analysis project Ga0187886, IMG submission 133001) | Peatland microbial communities from SPRUCE experiment site at the Marcell Experimental Forest, Minnesota, USA - June2016WEW_20_150 | ecosystem: Environmental > Terrestrial > Soil >... | reverse complement strand
CTTTCTTATAGAATAAAAGGTGAATTTCATTCTTTATTCTTGTCCTTATTATTAGAATTAAATGCAAACATAAATAAAAGTACTAATACGCCCCATCCACTATTAAAATGCCAACACAAAAATCCTGATAATGCTATAATCCCTAAATTAAGTAACAACATTGTAATTATACTAAATATTGTTGCTATTAATTCCATTTTATCATCCCTTTTTAGTAATGAAAATTTAAATTTCCATTACCAATTTCTCATTTCTTTAACCGTTCCTAAAGTTTCAATTCCATTTTCAGTAATTTTAATTACCAGCCAATTATCATAAAACAGATCGAAACAATCTTTATCCCACACTTTTACTGCTGTAAAATGATTTCTTATTGCCCCAATAGAATTCCATGTTTTACCTTTCTTACTTTTATGAATATAACCCCTTTTTAAACCTGCGCTATACTGTTCATAAAATGGATGTTTAATTTTATAAAATTCATACATAAAAAATTTCCTTTCTATAAATGTGATAATGTATTAATTATCTTTTAACATAATATATAATGTTTCTTCAACATCATTTTTTATTTCTAACAATTCAATATTTTCTTTATAATACATAATATTATAATATTTTTGATCATTTCTGTTCCACTTTGGTATCATTGTTCCAATTTCTAAATCATCAGGATGTTGCGCTAATAATTTTTGTAAATTAATATTTTTCATTTCTTATTTTTCTCCTAATTAATCTTTATATTTAGCGTCCCTAACAATATGCATATTATTTTCCCAATTATCAGCATCATGTTCATTAAATATGTTTATTATTTTTAATGCCAACTTTTCTCTTTTATCTCTAGGAACAAATTTTCTAACAGAATCCCAAACATCTTCTGCTATATAATTACCAAAACACTAACCCATTTTTATTCTCCTTCTAAATTAATTGTGTAAATACTCTCTTCTAATAAAACATTCCTGTTTTTTAATTCTTCAATTAATTCCTTGTTTGTAATATCTTTAATATCTTTCATTGGTATAGAATAACTAAGAAATTTATTATCCCTATCTGATAAACATTTTATATTTAAATTTATTTCAACATTTCTTGTTATATCGTCCTGATGAAAATATCCAGATTTAAATAAATCTAAACTACGTAAACATGGGTTTATTTTATCATTAACAGTAAAATTTGATATTCCTTTTTTTATTTCTATGTCCATGTTTTTATTATCTGCATTACTAATATAAATATGTTGTGTGCCATTATCATTATCTATAATAGTTATTGTTTGAACTGATTTCATTTTACTATCTCCTTATTTTATATTTTTAGTAATCAATATTTGTTCTTATGGTACTATTTTCTATTTATACACATTTATACATTTTCTAATCTTTCTTCAGACATAATACAATAATCCTTACTACTATCAAATCCGATATAATTTCTTCCTAAGTTTTTGCAAGCAATTGCTGTACTACCACTACCCATAAAAGGATCGATTACAACTCCATTTTCAGGACAACTAGCTAAAATGCAGGGAGAAATTAAATCTGAGCAAAATGAAGCATAGTGTTTAATTTTATTCGGTTTAGTATTTACATTAAAAGCCAACGGTTCACCATCTTGATCTAATAGTAATCCACCATTATTTTTGATATATTCAAGATGCTCAAGATATTCTTTTTGTTGTTCTATTACCCTATCTAACGATTCATAAAACCAATCAGTTGAACGTCTACTACGATATAATTTAGATGTTTCACTTTCTGGTTTTTCAACTGATTGTTTTCTTCCTGTCATTTCTGCAAACTTGCTATCATAATCTTTTTCTCTATCTCTAACAATTCCATTTTTCCTATTTTCATGTGTTTTCTTTGGTAGAAAAACTGCATCATTATCATAATATGTTTTATTAGATTTTGTTAATTGAAATAAATATTCAATTTTAATTGTCGGCCTATCTCTTGGCGGCTCACAAAACGCATTCCCTTTTACCCAAGGACATACTGCCCGTAAATACCAACCATCATCACGTAATGCAAATGCAACTGCGTTTGGAATACCAATCATATCTTTAGGTTTTAAATTTTTAAGATGAATACCAGAATATTTTGGTTGCCCTTCTCGTATTCCTCCTTTATTGTAATCTCCACCAGCACCTCCACTACCATTTTGTGAGTCTCCAAGATTTAACTATAAAGTTCCTTCTGGTTTTAATACTCTTCGAACCTCACGAAATATTTGCACTAAATGATCAATGTAGAGTAAATAAGTTGGTTCTTGCCCTAGTTCACCCTCCCATGATCCACATTTTTCGCAAAAGCATGAACTATTTTCATACCAACTACCTTCACTTGTGTCCTGCTTATGACCCTTACCACCTGATTGTTTACTAATAATTTTTTCTCCCCATTTATGATTACAATTTGGATCACCGTCCCATATATGAATCACGTTGTAAAATCTTAAATGGAAATATGGTGGACTACAAATCGAAGTGTTAACAGAATTATCTGGCAATAATCTTAAACCTGAAAGTGCATCATAATTATATATTTTATTTAACTCTAAAATTTTATATTACCTTCTTCCTAAAATATTATCTTCCAAATGCTTCGATTATCTCATTAATGCTTTCATATACTACCATATCCATTTTATATTTTGGTTATAAAACCAAGATTTCATTACTATTCAATATTATTATAATATTTCATCAACAATTCCTAATTCTAAGGCTTCATTTGCTGTAATAAACCAATCTTGCTTTTTTAATATAATATCATCTAATTTATCCTTAGTTATTTTTGTTTTTGCTAAAATATATCTATCACACATTTCTTGTAATTTTTCACTTTGTTTTAAATCTTGTCTAACACCTTCTAATTTATCACTATACCAACTCCCGGTTTCATGATACATAATTGTAGCGAGTTCATGTATATATCTCTTATGACCACTTAGCAATATCCATAATCCCATACTCATTGCTCTACCTAAACAAATTGTATAAACTGGGGTTACACTTTTTTCTATTGCACCAATTAATGCTAGACCACTATAAATATTTCCTCCGTTTGAATTAATAATTAACTTAATTGGTTCTCTATTATAATTTACAACTGTTTTTACTTGTTTATCATCTTCTGTATTAAAATCATAAATCTTAGCAATTAAATCTTTTACTGTTGAAGCACTAATTTCATCACTTAATACTAAATTTCTACTAATATTATTTTCGTAGGCCATTAATTTCTCCTTAAATTATTATATAATTAAATAGATATTCTTCTAAAGCATCATCCCACTGTCTAAAATTATCTCCAATTGTTTGTTCTAGTATTTGATTTTTTAATGTAGAATACTTTGGTCTAATTGCTATTTGATTTAAATCTTCTGTTTTAATTGATTCAATATCAATACTTAAACCCATAATCTTAATTATTTCTTTTGCAAAATCATACCATGAACATTCTCCATTATTAGACATATGATATATTCCATATAGATCTGTTTCAATTATATCAAATGTTACCCTTGCTAAATCTTCTGTATAAGTGGGGCTTCCTATTTGATCATTAACTACTTTAAGGTGTATTTTACCATTTCTAATAATTTTTAAAATACTTTGAACAAAATTATTACCATTACCAAATAACCATGATGTACGAATAATAAAATGTTTAGGACAGATAAATTTTAATATATTTTCTCCTGCTAATTTACTTTTACCATAAACACTTAAGGGATTAGTTTTATCAAGCTCAGTATATGGTTCTTTTTTCTTACCATCAAAAACATAATCTGTACTATAATGTACCATCTTAATATTATGAGATAAACAAGCAAGTGCTATATTTTTAACTCCTACAACATTAACTTTATATACATTATCAATATCATTTTCAGCTTTATCTACATCATTATATGCTGCGGTATTAATTATTATATATGGTTTAAATTTTTGTATTGCATCATCTATACTATAAGGATTTGTAATATCTAATTCTTTATGATTTAAACTTATAATCTTATAAAGATATTTATCTTTTAATTTAATAAAAGCATGACTTAATTGACTATTACCACCAGTTATTAAAATAGTTTTATTATTTTTCAATTAATAATTTCCACCAATCTTCATTATCTATATACCATTGTATTGTTTCTTGAATACATTTTTCAAAATTGTGTAATGGTCGCCAACCTAATTTATTCATTATTTTACTTGCATTAATAGCATATCTTTGATCATGACCTTTGCGATCTTTGACATATTTAATAAGACTTTCTGGTTTACCAAGTATATTTAAAATTGTTTTGACAATTTTTATATTTGTAATCTCGTTACCCGCTCCAATATTATATATCTCCCCCAATTTACCATTATGTAAGACTAAATCTATTGCTATACAATGATCTTTTACATATATCCAATCTCTAATATTTAATCCATTACCGTATACTGGTAAATCTTTGTTATTTAGTGCATTAATAATTATTAATGGTATTAATTTTTCTGGAAATTGATAAGAACCATAATTGTTTGAACATCTAGTAATATTAGTTGGTATTCCATATGTTTTATAATAAGCTCTGACAATCATATCTGAACTAGCTTTACTTGCTGAATATGGACTATTTGGTGCTAAATTTGTTTGTTCAGTAAAGTATCCCATATTTCCTAACGATCCATAAACTTCATCTGTAGATACTTGAATATATTTTTTTATATTTTTTATTTTATTATTATTTCTTATTGTTTCTAACAACGTATATGTTCCTAATATATTTGTATTGATAAATTCTTCTGGATTTTCAATACTACGATCAACATGAGTTTCTGCTGCAAAATTAATAACATAATCTATTTTTTCATTATTAAATATATTAGAAATTTCTTTTTTATTTGCGATGTCTATTTTATAAAATTTATAATTGGGATTATTTACAATTAATTTTAAATTATTAAGATTCCCCGCATAGGTTAATTTATCAATATTGATCACCTTATACAAGGGGTATTTTTCTAAAATATAATAAATAAAATTTGAACCAATAAATCCCGCTCCACCAGTTATTAATACGGTTATTATATTAACACTTCCTATCTGTTTTCAGTTTTCCAATTAAAATTTATATTAGAATCATTCCAATCAATACGATATTCATCTGGGCTTTTAGCATCATAAGATTCTGTAGTTGTATAAATTATTATTGCGGGTTCATTACCAAGAACTCTATAACCATGCACAACACCTACTGGTATTAATACAATCTGAGGGTTGTCTTCTCCAAGATAATAAATATCTGTGTCTTGATAAGTAGGCGAATTCTTTCTCATATCATATAAAACAACTTGAGCATTACCTACGGGAAAAAACCATATATCATCTTGTAATTTGTGATAATGGAACGCTTTAATAACTCCTGGATATGTTTTGGAAAATGAAAGTTGACCAAACTTTAATAATAAATTATCATCGTTACGTAGTATTTCCATAAAATAACCACGATCATCTGAATGTCGAATAAGTTTTTTTATTTTAACTCCATCTATCATTAAATAATGTCTCCTTTAGTAATTAATTCATTTGCTTTTTGTAATGAGTGAAACTCGCCAGCATCAGTCCACCAGCCAGATAAAATATTATAACTAAGATTATTTTTATTTATATATTCATTATTTACATCTGTAATTTCTAATTCTCCACGTTTAGAAGGTTTTAAAGTTTTAATTATTTCAAAAACTTTTGAATCATACATATATATTCCGGTTACAGCATAATTAGATTTAGGATATTTAGGTTTTTCTTCAATAGAAATAATTTTATTATTTTTTAATTCTGCCACACCATATCTTTGAGGATCACATACATATTTAAGTAGTATTTTCGCACCTATTTTTTGATTAATAAATTCATTTATAGATTCTTTTATATTATCTTCAAAAATATTATCGCCTAAAATTACAACACAATTATCTTTTCCCACAAATTTTTCTGCTAATCCAAGTGCTTGTGCAATGCCCCCAGGTTGATCTTGAATTTTATATGTAAATTCTGCATTAAAATCATATCCACTTCCTAATAAATTAACTATAGATCCCATATGTTCTTTGCCACATACAATTAATATCTCTGTAATATCTGATTCTATAAGTTTGTTAATTGGATAATAAATCATCGGAAACTGACCAACTGGCAGTAAATGTTTATTTGTAACTTTAGTTAATGGATAAAGTCGCGAACCTGTACCTCCCGCTAAAATGATACCTTTCAATTAATTATTCATCTCCAATTAAATCTAAATAATAATTTTTTTGTTCAATATCCTGTATCAAATTAAAACTAAAACATTGATTAGCCTCTTTTTCAAACCCGATAAACTCAAATCCACATTGTTCATAAAATTTTTCAACAGGTTTATTTTTGATTGTTGGTAAATAATTTCCGCATAATTCTGTGACCATTTTCTTTTGTAATTTCTTTTTAATATAATCTATAACTGCAAATTCAATATTTCTACACATAACACGGCAACTCATCAAATAAGTATCAATAAATGCAACAGATTCTTCTTTCGATTTAACTATCTTAACTATTATTACTAAACATAATCCGTTATCTCCAAATTTATCTGATACCCAACCTGTATATACAAGATAATCTTCGGAATTCATAAACTGCTCTATTTCTTTTTCTGTATATCTCTTTGTAGTTAAATTAAATTGATTAGTTTTTTGTGTTAATTGAGCAATCCTTGGAATATCCCTTTTATTTGCCAAACTAATTTTAACTATTGTTTTAAGACTTAAAAAATATTCATTCAGATCATTAAAAGAAACTTTATATTCTTCTCTTTGAATATTTTCGATATACATTTTAGTCTTATTTAAATCTTCTTCCGATGCAGATATTACCATAAAATATTTCTCATATAAATCTTTTGCAAATTTACTTAAATCAGACGTATCTTTTGGAAATTCGGCAACAATAACTTCTGGCAATTGACTATGCACCAATTCTTGTTCTACTGGATTATCATCTATAAAAACCATTGAATCAAGTCCAATATTTAATTCTTGTGCTATATCTTGAATATTTTTATATTTTGGTTCCCAATTAATTTTCATAATTGCAAAGTCAGATTTCTTTAATATCATATGTGGATGATTAAATACTTCTAATGCATCATTTATATTATTTTTAGAACATATTGCTAATATTACACCAGTATTTTTGATTTCAAGAAGTCTACGCTGGAAATCTTTAAATCTTGCTCCTTCTTTATTTTCACTTAATACAATGTTGTCAACACCATCTTCGCCAATAACCCCTTCCCATAATGTATTATCTAAATCTAATATAATACATTTTTTACGTGCAATAGATAATGAGTTTAGAATATTTTCGATATGTTCTGTAATCATATTCTCGCCTAATGTAGAAAATGGAGCAGATGCTAAATACCATAGTTTATCAGAGTAAAATTTCTCAGTACCAATTTTCTCAATTAATTCTTTAATATCAAGAATAGTTACATTATCCTTATTCTGACATAATTCAACAATAGACTTGTTCCAATTATATTCGTATGTTTTATATAGCGTTTGATCTTTATAATTTGAAATATATTTATTATTTATATGAATATTTGAAATAAAAAATTTAACAAATGGATGTTTGTTAACAGTTTGTGTAAGTTGATATATTAAATCATTAATATTCCAATAATGTTTTTTAAGTATTTCACCATCTAATATTACAAAAACAGCATCAATTTTATCTGATATAAATTCAGAATTAGGATTTAAAAATTCTTCAATCCATATTCCATAACCATCTGGTTTGTTAATGTTTATATTAAATTTTTTATTCAAATTTTTTGCCACAGACAATAGATTAATATTTGATAGCAATGAAATGTTCATTATACACCTCCCTATTTGTGGATTTTACTTTTCAAGTAGTTCTATAATCCCAAAATTAATTCTATATAGAAATGCAACTTTTCTTTCATTAAAAGCCGTAGCGGATTCGGACTGATTAATTAAAATATATTTATTATTTATCATATCTTGTACAGATTTTTGAATATCTTCAACTTCATAACATGTATGATAGGGGATATTTAATTCTGTTTTACTATTTTTTAATATATTATCAATAGGTGAAGATTTGTCAGAGTCCAAAACAGAAATCAATTCAATTTTAAAATTATTATTTGCTATAAATTGAATAACAAGATTTCTTTTTAAATCTTGAATAATTTCGGAAACCTTTTTAAATCCCAAGAAAGAATATTCATGATATGATTTTTCAATATCTTTCGTAGCAATACCAAAATGATCTAATAGCATTATTTCACCCTTATAATTAAAGATATTTTAATAAATCTGATACCCTTTCAATATATTCAATATCCTCAAATGGTATAATTCTTTTAAACTTATCCTCAAATGCAACAATTATTTGTACATGAGCAAAAGAATCCCATTCATAAATATTTTTTCGCTCAGAATTGATTGCGATGTTATTTATATCAATTTCGAGGATTTCACTAAGAAAGTTTAACAATTCTTTTTCAATATCTCTATTCTTATATACTGATTTTAAAAGGTTTTCTATTTTTGGTTTAACAATAGAAAAATACTTTGTTTTGTCAATTCGATATTCACTTACTACATAATCCTCTTCTATATATTCACCAAATAAATCTGCCCCAAGTTTTTTCCAAAAATTTACGACTTTTATATTATTTTTTGATGTTTTAGTGGTAACTAGGTTCAGATTTAATTCATCAAATGCAAAGTTATAGAGAAGTAAAACTGTTTCAATATTTAAAACTGTCGATCCTTTAGATACCCATCTGCCAAATTCTGCATCTTTAGATTTATTGTTTATGTTGTATATCGATGCTAGTGCTATTGGAATATTATTGGCATCATAAACAACAAAATAATAGTCTCCTTGTTGATCTCGTTGTAATTTAATCCATTCTCTTTGAGTATTTACATCATTTTTTGGCTTATGAAAAAAGAAGTCTTTTGTTTCGTCTAGGCGAAGTTCTAATATAAATTCTGCATCAGATTCTTCAACACTCTTTAATATAATATTTTCGCCCTTAATTATATTATTAATGTACATTTTTTATTTTCCTTCAACTATATTATTTAATATTTCTATTTGTTTAGTTAATTCATTAATCTTAGATTCAAAATATGAAAATATTGTAAGTTCTTCTTTTTTATTAATTCTCAACACTTCAAGATATCCTTTTATTCGGTTAGGCAAATATTCTTTTGCCAATTTTTTAAATATTCCTATTTCGTCTTCATTATAAGGAGTTCCAATGTCTTTACAAATGACAAGGGTATATAATATTTGGAGACAAACATTATTCAATGATTCTCTTGCAAGATTTTTTAATTCATTAGATAAATTATTGTATTTATTATGATAAAAAAATTCCATATCAATACACCTAATATCAATATTACATTGACTATAATCACCAGATGCTAATCCCCAATGATAATAGTATGGAAATTGCCACAATTGAGGATCTAACCAAGAACACTCGTAATTTGTATAGTATCTAAAAGTGTGCTCATTAAATTGCAATTTGTGATTTGGATTTACAAGATTACAATAATTATTAGAATATGGGGCTAAAACGTTCATTATTGCATTGTTTTTACAAACCCTGTGAATTTCTTTTAATATATTGCCTAAATTATCAAAATGTTCTAATGAATGACCAAAATATACCACATCAACACTATTATCTTCAAGTGGAATACCATTATTTAAATCAGCTACAATATCAACTCCTGGTAACGCATAGCGATCAATGCCAATATATCCTTCTTCTTTTACTGGGCCACAACCTATATCAATTTTTAACATTAAATTTTCTCCTTACTATTTAATTTGGTGACGGATCATTCATTGATAACTCTGTGTGTCTATGAATTATTAAAGTTTTATTAATAGGGTAAAACTCAAATTCTTTGCATAGTTTAGTCAAAAATACACCATCAGAACAAAAACAATTATTTTTACTTATATTTGTATAAGGTTTTTCTAATTTTTCAAGGCATGATTTACGAAACATTATTTGTCCACTATCATAACGACAGACACAATTTGTTCCTTTAGGTAAAATCTCAATTGCGGGTAAATAATTCCAAGGTATAAATTCATTACCTTTCTTTGAAACAGCCTCCAAAGAAGCATATACAACGTTTACTTCTGGATTATCATTTAAATAATTTGCCATTTTCTCAAAACAATTAGGCATAATGTAATCATCATCAGAAAGTTCAAAAAGATAATCATTATTATTTGCATATTCTTTATATTCATTATAAATTAACGCTGGTATATAGTATTGTTGTCTTTCTTGTAATGAGTAATCTCTTTCAATATAGTTGATACGAGAATCATTTTGTAATTGATTTGATGATAAATAATTTTTTATGGTTTCTCTTGTAATATTATCTGTGCTATTTTCTATTATAATATAATTCCAATCCTGATATGTTTGATTGAGAACGCTTTTAATTGCATCTAATACATATTTAGATTTATTATAAGATGCAGTTATTACTGTAACAGACATTAAAAAATCTCCTTGATTAAATTTTGAATTTAAAATTTTAAATTATATTATGTTATAAATAATTTAAAACTCTTTGTTTTGTAATTTCTAAATCAAATTCACAAAGATGTTCATTAGCATAATTTACTACTTTATCATAAAAACCAACATCATTGTATAATCTATGTATAGTTTCTGTCATTTTATCTAACTCCCAGTGATAAAATGTTGTATATGGATATAAAACATTTGCAGATTGTGAATAATGCGTTCCTACAAAGGGCATATTTGCACTTGCACAATCTAACGGGAATCGCCCTAAAGTAAAACGGGGGTCACAGTGCAGCCCTAAGTATGATTTCATATGTTGAATATAATAATCTTGCCAACCTGTTTGTGCCAAATAATTTAATCTTCCATTTGCTTGTGTAAATGCTTCTATCTTCAACCTATCCTCTTCGCAATAGGGATAGCACACACCGTTATAAGGTAAATTTTGAAATATAGATAAGTTATAGTTTAAACCGCAAATAGTAGCCATATTTCCTATTTCAATTGTTTTATTTTTGTTTTCTCTTGTTATTCCATTTGACATTTGCCTTGCAAAATTAACAGGATAAGGAAGGCCAACATATTCAACTCTTGTTTTTGTAAACGAACGAAGTGCTGGTATCATCTTTTCGTTAATTGCACCGACCATATCTAAACAGTCTAATGTTTCTTTGTATTTTTTTAATGCTTGTAATCCCCATGTTGGAATGATTTCTGATTCGGGTAAACCAATAACAAAGGCGCGAGTGTGTTGCTTTAATTCTTTAGTAATCTCTATTAAATTTGCACAAATTTCCACCATTACGATTTCAAAACGATCAAAATAAGAAAAATCATGAATTTGAGTCCCGCAATACACCTCACCTTTAAATGCATAAGCCCAGCTACGGACTTCATTACCCGGAATTTCCCACTTTCCAAAAGTAGTTAGTGGACTAACAAGACAAAAATTAATTTTATCCATCTCCAATTCTTAAACATTTGAAAATTTATCTTTTGTTAAAATCATTTTTAAAAATCTATCATTATCCGATTCTATCATTTCAAATCCAAGTTTATCATAAAGATGAATTGCCTTATCATTATCTTCATAAACATAAAGATATATTGTATTAATATTCATATTACAAAAGGCAAATTGACACAATAATTTGCTTGCAGTAAAAGCATAGCCTTTTCCTACAGTATTTACATCACCAATTATTAATCGACCAAATTCAGCAATTTTTAATTTATTATTAATATTATAAAGTGCAATACAACCAATTTTTTTGTTAATCTCATCATCTTTTATTATAAACATATAATCGTCATTTTTTGCATAATAATTTTTAAACCATTGTTGTTGTTGCTCTGGAGAAATAATTTCTTTATGAAGAAACCACCTTCTTATATTGTTTTGATTTCTCCAGAGCCTAATAGTTTCTGCATCTTCTCTAGTTATAAAAGATAGAGAGATGTTATTTTGATTATTATGGTTTAAATTCAAGGATTGCATTAATAACTCTCTCCTGATCTTCTAATGTTAAGTCTGGAAACATAGGTAAACTAATTATTCTTTTCCAAATTTTATTCGATACTGGCGTATCTATATTTGCATTTTGATTACGATAATATGAATGTAGATTAATCGGGTAGTAATGCACTCCAGGAGCTATATTGCGATCTTTTAAATGTTTGATTAATCTATCCCTAATTGATTCTTCTGGCGTTTTAATTACATAAAGATGCCATGACGATTTTGCATATGAAAGTTCTACTGGAGTCTCTATCCAATTTAAGGTTTTAAATGCTTCGGTATATCTTTGTGCAATTTCTCTACGTTTTTGGTTTGCAGCATCAAGTTTGGTTAATTGCACAAGTCCTATGGATGCATTGAGGTCATTCATGTGCATTTTATAACCCAATCGCGTTACATCGTATCTCCAAGCATAGATTTCATTTTCGTTTGTTCTAGCAAATGTATCTCGGCTGATTGATAACCACCTCATCTCTCTAAAATACTTGTCATATTCAGGATTACTTGTAGTAATTGCTCCTCCGTCTGCCATTGATAAGTTTTTTACTGCATGAAATGAAAAGCAATTTAAGTCAGAAATAGAACCTATTTTTTGACCATTAAACTCTGCTCCACACGCATGAGCACAATCCTCAATAAGAATTAAAGAATATTCTTTGCATATTTTTTGAAGCATATCTAATTTACAAGAGTGTCCTGCATAGTGTACAGCGATTATTGCCCTTGTGCGTTTAGTAATTTTTCTAACAATATCTTGCGGATCAATACAAAGCGTAATTGGATCTACGTCAGCAAAGATAGGTGTTAGATTATTATAACAAATAGCATGTATAGTTGAAACAAACGTTAATGGTGTAGAAATTATTTCATCTCCAGGTTGTAAATTAAGTACAGATAATGCCAACCATAAAGCACTTGTACAACTATTAAGCCCTACGGCATAAGAAGTATTTATATACTTAGAGAATTCTTCTTCAAATAATTTTGTCTTAGGGCCGAGACCACTCCAACCCGATTTCAGGACTTCATTAATTGCTAATGACTCGTGATAATCATATGACGGACGTAAAACTGGTATTAAATTCATTTTATTGATCTCCTTATTTTATTTTTCTTAGGATCATAATCACACCATTTCAATAATGTACCTTGTTTTAAATATTTAATAATTGTACCTTTACTTAATTTTATCTTATTACTTATTTCTTTAGTACTTCTTATACCGCTTTTCCATAAATCACAAACAATTTTAACAAAAGAATTACATGCTAATTCATGACATTTTAACCAATCTATATTAGATAGATCATATAATTCTGCTAATCTACTATTTAAAATATTATATTTGATATATTCTAATTCTGAATATCTACAATCTATTATTATATAATTATTTATATTATTTGTTTGTGCTAAATCATATTTTAATTTATCATTTTCTTGTATCTCTTTTAATTTATTATTATATATACCACGATTAAGTTCTTCATAATGTTGTCTTCCATGTGTTTCAATTATAGTATCTAGTTTAGTTAAATAAAAATCATATCTTTTTCCTTTTGACCAATTAAAATTACTTTTTTGATATTCAAAACTTTCTTTTAACTGCTCGATTAAATTATATATAAATTTTTCAGGATAACCAATTCCATCGGAACATTTGGAACAAAATAAACCTCGTTTATATATTTTATTTATAACCTTATTTTTTATAATGTTACCACATCTAGGACATTTCCAATCAACTTTTTGTCCACTACTTTGTGTATATTTATATCCACCTTCTGGATCTGCAAGTTTTTTTGCTAATTCGGGATTTATTGTCCACATGTCATTAAATCCTATTAAAATTTGATTATTGCTACATATTGGACAACCACTAGTATTTCTATGAAATATCACAGCTTCCCATTCATGCCCCTTTTCGCATATCCACCATGCTTTTATACCTTGTCCACAAGTTATATCATATGGTGTTAAATCTCCATTCTTAGTAGGATGCCACTCTTTGGCTAATTCTGGATTTTTAGTTGCTAAACAATTAGATAATCCTACTTGTTTACCAGCACAATAAGGGCAACCATGTTTTTGTATAGCACTCCAGGTCATCCAGAAAATTTCATTACAATCTTCTTTTAAACATTTCCATTTTAATTTAGTTTTTCCATTTGCGTAAATATTATTATTAACTAATTCAAATAATTTATTATTTAATTGGCACCATAATTTAATATTTTGTATTGAATAGGGGTTTAGTTTACTAACAATATAAGTACTATAACCTCTTTTTAAATCAGATATACTAGTTTTAACTAAATATCCTTCTTCTGTTTGTATTGTAGTAGATTTATATTCCTTTTCAAATTCTCCAATTATTTTATATCTAAAATTTTCCCATAACCATTCATCTATTTTCTGCCTATCTAGTTTATTACTCAATTAATACGATTTAATTCTCCTTTTATCTGCATTAATTATTTATATTCCTTTCTT
>Ga0187886_1002506_pt1 | contig 14679 bp, 9 predicted proteins | sample June2016WEW_20_1_FD_133001 | JGI IMG/M metagenome (GOLD analysis project Ga0187886, IMG submission 133001) | Peatland microbial communities from SPRUCE experiment site at the Marcell Experimental Forest, Minnesota, USA - June2016WEW_20_150 | ecosystem: Environmental > Terrestrial > Soil >... | reverse complement strand
GTTGTCTCTGATTGTTCCGTTTGGCCACGTGAGGAAAGAACCTTCGTTTGCGTGGGCGCTTAACACTATGAAGTATTCGCTGGCGGATGGTTTCTTGCTGTCTGTTCGCATGACGGCTACCGCCGTGACTGTGACGATGACTAGCAGCAGCAGAACGGTGATGAGGAGGTACTTGTTCCTGTTGCTTTTGTGTTTCACCATGATTCAGGTTCCCCTCAATTCATAAGAGTAGCAATGTGTATGATAAAAACTAGACGGTTGATCCCAAGTAGAAGAAGACGACGGCGCCTGCGAAGAAAAGGAGGGTGACACTGGTTAACACGAGTACGTGTCTTCTTTCGAGGTTGCCTCCTAATCTCCTTATCGTTATGTACACCATAGTCACGAAGGTTCCGCTTATCATGCCGCAGAACAGTGAAACCAAGGCCGCTGTCTGCAATATCAGATCGGTCATGTTGGCAGGATGAGAGGTCTAGCTGTTATTTTTACTTTGCGTTCCAAATTAGGCGTTTCCCCCGACAAATGAAAAAAGGAGAGTGGAAAGTCTTTTGCGGCTTCTTTATATCTTCTTCTTGGTCCTAACCCTCATCATGGCCACGGTCGCCGACGATGCAATGAGCAGTATTAGCAACACGTTTGGCAGTTCAGGTATTATGTTGTCTCCTTGTACACCCACGTTAACTTGGCTACCGAAGGTGAACGATGGGATGTACAGGAATGTAAGGGTCGCATTGTCCGCTAATACTTGAAACGTTGATGAGCTCATCCCATACTTCACTCCGTTCAGGGTTATGTTCCAGTGTGAGATATCGGTGCAGTTGATTACGTTCTTTGGTAGGCTCAGGTACAGGTATGCCGTGTCGCCTGTGTTGCCTGTGACGTTGAAGGATACTGTCTTGCTTGTCGTGTTGATGGTTGCGGTGTTCTGTTGGATTGTTGCGTTTGAGTATGTGCTGACGAGGTTGGCCGTGCCTGAGATGCTGTGAGTCTCGGGTGTTCCTGGAACACTGGTTATACTGAACACGGATGTTACAGGAGTGAAAGGTATCTCGACGAGGCCGCTCAACAGGAACGTGTCTCCATTCTCCTGTAATCCTTCAAACGTGATGCTGGTTGATACGGGTGGTGTTGGGGGATTACAGTTCAGTTGCAGTTGGGCGAGAGTTATGTTCCCTGAGAAGGGTGTCGCTCCTATTGCCTGTTGTCCGCCTACAACGATTAGTCCATTTGCAGATTGGGAATCGTCTAGTGCGTTGATTGGGAATAGGCTGGCCGATGTTATTATTGTGGTGTTGTAGCCTAGCAGTGAACTGTTCCATTGTATTGCAGTTTGCCATGCTGAAACGTTGGCAACGTTGAGGACGGTTATGTTGTACGTGAGCGTCGCTGGTGGTGTTGTGTATCCTAAGTAGAAAGCGTAAGAGCCTGATGATGGCTGGATAACGAGCTGTGTTGAGGTCACTGCGCGTGCGGTGCCTGTGAAGGCTGCGAGGAACATTGTAATAAGTACGACTGACAAGATTAAGGGTAGGATTAGTCGCTTTTCCATTTTCATATTATCCACCTAACTCTTTTTCCTTAGGAACATGTATTTGAGCCTTGTGGTTCTTAAGAGAGGTCTGAACCTACATGCCGAGAATTATATATCCAAGGCTTCCTCTTCCTTCCTCCGCACTCGCCTGACGACTAGTGCAATGATGATCAGCACTACTATCGCTACTATTACGATTTGAGGTGTGAAGGAAGCACTTTTCTGAACCACTGTGTTGAGGACGGTTACGTTTTGGTCGTACGAAGCATGCAAGCCATCGCTGTCGTACACTGTTAAACTGACGTCCCAGACATCGGCACTGGGGAAAACGTGGGTTATGATTGAACTGTTGGTTTGTACTGGGCCCATTCCCTCGCCAAAATCCCATGTGTAGGAGGTGATTGAGACTCCGGTGTCGGGTGTTGCAGCGGCCTCAAAAGTCACTTCGTCCTCGATGGATATGGTCTCCGGGGTCCATGTGAACAGTGGGACGGGCGGCGTTCCAACTTGGAGTTCAAGGGTTGTCGAGTTCAGGAGGCCATCGCTTTCCGTGACTGTCAGGTTCACGTCGTAGACGCCTCGGGCCGAATACGTGTGTGTGACAATCGTGTCGTTGGTCGTTAATGTAGTGTTGTCGCGGAAATCCCACAAATAGGAGACTATGGTGCCGTTTGGGACCGTGCTTTCTGACGCGTTGAACGTAACTTCTCTGTCTGGCAGTATGGCCACGGGAAAATAGGTGAACTTCGATGTCGGTATTGAACCGACCTGCACCTGTTGGACGGTTGAACCATTGATGTTGTCGGCGTTCGTAACCGTCAGGTTTACGGTGTAGAGGCCACCGTTCAAGTATGCGTGGGTCGATGTCTTGTCCGAGGCTGTGGTGTTGTCTCCAAAATCCCAGTTGTAGCTCGTGATTGGCTCTCCTGTTGGATCGTAGCTTCTTGAGGCGTCGAACGTCACTGTTTGGTTGGCTTTGGGGTTTTCTGGCGAATACTTGAAAACGGCAGCAGGTTTAGAAGTTCCCGCGCCAACGAGGACTCTCACCGAAAGGCTTGCGTTCGTGTAAGGTATGTCGACGCCGTTGGAGTCCAACAAGAATGTTGCCTCAACATTACCTGCCTCCTTTGGAACGAGCGAGACTGTGAAGTTTCCCTGCCTTAATGCTGTGAAGTTCAAGAGACACAAGGTCGTGTTGCTAACCGTTACGGCTTGGCTGGGATCCAGCAAGGTAGCCCCGATCACAACCTGCGGCAGAACAAAATCTTGCGAGCCTAAATCAATCGCCGGAATTTCACTCTTGCCGTAGAAAGCGTAGGAAGGATCTCGATCGGGTATCGAAGCTGTCGTGCATCTTATCGAGTTGTTGTCAAACGTAATCATCACTTGCCACGTGGCGAGATCGCTCGTTGCGCCATCCAGCATGACGCCCACCCCGAACGGCCAACCACCACCAGGTATCGGCTCCGTTTCGTTTCCCAAGATAATAGAATTCAACCCGGTTGTGGAGTCGAGGATTCTCAGCGTTCTCCCGCCCTGCCCCTTTACGCCACCTGTCTGTGAAGCGAAAACAGTGAGAAGTTGAATAACAATCAACGATATTACCAATCGTTCGATGAACCGTTCTTTCATTCTTAAGCCGTCCGGTGGGAAGCCCGTAGCGTTTGCTTAGTTTTACGATCACGGAATATATATGCTTGCCGAGGTTGGTAAATAGAAACGCAACAACGCTGTTTCTCGAAAAAAAAGGGGGTGTGTACTTATGGGCAGTGCTCGTTGAAGTGCATTATGCAAATCGCTATATCACGCATGTCTACGATCATGTTTCTGTCCAAGTCGTTCAGTAGGTCCCAGTTCGGCTTGCTCGGTGATGAGCGGAACACCGCGACTAGTTGGGCTATGTCTTTCATGTCCACTCTTCCGTCTCCGTTGACGTCTCCCATCAGACGTATTTTGACTTTTCCGTCTGTGAAATTGACGTCAGACAAGTCTGTCTGGTATGGTACTGGATCGGCTGTTCCCAAGATTGTGTAGTTGTGGCATGCCTGCACTGTGGATGTGTCCCACATCAGGAGCATTACTCTCACTTCGTCCGGAGCGAGGTTTGTGACGGTTGTTGTATTGCCGAGGTTGCCGTCGAAGTAGAAGTGTGCGTCGAACGTTTCAGTCGCGTTTCCCTCGTTCTTAACCGTGACGTTGACATAGACTGTCCAGCCTTGGTAGGCTATAGGCAAGTCTGCCGCGACATCTGTAACTGCGACGTGGTGAATTATGCCTATGAAGATTCCATGGTGCACTTCGTGCGTTATCGGGTTGTCTCCAATGTCATAGAGATGTGTGTCGGTAAGGTTCAACGGGCTAACGCCCAAACCAAGAACCTGGAATTGCACCGTCATAAGCGTCACCGGGTTGATCGTTGAGATTCCGTTGTGGAAGGTCATGTTGACCCAAATGTAGCCAGCGACATCGTCGTATTGAACCTTCTTTATCGGCACTTGGCCCAAGACTGATGGGATGTTGATGTCAATCTCCTGTACGATTAACGGAACATAGGTCAGGTTAAATATGGCTGTCTTGAAGTCTTGAACCTCTTGCAGGGTCACGTTGATTGTGAACGTTGTTCCGATTACGTACTGTGGACCTGTGACTAGCGGTGGGTCTACGCTCAGTTTTGCCAAGAGAATGTTGTTGAAGTATCCGTCTGCCGTGTTGAATGGGAGGGACAAGCCGAATGGGTCCTGCAGGATGACGTCAGTCACCGGGATCGCACTTTGACCCAGACCTAAGACTTGGAAGGTGATTGTCGCTAAGGTGCCGTTTCCGTTTGTCCCACCGGATAGTAATGAGCAGCTCACGCTTATCAAGCCGTTTGTGGCGTTGTAGTCTTGCTGAATCGTGAAGTTGAAGCTTGTCGGGCCTACGGATTGTAGAAAGTCACCTTCTTGAACATTCGTGGCGTTCAATACGGTGTTGTCGTACAGAATGTCGGCGAACCACAGGTTGACGCTGGTTGCGCTTTTTATGTCAAGGCTTACGTTAAACTGCGCGCCCGCTGTGAGGGTTGGGTTCACGACTTTCGGCGGGTTGATGAAAAGCGTTGCAGGCGGCGGTGGTGGTGCGGTGTACGTGTAGTGTCCGATGATTGGCGTGAATGGAATGCTTACGAGCCCTCTCAACATGAACGTGTCGCCGTTGGGCTGCAAGCCTTCGAAGCTTATATCGCAGTGAACCTGCCTCAGTCCGCTTGATGAAACTCCCTGACTTATGTTGAGAGTGAGTTGTGCAAGAGTCAAGTTCCCAGAGATGGGTGTCGCCCCTATTGCCTGCTGTCCACCAGCAATGACTAGCCCCGCTGCAACCTGGCTTTCGTCCTTTGCATTGATTGGGAATAGACTGCTGGATGTGATTGACAGGGATTTGTAGGTGAGCAACGAACTGTTCCACTGTATTCCAACTTGCCATGCTGACAAGTTGGCAACGTTAGTGACCGTTATGTTGACTGTGAATGTGTCGCCCACGCTTTTTTGTGCGGTCGTGAAGTTGAATTCGTGTGTTCCGTCAACTGCGTTGATTATCTCCAAAGTTGTCGACACTGCGTGCACCGGTGTTACGGTGAGCGGTATTTCCAAGCAGAACAACGCGATGATTACAAGAGTAAGAGCTTTATAGAATTTTCTCAAGTTCCCTTCTTCCCTTTCTCCTTTATTACTGAAGAGATAATTTGCCTGTTTAACGATTTAAGCGTTCTGGAAACGGTCTCAGCAACGATGCTTCGTTAGGGGATTTCAACTCTCCTGAAGAAAAAGATGAGGATGTGCATTTCGTGTTGGCTGTTCGGTTTTTGTTGAGTTTCGAGTTCAGGTTCCATGGTGGAAGCTTGTTCGCGGCGTTTAAGACTAGATTGTGCAGCTGATGGTTGTCCTGATTTGCAGAATGTGAGCTGCGCCCTTTAACGTGACTTGAAGGGCTCAGGAGGGGCAATAGCATGAAAAACGAAAATCAAGCCGATTGACTTGAGCGTATATCGATGAAGACTCGGTTGAACTGTTTCTTGATTGATTCAAGGGTTCTGGAGGCTGTCGCTCGTTCTGATTGAAATTAAAAAAAGGGGAAAGTTGTTTTGTGGTTGTTCGCTTTCTTACGGCTTTGCTATGTAGAAGTCGATTGTGTTCGATACTTCTGGACAGTATGGAACTCCGCCGTACCATGGCCAGTTGTTGAAGGCGTTGCCATAGATTATTCCTTTGCCGACGACAGCGTTGGTTATCAGTGGAACTGAGAAGTCCCATGAGTCGGTGCCTGGTGTAGGATCGCCTGGCGCCATGTCTGGCGGATACACTGGCATAACTGGTGGAAGCCAGCCTAGCGTTACTCCTCGCCACGCTCCGCCGATGTAGAAGCCAAGCTCGTCGTACACTGTTCCTGTGAGCAGTAGGTCCTGTGGTTCGAGGTGGTATGTGATAATCTGCATTGTGAAGTTCATTGCGTCCTCTGAACCCTGGTACTTGTTCTGCGTGATTGTGGTGAACTTTGGTTCGATGCTTATGACCTGCACTGGCCACCATACCCAGAATCTCAGTTGATCAACAACTACTTGCTCTGCGACTTCGACTGTTGCGTTTACGTACCACCAGCCGAATATGTCGCCGACTGGATCTGCGCATGGCCATGGCAGCCTGAAGCTCACGTGTGCGATGCCGACAGAGTCTGTCGTGCCCTCTCTTGTGAATATATAGTCCGGATTGCCGTTCGTGGGGTGGTGGAATATCTCGAAGCCGACTAGCTTCTGCTGTACTGGAAACTCGTTATAAGTGACCAGTGCGAACAGTTCAACCTGTTGCTGTGGGCCGAAGCTGTCGCTCGTCATGTTTCCACCTTGGCCGCCGTACGGGTATGGATACTGTGTGTACAAGTCTATCGATAGGCCCAACACTTTCTGTGGTGCGCGGTACTGAGCGTTCGTAAGGCTGCTGTAGCCTATGTCCATGTTGTAGTGGTTCAGGACTAGGACGTCTTCCGGTATGAAGCTTATTGAAGACCAGAATTCAGCTGGTGCGATCGTAGAGAATGTGGGGTCGGCTTGGAAGTAGAACGTTCCCAGCAGGCCTGGACTCGTGTGCGGATACGGCGCGTGATATGTGCCGTTGTACGGAGATGCAAAATCTGGCATCAAGAGTTCGCCGACTGTTGAGTAGTTGTAGTCAGCTGGAAGCGGTGTTAATGGTGGTGGACGATTGTGTTCGTTGAAGTCTGTCGCGTAGAGAACGCCGCCTGATGCGTACTGGAACGTTTCAAAGAAAGTTCCGTTGGTGAAGAACGGGGCCACCGGCTGCATCAATGACGTGTTCCACGCGATGCTGAACTGGAACACGGTTATCTCCCAGCCTGCATCAACGTTGTCAACATAGATGCTGACCGTGAACGGGGCACCTGGATTGGCTGGCTTTATCGTTGATGGAACCATGTAGAGTCTTGGAATAGTCGTTGGCTGAACCCAGTAGTAGTGGTAGGTTGCATCTGTAGTGTCTGGTACAATTGTGAAGAGCCCCTGTAGCACGTATGTGTCAGAGCCGCCGGGTACTAAGTGAAGAGGACATGTAACACTGGTCGGGGGCAGTATTCCCACTGCTTGAATTATCTTCAATGTCAGTTGAGCGAGCCTTCCATCGCCGGTGAAACTCGGTGGTGTGGCACCGGAACCGAGGGCTTGACCAGCAACACAGTCTCCTGGTCCTGTGGATACGGCGGGTATTGGTGAATCATAGGCGAAGATGCTGTCTGATGGAAAAGTAAATGAGACGAAGTCGAGAAGCGATGCATCCCAAGTAATGTGTACCTGCCAAGTAGTAACACTCACAAAGTTGCTACCGGTTACGTTTATGACGATGTTGTCTCCATAGCTTTTCTGGGCAGTCGTGAACTCGAGGAGGTTTGTCCCATCAGCTGCGTTTACGAGTGATATCATTGCGTTTGGTACGGCCTTGACTGGTGCTGCGACGAAGCATATGCCTAGCAGTAGCATGGCAATAAGTGCGTAGCTAGAAACTTTACTAAGTTTGTTCATTTTTTTCTCTCCCTTCTCCTTATTCTGCACTATAAAACTCTGCTGTCTGCAGATTTAAACATTACGGAACAATCTTCTATCGACGCTGTCTACTCTCAAAAAAAGGAATATTTTTGAAGGATTACTTGTTCACTGCGAAGCATGCGACGTAGTGTTCTTTGCCGACGTCGATGAACGGAGGTTCTTGGCGTTTGCAGACATCCATTGCGAGCGAGCAGCGCGGATGGAACCTGCAGCCTGAGGGCGGGTTCACAGGGCTCGGCGGCTCTCCCGAGAGTGGTGCACGTTCCCTGCGTCTCGTCGGGTCTGGGATTGGGATGGAGCTGAACAAGGCTTGAGCGTAAGGATGCAGTGGGTTCTTATACATCTCATCGGTTCGCGCTTGTTCAACGATTTTTCCGAGGTACATCACTGCAACCCTGTCGCTGATGCACTCGACGACGCTCAGGTCGTGACTGATGAACATGTAGGTCAGCCCGAGGTTCTTCTGAAGGCCTTGGAACATGTTCAGTAACTGTGCTCTCACCGAAACGTCGACCGAGGACGTTGGTTCGTCCAGAACGATGAACTCCGGTCTTGTGATTATGGCACGAGCTACGGCTATTCGCTGCCGTTGTCCACCGCTGAACTCGTGTGGATAGCGGTAGAGGTGTTTGTCATTCATCCCGACCATTTGGAGGGTTTCCAGCACGCGTTCCTGTACTCCGGTGCCCTTTTCAAGACCCTGAGAAACAAGGGGCTCCGCAACTATGTCCTTCACGAGCATTCGAGGGTCGAGCGATGTGGTGGGGTCTTGGTAGACTATCTGCATTTGTCTCCTAATCTTTCTGAGGCGCCTGCCCGAAATGTATGCTTGGTCGTATTCTCTCAGCAGGTACTTTAATGAACGGGACTTCGGGTTGTCCTTCTCCAGAACTTTGATGGCTTCAGCCACTTCGCGTGGCATCTTGTAGAAGATGTGGCCCGCGTTCGGGTTGAGCAGTCTTATGATTGTTTTTGCGAGGGTTGTTTTCCCGCATCCTGACTCGCCGACAACTCCGAAGCATTCACCCTTGTACACGTCAAAGGTCACGCCGTCAACGGCTTTTACGTCTGCCAGTTTCTTCTTAAAGACTCCGCCGAGAACGGGGTAATACTTCTTCAGGGTTTCGATGGACATCAGAGTCTCCATTCTATTTTCCTCCGTAGTAGAGGTGACAGGCGACGAAATGATCTTTGTCAACCTCGACGAGTTCCGGTTTTACGTTTATGCACCTGTCCAAGGCGTAGCTACACCTGTCATTGAAACGACAACCCCTAGGGGGATTCACGAGGCTTGGAACCGTGCCCGGAATTGAAGTGAACTTTTGTCCAGGCCTTGGAATAGATTCCAACAATGCACGCGTGTAGGGATGCAGCGGTTTCTTGAACAAACTTACGACATCTGCTATTTCTGCGACGTTTCCAGCGTACATGACTGCAACCCTGTCGCATGTCTCGGCTACGACGCCCAGGTCGTGTGTCACGTACAGAATGGACGTGTGGAGCCTCCTCTGGAGGTCTTTGATAAGCAAGAGAATCTGAGCTTGAACGGTCACGTCCAGACTTGTAGTCGGCTCGTCCGCTATCAACATCACAGGATTACACGAGAGAGCCATCGCTATGACGACTCGCTGGGCCATGCCTCCGCTCAGTTCGTGAGCATACATATCAACGACCCTCGCAGGGTCTGGTATGTTGAGGGATTTAAGGGTCTCCACGATGAATTTCTTGGCTTCGGATTTCATTCTGTTCCGGAAGCGCCTTATCAGTGGGATTCTTAGCGCAAGCCTCAACCTTAGGGATTTGGGGTTGCTGCGCATTTTTTCATAGAGCCCGAGTTCGAGTTTGTATATTGCCCTCTTCAGAATAAACGCTCCTTCCATGTCCTTCTTGAGTTGAGCGGCAGCAGCTTCGACCAGTTCGGCCTTCCGATGGTGAAAATACACTTCTGCTACCTGATCGCCCACCGTGTATACAGGGTTCAACGCTGCTCTGGGCTCTTGGAATATCATTGAAATATATTTTCCTCTGACCCGCGCCATCGTGGGTTGATTCAGGCTCAAGAGGTCGTATTTCTTGCCTTTTAGGTTGATATCGATCTGTCCTTTCTCTATTCTGCCTGGTGGAATGACGATTGACAAGGTGGAAAGGGAAGTGACGCTCTTGCCGCAGCCAGTCTCTCCGACGAGTCCTAGGATCTCCCCTTTTCTCAGGTCCAAGGATACGCCGTCCAGGGCCTTCACAACGCCGTCATAAGTGTAGAAGTTCAGGTACAAGTCTTTTATCTGTACAACGCTTTGCTGGTCTTCCACCGCTATCTCCTCCTTGAAAGCGGATCAAGAACGTCTCTCAACGCGTCGCCTAGAAGATTCCAGCCCATGGTGAAAAGAACTATGAAGATTCCGGGATAAATAAATACCCACCAAAATCTTAGCCCATTCGCTGCGTATGGAACCCCGTCGAATATTAACCGTCCCCAATCTGCGTAGCCTGGAGGCGAACCCAATCCCAAAAAGCTGAGGGCGGCCGCAGTCAGCACTATTGATCCGAAATCGAGCGATCCCACGACTATTATGGAGTAGATAGAGTTGGGCAGTATGTGTCTCGTCATGATCCGAATATCCGATGCTCCTGAGGCTTTGGCTGCTTCAATGTAGTCTTCACCTTTCACGCGCAAGACTTCTCCTCGGATCAAACGCGTGTAGCCTGGCCATCCTATTAGTATTATTGAAAGAATTGCAGCGTTGAGTGTTGTCCAGCCCGCTCTGGACAGTACCGCCACGAACACCATGGCAAGAATCAAGCCTGGAAACGCCAGAATTATGTCTGTGAAACGCATTATCACTTCGTCGATAAACCCTCCATAGTATCCTGCCAGCATCCCTAGAACAACGCCGACTGCAAGAGTGGTCACGATGACCTCGAGTCCGAGTTGAAAAGCAAACCGCGTTCCCCACACGCAACCGTAAAACACGTCTACCTGCAAGCGCGACGTCCCAAACAAATGTTTAGCGGAGGGTGGACTCGGAGTAGGCACCAGTCCCATCGCTGGATCGGCAGGAACCATGTACGGATCCCTGTATGCTATGCCAGTATTATTCGGGGCGATGATGGGCGCAAACACCGCCAGAACAACGTTGTATAATATGAGTATCAGCCCTGCGACTGAGAGTGAACTCTTCAAGACTCGTGTTAGCATGAATTTGAACTCTTTGATCGAGGGCTGCATCCTTTGTCGGAAGCTTCCAGTCTTGCGTGCTGATCTCATTTTGTAACCTCAACCCAAGCGAATTCTAGGATCTATGTAAGCATACAAAACGTCGACAATCAAGTTGGCAAGCACAAACACAACTGCAGAAAACATAGCGTAAATAGTCACCACGGCAACGTCGAAGTGTTGAGCCGCCGTGGCAGCCCAATTGCCTATCCCCGGGAAAATGAACACGGTTTCAGTGATTACGAGACCCGTCATCATACCCCCAACAAGAAGCCCTGAAATCGTCACCACAGGAATCAACGCGTTTCTTCTTGCGTGCTTATATATAACCTCGTTCTTCGTAAGGCCCTTTGCTCTCGCCGCGATTATATAGGTCTTGCCGAGAGCCTCAAGCATGCTTGAGCGTGTCACTCTCACCATGACGGCTGTTTGAATGAATACGAGAACCAGTACTGGAAGAACCAAGTGTTCGAGTGCATCAACGAGAACGTCAACCCTAAGGTTCAAAATGGAATCGATAGTCAGCAAACCCGTATAACTGTGCCACGTGGGTGGTATCGTCGACATTGCTGTTTGAACCATTACGTCAACCGACGGAGTAAGCCTCCAAGGTGTAGTCCACCTCAATTGAAAAACAAAAATCGCCAAAAGGACTACTCCGAAGAAAAAGGATGGCAGAGATGTGCCGAGTATCGAGAAAATTCGCGAGAGGTGATCAAACGGTTTGTCCTTTTGTACAGCCGCCTCAACGCCTAACCATATCCCAACGAGAATCACCAAGGGCGCCGAATAAAGCACGATCTCAAAAGTCGCGGGAATTCTTTTCATCAACCCCACAAGAACCAATTCCTGATAATACGGAGAAACCCCAAAATTTCCGTGAAGCATATTTGTAAGCCAGGTATAGAACTGATTCCATATCGGCTGATCAAGGCCGGCCGCGCTAATCGCCTGTCTAATATTCTCAGGGTTAAGCTCTTTCGTGCTTCTCAAGTAAATTGAGACCCTCTGGGTAACAGGCACAAACTGCATTACAGCAAATATCAATACGACAACACCCAACATGATTGGAATTAGAAGAATCAGTCTTCGGATTATGTACTCTCTCAATCCCATTGAGCTCGTCCTCCGTCGCGTATATGAAAGCATGCGCGAATTTATAACTTTGCCGATTAGTACTTTGGTAAGGGTCTCACACAAGCCTCTCCATTCTCAGCCCTTCCCACTCTCTATTCCGATAATCTAGGGACAAAACTCAACGTTAATCTGCATATAAATGAAAAAAAGGGAAACTTTGTTTCTCTTTTGGTTCCCTGCTTACGGGTTGCCTGGTGCGTTCTTGTTGAAGCGCGCTACTGTTCCTGCTATGTCTTTCATGTTGCTGACGCGGTCTCCGTATGGGTCAACGCAGCCGTTTGCACCGTATGCTCCCACCCATTTTGGATCTGTGATGGTTGCGCTTGGTGCCTTGGCGTTGAAGTGGATGACGAGGTATGCGATGTCTTTCATGTTGACCTTTCCGTCGGATTGACCGGCCACTGAGCCGCTCACGTCGTACCATGGAGTGTCTTGCTTCCACATAGTGTATGCATGCAGGCCTGGATAGACAGCGTCGTAGTACCAGCCTTTAACCCAGTAGTTGCACCATCGTCTTCCGTTTGGCGTAGCAACTGGGAAGCTTGGCACATCGTTGTAGTATATCTGTTGGCATCGGTTATACAATGCCTGTCTCGCTGCCTTTCCGGCAGGAGTAGTGTCGTCAGTAAACAAGGCTTGGTTCACGATAGTATCCTTCTCAGTGCCCCAACTCGTATCGTAGATCTGGTAGTACGAGAATGAACCGCCGCTCGTCAGGTAGACGCGTATAAAGTCGTCAGCATCGGCAAAGTCTGCAAGCCAGCCTATGTCGAACATCGGCATGACAGAGTTCTGATAGTCGCTGATGAAGGTGTCCCAGTTGACTTCTAGTATGTTGATGGTGAAGGTTGCCGTGCAACCGTACATGGTCTGTAGTGTTGTGAAGAAGTTCTTTATCTCGAGGCACGCTATGTTTCTCATGGTGTTTCCGGTGTTGTATGTCAAGACGAATGAGAAGCCCCAGTCCCACACGCTCTTAGTCGTGGCGCCAACCGTGAAGGTTGCGTTCGTCAGGCAGTTGTATGCTGCGCGGTAGTTTATGTCGTAGCCGATTCCTCCCTGGGAGGGTATGTTGTAGGTCGTGTTGTAGTAGTCTGGGTACAGGCCTAGGACGAACGGGTTGCCCCTGTTCGAGGCCTCACCATGCCAAGCTTCGTTGATGTACTGAGTCTGGTTGAACGAGTACGCGAAAGCCTTCCTAACGTTGGTATTGTAGAAGAAGTCTAATGGAATTCCGTCAGGCAAATGTCCGCTACCAATGTATGCGCTACCTTCGGTTATATTGAAGGTGAACATGTTCGCGTCCAGCAGAATCTCTGGGTTTATGTTCTTCGTCGTCTTTACGGTCGCGGTCGATGGTTCTCCGTCCGGTCCTGTCATGAGGGGCAGGTCGGATATCGGGATTGCCGCAGCGTCGAGTACGCCCGAGTTCAGTTCACCTTCTCTCGTAGTGTCAGATGCGATGTATTTGATGTCGATCGTGTCCAAGTAGCCGTTGGTTGCCGTTGGGATGTTCGGCGGATTGGCCGGATCGCCTGTCGGGTTACCGTAGGGATCCGTTGCTGGCCATCCTCTCCAGTAGCCTGGGTTCCTCTTCATAATCACTTCTCCGCCCACGCTGTCGAGCGTCTGCAAGTAGTATGGACCCGTGCCGCAGAATATTTCTTTCCTAAGAGGTTGATCCGTTGGATCTAGGCTCTTCTGGGCCGAACCGAATCGCGCCCAGTCAAGCCACCAGTCTGGATACTCCATGCATCCTACGCCTGGGTATGTCAGTGCTGGTGCCTTGCGTCCTGTGATACGAGTCGACACTGCCGTCGGACTTTGGCCGTACTTTGACGTGTCGTACAGGTTTCCGTTCCAAGCGCCAAGTTGTAGGTCGTAAGCCTTGCTTTGAACGTACATAAACGTGTTCGACAGGGTCTGCTTGAACGCGTTGTCTGGGAATCTGGCTCCCACGTTGATGATGAAGTCGTTGAGTCCACCAGCCGTGTTGATTTCATAGGCGTTGTCAATCAGGTGAGCCAGGTCCATCATGTTCGGGTGATCTAACGCTTTATCATTACCCAATACTGTTTCATTCTTTCTCCAGTAAGCGTGGATGCCTGCGTCGTTGAAAAGTGCCATGTCCAAAATCCATTGGGGCATAAATCCGCAGTCCATAACTGAGTAGTAGCTGTAGCTGTATTTGATGTCGTTGATTGAGAACGGGCCTTGCACGGCGCCCGTGCAGTTGTAGAAGTTAATGGGGGTCGTGCGGATGTGGAACGTGTAGAAGCCACGCCACAACGTCATGCTCACGGTTGTCCCGTAGGTCATGGCGTCAACAGTCCAGGTGCGCCAGTTTGTTCCGTCACTCAGGTAAATGTTATCACCTGCGCCGAACAAACCGTCTCCGGTCTGGTCAACAAAGCCGGTGCCAAGGAATGGACCGTGCTCGGTTGAGTTTCCAGAATCGAAGGCGAAGCTTGCCCCCGTCGGACTGTGAAGGTCCTCAAAGAGGTTTGTGGTGTTGTGTATTGTCATTACATAGCTACTTCTGTCTGGAACGTTCGTAGACAGCACCGGGTTGAAGTTGAAGTAGAGTTCTCCGTTGTTTGTGCCTAGAGCCGGGTATGGATTACCACTGCCCGCCCATTGGGTTCCTCCTTGCGTGAAGGTCCCGAACTCGATTAGGCCCTCATTAATGTTGAAAATGAGCTCTCCACT